>Ga0196965_1001065_pt1 | contig 11627 bp, 1 predicted proteins | sample S1_20metaG_FD_148668 | JGI IMG/M metagenome (GOLD analysis project Ga0196965, IMG submission 148668) | Soil microbial communities from Anza Borrego desert, Southern California, United States - S1_20 | ecosystem: Environmental > Terrestrial > Soil > Desert | place: USA: California | collected... | reverse complement strand
GGCTGCGGAGTGCGGGAGTGAAGGCGGGAGAGAAAGTGATCTTGCAGTTGGAGGAGAACGAGGAGTTTGTAGTGGGGTTCTGGGGATGCGTGCTGGGCGGCTTCGTCCCTGTGCCGATCGCAGTTTCTCCAACGTATAGTGAAGTCAACGGGGTGGTGAGCAAACTATATAACGCATGGAAACTGTTGGATAAGCCTTTGATTATCACCAGCGCCGGCCTTCGGGGGGCGATAAGCGGTTTATCAAATTTGCTGGAAATGGATGGATTGCGCATAGAAACTATCGAAGAGTTGCGAGCTAGCGAACGAGACGGCGAGTGGCATCAAGCCTCACCTGATGAGATGGTTTTATTTCAACTGACCTCCGGAAGCACGGGTGTCCCGAAGTGTGTGACGCTGAGCCATCGTAATGTCATTCATCAGATCAGGGCGTCCATTCAACTCAACGGGCATACGGCGGACGACATCGCATTGAATTGGATGCCGATGGATCATGTGGGTAGTCTTATCTGTTACCACATGCGCGACGTTTATCTGGGAAGCAAACAAATATTTGCAAAGCCGGAAACGGTGATCGAGCGTCCGCTGAACTGGCTAGATTGGATCGAAGAGTACGGGGTGACACAGACGTGGGGCCCGAATTTCGCATTCAAACTTCTTATTGAAGAAATATCGAAGGGCAACGATAGGAAGTGGGATCTGTCTTCATTGAAGTTCATTATGAACGGTGGAGAGCAGGTTTCGCTTCAGGTTGCCAGAACATTTCTGAATCTATTTGCGCAGCATGGTTTAAACCCCGACGTGATGCACCCGGCCTACGGCATGGCTGAATTGTCGTCCGCGTGCGTGTACTCGCATGCATTTGATTTGGAACGCGGCACAGGGGTCAATTTCGTCGATAAGAACTCTCTGGGGACGCAGATTCGCAGGGTCAATACCGATCACGAAGATGCCATTACTTTTGTCGAAGTCGGCGTCCCCATTCCGGGTTTCTCGATGCGGATTGTCGATGGCGATAACCAGCTATTGTCGGAAAGCACTATTGGTCGTCTGCAATTCAAAGGCCCGAATGTGACCTCGGGTTATTACAACAATGATGAAGCAAATGGCGAAGTCTTCTGTGATGACGGGTGGTTCAACACGGGAGACTTAGGGTTCATCTTTGATGGTCGGTTAACTATTACAGGCCGCGAGAAGGATATGATTATCCTGAACGGGTCTAACTATTACAACCATGAGATCGAAGCGTGCGTTGAGGAAGTAAAGGGCGTCGAGCCTACTTTTGCGGCGGCTTGCAGTACGCTGGATGCGACTGCCGAAGTTGAGAAACTTGCCATCTTTTTCACTCCTACAAGCGATGATCCGGCGGAGAATGCTCACGTCTCCGACGAGATTCGCAGTGCGGTCGCTCGCAAAATAGCCATCAGCCCTGACTACATTATCCCGGTCGAAAAGGAGAAGTTTCCTAAAACCACGAGCGGCAAGATTCAACGCGCCCAATTACGCAAGATGCTTGAGGCCGGGGGTTTCGACGATGCGCTGACGGCGCTCGACCTCTCGCTTCGTAATCACTATACCCTCCCCGATTGGTGCTTCCTTCTCTCCTGGTTCCCGCGCCCCCTGCGTTACCTCTCTCCCTTGCTTCCCCCTCCCTGCTCCCTGCTCCTCTTCTGTGACCGCTCCGGCCTCGCCGCGCGCCTCTCGCTCCTGCTCTCCCCGCTCGGCTTCCACTGCATCCTCGTCCAGGCCGGCTCGGATTTCTCTCGCCCCGCGCCTTCGCATTTCATCATCAACCCGCTCGACTCGCTCCACTATCATCGCCTCTGCGAGTCGTTGGCCGCCGACTCCGCGCGTCCCTCCATCGTCCTTCATCTCTGGACTTACGACCTGCCTCCGGCCGCTCCCGCTTCCTCCGACGAGTTGCGGCGCGCGCAACGCGACGGCCTCTTCAGTCTGCTCTGGCTCGTGCAGGCGCTCGCTTCCTCCACCGCGCCCGCGACAGTCGGGTCACAGCCCGTGGCCGCGACAGTCGAGTCGGAGCCTGCGCCGGTGCAACTCTATTTCATCTCGCGCCACGCGCAGGCCAGTCGCCCCCGCACGCTGCTCGCTCCGCAGCACGCGACCGTGCCCGGTCTGCTCAAGAGTCTCAGCGCCGAGTTGCCGTGGCTGCGCGTCCGCCATCTGGATTTGGAGACCGAAGCCGTGGAGGCGAGCGCCGACACGGTGCTGCGCGAGATGAGAGCGGTCAAGGGCGAGGCGGAAGTCTCTTATCGCGGCGGGGAGCGGTTGGCGCCCCGGTTGGAGCGATTGCGGATGAGCGCGGAACCGTGCGTGCGGGAAGCGTTCGCGCCGGGCGCGCTGTACCTGATGACGGGGGGCTTGGGAGGCGTGGGCAGCTACCTCGCCGCAGAGTTGATGCGCCGCTACGGAGTCAGGCTGTTGCTGGTAGGGCGGCGTCGGATACCGGAGCGAGAGGGGTGGGAAGCGGAGGCGGCGAGAGGGGGCGAAGGGGCGAAGCTCGTCAAGCGGGTGAAGGAGTTGGAGCAGAGCGGGGGCGAGTGGATGTACCGGGTGGCGGACGTGTGCGACGGGGCAGCGTTACGCGCAGCGGTGCGGGAGGCGGAGGCGGAGTACGGCGAGAGGCTGCGCGGCGTGCTGCACCTGGCGGGCGAGGAGGGGGTGGAAAAGCACTGGCGGGAGATGGATGAGCATTGGGCGGTAAAGCAGAGCGAGGAGCGGATGGAGGAGGCGTTGCGGGCGAAGGTATACGGGACGAGAGAGGTATATGAGTTAGTCAGAGAGTATGGAGGGGAGTGTGAGGTGGTGCTGTTCGGGTCGGTGAACGGGATATTCGGGGCGGCGACGTATGGGGGGTATGCGGCGGCGAACAGTTATCAGGAAGGGGCGTCGGTGTATGAGCGAGAGGCTGGGGGAGTGGGGGAGAGCCGGAATTACAGTTGGACGGTGTGGGGGGGACGAGGGATGAGCGAGGGGATGGGAGAGTATGTGAGAGAGGTGGTGGAGGGGCGAGGATACGAGGTGATGAGAGAGGAGGAGGGGCTGTGGAGTTTAATTGGGATGCAGCGGCGCGGGCAGCAAAATGTGATCGTCGGGTTGAACCCTTCCAACCCTCTCGTTAAGCGTCTGACCAAGACGGATGCCTCACCGGTGCAAACCCTGACCGGTTATTTCACGACGGATGCGAATCCATTCCCTCTCTCAAGACTCGGTGGACTGGTGGTGCGAGATGGTTTCGACAGACCGAGCGCTTGCGAGTTCGTCCACTTACAGGAGATGCCCCGAACAAAAACAGGCGAGATCGACCGTGATGAACTGATGGCTATCAGCGGGCGCCGGCACCGGACGGCTGCCGGATACGATGAGCCGCGCAACGATCTGGAAAGACAGGTGGCCGGTATCTGGAAAGACGTGCTTGGAATTCGGGAACTTGGAATTCACGACTCCTTCTTCAAACTGGGTGGGCATTCGCTCCTTGCCACCCGGTTAATCGCGCGTCTCAATAAATCCTTTCAGGTGGACATGACTCTGGCGAAGCTCTTTGAAGCTTCGACCGTAGCGCGTATGGCCGAAGAGATTGTTAAGCACGAGGCCGAACCGGGACAGGTTGCAGCCATCGTTCGACTACGCCAAAAGCTCGACGAAATGTCGGCGGATGAGATACGAGCAATCCTCCAATCAAAACAAAAAGTGCAGGTCTAAGGTTTATGAGTGTAAAAAATTCAGCGGATGATGCGACCCTTATTGATGAGAAAGAGAAACTTCTGGCCTTGCTATTGGAGGACGAGGGGTACAGTGTCTCTCGATCTGTGATTAGACCGAGAGAAGACCAAGGCCCTTTGCCGCTCTCATTTGCGCAACAGAGATTGTGGTTTCTCGACCAACTCGAACCCGGCCAGTCTTCCTATAATATCCCCGGCGCCGTCCGCCTGCGCGGCCCTCTCGACCTCTCTTCCCTCCAACTCTCTCTCTCCGAACTCGTCTCTCGCCACGAAGCTCTGCGCACCACCTTCTCCGCCTCACCCGACGGCCATCCCGTCCAACTCATCGCCAACCCCACTCCCTGCTCCCTGCCGCTGCTCGACCTCGAACATCTCCCCGCCGCAGAACGTCTCGCGCATACCACCGCGCTGGTCGGGCAAGCGGCGCAGGAGTCCTTCGACCTGGCGAGGGGGCCGCTCTGGCGCGCACAACTGCTGCGGCTGGGCGAGGACGACCACGTGCTGCTGTTCGTGCTGCATCACATCATCTCGGATGGGTGGTCGGCTTCCATCTTTATCCGCGAGTTGAGCCTTCTGTATCAGTCTTTCTCAGCCGGGTTGCCTTCACCCCTACTGCCTCTGCCCATTCAGTACGCGGACTACGCGGTGTGGCAGCGAGAGTATCTTCAGGGCGAAGTGCTTGAAGAACAACTCTCCTACTGGCGCGAGCAGTTGCAGGATGTGCCCGCCGTGCTGGAGTTGCCCACCGATAGAGTCCGCCCCGCCGTCGCCTCTCATCGTGGCGCGCGCGTGGACTTTCTGCTCGAAGAGGAGTTGAGCGAGGGCTTGCGGGAGATGAGCCGGCGGCAGGGAGTGACGCTCTTTATGCTGTTGCTGGCCGCTTTCAAGGTCTTGCTCTGGAGATACACGGGGCAGCGGGACGTGGTGGTCGGGACGGTGGTGGCGGGTAGGACGAGAGCCGAGGTGGAAGGCGTGCTGGGGTTCTTCGTCAACACGCTCGCGATGAGGACGAGGGTGGATGGGCAGGAGAGTTTCGAGGAGTTGTTAGGGAGAGTGCGGGAGGTGTGCCTGGGAGCTTATGCGCATCAGGAGGTGCCCTTCGAGCGATTGATCGAAGAGTTGCAGCCGGAACGCTCGCTCTCGCATTCTCCTCTCTTCCAGGTCATGTTCGTGCTCCAGAACACTCCCCGTCATTCTCTCTCCCTCCATCAACTGCAACTCTCTCCTCTCGATGTCGATGTCCGCACCTCCAAGTTCGACCTCACGCTCTCTATGGAGGACTCTCCGGACGGCATCCTCGGCTCGCTCGAATTCAACACCGACCTCTTCGACCATTCCTCCATCCACTCGCTCGTCGAGCATTTCCAACACCTCCTCCACGAAATCTCTGCCGACCCGGCGCGCCCGCTCGCACGTCTCATCCGCCAGCAACACGACCTCCTCGCGCGCGAGCGTAATCAAACCGCCGCTCCCTTTCCACAGCACCTCACCATCCCCCAGCTCTTCCAGGCGCAAGTCCTCAAGTCACCCGACGCACCGGCACTCGTCACCGCGCACGCCTCGCTCGACTATGACCAACTCAACCGTCGCGCCAACCAACTGGCACACTATCTGCAACGTCACGGCGTCGGGGCGGAAACCATCGTCCCTATCTATGCGCGCCGCTCGGTCGAGGCGGTCGTCGCGATGCTCGCGGTGATGAAAGCGGGGGGCGCATACCTCCCGCTCGACGCCGAGCACGCGGCGCGCGAACGGCTCACCTACATGCTGGCAGAGTGCGGCGCGCCGCTGCTGCTGACGCAGGCGGAGGTCGTCGCCTCGCTGCCGCCGCACGCCATGCCCGCCTTTTGTCTCGACACGGACTGGCCTCTGCTCGCCGCGGAGAGCGAGGAGAACCCGGAGAGCGAAGCCGGGGCGGGGCAGTTGGCTTATGTCATCTACACGTCGGGTTCGACGGGCACGCCGAAAGGAGTGGGGGTCGAGCACCGGAGTCTGGTCAACCTGGTGACGTGGCATCAGGGATATTACGAAGTGAGCGGGAGCGACCGCGCGACGCACCTGTCGAGTCTGGCCTTCGACGCGTCGGTGTGGGAGTTGTGGCCGTACCTGCTGGCTGGGGCGAGCCTGCACATTCCTGACGAAGGGACGCGGATGACGCCGCACCGGTTATGGCGGTGGCTGGGAGAGGAAGGAGTGACGCTCTGTTTTCTGCCGACGCCGCTGGCACAGTTGATGTTGGCCGAGGAAGAGAAAGAAGCGACGGGAACGGAAACAGGAGAAGCCGCCGGAACAGGAGAGGCAGCGGGGACGGAAACAGGAGAAGCGGCGGCAACAATAATGGAAACAGGCTCGACGCTGCGGAGCATGTTGACGGGAGGCGACCGGCTGACGTGGCAGGCGCGCGAGCAGCGCAGTTACGGCGTCTTCAATCACTACGGGCCGACGGAGACGACCGTGGTGGCGACCTGCGGAGAGGTCAGCGCAGGCTCCGAGGAGCGGCTGCCACCCATCGGGACGCCCATCGGGAACACGGAAGTTTACATTCTGGACGAGTATCAGGAGATGGTGCCCGATGGAGTGAGAGGAGAGATGTACATCGGCGGAGCGGGCGTGGCGAGAGGATATGTGGGGAGAGCGGAGTTGACGGCGGAGCGGTTCGTGCCCGACCCGTACTCGGGAAGAGCGGGAGCGAGGATGTACCGGACGGGCGATGAGGTGAGATATCTCAAGAGCGGAGAGATCGAGTACGTCGGGAGACTGGACGAGCAGGTGAAGGTGCGCGGCTACCGCATCGAGTTAGGGGAGGTGGAAGCGGCGTTGCTGCGCGACGAGAGAGTGAGCGAGGCGGTGGTAGTGGTAGGAGAGCAGGGGAATGGAGAGAAGCAGTTGGTGGGGTACGTGGTGGTGGCAGGCGAGGAGGGAGTGGAAGAGAGAGAGTTGAAGGAGAGTTTGAAGGAGCGAATCCCGGAGTACATGATACCGGGAGTGATAGTGAAGTTGGAGGAGATGCCGAAGACGAGTAGAGGGAAGGTAGACAAGCGCGCCCTCCCCTCACCGGACGGTCAATCCAACGAGGCACAGGCTTCCTACGTCGAGCCGCGAACGGAGATGGAGCGCAGTATCGCGGCTATCTGGCGAGAACTGCTTAATGTGGAGAAAGTTGGTCTGCACGATAATTTCTTTGAGATCGGCGGCTATTCGCTGCTGGTGATTCAAGTGCAGAGCAGGGTTCGTGAACTTCACAATAAGGACTTATCAACCATCGAGTTGTTCCAGTATCCGACCGTCTACATGCTGGCGAAGTTCCTCAATCAAGACGAGCCGCAACAACAGCCTGCACAGCAAAGCCATGACCGCGCGAAAATCCGCCGGGAGGCATTGGAACAGCGCAATCAGGGTAAGGAGACATTGTGATGACAAAGGGAACAGACAGGCCGCATATCTCGCAAGCCCTGAAAGACCTCCAGCAGACCGGCATCGCTATCGTCGGCATGGCGGGTCGTTTTCCGGGCGCGAGAAACGTTGAGAGCTTCTGGAAAAATCTGCATGACGGTGTGGAATCGTTGACTCACTTCTCCGACGAAGACCTGCTTGCCAGAGGCATCAATCCCGAGTTACTCCGCCACCCTGACTACGTTAAGGCCGGAATCATTCTGGAAGATGCCGACATGTTCGATGCTTCATTCTTCGGACTCAACCCGAGAGAAGCAGAGATCATGGATCCGCAACACAGGTTGTTTCTCGAATCGGCGTGGGAGGCACTGGAGGATGCGGGTTATGACGCGGAAGAGTATGCGGGAGAGATCGGGGTTTTTGCCGGAAGCAGTATGAACACCTATGTGTTCAACTTTTATGCCAATAGCAAGCTTATCGAATCCATCGGCATGTACCAGACGATGCTCGGCAACGATAAGGATTTTCTGGCGACCCGCGTCTCTTACAAATTGAACCTCAAGGGGCCGAGTTTCACCGTTCAGACCGCCTGTTCAACTTCGCTCGTGGCCGTTCATCTCGCCTGCCAGAGTTTGCTCAACGGCGAATGTGACATGGCTCTGGCCGGTGGCGTCTCCGCGCGGTTGCCGCAGGATAAAGGTTACTTGTACGTGAAAGACATGGTTCATTCGCCCGATGGACATTGTCGCGCATTCGACGCGGCTGCCGGAGGCACTAACGGCGGCAATGGTGTAGGGGTCGTCGTGCTTAAACGGTTATCGAAGGCGCTGGCCGACGGCGACAATATCCACGCCATCATTCGCGGGTCGGCTATCAACAACGATGGCTCGCAAAAGGTCGGCTTTACTGCGCCGAGTATCGACGGCCAGATGAAGGTTATTGCCGAAGCTCTCGCCATCGCCGATGTCTCTCCTGACACCATCAACTATGTCGAAGCTCATGGAACCGGCACGGCTCTCGGAGACCCGATTGAAATAGCCGCACTCACCAAAGCCTATCGCGCCGGCACGCAAGCCAGAACTTTCTGCGCCGTCGGTTCGGTCAAAACAAATATCGGTCACCTCGACGTGGCTGCCGGGATTGCCGGGTTAATCAAAACCGTGCTCGCGCTCGAAAACAAGATGCTGCCGCCGAGCCTCTTCTTTGAAAAGCCTAATCCTGAGATTGATTTTGCCAACAGCCCTTTCTACGTCAACACCGCGCTCGCCGAATGGAAGAACGGAAAAACGCCGCGGCGCGCAGGGGTCAGCTCCTTCGGGATGGGCGGAACAAACGCACACCTCGTCCTCGAAGAGGTTCCGCATCTGGAGTCCGGCGCGGCGGCTCGCTCATGGCATTTGCTCACGCTCTCCGGCAGAACGAGCGCGGCTCTGGAAAAAGCGACGGACAATCTGGCGGCGCACTTCAAGCGGCATCCACAAATCGACATCGCCGATGCTGCATACACTCTGCATGTCGGAAGAAGAGCGTTCAATCATCGAAGGACGCTCGTTTGTCGAGATGTCGCGGACGCCCTCAGCCAACTCGAAAGCGACGCGTCGCAGCGAATCCTGACCGGCGAACATGAAGGCGGCGCTCGCCCGCTCGTCTTCATGTTTCCGGGACAGGGCGCGCAGTACGTAAACATGGGGTGGGAGTTTTACCGGGACGAACCGATTTTTCGTGCAGAGGTCGACCGTTGTGCCGAGACTCTCAAGCAACATCTCCACTTCGACCTGCGCGAGGTGCTGTACCCGCCCGCGGAAAAAGTTGAGGAGATGCGGCGGCGATTAAAAGAGACATCCGTCACGCAACCGGCGCTTTTTGTCGTCGAGTACGCGCTGGCAAAACTGTTGATGAACTGGGGAGTGCGACCGCAAGCCATGATCGGGCATAGTCTGGGCGAATACACGGCGGCCTGCCTGGCGGGCGTGTTCTCGCTCGAAGATGCGCTGGCGTTGGTGGCGGCGCGCGGGCGTCTCATGCAATCCCTGCCCGCCGGAGCCATGCTCGCCGTGACGCTGCCGGAGCAGGAAGTACAGTCTCTATTAAACGAACATCTCTCGCTGGCGACGGTCAACGCGCCGTCGCAGTGCGTGGTTTCCGGCCCGACCGAAGCGGTCGAAATGTTTAGGCAACAACTCAACGCACGGCAACTCAATACGCGTCTTCTGAATACCTCGCACGCCTTTCATTCGCACATGATGGATGATGCGCTGAGTCCGTTCGCCAAGCTGGTGCAGAGGGTCAAGCTCAAGCCCCCGACCATCCCGTTCGTTTCGAATCTGACCGGTACTTGGATTACCAATGCCGAAGCGGCGGATGCGGGCTACTGGGCGAAACATCTCCGCCACACGGTGCGCTTTGCCGACGGGATTCAAGAGTTTTTCAAAGACGAGCATTCGATGTTGTTGGAGGTCGGGCCGGGGCAAACTTTGAGCACGCTGGTCGGACAGCATCCGGGAAAACCCGCCGCACAGGTGGTGCGCAGTTCGATGAGGCACGCGTACAAAGAGGGAGTTGACGTGGAATTCCTGCTCACCGCCCTCGGACGGCTCTGGTTAGGAGGCGTGCCGGTTGATTGGCAGAAGTTCCACGCGGGCGAATTCCGTGCGCGCATCTCCCTCCCGACATATCCATTCGAGCGCCAGCGTTACTGGCTCGGCGCGGAAACACACGCGCAGACCCCGGCGGCCGACCAGACAAATTCGATAACGAATCGAAATGTTGATGATTGGCTCTACCTTCCCAACTGGAAGCGAACTGTCCGCGCCAGAGCGTCGAGCACGGAAGCGCAAACGAGCGATAAGCAGAATTGGCTGGTCTTCTGTGATGAGCAGGGAGTGGGCGCAGACGTGGCGCGGAAGTTGGAGGCAGCAGGGCACGAAGTGGTGTCCGTGAAGAGAGGACAGCATTTCGCGATGCAGGAAAACTCGTGCGAGATCGACCGGGATAAGCCCGATGATTACCGTGCTTTGATCAGGAAACTGCGCGAGATAAACAGACTTCCCACACACGTCGTTCATCTCTGGTGTGTCGAAGGAAACGCGCCGCTCCATCCACCGGCGCATCTCTTCCGAGAGGCGCTGGCGAGCGGCTTTTCCAGTCTGATCTCTCTGGCGCAAGCTCTGGAAAAGGAAAACTTTCACCGGCCTTTACAAATCACCGTCGTCACGAACGATATGTATGACGTGACGGGCGAAGAATCGCTCTGCCCTGCAAAAGCCACTGTGGTCGCCGCCTGCAAAGTTATCCCGCAGGAATACACCAATCTCGCCTGCCGCAGCATAGACATCGCGCTCTCCGGGGCAGACGGGCAGCAGGCGCAGAGACTCGCGGAACAGATCGTCACCGACCTGAACGCCACACCGACCGACGAGCCTGTGGTCGCTTATCGCGGCGCGCATCGCTGGACGCAAACCTTTGAGCGGATAAGTTTGCCTGAGAGCGCGCCCGAAGCGAAGAGGCTGAGAGAAGAAGGGGTCTATCTCATTACGGGGGGTCTGGGAGCCGTCGGCTTCGCGTTTGCCAACTATCTTGCGCTAAAGCTACGCGCGAATCTGGTTCTCACCGGGCGTTCGGAGTTGCCGGGGCGTGAGGCGTGGGACGAATGGCTGGCGCAGCATGACGAACAGGATAGTGCGGCGCGTGCCATACGCAAGTTGCAATCATTGGAAAGCGCCGGGGCACAGGTGTTGTACGTGCGCGCGGACGTGTCGGATGAAGAGCAGATGCGAGATGTGTTGGAGCGAATCCGGGCACGCTTCTCCGCTTTGCACGGCGTTATCCACGCTGCGGGCGGCAGCAAGGAGAGCGCGTTTCAGACCATTCAGGAGATGCACGATAAGGCCGGCGAATGGTTCGAGACGAAGGTTGACGGCTCGATAGTTCTCGAAAAGGTTTTGCCCGAGAGCGGCCTGGATTTCTGCCTGCTGACTTCATCTTTAACTTCGGTTTTAGGCGGGCTAGGTCAAGCCCATTACGCCGCCTCAAACCTCTTTATGGATGCCTTTGCTCACCGGCACAATCGGCACAGCTCCGTGCCGTGGACAAGCGTGAACTGGGATGGCTGGCAGACCGGGCTTGAAACTGTAGGGACTGCCGGCGTGGCCTCCGGCATTGCCGAATACGCGCTCAGTGAAGAAGAGGGAATGCAGGTGTTTGAACGATTGCTGTCGGTCGAGCCGGTCGCACAGGTCGTCATCTCGACGGGCGATCTGCAAACAAGGCTGGATCAGTGGACGAAGCGCACGGCGCACGACGCCACGACGAAAAATCAAATTTCGTCGCACGGCTCGCTGCATCCGCGACCCGCTTTGCAGAATGTCTATGTTCCCCCACAGACGGAGATTCAACAAGATGTCATTGCCTTCTGGCAGCGACTACTCGGCATCGAGTTGATCGGCATTTATGACAACTTCTTCGAGTTGGGCGGCAACTCCCTGCTGGCAACCCA
>Ga0196965_1001064_pt1 | contig 11637 bp, 9 predicted proteins | sample S1_20metaG_FD_148668 | JGI IMG/M metagenome (GOLD analysis project Ga0196965, IMG submission 148668) | Soil microbial communities from Anza Borrego desert, Southern California, United States - S1_20 | ecosystem: Environmental > Terrestrial > Soil > Desert | place: USA: California | collected... | reverse complement strand
TTATATCCTTCAACGATTTTAGTTAATTCTTCCTGGCTTAATTGGCTGTTTTTATAGTTTTCCGCTACAATTTGTTCAGCGTTGTTAAAATTTTGACCTGGGCCAAAAGAAGCCATAACCCATAGTATAATTGAGATGGCCATTATAACTTTCCCCGCTTCCCATACAAATGCTTTTACTTTCTCAATTATGGTAAGCCCGACATTCTTCCACCTTGGCATTTTATAGGTAGGTAACTCCATGATGAAAAAGGATCTACCTTTTGTCTTCATTATGATTTTTAAAAGGTAAGCAGACAGTAGTGCAGCCAGTAACCCTAAAAGATACAATCCCATGAGCGTTAGTCCTTGTAGATTAAAGATGCCAAAAACATATTCGCTGGGTACCACTAAGGCAATAAGGATAGTATAAACAGGTATTCTCGCGGAGCAGCTCATCAAGGGAGTTACAAAGATCGTAATCAGCCTTTCTTTTGTATTATCTATATTTCGGGCGGCCATTACTGCGGGGATAGCACAAGCAACACCCGATATTAAAGGCACCACGCTTTTACCATTAAGTCCAAACTTCCGCATGATCTTGTCCATAAGAAAAATCACCCTCGACATATAGCCTGTTTCTTCAAGCAAAGAAATTAAGGCAAATAGTATGGCAATCTGTGGAATGAAGATTAAAATGCCTCCAAGTCCTGCTATTATTCCATCCGTTAACAAATCATTAAGAGGACCTGAAGGAAGTGTTTCTTTTAAGAAGTTGTTTAATGAAGCTATCCCTTCATCTATTAAGTCCATAGGATAAGTTGCCCATGAAAAAATAGCCTGAAAGATAAGAAGCAGAATAAAGAAAAAGATAAGATACCCCCAAATCCTATGCGTTAAAACCTTATCCAGTTTGCTGCTGAAATCGTCCTTCTTTGTCGTTCCGTCAACAACACATTGTTCAACTACATCCTTAATAAACCTATATCTTTTGAGAATCTCATTTGCCTGGGAAATATTAAGGTCAAATTTTGATTCCTTTTTGACTCTTTGTATTTCTTCCCTTTCTATCTCGGTCAGGTGTTTTACGTTCCTGAACCTGTGACCAATTAGTAAAGCATGATAGGAATTATTGCTTCGTACCACTGACGTCAGGCATTCTCCGGCAATGGCATCCTCATAGATGTATTTTTTTTCGGAGATGTCTTTGGATTCAAGACAGGAAGAAATCCTATGTTTTAGATTATTTATTCCAACTCCCTTTCTGGCTGTGATGCAGCAAACGGGCACTCCTAAGACCTGTTCCAGCTTTTTTACGTCTATCTTTATTCCCGACTTTTCAGCAAGATCGGTCATATTTAAAGCCAGAATAACGGGAAGCTGGAGGTCTTTGATCTGGGTATATAAAAGTAAATTTCTCTTAAGATTGGAGGAGTCAACAACTACTACGATTAAATCAGGATAATTTTTAGCTTCTGTGTTAATGAGGTAATCAAATACAACTTCTTCATCAGTTGACTTAGGATAGATGCTGTAAATTCCGGGTAAATCAATAACCTGAGCAGCGGCGCCATTATCGAACGACATATGGCCAATCTTTTTATCAACCGTTACCCCGGGGAAATTTGCTACTTTTTGGTTGAGGCCGGTCAGTTCATTAAATAATGTTGACTTTCCTGAATTAGGGTTTCCTACTAGTGCAATGCGTGGCTGTCTGCTCAAAGCTTCATAATACTAATTGAACAATAATTTTATCCCTTAGTTAAATTAATAGTGGCTGCTTCCTGCAGACGAAGAGAAAGGCTGTAGCCAGAAATTCTTATGCAAACCGGGTCGCCAAGGGGAGCTTTGAAGTTTAACATAACCTCATCACCAGGCAAACAACCCATTTCCATTAATTTCAAAGCCATCTCTTCATCCGAAAATGAATGGATGACTCCCTGTTCTCCGCACTTTAATTCCGAAAGTTTTTTTAATGTATTCAAAGGAAATATTAAGATGTGGCAAGTTAGACTCTATTTAGAATTTTTCCAAATAAGGAAGGATATATTAAAGGCTAGAAATGAATTTCACGCAAAGCTCGCGAAGAAAAAATCACGCAAAGTGCGCAAAGAAAGAAAGTAAAATTGACTTCAAATGAGAAGAACTCTTTGCGCTCTTTGCGAAAATCCTTTGCGTCCTTTGCGTGAAACAAAAGGACCATTACCCAAACAACTCTCCAAACACATCTACAATTTTCGAAAAGCTTTTTATCTCAATCTTGAAATTCGAGGTATCCAAGCCCTTTTTATTGTATTTTGAAATATATATCTCTTTAAATCCGAGTTTTTCTGCTTCGGAGATTCTGTTTTCTACACGATTTACGGCTCTTATTTCTCCACCCAACCCGACTTCTGCGGCAAAGCAAACATGAGATGGGATGGGCATTTCCTCAAAAGAAGATACAATGGAAGCACATACTGCAAGGTCAATGGCCGGGTCTTCTATTTTTAATCCGCCGGCAATATTTAAAAATACATCCTGAACACTCAACCTGAAACCACCTCTTTTCTCCAGCACAGCCAGCAACATATTTAACCTACGGCCATCAAAACCAGTACTACTTCTTTGTGGGGTTCCATAGGTTGCAGGACTTACCAGCGACTGGATTTCTACCAGCAAAGGCCTGCTTCCTTCCAGGGTTGCACCGATGGTAATTCCGCTTAATTCTTCTTCTCTTTGGGATATTAATATTTCAGATGGATTAGAAACTTCCCTCAATCCACTGTTTCTCATTTCGAAAATCCCTAATTCGGAGGTAGACCCAAACCGGTTTTTAGTGGTCCTAAGCAACCTGTACATCAAGTGCTGGTCGCCTTCAAATTGAAGGACCGTATCCACCATGTGCTCCAGTACTTTTGGTCCTGCCAACGTGCCTTCTTTGGTTATGTGGCCAATCAAGAAGACGGGTGTGCCGCTTTCTTTTGCATATTTTATTAATTCTGCCGTACACTCCCTTACCTGTGAAATGCTACCTGCCGCTGAATCAATATAGGAAGAGGTAAGGGTTTGGATAGAATCAATAATTAAAATAGCCGGTTCAAGAACCTCAATTTGCTTGAAAATATTTTGAGTGGATGTTTCGGTGAGGATAAAACAGCTCGAAGATTTTTTGGATAAACGCTCGGCCCGCATTTTTATCTGGTTTTCGCTCTCTTCACCGGAAACATAAAGCACTTTTTCTTTCCTGAACCCCAAAGCAACCTGGAGCATCAGGGTAGATTTCCCTATTCCTGGTTCCCCTCCGATAAGCACTAAAGAACCGGGCACAATGCCTCCTCCCAATACACGGTTTAGCTCTTTGCTGGCAGATAATATTCTATGCTCTTCATTGTATTCAATATCTTCTATTGCTTTTGGCTTACTTACTTTTCGGGCATTGTCCGAATTCCATGAGTTCTTTTTATCATCCCGCTGCAATACCTCTTCCACGTATGAATTCCAGGTACCACATGCCGGGCATCGGCCAATCCATTTAGAAGATTGCGCCCCGCAATTTTGACAAAAAAAGACAGTACTTACTTTAGCCAATGAAGTTTATTTAGAGTAAAAGTAATGATTGGGAATTAATGTTTTTGAATAAATTAATGAAGGTTTAAATTTAACATTCTTGTGCGTTAAGTGACGTCAATGCAATAAGAAAAATGATAGGAGTATATGTATATTTAGAATAAATTGCTTTTAATGAAAAATAAAGCGCCTGTTTTTTTAGATTTTGTGATTGATAAATTGACAAACTCTATTCAAAATACGATTTCAGGAGATAGCTTTCAAACTGAAATATATCGGCTAACAACCAAAGATCTAAAAAGGATTACAAAAACAAAAGGATGGATTTTTGATTGGAAATCCGAATTGGATGATAATTCAAAAGAAGTCTATAAGATAACTATCGTTAACAACTCTGATATTATTCAAGGTCTTTTGAGTTTGACAATTGAAAAAGACCATGTTTTAATGAATTTATTAGAAAGTGCACCGTTTAATATTGGAAAGGATAAATTATATGAAGGTGTAGCAGGAAATTTAGTAGCATATTCCTGCAAAATTTCATTTCAGCAAGGTTTTGATGGGTATGTGGCATTTACGGCCAAAACTAAATTGATAAAGCATTACGAAGAAACTTTAGGAGCGTTTCATATTGGCAATCAAAGAATGATAATATCTGCAAATGCAGCGAAAATATTAGTTGAAAGGTATTTTAAAACATAAAGTTATGGGACATATAAAAGAACCAAAAGGGGTGGACTTCATCATTGAAAGTAAACCTTTAACAGATAAAGAAAGAAAGAAAATCAGCGAATTTATACTTGCAGACAGGGCAAAAACTGCAGTTAGAATTAAAGTATCAAAAAAGAACCAAACTACTACCAATCAAAAAACATAATTTGAGTGTCACCTCCGTTTTCTCCATGATTAAATTAGAACAATCCGCATCCTTTTTCTCTCCTTCTCCTGCAATAATTCCTTAAACTTGCGTACCATAAATTAAGACTAAACTACTTTTTCCTATGAACCCATATATCGAACAAAATAAGCAACGATTCCTTGACGAGTTATTTGATTTGCTTAGGATTCCTTCTGTAAGTGCGGACAGCAAGTATAAAAAGGATGTAGTTGGAGCTGCCGAATATATAAAAGGAAAACTGGAGGCAGCCGGCGCGGATAAAGCTGAGTTGTGCGAAACAGGAGGTTATCCGGTAGTTTATGCGGAAAAGATCATTGATCCTAAACTCCCTACCGTGCTGATATATGGCCATTATGACGTGCAGCCTGCTGATCCGCTGGATCTTTGGGATTCCCCTCCTTTTGAACCTGTAGTGAAGAATGAAAAGATATATGCAAGAGGCGCGTGTGATGACAAAGGTCAGATGTTCATGCATGTAAAAGCTTTGGAAGTAATGATCAAAACCAACTCCCTTCCATGCAATCTGAAGTTTATGATTGAAGGAGAAGAAGAAGTGGGTTCTGAAAATCTTGGTCCTTTTTTAAGAAACAACAAAGAAAAGCTAAAAGCAGATGTAATCCTGATCAGTGATACGGAGATCATCGCGAACGATAGGCCTTCCATCACTACCGGTTTAAGAGGACTAAGTTATGTGCAGGTAGAAGTGACCGGTCCTAACCGGGATTTGCATTCCGGCGTTTACGGAGGAGCAGTGGCTAACCCCATTACGGTACTTTGTGAAATGATCGCCTCAATGAAGGATGAAAACAATCACATTACTATCCCTGGTTTTTATGATAAAGTGAGAACACTGAACCAGGAAGAACGGGCAGCAATCAACAAAGCGCCTTTTAACCTTGAGGATTATAAAAAAGATTTGGGAATAGAGGAGGTACTTGGTGAAACAGGATATACCACCCTGGAAAGAACTGGCATTCGTCCTACGTTAGAACTGAATGGAATTTGGGGCGGATATATCGGAGAAGGCGCAAAAACAGTTCTTCCATCCAAAGCCTATGCTAAGATCTCCATGCGACTCGTTCCGAACCAAAGTTCTGCAGAGATCACGGAATTATTTAAAAAACATTTCGAATCCATAGCCCCCAAAAGCGTAAAAGTTAAAGTTATTCCTCATCATGGCGGTGAGGCTGCTATTACGCCGATGGATTCCCTGGGTTATCAGGCGGCGAGCAAAGCCTTTGAAGAGGCTTGGGGCAAAAAACCTATTCCAACCAAAGGAGGAGGAAGCATTCCCATCGTAAGCTTGTTCGAAAAAGAATTGGGGTTAATGTCCGTACTTATGGGCTTTGGTCTCGATGCGGATGCCATTCATTCACCTAATGAAAGTTACGGCCTATTTAATTTTTATAAAGGAATAGAGACTATTACCTTGTTTCATAAGCATTTTGCGGCGTTGAGTGGGAAGTAGGAAGATGGAAGTTAACAAGAGGGCAAACTCATAGATGCCTAAGTTTACATTTTCAAACCTCTCCGGATGTCATTCCCTTAGGAAACTTGTTGGGCTTGATGCAATAGGTTAAGAGAAGCGAGACAATTCTGGCTATTCTTTAATTCAATTAATTGTGGTTCAAAACCCTTTACTCTACCAAATTAAAGTATTTCTCCATCACCCTTTTTATTTGCACTTTGTTTAGGGGCTTGGAAAGGTAGTCGTCACAGCCCAAGGCATGGGCTTTTTTTACGTCACTCGGATCTTCAGAGGAAGATAAAACAATTATTTTGGTATTAACCTTGCTTTTATACGGTAACTCCCGACAAGCTTCCAGAAATTGAAACCCATTCATAATGGGCATGTTAAGGTCTAAAAAAATTAATTCAGGACAGGCGTCCAGTTGGCAAAGGAGGCTAAAATAATTTATTCCTTCCAATCCATTTTTCAGTACTTTGACGTCTTCAGCAATCTCTGATTTTTCAATTAGCTTCCTGTTTAAAAAATTGATAATGTCATCATCGTCAATGAGGAGCACCATTTTAACTTTTTCCATAGCATAAATGAAGGGATAGCGTAATTAACGGTGGGATATAGGCTTTGGTTTTGATGGGCATATACTTAGATATGAATATTATATAGGAAGTTTGACATGGAAAGTAAACTTCCGGCATCATTTCCCTTAAACATTCCTTACAATTCACTAAAATTATAAAAAAGAACATTTGAGCTATGATAAACAAAACTTCCCTTCTGATTGCTGCTTGTATTTCAACTTTTGTATTTGTGGATTGTAACAGTCCTACCAAAGAAAAGCCTGAACGGAAAGCGGACGACGACTTCAAATATAAAACCGAACAATTTGCGGACCTTCAAATCCTCAGGTATCAGGCAAAAGGTTTTGATTCACTGACATCCAAACAAAAGGAACTGGTGTACTACCTATATGAAGCAGGTCTTTCCGGAAGAGACATTTTGTATGACCAGAACTACAAGCACAATCTTAGAATTAGAAAGACTTTAGAAACAATTGTAGATTCTTACAAGGGTAAACAAGCATCTAAAGAGTTTGGCTTATTTATGATATATGCTAAAAGGGTATGGTTCTCCAACGGGATACATCACCATTACTCCACAAAAAAGATCATTCCTGAAATAACCCCCGAGTATTTTGCTTCGCTTGTCAACGAATCGGATGGTAATTTCCCCTTACTTCCGGGAGAAACCAAAGAAGACCTTATAGCAAAACTCACCCCAATTATTTTCGATCCGGCAGTAGATGCCAAAAGGGTGAACCAGGAAAAGGGAATAGATATGATAAAGGGCTCCGCCAATAATTATTATGAAGGCGTAACACAAGCTGAAGTGGAAGCTTTTTATAAAGCAAAGGCAAATCCTGCAGATAAAACGCCGGTTATGTATGGGCTGAACTCGAAGCTTGTAAAGGAAAATGGCAAGATCCAGGAAAAGGTATATAAAGTGGGAGGGCTATATTCCCCAGCTATTGAGAAGATTGTTTACTGGTTGGAAAAAGCCTCTTCCGTAGCGGAAAATGAAAACCAGAAAGCCGCTTTGGACAAACTTATTGAATATTATAAAACAGGCGATCTTAAAACCTTTGACGAATACAACATTGCCTGGCTGAAGGATACTGCGTCGGTAGTAGATGTGATCAATGGATTTATCGAAGTATACGGCGACCCTATGGGTTATAAAGGCGCTTATGAATCTGTAGTTTCAATAAAGGACCAGGAAGCAAGCAAGAGAATGGCCGCTCTTTCACAAAATGCACAATGGTTTGAGACCAATTCCCCGATTCTTCCCGAGCATAAAAAGGAGAATGTAAGCGGCGTATCTTATAAAGTAATTACAGTAGTAGGCGAAAGCGGAGATTCTTCTCCTTCCACGCCCATAGGTATTAACCTTCCCAACTCCAACTGGGTCAGGAAAGAGCACGGTTCGAAATCTGTTTCACTTGGAAATATTAAAGATGCTTATGCAATGGCCTCTAGCAAAGGCGCCATTAATGAATTTTATTACTCTGACAGCGTGCGGGAAAGAGTAAAAGAACATGGTGTATTTTCAGGCAATATGCATACGGCTCTTCACGAAGTAATTGGCCATGCTTCGGGGCAACTGGAGCCGGGAATAAGTACCGACGCTTTGAAGAATTACCACTCTACCCTTGAAGAGGCCCGTGCTGACCTTATTGCTTTATACTATATCATTGATCCTAAAATGGTGGACATTGGGGTTCAGGAATCCATTGAAGTCGGCAAAGCAGAATATGACATCTATATTGCCAACGGACTCATGCTTCAACTAAGGAGGCTGGATGAAGGCGACAATCTGGAGGAATCGCACATGAGAAACCGACAATTGATCAGTGCATGGGTTTTTGAAAAAGGTAAAAACGACAATGTGATTGAAAAGAAGGTAGAAAATGGGAAGACTTTTTTTGTGATCAATGATTACAATAAGTTAAGGGATTTATTCGGACAACTATTAAAAGAAGTACAAAGGATAAAATCACAGGGGGATTATGAAGGTGGCAAAAAACTGATCGAGACCTATGGCGTAATTGTCGATCAGGAGTTGATGAAAGAGGTAAAAGAAAGATACAAGCAATTTGATTCCGCACCTTATTCAGGATTTATTCAGCCTAAGTTGACGGCGGTAAAGGAAGGCGATAAAATAGTAGACGTTAAAATTGAGTATCCCGAGAATTTTGTGGAGCAGATGATGGAGTATGGGAAGGACCATTCTTTTTTACCGGTTGTAAATTAAGGTATAAAGGTTTCACGCAAGAGCGCTGAGGTTTTTTCGCGAAGGACGCAAAGAATGGGAAAGCTTTTCTATTCTTTGCGTCCTTTTCTTTCTCTGCGTGAAAAAACAAACTCACCTATCGAATGCTAGTTTTAATAACATGATCTCCAAATGACCCAAAAGCCTTTTCAGTACCCCTTGAAATAAATGACTTCTTTAATGAAATAAATTGACTCGTATTAGGAGAGATAATTATATTGTCCCATGCAATTTAAAATTAAACCCCTTCTAATATTTTTTTTCTTTTTGTATATCCTAAAATCTTCAGCTCAGGGACTTACAGAAATACCTCTTCCCTCAAACCTCAACAAACCCGATGATTTTAGTGTTATGCCAGATACTTCGGGAAACTGGGGCATTTATTTGAAGGACTTTAGGAATTATTATTTTATGGTGGTTGATAAAGCAGGGGGCGTATTGGCAAAGAAAACGATAGATCGTAAAGATGAAATGTATGGAGAAGACAAAATCTTCGTTGGAGGATTTTATTCTTCAGAAGGTTTTTACTTTTTCTTTAAAAACAACCTGGACAACATTCACTTCTATTCCTATTTTCTTTCTAAGAAAAACACTGACGATGTTTATTATAAAAATGGAATTGTAAGTGATAATAATGAAATTATTCTGAAGACATTTTCAGTAAATAATACCTTTTACATCATGACAATGAACAAAAAGGAAAACACGGTGAGTTTTTTAAAATTTATGAATGAAAGTCAGTTTGAAAGGCGCACTTTTATTCTTGAAAAGGGTTTGTTCAAAATTCTCAAGAAAGGGAATTTTATAGTTGTCAGCAATAATGAAGTTAATCAAGTAAGTACCTTAACAAATAGTCAGAAACTCTTTGTAGATGATGGTGCGAAGTTTTACTTTGTTTTAGATAATAACAGTATCCACAGCAAGGCATTTGGAAATACAAAAATCGTTTGTTTCGATCTTATAAATGGAAATGTCGAAAGTAGCGTTCTTCCTGGGAAAAGTGATGTTTCAAGCTCATGGTATCTTGATGGTAAGCTATTTAAATTTATGCAAGGAGTAGAAGACCTTAGATTTTATATTTATAAAGTTGACGATAAAAGTATAATAAAGAAATATGAGTATAAATATGGAGATTCTATTACAGTAGCTCCGAGCGGTGTATTATCAGGCGAGGAATTACTTGAAAAGGAGAAAAAGATATTTGATAAACTCACATACGGAGGTTCCCCTTTTATGCAGGTTGTAAAAAAAGAAAACGGTGAAATTTATTTATTTGCAGGATCATATAGAGAAACACAAGCTGCCGGAATGATGATGGGAGGAATGGGTACCACCTCCATCTCTACCCCTTCAGGCACTGCAACCATTCCAGGCGGTTCGATGATGACATCAGGGCCGGGTGGAGTTTCAAACGTTTCAATCACGTGGTTCAATACATTATTAGACAATGATTTTAACGTTCAAAAGACAAGAGGCATACAGCCTGATATTTTTAAATTAGAAAAATATATAAATGCGCTTTCTGTCAGAAAATCAGTTAAAAATGGTGTTATTTCTTTAAAAATTGGTGATGCCATCTATGTGGCCTATGTGTCAGAAAGAGAAATTCGTATAGTTAAGATTAGATAGGAATTGTCAAGTTCCTGGTAATTCGACGCCTTTCAGATTTTTCCGTAGGGCCTGAAACTTTTCTTTGGCATGAAATTAAACATTTCTCCGTCCATACGATAAACCCCTATTTAACTACCTCATATTTGAAATCTACCAGTCCCCTAAAGATTCCTTCATTAAAGGAGCCATAAACTGTTAAATATTTTTTATTATCAGGAGCTAATGCGTAATAACTATAAAAAAGTGTGTTTATCGTTATGTCATTTAGAACCATAGGAAAGTTGCAACTCTTAGAATAATCAAGGAATCTTCCTGCACCAGCATCATAAACAGAGTTATGATTTTCATTGAAATAACTTATTATGTACTTTTTGCCGGCACGCAGGGTTATTGGCTCTTTTAACGCTGCATATTGAAAAACGTCAGTATTTGTGATATTGATTTCCTCCTGGATTAATGTGTCCATCTTGAAAATAGCCTCGGTAAATAGAAGCGTTATCACATATTTCCCTTGTGCTGCGATTCTTCCTCCTAAACTGGTTAATTTAATATCCTTATTTGGCGTAAAATAATATCCGCGGTCTGTTGGATTTTCAGCATAAATTACTCTGGAAGAAGTAGTTTTAATAATTGGAAGGTAGGTGCTGTCTGATAGTACTTTTTCAAGTAATCCAAACTGCCTGGGCTTTGATTGTTCATTATTGCACCCAAGGATTGCGATCAGCAGAACAAAGTAAATGGCTCTCATCAAGTATATTGTTAAAGTTTGCAAAACAAGTAGTTTTATCAAAAAACTCTGGCTTAATTTACTATTTGCGTTCTTTGGCTGAGCGTTAGGGCTTTTATATTTAGTTGGAGGAAAGAATGGTCATTTCGAAACGTGGCGTTGACAAATCTAAGCTAATGCATTAGTGCCACGTATCTTGACTTATATAGTCAAGGATTTCTATATTAAGCGTCTCAAAACGAGCAGATTTATTATAAACCCTAAACTTTACAGAGAAATGAACAATTTTTTATTAAAAATACTCAAAGCAGGTTTACTTGTCGGTACTTTAGATATTCTGGCAGCCTTCATTCACTACATTATTGCCTCGGGGAAAAGCGATCCCTTTGTTGTTTTAAAGTTTATCGCAAGCGGTGTTTTTGGTAATGAAGCCTTTGTAGGAGGGAATATAATGATTGTAGCAGGACTTATTTTACACTATATTATTGCCTTGGGATTCACCCTGTTTTTCTTTTGGCTTTCCCTAAATTAAGCCTTCTTTCAAAGAATAAAGTTCTGACAGGAATTACTTGTGGGATTT
>Ga0196965_1001062_pt1 | contig 11658 bp, 10 predicted proteins | sample S1_20metaG_FD_148668 | JGI IMG/M metagenome (GOLD analysis project Ga0196965, IMG submission 148668) | Soil microbial communities from Anza Borrego desert, Southern California, United States - S1_20 | ecosystem: Environmental > Terrestrial > Soil > Desert | place: USA: California | collected... | reverse complement strand
TCGTTGGCTTCTGTGTGGGCGGATGTTTGTTTCGAAAAAAGATAAGCTAATGAAAGAAAAGATAACCTACAAAGATACCGGCAACCATACCGGCAAGGTCTGCCAGGAGTCCGCCCGTCACAGCATACCGGGTGTTCCGGATACCGGCAGAACCAAAGTATAAAGCCAATAGGTACAGCGTTGTTTCTGCGCATCCTCGAAAAATACTCGCGACATTTCCTACAAAGGAATCAGGTCCATGTTCTTTTGATATTTCAATCATCATGGAACGTGCACCCTGGCCAGTCATCGGTTTAAGAAAGGCTACAGGAAGTGCGGGCACGAAGTCCGTGTTTACGCCGAGTGCAGAAAGTCCCCAGGCTGTTCCCTCCTCCATGTATTTTAACGTGCCTGAAGTGCGAAAAACACCAATGGCTACCAGCATGCCCACGAGGAACGGAATGATCTTAATCGACGTGGAAAATCCTTCCTTTGCACCCTCCACAAAAGTTTCGAAGATGGGTATCTTTCTTTTTAACCCAAGCGCGATAAAACTCACAATGATGGTGAGAATTATGACCGAGGAGAATAGCGTTGATTGTTTTTGAATTTGTTCTGTTGAAAGTGCTGAAAAATAAAACACAACACCTGCGATAAATGCTGTTGTTCCCAGTATGTAAGCCAGTATAACACGATCAAAAAGATTAATTCTTTGCCGGATGCACACATAGAGCAAGCCGATAAACGTAGAACAAAACGTAGCAATTAAGGTCGGGATAAAAATACTCGCCGGATTTACCGATCCAATCAGGGCCCTGTCGGCCATTACAGTAATGGGAATAATGGTGAGCCCTGAAGCGTTCAATACAAGAAACATGATTTGCGCATTCGATGCGGTGTCCTTATTGGGATTGATCTCCTGCAATTCGTTCATCGCTTTGAGCCCAAGTGGTGTGGCCGCATTATCAAGTCCAAGTATGTTCGCACTGAAGTTCATGATGATCGATCCTGTCGCGGGATGATTTTTCGGAATTTCGGGAAAGAGCCTTGAAAAGAACGGTCCCACTACACGCGACAGGATCGGTACCATGCCGCCTTTCTCTCCAATCTTCATCAGGCCAAGCCAGAGCGACATGATGCCTGCGAGACCAATGGAGATTTCAAAACCTGTTCTAGCCATATCAAAGGTTGACTGCAGCATGGCCGGAAATACGGTAGTATCATTAAATACAATGAGCTTGATAAGGCCTACAACAAATGCGATGAGAAAGAATGAAACCCAGATATAGTTAAGAACCATGTGTTGTTAAATAATTGATGCGCTTGTTTGAAATGCAACAGCAACATTGATTTCAATTCCTGAATGTAGGGCAAGAATTATAGTTTGCCAACTTAATTGTTCAGAAGGTTAAGGATGTGACAGGCAGCCAATCCTGCAGTTTCGGTTCTTAGTCGGGAAGGACCAAGGCTAACTTTGGCGAAACCGTGGTTGAGTGCCAGGTTTAATTCAGCGTCATTAAAATCACCTTCCGGTCCGATCAGTACCAGGTAATCCTGACCGCGTTTTGCAACAGATCTAAGATGATCAGGATTGGAGGCATCGACATACGCGATATAACGGCCCTGTGCCGTCGTATTTTTGATAACGGCTTCTAATTCACTTAACGGATTGATCACCGGCAGAAAGGCCTTTAGTGATTGTTTCATGGCACTTACCGCGACCTTGTGTAGTCGTTCAATCTTTTGATAGGTGCGTTCACTGTTTTTACAATTCACCAGTGTTATGCTGTCGATTCCCAGCTCAACGGCTTTCTCTACGAACCACTCGATTCGTTCTGCATTTTTTGTTGGTGCAATAGCGATGTGAATTGAATAAGGATCCCGCGCTACAGGAATGACTTCTTCAATTTCAAAAACGCATTGCGTGGGAGAAGCGTCCGTAATTCTTGCAGTGTAGAATTTTCCCTTACCGTCCGTGATCCGGACGTGATCTCCGTTAGATCGCCGCAGTACTTTAATACAATGCCGCGATTCTTCAGCATCCAGATGATGAACACCGTCGGTTATTAGGGGCTGATAAAAAATATTCTTAAAAGATGAATTTTGAACCATGAACTTCTTCGGTTTTCGAAGTAAGGGGAGTCCAATTTGTTTTCGATAGCGTATAAGTTTCGAACACCAACTTCAAACCTCGAACTTCAAACCTCAAACAATTTTGTTGACCCTTCGCTTTCGAACAATCTCAATTCACCTTACGTGTATTGCTGTATCAGCCGGTCTACAAGCTTAATGTATTCCTCTTTGGCCTGCTCAGTTGTTTTGCCTTTCAATTCCGCCCATGCATCGTATTTGGCAATGGCTTTGAAATCAAATCCACCCGGACGGTCCCCGGACACATCGCCTTCTGTGCCCTGCTTGTACAATGCATAGAGTTGCAACAGTTCTTCATTCGATGGACGTTTCGTCATCTCCTTCGATCTGGAAACAGCCTGCTGAAATTGTTCAGTTAAATCCATTGTTTTAGTTTCGTTTTTTTAAACGTTTTTCGATAAGCTTCAAGGTTCAGGCTGCAAGCTTCAGGGGTGATTGCGACAACTTAAATGTTTTTCGAAAAGCTTCGAGCCACGAGCTTCGAGTTCGAGTTCGAGTTCTAGTTCGAGAAAACCGTTGTGTTTATCGAATCCAACTTCAAACCTCAAATGTCCAACCTCAAACAATTCCGAAAATGAGTCGTTATTAAACCCCCAATCTTAAACTTTGAACCTTGAACTTTGAACCTTGAACTTTGAACCTTGAACTTTGAACCTTGACCTTTGAACCTTGAACTATTTCCTTTCTTTCATGTCAACAAAAGAGCGTGGTGTTGCACCAACGTAGATTTGTCTTGGGCGGCCAATCGGTTCTTTGTTCTCACGCATTTCTTTCCACTGAGCGATCCAGCCTGGTAAACGACCCATTGCAAACATTACGGTGAACATATCAACAGGGATGCCCAGGGCACGGTAAATGATACCGGAGTAGAAGTCTACGTTTGGATAAAGTCTTCGTTCAACAAAGTAAGGATCTTTCAGGGCTGCTTCTTCGAGCTTCAGGGCGATCTCCAATACGGGATCATTTACGCCCAGTTTCTTGAGTACATCATCGGCAGCTTTTTTAATGATCTTAGCACGTGGATCAAAGTTTTTGTAGACACGGTGACCAAATCCCATCAGGCGGAAGCCACTGTTTTTGTCTTTGGCTTTATTGATCCATTTCTCCGTGTCACCACCATCCTGGCGAATGTTTTCCAGCATCACAATCACTTCCTGGTTTGCACCGCCATGTAACGGACCCCATAAAGCATTGATACCGGCAGAGATCGAAGAATAGATACTGGCCTTCGATGATCCAACAATACGCACTGTTGATGTAGAACAATTTTGTTCGTGATCGGCATGGAGGATAAGCAGTTTATCCAACGCATCGGCAACTACCGGATCAGCTTCATATTGCTCAGCCGGCAGGGCGAAAATCATTTTCAAAAAACGCGCACAATAATCCATCGAATTGTCGGGATAATTTACCGGATGTCCTACGGCATTTTTATAAGCCCATGCTGCAAAAGTAGGCATCTTTGCAAGTGCCCGGATAATGCTGAGATAGACAGATTCTTTTGATCGGTTAGGATCTAATGATTCCGGATAAAATGCTGTTTGTGAACAAAATAAAGACGCCAAGACACCCATAGGATGGGCAGTGGATGGAAACCCGTCAAGTATTTTTTTAATGTCTTCATGAACCAGGGTATGTGTCCTGATGTCATTTGTGAAAGAGTCGTATTGTTGTTTAGTAGGAAGTTCACCAAAGATTAAAAGATAGGCAACCTCCAGGAAGTTTGATTTTTCAGCAAGCTCTTCAATTCCATATCCGCGATAGCGAAGAATTCCTTTATCACCATCCAGGTAAGTGATAGCGCTTTTGGTTACACCTGTATTCTTAAATCCTAAATCCAGTGTAATGGCACCGGTTTTTTCCAATAGATCACCAATTTCGATGGCAACTTCGTTTTCACTTCCCACAACTATGGGAAAGGTATAAGACTTTCCATCAATGATCAGTTCAGCAGTTTTCGACATTGTTTAACTTTATTTAAAGAGAAAGTTTTAAATATACAGGCTAGATCGATGCTAGGGAAAAAAAACGCCAAAAAATCGTGTTTTTTTAATTATTTCCAAGAATCAGCGGCATGCCATCCTTGCCAGAACCGATTACGATCACTTTGGCATTCGGGGATTTAGAAAGTTCCAGCGTGGCCTCAATGCCCCTCATTTTCAGCAACTTGTCCGACAGACTGCTATTCACTATGTTGTTGGCCTGGGCTTCACCCTCTGCAGCAATTCGTTTCCTTTCTGCTTCGCTCTTTTCTTTGTCCAGGCGGTATTGATATGCCAATGCTTCCTGCTCTTGCTGCAGCTTATTTTCAATGGCGATACGAATTTGCTCAGGGAGTTTAATCGAGCGAATCAAAACCGCGGTGGCATTGACATAATTCGCGCTCAGGATTTTTCCGGTTTCTATCTGGATCGACCCTTCAACTTCAGCTCTTTTTGTTGAGTAAATTTCTTCCGCCGTAAACTTCGCCATAATTTGTCTTGATACAGACCGTACTTCAGGAATTACAAAACGATTTACGTAGTCTTTGGTGAACTTTTCGTGAATGTATCCAATCTTGTCGGGCATCGGGAAATAACGTACAGAAACATCCACGTGAATGGGTAAACCATTTTTGTCGTTGATGTCCATGTTTTCATCAGATGTTGTCTCTGCGATTTCATAAATGATAACATCGTTCCAGGGTGCTTTGAGGTGAGTTCCGGGTTCGATGATTGTTGATTTATCAAGCCCTGATCCAAACGGATAAAAGATCACCGCACGTTCTGAAGGACCAATCTTATAAAAAATGCTGGATGAAAGGCCGAGCAAAATAAATAAAGCGATGACAGCAAGCACAATCAAAGGAAGAAATCTACGCGTATTCATAGTTAGGGATGTTATTTAAAATTAGGTTTCTCAAAACTACAATAATTCCGGGTCACGACTGTGTTCGATATGCTTTTGAAGGATACTAAATTTTATACATCAAGGTTTAATATTTAAAATGTGGTTATCTAGCTAAATTTGTACACTTGATTTCTTATACTAGCTGATTATTTCGAGTTCATGGGGCGGATTTTTTTAGTTCTTGGTCTTTATTTCTGTTTTTCAAGCGCAAGTTTTGCGCAAGGGACCAGAATCGACAGCCTGCTGAATCTGTTTGAAGAAACTGATTCAGAGGAACAGAAAGTCGATCTGCTCAATCAGATATCTTCAGATTACTATGATTACTTCCCCGACCTTGGGTTCGATTATGCAACCCGTGCCAGTACACTGGCTTCTAAAATAAAATATGCGAAGGGATTAAGTCTTGCCCTCAGTTTGAAAGGATTTTACTTTTTTCAAAGTGGAGATTATAAATCAGCTTTGCAATACTACCAAAACGGTGCGCAGGCAGTAACAGAAAAGGTCAGTGTACTCGGGTATAACTATGTACTGACAGGCAATTTGTATCGCACGATCGCCAATTATGATTCTGCTCATGCCTATTACACACGCGGCATTTCCTTGCTGCAAGCTATAGGTACTACGGATTATCTACCCTTTGCTTACAGGAATCTTGGCAGGTTGTATGTTATGCAATGGAAAAACGAGGAAGCAGAAGTTTACTTCAATAAAGCTTTGAAGATGTATGATGGGGATGGCGACCTGTTCGGAAGGGCAGAGGTATCTTTTGCGCTTGGTGACCTGAGTAAGAACCGCGCTGAACTTAAAATGGCAGAGGAGTATATCTCGCAAGGTTGTGAGATCGCGAATGAACTCGAAGATGAATACCTGCGGTTACATTGTGTCATTAATCAGGGCGAGGTGCAATACCGGTTGGGTGATTACATCGGCGCCCTTGAAACGTTACTTCAGGCAGTTGATCTTTTAAACAAACGCGATATACCTCACTTGTTGTCGAGAGTATACGGCGACCTGGGAGATGTATACGATGTCCTGGGCCAGAATGATGTGGCGTTACGTTATTATTTCGAAGGACTAAAAACTGCTGAACATCTTGATATTCCATATGAGATAGCTTCTCATCAGGCTGATATCGCCTGGATTTACAAAAATCTTCATGACTTTAAATCCGCTTTTGAATTTGTTGATAAATCTATTGCCATAAGGGAAAAGATTAATGATGAAGTAGGGCTTTCCAGTTCTTACAACACGAAGGGAATAATTTATTTTGAACAGAAGCGGTATAATGAAGCGGAACAATGGTTGAACAAATCACTTGGGATAAGAAAGAAAACAAATCACCTTGAGGGTGAGGCCATATGTTTATATAATCTCGCGTTGCTATTTGAAAAACAGGCAAAGTACAAGCAATCGTTACGCTATAACCAGGAAGCGTTACGGATTGAAAAAATAATTGGTAACAAATATAATCTGGCTGTAGCCTTTAATAGTATAGGTAGTGTTTACAGTCATTTAGGACAATTTGATAGTGCGTCGTATTATCTCAAGGAAGCGCAGCAACTTGGTGAGGTTACAGGCTCAATGCGGGTGTTAATGAATAATTCATTTTTCTGGTCTGCATTTTTTGAAGCCAAAGGTGACGCAAAGCAGGCACTGGAATGGCATAAAAATTACGCCCGGTTGAACGACAGCATTTACTATGATAACAGTGCCAACAAGCTGGCGGAAATGCAGGCGTTGTATCAAACGGATAAGAAAGACCAGGAAATAAAACTTCTTCATCAGGAGCGTTTGTTGCAACAAAACGAATTGCAACTACAGCGTGTAAAGATTAGTCAACAACATTATATCATTATTTCCATCGTGGTGGGCTTTCTTCTTGTTTCACTCCTGGCGTTTAAAATTTACAAGTATAACCAGCAAATTAAAAAAGCCAATATTTCCATCACGGAACAAAAGGAAGAACTGCAGACGCAGGCCGAAGAGTTGAAAGAAGCTTACCATATTATCGAATACATTAACAAAAAGCTTGAAGCTAAGGTGGAGGATAAGACTTCAGCACTTGAACAGGCTTACAAAGAACTGGACATGTTTTTTTACAGGGCCTCGCACGATTTCCGCAGGCCGCTTACTACTTTTCTTGGCCTTGCAGAAGTAGCCAATATTTCTGTAAAAGATCCGAATGCATTGGAGCTGTTTAGCAAGGTGAGGGATACCGCGAAAAACCTCGACAAGATGTTACTAAAGCTCCAATCGATTAGCGATATGGGATCGCAGCAGATGGTGTACGGGGAGGTATATGTCGCCGGCATCTTCAATGAACTTTGTGAATTGCATCGTGAGGATATAGAGGCACGACATATCCGGACATTCTCTTCCGTGGTGCTTCCGTTTCCGTTTTATTCTTATCCAGTACTTGTGCACATCGTGATTGAGAACCTGTTTGAAAATGCAATCAATTTTTCGCGTTATGAAAATGGGACCATTCGATTGCGCGCATTTGTTGAGGAACAGAATATTGTAGTTGAGGTGGAGGATAACGGGGAGGGAATCGGATGCGATATCCATGACAAAATTTTTCAAATGTATTTTCGGGGAAGCGAGCGCTCAAGGGGTAACGGCCTTGGTCTGTACATCGTCAAAAAAGCGGTAAGAAAACTTGGCAGTACTATCACGTTTACCTCGCAGCCTGGTAAAGGTTCAGTATTCAAAATCGTTTTTCCCGCTGGCCAACCTTCCCACAATTTTTATGTGCAATAATGCATCACGTTTGTATGGTTTCTTGAAAATTAAAAGAATAACGCCAGTTGCTCCTTTAATTTGAAACTATGGCGTTATGATATTTTATCGTTGGCGTATCAATGTCGTTTACTTAAGCTTACTTGTTTTTTGCGTCGCCTTGCCCTCTCCGAAGGAGAAGGTTGATGGAAACCCAAGTAACGACATTGGTTGGCGTATACCGGTTAAATCTCTAATGCTTTCTCCGGATCCCAATGGATTATTTTCTTTTCAAAATAACTTTTGTTGCTTGCAAGAGCAGGACCTGCTGCCTGCATTCCGAAAAGTGTATCCTCAACAACTTTTTTCTTCTCGCGGATTCCAGCGTAGAAGTTTTTATGGTGATCCAGGTTTGCGCTGTAACCTGAGGGTGCTTTAAATTCAATATCGGCTTCTTTTTCCTGTTTCGGTTGAACCGGATATTTTGATTTATACCACTTCTCATATTCCTTTTGTTGGGCAGCAGAGAACGTATCAAACGAATCCCATCCGCCATAGGTAGGCGTGCTGGAGATTTTGTTCTGCGTTACCTTAACACTATTCCAGCCCATATCAATAACGCCGTCCGAACCGATGAGCTTCAGGCCTTCACCACGTTCGCTCCCGTCTACGAAATTTACCCGCATTTGAAGATTAAAGGCAGGATGTGTCTCCGTCTTAGGATAATCGTATAACCCCAGGGCAATATCCGGAACATCGCGTCCATCTTTCCAGTAGCGTAATCCGCCTGTACAATAAATGCGATTGGGACCCGCTGAACTAATTACCGTATGCAGCGCAGAAAACAAGTGTACGAAGAGATCACCCGCTATACCGGTTCCGTAATCGCGGTAATTTCTCCAATGAAAAAACCGCTCAGGATCAAATTCTACCTTTGGTGCATCACCAAGAAAACGATCCCAGTCGATGGTACTCTGATTTGCATCGGTTGGGATAGCGTATTGCCAGGCGCCATTGGAACTGTGTCGATCCATCCAGGTTTCGACCATAATGAGTTCACCGATCACACCGGATTCATAAAGTTCTTTCGTCTTTTCTGTTACCACAGAACTTACGCGCTGACTTCCGATCTCTACTACACGCCCGGTCTTTTTTTGCGCCTCAATCATTGCGGCACCTTCCTCCAGTTTGTGTACCATTGGTTTTTCACAATACACATGCTTACCCTTATTCATTGCCTCAATGGCAATGCGGTCATGCCAATGATCCGTAGTGGATATAATAACAGCATCTATGTCTTTGCGATCGAGGATTTCCTGATAATTGCGTGTGGTGAAAAGATCTTTTCCATATACTTCTTTGGCGCGTTCAAGCCTGCCATTATAGAGGTCACAAGCAGCAACGATCTTTACACCGGGTACTTTAACGGTGACTTCTGCATTGTTGAACCCCATAATGCCCATGCCGATCATTCCAACGTTGATGGTGTCATTAAGGGTGAATTTTTGATCAGGCTGCACGGTGTCGAGGGTAAAAATATGCTTTGACCCTGCGTGTAATATTGAAGGTGCAGTTCCACTTATCAGCGCTGTAGTTAACGCTTTTTTCAAAAAACTTCTTCGTGATTTAAAGGAATGGTCTGTCATAGGCTATTATAAGATTTGGAAGACCTGAGGAAGTTACGATATTTGTTTCCATATCCAGATGACATTTTTGTTTAAGCGGACAAAAATTGATCGGAATATTTTTTACAACCCATTTTATCCATCCAAACAACATTTTTTAAATGAGCTTTAGCATGTTCAGGAACAAAAGCTTTGCTATCGATTTGGGAAACACCAATACTTTAGTGAGTGATGCCAGACGCATTCTGCTGTCACAACCTTCGTATATTGTTTTCGATGCGGAGAGCAATGCAGTGAAGGCGGTAGGCGACAGGGCCTTTAACATGTTTGAAAAAAATCATGACGAACTTAAAACGGTAAAGCCGCTTAAGGGTGGCGTGATCGCAGATTATGACTCAGCGAGTAAAATGATTCGTGAGTTGATCTCCCAGGCAGACACAAAGAAGTCGTTTTTACAGGGATATGAAAATATCATTGGTGGAATTCCATACTGCACAACAGAAGTGGAACGCCGGGCATTACGCGATGCGCTCGACCAGTTCAGCGCACGCCGAACGTATTTACTTTACGAACCCATTGCCGCTGCCATCGGTTTAGGCCTGGACATTCGCCAGCCTGAAGGAAAAATGGTTATCGACATTGGTGGTGGTCTCACTGAAATTGTAGTGATTTCTCTTTCAGGCATTGCGGCATTTCAATCCGTTAAAGCAGCAGGGGACACCTTCGATGAAGCCATTCAAGATCATTTTCGCCGGAACTATAACATGGCCATTGGCCTCCGTACAGCAGAACAAATTAAGATTAACGTAGGCGCTGTAATCAATAAACTCGATGATGTTCCGGAGCCCATGATGGTAAAGGGAAAAGATCTCGTTGAAGGTTTGCCGGTTACCCGGATGATTGATCACTTCGAGGTGGTTAGTATCCTCGAAAAATCCATTGCAGCAATTGAACACGGTATTGTACAGACACTCGAGGTTTGTCCGCCTGAACTCGCAGCAGATATCTACGAGAACGGAATTCATGTTACGGGCGGTAATGCCATGATTCGCGGATTACGAGAACGTTTCCAGGCCAAGATCAAACTTCCGGTTCACATCGACGACGATGCCCTTACTTCCGTAGGAAAAGGAATTGCAACGGCCCTCGCAGATCCGAAGAAATACAGGAGCGTACTCGTTGAATAGTTCACAGTGCGTTCTCTTCATATCAAACAAAAAAGGGTGTTATCCGATAACACCCTTTTTTGCTATGTTGTCCAAAAAAGCATTCCTTTTTGTAACAAGATGGCAGCTGAACTACTCACGGTTTCCTCCGAATAAATCAGTTTGCACATCAGGAGTTTGATTTTCTTCCTGAGATTCAATTGAAGATGCAGCTGGTTCATTCATTTCTTCTGGCTCTTGTGTAGCAGACTCAGCGGCTTTCGAAGCTTCTTTTGCCTGAACCTTCTGACGGGCACGTTTCTTCAAGGCAATCAGATTGGAAGAGGGCTTTTGAGGAGCCGATTTTTTAGAAGCCTTCTTGGCTGATTTTTTGGCGGCTTTCTTAGGTGCCGATTTCTTTGCAGCTTTTTTGGCTGTTTTCTTAGCGGCTTTCTTTACTGTTTTTTTAGCAGCTTTTTTCGCTGTTTTCTTCGTAGCTTTTTTGGCTACTTTTTTCGCTGATTTCTTTGCCGATTTTTTCGGCGCTTTTTTCACAGACTTCTTTGCAGATTTTTTAGCTTTCTTTGCCATAGCATAAAATGGTTTAGTTACCCAAAAGTTAAAGAATAAAATTTCTTTTTCAGCAGAATGATGCAAGAAAAAATTTTAAACCATTCGAAACATTCCAGAGCAGCCTCTCTCTGGAGAAAAATTCGCCTTGCGTAGTACCATTCTATACCGTTGCATAGGTGTGTCGTCTTTGTATTTATGCCTAGATTCGTGCCTGGTACGTGTATAAGTTGTGATATCTTCCTTTTCTTTCAATGAGTTCGTCATGCTGACCCTGTTCCGCGATCTGGCCTTTCTCAATCACAAGAATCTGATCTGCCTGGCGGATTGTGCTTAGTCTGTGTGCAATTACAAAAGTAGTTCGTCCCCGCATCAAGGTCTTTAAGCTTTCCTGAATGAAGGCTTCTGACTCAGTGTCAAGGTTCGATGTGGCTTCATCCAGGATGAGTATCCTCGGATTAGCAACAATGGCCCTGGCAATAGCAATACGTTGGCGTTGACCTCCGGATAATTTTACGCCGCGTTCCCCGATGAGTGTGTCTAAGCCCTGTTCAAAACGATCAGTAAATTCGTGCACGTGG
>Ga0196965_1001061_pt1 | contig 11676 bp, 12 predicted proteins | sample S1_20metaG_FD_148668 | JGI IMG/M metagenome (GOLD analysis project Ga0196965, IMG submission 148668) | Soil microbial communities from Anza Borrego desert, Southern California, United States - S1_20 | ecosystem: Environmental > Terrestrial > Soil > Desert | place: USA: California | collected... | reverse complement strand
TCGTAAATCCTGTACTTCTCCTCATTCATTAATGAGATCAAGCCCTTGTTCGCCCTGCTTCGGTATTTACATTCAACCGAAAAGGTCCGGACAAAATTGTGCATCCTGAATCGGTACACCAGGTCGGGGTGGCGGTTTGATTCAGGGAATATTCCTTCATGGAATTTGTCGCTCCGCCATTCCATGAGTGTAAAATTTTTTTTTTGTTCGGCAAAACGTTTAACGACGTATTTTTCAAAGGCCATTCCTTTTTCATAGAAGTCGTTACGCTGGGCGGCTTTGTCCACAGGTTTCGATCTTTTGAAAATTGAAGTTTTTGCTCTTTGAAATGCCATTGCCAAACCCGCGAACCCTGTTGGTGTCATTTTTCGAAATGCAATTACCAGCCCCGCAAACCCAACCGCCAGCGCACCCCCCAGCAATAAAAAATCGGCCACCCCCGACTTCCGACTATCGGTAGTGATTGCATTAACGGGATTTGCCTCGGGCACCGGATCGTATTTCACATCCCTGATTGCGATCTTTGTGCCGAGGTCCGGTTTATTTTTAATGTTACGGTCGGTGGTCAGATCACTTTCTGCAATGATGAAATAAATCTCTCCGATGCGTTTAATGATCAAATACGCATTGTAGTCGGTTGCTTTTTCATTGCGGATCACTGTTTTCACAAAGTCGCAACGAATGGCACCGCTCACATATCCCATCAAGTGCAGGTCACTCATCAGTACCTGGCTAAAGCCGTTTTGTTTTTCCAGCGCCGCGCGTTTTATGGTAATACACCGCGAACGTTTTAAGGTTGACCCATAGAAACGCACGGGGTCTGCATAGAGGGACGACAACGTCTCTACCGTGCTAATCGTATGCGCGTCATTCCACCTGGAGACGAGCCTTTTCACAGCTGTAGCGTCGACCTCTAGTTCCTGGGCGAGTGTGAGGTTATTGAAGAATAGCCCAACGATCACTATTAACAGCGCATGACGAATCATAAAGAATAAAGTTTGAAGATTCCCAGTGGGCTGTTGATTGACCATTCCTTCGGTCGAACTCCGACAGGCATGGCAGGTGGGTCGAGGAATCGTGGCTAATCTAAAAATTTCCCTGGAAACCTATGTTCTCGCCAACCACCTTTTTTTTTGTATGTTGCATCGAACCTGTAATAATGCCTGAAGACTGGACACGAGAGGAGGTTGAGGTTATTGTCTCGGAATACTTCGAAATGTTATCGAAGGAACAGTCTGGTATTGCCTTTAATAAATCCGAGATCCGCAGACGCATTCTGCCGTTGCTTAAGAATCGATCGGAAGGATCAATTGAATTTAAAAATCGAAATGTCAGTGCTGTTCTGGCAAAGATCGGTCAGCCCTACGTAAGAGGATATTTGCCTGCCTATAATTATCAGAAGCAATTGCTCGAGGAAGTTGTATTCGCTTATATCCGAAAAAAGCCAGAAGCAGAGAAAGCTTTCCAACTCTTCGCTCAATCTGCCGCCACACCTAAAGCACTGGTCTTTGAAAGTATGCTAGAAGAGATGCCAAAGGCTGAAGCATTGTTGCAAGAACCTGAAATAGTTTATAGAAGTCCAGTTAAAATAAACTATATAGAATTGGAACAATTGAATCAAAGCGTTGGCCGAACCGGAGAAGGCATCGCGCTTGATTACGAACGCTGGCGTCTTATCCAGGCTGGAAAAGAAGGCTTGGCAGATAAAATTGAATGGGTTTCACAAACTCAAGGTGATGGACTGGGGTTTGACATTCTTTCAAAAAATATTAACGGCACCGATCGATACATTGAAGTGAAGGCAACAAAACTGACAAAGGAAGCTCCCTTCTATTTTTCGGCGCTTGAATATGACTTCTCTAAACGGCAAAGCTCGAACTTCTTCCTTTATAGAGTATTTAATTTAAAGTCCGATCCAAAATTGTTTATTGCAAATGGTGCGTATGATAGGTTTTGCAATATGAGACCTACGCAGTTCAAAGGAACATTCTGATCACTGGAAAGATTCTCTTGTTGCCCTTATGCTTAATGTACGATCTCGCTAGATTTCAATGATCAGCTTTTTATCAAATCCATTGTAGGGCTCATTCATGTAGCCATGCGGGTTGCATATAACCTTAGTACTACCGAGGTCATAAGGAGAAGGGGCTTGAGGAGGTGAAATGTCCAGTTTTTGATAAAAAGTGGACACCAAATGCATCTATGTCCAGATTTTCGATAAAAATGAACATGTACCGAAGTTGCGTCCAGATTTCATTGCGTACTGTTCAACGATTACGTACTCAATTTGCAATTCGCGACTCACGAAGTGGTTGGTGGTAAAGTGCGCTAAAATGCACTTCTCGGTTGAACTGAATCTCGTGTGCTCAGTTTAATCTCATAAAGTGTATTTTAATGCGCTTTTCACTTGAATTTCCCTAAAATCATTTATATTTTTACTGAAAGAGCATTATAATGCACCAGAAAAATTTAATACAACGGCTGAAAACCCGTAGGGAACAACTGGGAGTAACCCAAGAACAACTTGCAGAATTGGCAGCTGTAGCCTTGCGTACTGTAAAAGAACTTGACTCAGGAAAAGGCAATCCAACAGTTAGCACTCTCATAAAACTTGCTGATGTGTTGGGGATGGAATTGAAACTTGAAGTAAGAAAACCTAGCTAACGAAATCCAAAATGCGCAAGGCAAAGGTTTACAGAAATGGATTGCTTGTTGGAGAACTCCTTGAACATAGCCGGAAGCATTACACGTTCACGTACAATGAGGCCTGGTTCAGCGATCCGGAAAAACCCGCAGTGAGTCTGACACTCCCAAAAACACAAAGAGTGTATGAAAGCGAATACCTTTTTCCTTTCTTCTTCAACATGCTCAGCGAGGGCGTTAATAAAAGACTACAAAGCAACCTCCTGCGCATCGATGAGAACGATCACTTCGGCTTATTATTAGCCACAGCACAATTCGATACCATTGGGGCTATTACAGTAAAACCATTTGAGAAAGAAAGTAATGAGTAAAGAACAAGTAAAAGCTGTCGATAGCAAGGAACTAGTGAACGTAAGCGTTTGCCCTGGAACGCTTGCTGTAGGTTTTACAACCTACAGTCCGCTTTGCCTCCGTCATCTTTTCGACAATAAGAAAGTTAGTCATGTTTTGTCTTATGAAACTCCAGCAAAAAACGAAACTGTTGCGGAGCAATTCATGGAGAACCGAAAACGTATCTCGATTTCCGGTGTTCAGGAAAAACTGAGTGTTGTTCTTGATAAAAACATCTTGCGGTTGAGCAATGAAGGCGAACAAGGCACCTATATTTTAAAACCTATTCCCCGGGATTTAAAAAAGGTCGACCAGGTTCCTGCCAATGAGCACTTGACTATGCAGATTGCGAAACAAGTTTATGGGATTAATGTTGCTGAAAATGCGATGATCTTTTTCAAAGATGGTTCACCAGCATACATTACAAAACGTTTTGATGTCAAACCGGATGGAACGAAATGGGGTAAGGAAGACTTTGCTACACTTGCAGGAAAAACAAAAGACAATGCAGGACCAGACTTTAAATATGAGTACAGTTATGAAGAATTGGGCTTGCTCTTTCGGAAATATGTTGCCGCCTGGAGAATCGAGATAGAAAAATATTTTGTATTGGTGGTCTTTAACTATGCGTTCTCAAATGGAGACGCCCATCTCAAGAATTTTTCGTTATTGGAGAATCTGTCAGGGGATTATTTAATGAGTCCTGCATATGACCTTGTCAATACCTGCATACACGTTGATGATACTGATTTCGCATTATCGAAGAAATTATTCACTGACGATTTTCAGTCAGCTGCGTGGAAAAAGAGTGGTCATGCTTCTGCTGCGGATTTTTTAGAATTTGGAAAACGAATTGGCGTTGTTGAATCAAGGTGCGCAAAACTCCTTGCTCCCTTTCTCGAAAGACAAGCAATTGTTGAATCGTTGATCAATCGTTCGTTTCTGGATATAGCTTCTAAGAGAGCCTATCTGTTGCATTACAATACGAAGAGGAATTACTTGAATGCGTGACACATTGTGATCGAGATTTAACAAATCAAAATATTCCGTTCTCTCTTCCATGGCAGAGAACCGTTGAGGAGGCTAAAGAAATCATTGAGACTGAAACACCTCTTCCCGCACGGGACGAAGATTCGCATGACATACTCGGTACATACCGTATTGTGTCGGACAAAAAGGAAATGGCTATCTGTCCTACAAACGCAAATGAGTTTCTGGACATCATGAGGAGAAGACATGCAATTCTTCTTCAATCCAGGATCAGCAAGAAACCTGGAGAGTTCAAAGACAAAAACAACAGCGCCGGCAACACCGAATTTGTTGACAAGCAGCTTGTGGTTGGAACATTGAAGAAGGGATTTGAATGGTACTCCTTATTGCAAGAGCCATTTAGCAAAAGCGGTGTACATGATGTTCCTCGTCAGTGAAGTTCATCCTTTTCTTGGCGGTAACGGAAGAATTGCGCGTGTGATGATGAATGCTGAGTTGTCTGCTAAGGGACTGTCGAAGATCATTATCCCAACCGTCTATCGCGAGGATTATATGGGTGCGTTAAGAAAACTAACACGGCAAGGTGTAGCTGATGCGTATGTAAGCATGCTTTTGCGCGCGTATGAATTCAGTTCGACTTTGCACGGTGAAAGCATTGATGAGATGGAGAAGTATTTGATCAGGTGTGATGCGTTTAAGGAACCGAAGGAGGGGAAGTTGAGGATCTTAGAGAAATAGAAAGAAGACAGCTATGGCAGTAACAAATTTGCAGCTACTGGATATCATCGAAATAATGGAGCAAAAGCCAGTTTGTAGCGGCTTCTCTCTTTTTTTGCCTCCCAAAACTTCGGAAAGCTAGTTTACTAACTGATTTACAGGCTTTTAAATGGCCTTGGCTTTACCCGTGTTTTCGCACAGACCCGATCCTCAACTTCGCCTTTACAAAGCCCTATTGTCGTGGAAATATGTTATAATGATAAATATTATTATCAAATGACCTATATGTTAAATATAATTAACATTATGAGAGCAAGAAAAGTCATATTATTGCCTAAAATGGAAAGGACACTTGTTCGGGTAGGTGAGAACATTAAACTAGCTCGACTTAGAAGAAGGCTAAGCACTGAACAAGTTGCTGAACGCGCAAATATCAGTAGACCAACCCTTTGGAATATTGAAAAAGGAGCTGGAGGCGTAGCTATAGCCGCTTACGCGCAAGTCCTCTTTGTTTTGGGACTTGAAAAAGACTTGCTGAAACTGGCGGGGGACGATCCGTTAGGAAGAAAACTTCAGGATGCCGAACTCATAGTAAAAGAACGTGCACCAAAAACCTCCAACAAAAATGGCTAAGAAGGGTGCACATAGAATATATGTTTATGCAGACTGGGTTGGCCTTGGACAGCCAACCTTGATGGGTTTGCTTCATTCAACGCTTGTGAGAGGAAAGGAAATATTTTCATTCGAGTATGACGAGGCATGGCTAAAATCAGGAAGATCGCAGACGCTCGATCCTGATCTAGGTCTTTTTAGCGGGATACAATATCTCAATGATGACAAACCAAATTTTTTTGGAATTTTCCTCGATTCATCACCTGACCGTTGGGGACGAACACTAATGGATAGACGCGAAGCTGCAATAGCACGAAACGAAGGGCGACAACCGAAAAATCTTTTTGAAACCGATTATCTTCTTGGAGTCTATGATGGTCATCGTATGGGCGCTATTAGATTTAAAGACTCGCGTGATAGCCTATTCCTAAAGAATAACACAAGTATGGCCACTCCGCCCTGGACATCAATTCGTGAACTTGAGCATGCAAGCTTGAAGTTGGAGGAAGATGGTAGCCATGATGAAGAAAAATTGAAATGGCTCAATCTGCTAATCACTCCCGGATCTTCTCTTGGGGGTGCACGTCCGAAAGCAAGTGTGTTAGATGAACATGGGGAGTTGTGGATTGCAAAGTTTCCCAGCCTGCAAGATGATCGCGATATCGGAGGTTGGGAAAAAGTTGCCTATGATCTCGCAAGGAATGCAGGGATTAATGTCCCGGAATCAGTTACTGGAAAGTTTTACAGTAAGAAGCACACCTTCCTAACAAAACGATTTGATAGAACGATCGAAGGCGAGCGCATACACTTTGCTTCAGCTATGACATTGCTCGGACATACAGATGGAACAAGTCATTCATCGGGTGGAAGCTATTTGGACTTAGCTGAGTTTATAATGCAAAATGGTGCGAGCCCAGATGCAGATCTTGAAGAGCTATGGAGAAGAATTGTCTTTTATATCTCGATCAGTAACACCGATGATCATTTACGAAATCATGGATTCCTCTTAACTGATAAGGGATGGACACTTTCACCTGCATATGACATTAATCCTGTGCCAACAGGTACAGGACTAAGCTTAAATATTTCAACAACAGACAATGCCTTGTCAATAGACCTTGCACTGGAAGTAGCTGAGTACTTTAGAGTTTCTGATGAAAAGGCAACAGAAATTATTAGTGTTGTTCAGTCCGAGGTTTCTAAATGGGAGTCAATTGCAGAAAAAGTTGGAATTCCTAAAGCTGAGAGAAATTTAATGGCTAAGGCGTTCAAGTATTAAGACATGAAATGAAAAATCAATTTTTAACCTTATCGAATTTCGAAGAACGACTTGACAAAGCACTTCTGTCCAAAGGTCGTGATTACATAGATAATATTATTGAACTGAAGATGCTGAATAATGATCAGTATAGTCAGTGGCGCGCAAAAGTGCAGGGTACACAAATGTATCGCGTTGTAATTCAAACTGATCGCACAACTGACGTTATTCGGTTTGCCTCATGCAGCTGTCCTTTTGATGGTACGATTTGCAAACATCAGGTCGCTGCGCTTTACGCGATTCTGATGTCTGATCATGAAAAGCCAATGAAAGTCACCGATAAGGTAAGCGACTTATTGTCGAAACTGACGTTCGAGGAACTCAAGGAATTTGTAAAGGCCCGTGCGGAGGAAGATGACAAATTGAAAAAACATCTGCTTTCTGCATTTGCCGTGAAGACATCAAAAACGGTGGAAGAATTCAAACAAATCATCGATCAGGCGATGCGCCCGCTAAGAAAAAATTACGGGTTCGTTCACCATCAGGTGTTTAGTGATGCCGTGAAGCCGATCGAAGTTTTAGTTGAAAGCGCGAGGCGCTGTCTTGAGGCGCGAGACTATCAGACGGCTATCAATATTTACAGGGCAACGCTGGAGAAATTGATTCCGGCCTTTCAAACCATCGATGATTCGAGCGGCATACTCAGTAGTATTGTTGACGATGTTTTCGTATCGCTAAACCTGATTAAGGAATATGAGGTTCCGCAATCAATGCTTTCTGATCTTGTTAAGTATGCAATCAAGAAAAGTACTTCTGCCGGGTTGCGTGGATCTGACCATGCATGGGAGTTTGCTGAGCTCGCGGCTGAACTAGCGAACAGTGAACAGGAACAAGAAATAAAAAAGATGATCGTCAGTTTAAAAAAGGAAGGACACGGGAATGGTTTTATCGAGGACTATTCCGCGGAGCGCGCAGCAAATGTCCTGCTGCATTACTTCTTCAACAATAAACCGGAAAGTGAGATACTTGATCTCATCAATCAAAACCTAAAGTTTCAGTCAATCCGGAAAGTGGCTATCAACAGGGCTGTGAGAGACAAAGACCATAACAAAGCATTGATACTTTGTAAAGACGGAATCAAAGAAGCAGAGCAGGCGAAACATCCAGGTACGGTGAGCGAACTTCGCAGAACAATGCTAACAGTCTATTTGCTTCAGAACGATAAGGCCAATATTATAGAAACAGCAGAGCAACTCTTTCTTCAGTCTCATGGTGATTTGACAAGCTACAAGGTACTCAAAGAGCACATGGACGAAGGACAGTGGATGACCAGGAGCAAGCAGTACAAAGAGAAACTGGAAAGGAATTACGAGTATGCAGTTCTCGCAGAGATACTACACGAAGAAAATAATGCGAATGAACTTCTCCGGATACTGGCCCTTTCAAAAAATGTGAATTTGATCGAACAATATGAATTTTCGATTCCGCAGGAGCTAAAGCCAAAACTTCAGGAAATACTTTTTGGACTTGTCACAGCAAGCCTTGAATCGAGAGCGGATCGCAGCAACTATCGGCTTAATGCGCAATTGCTGAAAAAAATGCTTGGGAAATACGATAATGCCGCGACCATTACTTTTGTAAATGTTTTACGTGAAAGATACAAACAAAGAAAGGCGCTTCTTGAAGAGCTAACTGTGATACCAATTGCGTAGCGTACTATTGAATGACTGACTCCACCAGAATCCTTACCTTTGAACCACTTTGATGTTCTTTGACTCCCTCTGAAAAGTGAGAAATTCGGGAACGGCTGTAATTAATAATTACTAGATAATTAAGCGTTAGCGCTTTAAGTCAGTCATAAAAATCCTTTTGGTAACCCAGCGAGATTACTACTTTGGAAAAAACGAAAATCACTGGAAAGTATTTTGGCTTCGGTCCGACTTGAAATGGTATGCGTACGACCTCAAGCCAACAGTCAAGACTCTTAAAGACTTTCTGAGATTAGTTGAAGAGGACAAGCATGCCTGTTTTTGGGGCTAGCAGCAATTGGTTAAATGGAAATTCAATACTGCTCCTAACTTACAACTGCAATTCTCAGTCAACAAAAAATATGTCAAGACAAATGCCCTATGAAGAATACCATCCACCTAGATATCATTCACCCCGATAAACCACGGGTTGAACACTTTTTGAACAATGTTGATAAAGATCTTGAGCAGATCCCGTTTGACGAACAGGAACTGAGCGGTGTCGATGACATTATAGCCGGGTTCAAATTTAACGCGAAGGATCGCGCGGCATTGGTCATCGTGATCTTTGCTGAATCTTATTCCCATGCGATTAATATCGAAGCCGCTAATTTGGCTACTCGACCTGGTATAAAGTGGACTATTAACGGCGCCATTCTATTCGGCGTTGAATCAGGTGATGAGCGTGTGACGAAGGAAATGCTGAGTTTTTTCGCTGGAAGGGAGTGAATACTTTCCCTGCACGATGGGCGTAACATCCAGCCAGGTGGGCCACAGTATCAATTCGGCCTCTTGACCGAACATGCGGGGATTAGAAGCCTTATTCTCCGCAGATCATGCGGAGAATATAATGAACGCGCAGACTTTGAGGAGAGGTTAAATAGATCGTAGTAAGCCCGGTGATCGGTGGGCCTCAGATCTGTTCCTGCAATCGCTCCATTACCGCCTGTTTATACAACCTTCCAATGGGAATTTCGTGGCCGGACAACTGCACAGCTACATGGTGGTATCCATTATGCGAAGTCGATTGAAGCTGGATTTTTGCAGGGAAGAAAAGTGGCGGACAATATTGAGCGTACACTGAAATTTTTGAAATAATAATTAATTCATGATCAATTGGCCGGTTTTTACCGCAAGGTATTGCCGGCCTTTATTGATGCACTTATACGCCTTTAATTTCCTGGTCTGATTTCGGGAATACGCCATTTGAGTCTAGTCTCCGTTTTACCTTCCCAATCCGAATTTATGATCCGTAAAAGTTATCGCTTTAGAACTTCGTACGGGTTGTAATTCACTGTAATGGATGCAAAAAAACCTTCCTCATTTCTGCGATGAAATATTGATCATTTTTATCGTCATATTTTCTCCTTTTCCTTTCAAAATCATGGTATCCATGTGAAACGAAAGCTTGAATTTCAGTGTGTCCTTATGCCAATCAACGAATTAACAGTGTCGTTCTCGTCCACCTGATAGTTGTTGCTGAAGAGATAATTGGTTCGTCTGTTACAAAGAAAGTTGTGTCGGTACCAGTGAATTGCAACTGAGCACTATAATCCAGGGTTACCCATTGGCCAAGCATTTGTGCTCGGAGTTGCCGGGCACGATTGTCTGTGCACGAAATGCAAAGAAGAAAAGCAAAGGCAAGTAGCATGATCCGTTTCATGATCTTAAAGTAGCGAATCAATTGGATTTTCGTAAAAATAACTAGCACGGTCCTACCGATGGCTGCGATTGATACATGGGATTTTATTAGAGCTAGTTTTCCAAAAGCAGTTCTGCTCAATTATGGCCGAAGAGACTTAAACAACTACGGTGAAGCAGAGATCTTTGCTACTCCAACGCCAAACTGACGATAAAAAATGAAGGGTATTTTGTGGAGGTGCTTTTACCTCCGAATTCGATATTGCCGATCCGGCAATTCGATACGTACTCATTTCCAATTAATAATTCTCGTCGATAAATCCGAAATATAATACTACTTGATATTCCGGGTTCACCTGTTTTCAATCGTTTACAATCAATTTCAATTTGTCGAGTAATATCAAGGTTTTTCTTTTTTATAATGAGCACATTAATAGTAGTAGTGGGGTAGGAGTCATTAATTTTTTTTCCTCTGGCGACGTAGACACATGCTAATTTTTTCCTGTTTAAGTTTAAAAGGTCGTATTGATAGATTTCATCTTGAAAACGAAGCGTGTCCTGAAAAACTTTCTTTCTTGATGCGATCTCGCTCTTTACATTGTGTTTTTCAACATAGAATAATCTTTTAGGTCTTGAACCCTCTTCTTTTATTCGATAGTAATTGATTTCATCTTCAATACTAAACATGCCGCGCGTACTAAGTTTATCATCTCGAATTTCTGTTTTAAGGTCTGCATCTAGTAGATAGCTGTTGTACCGAAATGAAAATCCGCCGTAGGCTAAAACCCTATTTTCGACCATTCTTAGCTGGGCAAATGTGTAACTTATTCCTGAAATCTTTTTCTTTGAAACTAATGCACCGTTCTTATCAAGCTTAATAACCACATCTCCCGGGCCGCTCATCACTTCATTGCCCAGCTGAACTTGTCCATTACTGTTCGGAAATGTTAACAGCACAAAAGTATTTCCGTCGCCGTCAAAGCATAAACTTCTAGCAATTATTCGTGCAGGAAGTGAGTTATTCAAAGGCAGAGGGGATTCCCAGATCAAATTATGGTTTAGGTCCAACTTGGAAATGATATGCGCGTCAGACGATTCCTGGGATATGAAATAAGATTGATGATAAAATCCCCCAACTTTTCCGTGGTACTGACTGGTGGACTTCACCGCGCCTTCCCTGAATAGGGCTAAAAACCTTTTGGTATCCTTATTGTTCTTATACAAAGTATCCTGTCTTACAACGAGCTCACCAGTCATCAAACCGTCGATAACGAAGACGTCATGGCCGACAACGGTCAGATCATTGATCCAAACGCCACCACTTCCGGTAGCGTCCAATACCTTTGTCAAGCGGTGTTGAGAAAGCGCACTTGAGTAGATGAATAGACAAAAGCAAAAGCAGGTTAGAGAGCTAAAAGGTGCCATAAGAGCTAATTGATGTGGCTCATAAAGATACCGGCAGACTGGTACAAAACAAACAGTAACGTCGACGGTAGATTCTAAATTGCTGGAGTAATTTCTTACGCGTTGGCCCGAGTACGTTGCCCTTATCGCTGACTTTAATGACGCCATCCTAATCCTTACCTTTGATACAACCTGGTGTTCGTTGCACTTCTCCGATCACCGAGCAATTCGGGATCAGCAGTAACTAAAAGCTGCGAAATAATTAAACGTTAA
>Ga0196965_1001060_pt1 | contig 11679 bp, 12 predicted proteins | sample S1_20metaG_FD_148668 | JGI IMG/M metagenome (GOLD analysis project Ga0196965, IMG submission 148668) | Soil microbial communities from Anza Borrego desert, Southern California, United States - S1_20 | ecosystem: Environmental > Terrestrial > Soil > Desert | place: USA: California | collected... | reverse complement strand
GTCGTTGGCGCTGTCAGGAGGCATCCCGAGCCGCTCGGCCAGCCGGACCCGGAGGGACTCGCCCTGCAGCCCGCTCCGCTGGCAGAACCCTTGGAGGAACGGCACGGCGGTCAGCCACACCGGCGCCGGGACCGTCGTCTCGTAGGGCGGCTGTCCCGTGTAGTACTTCGCCTTGGTCCACGTCGCCATGAGGACCTTCTGCCCGCTCTCGTCCCATACCAGTCCCGGCGTGAACGTCGTGATGGCGATCAGGCTGCGCGAGACGCGGCCGGGCGCCGGGTACTTGGCGGCCTCCACCGCCTGCTCGTACTCCTTCCAGAGCTCCTCCAGGCTGCGGGGCTGGCGGGTGGTGGCACAACCCGAGGCGGCGAGCAGCAGGGCGGAGAGCAGCGGCAGCGCGACGGCGGAGCGGAGCGTGGACAGGCGACGACGGTCTCCCGGCATGAGGCCTCCTTCCGGTGGTACCCGGGTATCAGGGTGGACCTGTGGAGCAAGTGGCGCCGCCTATCTTGGGTGCTTTGAGCAACTGCGTCAAGATCCTCGATCCAGCCGGCGCCGAGCCGATTCGGCAGCCGGGGCCGGCTCCCGAGCCCGCCGGAGCGCGTCCGGGCGCCGTGGACGGCATCCGAACGCTGCGGATCGCGTCCAGAGCGTTTGGACGTGATCCGGAAGGCCTGGATTCTTCCCGAGCGCTTCGGATCTCGTCCAGGCCGTCTGGATGCCGTCCGAGAGACCCGGATCGCTTCCCGGCCGCTTCGGATCGCGTCCGAAGCATTCGGACGCGATCCGAAGCGTCTGGAGGGTGGGGGCTACGGCCGGAGCGCCACGAACACCCCCGAGCCCTCGCCCGGCCCGGGGCGCGTCGGGGTCTGGTACTCCTCCACGCCGCGAGGGATGAAGGAGAGGATCAGCACCGCCAGGGCGACCCAGGCGAGGAGGATCCGCTTGCGGTCCAGGGGCTGGCGCTCGTTCCGCACCGGCGGATGGAAGAGGCCCATCAGCAGGACCATCACGCACCAGACCCACCAGCCCGACCAGGAGAAGCCGGCGACGGCGAGCAGCAGCCAGATGGGCACCGCCAGCCGCCTCTGCCAGCGCCCCGCCGCCGCGTAGAGGATGTGGCCGCCGTCGAGCTGGCCCAGGGGGATCAGGTTGATCGCAGTCGCCAGCAGGCCGAACCAGGCGGCCAGGGCGAAGGGATGGAAGTTCATCACCATCCCCTCCTCCAGCGGGCCGTGGAACAGCCGGACCGCGAGGTCCAGCGCCAGGCAGTGGCCGGGGACGAGGAGCGAGCCGATGCCGGGCTCGACCAGAGCCGGTTCCGACCTCGCCACCCCATAGAGAAGGAAGGGGACCAGCATCACGAAGCCGGCCAGGGGGCCGGCGACGCCCACGTCGAACAGCTCCCGCTTGCCGCGGATCGGCGAGCGGATGCGGATGAAGGCGCCCAGCGTGCCGAGCATCAGCGGCAGCGGCAGGAAGTAGGGGAGCGTCGCCGACAGGCCGTAGCGCCGGCAGGCGATGTAGTGCCCGAGCTCGTGGGCGAGGAGGATCAGCAGCACCGGCACCGAGAACGACAGGCCGAGCCGCAGGAGGAACGGATCGCTCCAGACCCCCCGGATCACCCCGGGCGACATCCACGGCAGCAGGTCCGTGGTCATGTCGGTGCGGGTCCAGAGATAGACCGCCGGCCCCAGGGTGGTGGTGGTGAAGAAGGTCAGCAGGAAGAGGATGGCGGCGCGCAGGTAGCGCGGCCGGTACGGGCGCTCCTCGCCGGGGACGTGGATCCCGGGCACCGGCGTGGTGCCCGACGGCGGCAGCACCTCGACCGGTGGGTAGAACGGACGGGGCTCCGCTGGTGGAGATGGCGGAGCCCAGGGCGGGGCAGGGAGCCCGCCGTCCTGCTCCCGGGGCGGATCCGGGGGATGGGGAGGCTCAGAGATTCTTCAGGTCCTTGCCCGGCTTGAAGCGCACCGTCTTGCCGGGGGAGATGGCGACTTCGACGCCGGTCTTCGGGTTGCGGCCCACACCCTTTTTGCGGTCGCGCACCTGGAACACCCCGAAGCCGCGCAGCTCGATGCGCTTGCCGTCGCACAGGGCGTTCTTCATCGCCTCGATGATGGTGTCGACCGCCTGGGCGGCCTTCACCCGGGGCACGTCCGTGATCTCCGCAACGCGGTCTACGATGTCCGACTTGATCATGTCCGCTCCGAAGCGGCGCCGAGTCTAGCAATGGGCCCGGGGGAGGTCAACAAACCGGAACCCGGGATCTCAAGACTTGGACGCACCGCGTTTCTTGTGGAGGATACACCGCTCGAAAGCCGCCGCGGTGGCGGCCGTCAGTCTCTGCAACTGCGGGAGACCCACCCCCGCGACCCCTTTGCGCCCGCCGTCCGCGTACAGCACGGCCACGAGGCGGTCCTTCATCCGGATGGGCAGCATTACGCAGTCCTTGGGCAGCTCCCCGCCCCAGGCCCGCGCCAGCGCCCGGTGCGCCGGCATCGGCGGCATCGGCCCCATGTGGAGGCCGGCGCCCTGCCGCAGGTTGAGGAACAGCGACGGCTGGTCGAAACCCACGGAGAACTGCTCGAAAACCTTGCGCTCGATCCCCTCTCCCTGCGCCAGCCAGCCGCTCACCTTGTCCTTGCCGGCCTGGAAGAGCGCCACGCGCCGGTAGCTGCGCGCCAGGAACGCGACCAGGATCTCCGCCACCTCCTCGCGCTCGTTGGCCGTGGCGAAGGCCGACTCCACCTCCTCGAGGGTGGTGGAGGAGGGCTTCGGGCGCGGCGGCGCTTCCGGAGCCGGCGGTGCCGGCGGCGGCAGAGACGGCGGTGGCTCCTCCTTGAGGAAGCCGAGCTCGGCCCGCTCCTCCGCGGTGAGCGTCAGGCTCCGCGGGATGACCCGGGGCGCCGGCGCGGGCACGCTCTCCGCGGCCGGCGCGGCCGGCGCGGCGGCGGCAGCCGGCGTCGCGGGGCGGAGCGGAGCGGTCACCGGCCGCGCCGCGCGTGCCGAGGGCGGCAGGGACGGCCCGGGCAGCGCCGGCGCCAGGGACGGCGTCGTGACGTAGAGGTCGTCCAGCCGGCGGACGGGAGCCGCCGAGGCCAGGTCCGGCTCGGCGGCCGGCTTCTCCCACATGTAGCGCGCCCGGTTCAGGCGGTCGAGGAGCAGCGTCAGCCGCGACGGCATCTCCTCCCGGTAGTAGCGCTCCAGCGCCTCGAAGAGCCGCAGCTCGTGGGCGATGTGGACCTTGATCCGCTTGCCGGAGGCGAAGGCCAGCTCGTCCTGGCAGGAGATGTTGCGCGGGTCCATCATCGCCACGTCGACCCGGCTGCCCATCACCTGGAAGGGCACGGCGCGGCAGCGGCGCGCCAGCTTCTCCGGGATCAGCTCCAGCACCTCGGTGGGGACCCCGCGCAGGTCGTCGGGGCCGGCGGACGGCACGCCGAGCTGCTCGGCGAGCGCCTTGAGCAGCGTCTCCTCGCTCAGGGCGTCCATCTCGAGCAGGCAGGTGCCCAGCCGGCCCCCGACCACGCTCTGGTTCTTGAGGGCACGGGTGAGCTGCTGGACGGTGATCCAGCCCCGAGCGACCAACAGCTGTCCCAGCTTGCCCATGCGTCCGCCTGCCTCGATACCTGCCCCTGCTCTGGAGAACCCCGGCTAACTTATTCTTTTTTCGCCACTTAACAGCAAGGCGGACATTATAGAGGCGGCCCGACAGCCTTGTAAAGCGTCGGGCGCCGCTGCTATCCTTCTCTCTGTGAAGGGGTTGTTTCTCATGGTCCGTCCGGCCGCCCGCCTGCTCGCTGGCCTGCTGTCGTGGAGCGCCCTGGTGCCGGCCATGGCCGGCGCGGCCGCTCCCTCCGATCCTGCCGCTCTCTCCAAAGAGGCGTCGTACCAGTTCGCCATCGCCAAGGCCCTCGCCTCGGAAGGGGAGATGCAGCCGGCGCTGGAGGCCTATGAGAAGGCCGAGGACCTGGCGCCCGACGCGCCGTACATCCTGGTCGACCACGCCCAGTTCCTCGCCCGCGTCGCCCAGTCCGCGCAGTCGGCGGACGAGCAGCGGCGGCTGCTGCGCAGTGCCACCGACAAGGTGGAGCGGGCGCGCCGCCTGGCGCCCGAGAACCCCGACGTGCTGCGGGCGGTGGGCGCCATCTATCTCGACCTGTCGGCGCAGGATCCCGGCGCCCTGGCCAAGGCGATGGAGGCCTTCGAGGCGGTCTACCGTCAGGGGCGGGCCGATCCGCAGATGGCGCTGGTCCTCGGCCGCCTCTACCTCGACCAGGGGCAGGCGGAGAAGAGCGTCGAGGTGCTCTCCGCCCTCTCCCACAACCTGCCGCAGAACCGCACCGTCTATCTCTTCCTCGTCGAGGCGCTGATGCGGGCGGAGAAGATGGCGGAGGCCGAGCGCACGCTGCGCGACCTCCTCGCCTTCGCCCCCGAGTCGCTGGAGGCGCGGCTGACGCTCGCCGACCTGCAATCCCGGCGCGGCGACAACCAGGCGGCGGCGCAGACGCTGTCGGCGGCGCCGGAATCGGTGCGGGCCGACCCGCGGATCGGCCGGCAGCTCGCCTGGGCGCTCTACCTGAGCGGCGACCTCGCGGGCGCGTTGCGCACCGTCGAGCCGCTCCTCGGCTCCGAGCCGGGGGACCGCCGCATGTCCCTGCTCAAGGGGCTGGTCCTGGCCGCCGAGGGGCGCAACGGAGAGGCCGCCGACCTGCTCATCCGCGTGCGCCAGGCGCAGCCGGACGACTCCACCCTGGCGCGCTCCCTGGCCCAGGTGCTCCAGCGCGCCGGCCGGAACGAGGAGGCCACGGCCGTGCTGGCCGATGTCGCCGGACGGCTCGCCAAGGCGGGGAAGACCGAGGAGGAGCGCACCGTCCGCCTCGACCTCGCGCAGGCCTGGTTCGACATGGAGAAGTGGGACCAGGGGGTGCAAGCCCTGGCGCCGCTCCTCGCCGCCGAGCCGGCGGTGCGCACCGAGGCGCTGCTGCTCCAGGCCGACGCCCTCCTGCGGGCGAAGCGCTATGACGAGGCGCTCGGCCTCCTCGTCCGCGCCAGCGACACGCCGCAGGTGGTGAGCAAGCGGGCCGAGGTGCTGATGCGCGCCGGCCGGGAGCGGGAGGCCGAGGAGCTGCTCGCCCGGATCGCCGTCGCCCCCGGAGGCGCCGCCACGATCGACCGCCAGGACGTGCTGTCCATCCTGGCGGCGGCGCAGGCCTACCAGCGGGCGGAGCGCTACGAGGCGTCGATCCCGCTGCTCCAGCGGCTGCAGCAGCTCCACCCGGACGACCTCGGGTCGGGGTTCCTGCTGGGCACCGCCTACGAGCGCACGGGCCGCCACCAGGAGGCGATCACGCTGTTCCGCCGGCTGCTCGAGATTCAGCCGGATTTCCACGCCGCACTCAACTATCTAGGCTATATCTGGGCGGAGCGGGGGGAGAACCTGGAGGAGGCGCTGTCCCTGGCGCGGCGGGCGGTCGCCCTCGCGCCGGACAACGGCGCCTACGTCGATTCTCTGGGCTGGGCCTACTACCGGCTCGGCCGCTTCGAGCAGGCGCGCGAGGCCCTGGAACGGGCCGCCCGCCTCGAGCCCGGTGATGCCACACTGCAGGAGCACCTGGGGGATGTGTATGTGGCGTTGGGGCAGACCGACAAGGCGTTGGAGGTGTACCGGCGGGCGCTGGAGCTGGGCGACGACAACGCCGAGCAGGTGCGCCGGAAGCTGGACCGGCTGCAGGCGAGCCCCCGGTCCCGTTGAGCGGGCCTCCCCTATCTTGCGCACCCTCCTGGGCCTCTGTGCCACCCTGGCGCTGCTGACCGGCTGCGCCACCGGCCCCTCGCCCCGCCCCCTGCCGGGCGTGGGCATCCCCCCCTGGGAGATGCCCGACGGCGCCTACGGCTCCCAACGTCTCTACCGCGTCGGCTACTCCGGCCCGGAGGGGGAGGGGAGCTTCCGCGTGACCCTGCGGCTGGCCGCGGCGGACCGCTACCAGGTGCAGGCCGTGGACCCGGTGGGCCGGGCGCTCTGGAGCCTCGACGTGACCGGCGGCAAGGGGCTCTCCCTGAACCATCGCGGCCGCACCTTCTGCGCCTTCGAGGGGAGCTTCGACCTGTCGGGCGTCGCCCTCGGCCCCTTCCCGCTGCTCTCGCTGCCGTCGCTGCTGCTCGGCCGGGTCCCGGCCCAGCCGGCGGCGGCGCCGAATCAGCAGGGCAACGAGCTCACCTTCAACGACGGCGGCGGCCGGCGGTGGACCGCGACGGTCCGCGACGACGGCGTGGTGGAGAGCTGGACCCTCTGGGAGCAGGGGGCCCCCTCGGTCTGGTGGCTGCGCCGCGAGGACTGGGCGATCCTGTCCAACCGCGAGCGCCGGCAGGTGCGCTGGCGGGAGGTCCTCCAGGAGCCCCTGGCCAACCCGCCCGCCCCCCTCGAGGCCCCCGCCGCCTTCCGCGAGGAGTGCGGCGACGACTCCGGCCTGCGCGAGCTGGCGGAGGAGCCGGAGGAGCCTCCTGGATAGCCGCTCCGCAGCCGCGGGTTGACAGCCGCCCCTTCCGCCCCCTAGCATAACGGAGGCCCCGACCCCAGGGTCAGGGTCCAACTGTCGGGTCGCGCAGGACCGAGCGATCTCCAGAACCGTCCTAGACGTATCCCGGAGGCCAACCAGGTATATAATGCGGCCATTGAAGCCCGCGCGTGACTAGATGCGGCCCCTCGGGCGGTGTGACGCCTTGGTGGCGGTTGCACATCCGAAGGGGCCACGTCCGGGGGAACACCTGCCGTCGTGGCCGTTCTCCCATGCGGGTACAAGGCGTAGAGACACCAGGGCTGACGGAGAGGGACGCGAAATGGAGATCACCGAGGTCAAGGTTTTCCCGATCAACGAGGACAAGCTCAAGGCGTTTGTCTCGATCGTCTTCGACCAGTGCTTCATGGTCAACGACATCAAGATCATCCAGGGCAGGGACGGCCTCTTCATCAGCATGCCGAGCCGGAAGAAGAAGAACGGCGAGTTCAAGGACGTTGCCCATCCGCTGAACAACGAGACGCGGCGGATGATCGAGGACAAGGTGCTCGGCGAGTACGAGCGGGTCCTGGGCGAGCGGGGGGAGACCCTGTCGCAGCCTCTGGCCCGTGACCGCGCCGACTCCATGCCGATGAGCGGGCCGATGGGCGGAGTGACCTCCGACAAGACCCTGGAGGAGATCGAGGAGATGCATCTCCGCGACTCCTTCTGGACCGTGACCTGACGGCGCCCCAGGCCGGCTGCCGCGGCGGCCCGCTCGGGGTGCAGAAGGGACGGCCGGCCGGTGCCGCCGTCCCGAATCGTGGCCGAGACTGGGGCGTCGCCAAGCGGTAAGGCACCAGACTTTGGATCTGGCATCCGGAGGTTCGAATCCTCCCGCCCCAACCAGAGACGTAGCGGTTCCTCTTTTTTCGGGGCCCGGCCTCGCGAGGCGGGCCTCGATTCTCGTTCGGAGCGAGAGAGCATGCCAGGCGAAATGAAGATCTTCGGTGGACGGTCCCATCCTGCCCTCGTGCAGGAGATCTGCGACTCCCTCGGCGTGGCCCCGGGCCGCGTGTCCGCCTTCAACTTCAGCGATGGCGAGACCTTCTGCCAGATCGACGAGAACGTCCGCGGGTCGGACGTGTTCGTGGTCCAGCCCACCTGTGAGCCGGTGAACGAGAACCTGATGGAGCTGCTGATCATGCTGGACAGCTTCAAGCGCTCCTCGGCCTCCCGCATCACCGCCGTCATCCCCTACTACGGCTACGGGCGCCAGGACAAGAAGGACCGGCCGCGCGTGCCGATCACCGCCAAGCTGGTGGCGGACCTCATCTCCCGCGCCGGCGCCGACCGGGTGCTGACCATGGACCTCCACGCCGACCAGATCCAGGGGTTCTTCGACGTGCCGGTGGACCACCTGTTCGCCGCGCCCGTGATCCTCGACGCGGTGCGCGACCTGGAGATCCCGGACCTGGTCATCGTCTCGCCGGACGCCGGCGGCGTCGAGCGGGCGCGGGCCATCGCCAAGCGGATGGAGGTGGGGCTGGCGATCGTCGATAAGCGCCGCACCGCCCCCAACGAAGCCGAGATCATGCACGTCATCGGCGACGTCGACGGCTGCAACACCCTGATCGTCGACGACATCATCGACACGGCGGGGACGCTGTGCAAGACCGTGGACGCGCTCAAGGCCAAGGGCGCCCAGCGCGTCCTGGCGGCGGGCGTTCACGGTATCCTCTCCGGGCCGGCGTTGCAGCGCATCGAGGCGTCGCCGCTCGAGTCGGTCCTGATCACCAACACGACGCCGGTGGACAAGAAGCTCGCCCGCTGCAACAAGGTGCGGTACCGTTCGGTCGCGCCGCTGCTGGGGGAGGCCATCCGCCGGATCCACGAGAACAGCTCGGTGAGCTCCCTGTTCGTATAGAAGGAAAGAAGCGAGGCAATCATGAGCGAGATGACCATCGAAGTAGAGCGCCGCGAAGGCGCTGGCAAGAACGACAGCCGGCGGTCCCGCGGCACGGGCAAGATCCCCGCCGTGGTGTACGGCGGCGGCAAGGAGTCGGTCTCCATCCTGGTGAACCGCAAGAAGATGCTGGAGCTGCTCAAGGGCAAGGCGGGCGAGAACCCGATCTTCCTGCTCAAGATGGCGGAGAGCGGCCAGGAGCGGCACGCCATGGTGCGCGACATCCAGGTGGACCCGGTCAGCCGGCAGGTGATCCACATGGACTTCCAGCGCGTGCTGATGACCGAGAAGGTGCGCGTGCAGGTGCCCATCGAGCTGACCGGCACCGCCTACGGCGTCAAGACCCAGGGCGGCATGCTGGACTTCGTCACCCGCGAGGTGCACATCGAGGCGCTGCCCGCCGACATCCCGCACCGGATCGAGCTCGACGTCACCGAGCTGCGCACCGGGCAGCACGTGGAGGCGAGCGCCCTGCAGCTCCCCAAGGGCGTCACCCTGCTGGACGAGCCCGAGCGGGTCATCGTCTCCCTGACGCATGGCCGGACTGAGGACGAGGCGGGCGAAGGGTCCGACCGCGCCGAGCCCGAGGTCATCAAGAAGGGCAAGACCGACGAGGCCTAGTCGCCTCCGGGGGAGACCCCGGGGCGGCGCTTCCCCTTCAGGCGCCCTTGGCGGACATCAGGCTCATCCTCGGGCTGGGCAATCCCGGCGAGCGCTACTCCGACACCCGGCACAACGTCGGCTTCCGGGTGATCGAGGAGCTGGCGCGCCGCCGGGGTGTGCGCGTCGACCGGCTGGAGTGCAACTCCCTCATCGCTGAAATCGCCGAGGTGCCGGCGGAGGAGGGGGGCGCGCCGGTCCTCCTGGCCATGCCCCAGACCTACATGAACCGGAGCGGCTACGCCGCCCGCTGCTTCGTCGAGCGGCGGGAGCTCGAGCCGACGTCGGTCCTGGTGGTCTACGACGAGGTCAACCTGCCGCTCGGCAAGCTGCGCCTGCGCAAGTCGGGGAGCCCGGCCGGCCACCGCGGCCTGGAGTCGATCCTAGAGAACCTGCGCACCGACCAGGTGCCGCGCCTGCGCCTCGGCGTCGCCGGTCCCGGCGGCCCGCCCCCGGGCGGCGACGCGCTGGTGGAGTTTGTCCTTGGCCCCTTCGCGCCGGAAGAGCGGGAGACGGCCGAGGCGATGATCCGCCGCGCCGCCGACGCCTGCGACTGCTGGCTGCGCGAGGGAGCCGAGGCGGCGATGGGGAAGTTCAACGGCTGACTGGCCGACTGAGGGGGGCTTGCGCTTTCCCCGGTTCCGTGCATAATTCTCTGTCCTTGCACCCGCGGCCCGGGTCAGCCGGCGCCGCGAATCATTCACCTCTCTGTTCCGTCTAGAGCGGGACCGACCCAGGCCATAGGGAGGAAGTCAACCACCCATGCGCACGTATGAGCTGATCTTCGTCGTCGACCCTCGTGTGTCGGACGAAGACGTGGTCACCCTGACCAACGACTACAAGACCATGATCACCGCCGGTGGCTCCGAGATCACCAGCGAGGAAAACTGGGGACGGCGCAAGCTCGCCTACCCGATCAACAAGATCAACGAAGGCAAGTACGTCCTGCTCAACATCACGAGCCAGGATGGCAAGACGAGCCTTGCCGAGGTCGAGCACCGGATGCGGCAGAACGACAAGATCCTGCGCTACCTGACGGTGCGCACGGACGAGGACCTCAAGCGCGCCGCCCGCCGGAAGCGTCCGGCGTCCGCCGGCGGTTCCTCGGCCGGCTCCACCGAGCCGGTGGACGGCCCCGGTAACTCCGACGTTGACGACGAGGAGGAGGTTTGACCATGGGACGGCCCAAGAAGGTATTCTTCCGCCGGCGCAAGGTCTGTAAGTTCTGCGCCGACAAGATCGACTACATCGATTACAAAGACGTCAAGCTTCTGCAGCAGTTCATCCCGGAGCGCTCGAAGATCCTGCCGCGGCGCATCTCCGGCACCTGCGCGGTTCACCAGCGGCCTCTCCAGGCGGCGATCAAGCGGGCTCGCCATCTGGCGCTGATCCCGTTCACCACGGACTAGGAGAGCGGCGATGAGAGTCATCCTGTTGAGCGATCAGCGGCATCTCGGCCGTCGCGGCGAGGTGGTGGAGGTCAAGCCGGGCTATGGCCGGAACTTCCTCCTGCCCCAGGGCTTCGCCCTCGAAGCGACGCCGGGCAACATCAAGTACTTCGAGCAGCAGCGCTCCAAGATCGACGCCCGGCACGCCAAGGAGCGTGACGCCGCGGCGGAGATCGCCGCCAAGCTGGGCGGGCTGCGCCTCGAGATCCCCAAGCGGGTCGGCGAGACCGACACCCTCTATGGCTCGGTCACCGCGGGCGACGTCGCGGAGCTCCTCGAGAGCAAGGGCTTCACCGTCGACCGCCGGCGCATCGACCTCGAGGGGGGCATCAAGACCCTCGGGGATCATTCCGTCCGCGTCGAGCTGCATCCCGAGGTGGTCGCCGAAGTGACCGTCTCGGTGGTGCGCGAAGACTAGACACCCGGGGCGCCCGGGGACGACCCCTGCGGAGAGAGCCATGGCGGCCGACGACAGGGGAGTTACCGAGCGCCCGGCACCCACGATCGACGATTTCCTCGTCGAACCCACCCGCAATCTCGATGACTGGCGGTGGCTGTGGAAGGGGGACCATGAGTTCCCCGTCCGCAGCCATCGCGGCATCGCCGGGCGCCTCCTGGTCCTCTGGAAGCGCCTCCTCCGCCCGCTGGTCAAGGTCCCCCAGAACGACCTCTGGGAGCGGCAGCGGACCTTCAACCTGATCCTGCTCGAATACCTCAGGAAGCGCGAGGAGCTCCACCACGACGAGAGGGAGGAGCTGGCCGGCCGGCGCTACGACGCCCGTCTCGAATACCTGGAGGAGCTGGGGGCGACCGGCATCCGCGAGATCATGCGGCACAACGACGCCGTCTTCGCCCGCCTCGACCAGAAGGTGGACCGCTACCGCCGCGAGGCCCGGGACCTCCTGGGCAGCCTCAGCGCCGCCGTGGCCATCGCTGAGACGACCGGGACGCCGGCCAGCGGGGAGCAGACGTCTCCCGCTCCGGTTCCCTCGCCCGACACCGTGGCCCGGGCGCACGAGGAGCACGGCTACTTCGTCCTCGAGCGGCGCTACCGCGGGACGGAGGAGGAGATCCGCGAGCGGATCTCGCGCTACCTGCCGTATCT
>Ga0196965_1001059_pt1 | contig 11692 bp, 7 predicted proteins | sample S1_20metaG_FD_148668 | JGI IMG/M metagenome (GOLD analysis project Ga0196965, IMG submission 148668) | Soil microbial communities from Anza Borrego desert, Southern California, United States - S1_20 | ecosystem: Environmental > Terrestrial > Soil > Desert | place: USA: California | collected... | reverse complement strand
GTCAATATTAGGTGCCTGGGAAGAGATCGCGACATTGCCTGCAAATACTATCGGCTATTCTCATACCGACCTTTCACAAAATATAATTGTTTACTACAGGGTAAGGGCCAGGAATTCTGCTGGTACGTCAGGTGCTTCTGATGTCGTAAGCGCAACAACATTAACTGCTCCTGCTCCTGATGCAAATCCTGTTACTATAGTTCAACAAACAGAATTTGTGGCTTCCTGGTCAGCAGTTTCAGGTGCGATCAGTTATCAAATAGATGTTTCGACAGACGACTTTGCAACATTTGTCACTGGTTATGAGTCTAAATCCGTTTTAGGAACTACGACAGAAATCTCTAATCTTAGTCCCAATACACCATATAAGTTTAGAGTTAGAGCAGTCAATCTTGGTGGTCCTTCCCCAAATTCCAGCGAAATTTCCGTAACCACCTTACCGGCTATTCCTCCTAAGCCTGTTACAATCGCTGCGACCAATATAACAGCTTCTTCTTTTACTGCAAGATGGAATCCGTCAACAGGGGCTACAAGCTATCAGTTAGATGTTTCTGCTGATAATTTCCAAACCTTTTTACCGGGTTTCAATTCTAAAACCATTACAGGTACTTCTGCCTCAGTAACCAGCTTATCACCTAACACCCCATATCAATACAGAGTAAGGGCAAAAAATGCGGGAGGGACGTCAATTTCTTCCAATGACCGAAGTGTAACTACCCTTAATTTACAACCTGCCGCTCCTGTAGCCTCTCCTGCCACTTCAAAAAGTAAAAATGGATTTACGGTGCACTGGAGTCGAGTAGCAACTGCAGTAGAATATCGTTTCGATCTGTCAACTAATAACTTCAGTTCGTACATAACGGGATATCAAAATAAAGCAACTACCGATACCTTTTTAATAGTGACCGGCTTATCTCCTGAAACTCCTTATCAATACAGGGTAAGGGCAGTCAATAATGGCGGAACTTCTTCAAACTCCAATGTCGTCAGCGAAACTACCTTACCGGATGTTCCGGGACAGCCGACGGCACTCACAGCCTCTAACGTGGCCCAAAATTCCTTCACCGCCAATTGGGAAGGAATGTTGGGGTCAACGAGTTATGAGCTGGATGTATCCAAGGACAACTTTTTAACTTTTGTTCCTGGATATAGTTCAAAATCAGTAACAGGAACAAGCGTGGAAGTAACGGGGCTTTCTCCTAAAACCGCCTATAAATACAGGATCCGGTCTATGAATGCAGGGGGAGAATCTGTAAATTCCAATGTTATTGATGTAACTACCTTACCTGCTTTACCTGCGGCACCTGTCGCCTATGATGCAGCTTCAATAACTCAAACAGGATTCAAAGCTTCCTGGAGCTTAGTTCCCGGCGCTACTGAATATCAGTTTGACTTATCAAACGACAATTTCGCAACCAATATTCCGGGTTATAATAATTTGGTCGTTACAGATACTCCTTTAGTGGTGAGTAACCTTGTGGCCAATTCGACTTACAAATACAGGGTAAGAGCGGTAAATGCCGCAGGAATTTCTCCAAATTCAAATATTATTACTATTACGACTTTGCCAAACCCACCTGATGCTCCCGTTGCCAAAGAGGCAACCGATATCAGAAAAACAAGGTTTACTGCCCATTGGACGTCAATTTCAAGTGCAACAGAATATTATATAGATGTTTCCTCTGATAACTTTAATACGCTTTTACCCAATTATGATAATAGGGAAATAACTGACACAACCCTGGAGGTAACAGGTCTGCTGGTAAATACAACTTATCAGTACAGAGTAAGGGCAGGAAACAGGGCTGGCATTTCAGGGAATTCAAATACCATGAACGTTACCACACTTCCTAACGTTTTTGGAAGCCCTCTGGTAACCAATACAGAAACATTGGAAGACACCCAGTCTCCTCCTGACTTAACGGTTCAAAGAAGTTTGCCGGAGGACCCCGACATTACTTATTTCAAAGTTTCAAATATTATTGGAGGAACTTTATACAAAAATGATGGTATTACGCAAATTCAGGAAGGTGCATTCATTACGGTGGAAGATGGAAAACAAGGATTACGGTTTACGCCTGGTTTAAATAGTATCGAAAACGGAAGCTTTGATGTACAGGCTTCTTCAAACAATAACAACTCGGGTTTGTCGGGTGAAATTGCTACTGCGACCATTACGGTTCTCCCTGTAAATGATCCACCCTTACTAAGCAATGATGATTCTGAGCCGCTTTTATTTAGTCAGGGGGACCTGAATACAGTGATTACAACGTCAATGCTTGTAGAAGATGTAGATGATACATTACTCGACAGTGCGGTAATCCAGATTGTAGAAGGATATGAAAAAGGGCGTGATTTCATCTTTTTCAAAAACACCGACGAAATTCAAGTAAAGCCGTATGATTCGGAAAATGGAATTTTGGTACTGATAGGTAAAGCAGAAAAATCAGTTTGGGAAGAAGCCCTTAACTCTGTATTGTTTTATAATAATTATATAGGAGAAGCAGCGGTCGGACTTAAAACAGTCACTTTCAAAATATGGGACGGAAAAGCGTATTCGGAGCCGATAGAAAAGAGAATACAAATAACCGACGTTTTTGTTGAAATAAATATTCCGGAAGGTATCACACCTAATGATGACGGCACAAATGATCTTTGGACCATAGAAAATATAGACCTTTATCCCGATTGTATTGTGGAAGTATATGGGAAGAATGGACAAAGATTATTTCAATCACAAGGATATAAAGAGAAATGGAATGGTAGTCACAACAATCAACCATTAGGGATCGGCACATACTACTATTTCATCGATCTGAGAGAAAAAGGTAAAAAATATAAAGGGACCGTAGCGATTTTAAGGTAGTAAGAGGAATATGAGAAAAATTTTATTAACACCGATATTTTTAATAGTTTTTACAATTTCAGCTTTTTCACAGAACCATGTCAAACTAACTCAGTTCTTTCAAAGCCCACAATTGTATAACCCTGCCTTTACAGGGATTGAACCGTTTTTGGATCTGAAGTTTGGTAGAAAGCAAAACCTTGGCGCTTATGAATATGCACCCAAAACAACTTTTTTTTCCATAAACGCGCCTTTTAATGCTTCTCAGGTTAACAAACTCAAGTTATATTCTTTAAGAATAAGTAATCCTGACCTATATAATCAATATAAAGACCCTTCCATAAAAATACTTAAGCATGGACTGGGCGCCTTTTATGTGAATGAAAACCAGGATAATTTTACCCAACAACGGATTCAGTTATCTTATGCTCTTCATTTGGGACTGGGCGAAAAGCTGAAGTTCTCACTGGCGGCATCTCCTTACTTTTTTAGTAATCGCGTGGATGTATCATCTATTCAATTTGAAGTTAATCCAGACCCCATATTTTCACAATACAGCAGTATAGCTTATTCCAGATTTGGTTTAAATCTTGGTGGATTACTCTACTCCAATGCTTTTTACCTGGGATATTCCGCCCTGGATGTATACAAGTCCAAGATCGCTGTCTCTGAAGATGTAACTAGTGATTCGACCCTCGTGGATGAAAAGATTTCCCACCGGTTCATGTCAGGATTCATATTTAAGATGAATGAAAATTTTGATCTTATGCCGGGATTAATGCTCACTTATACCTCTGACCTTCCATTGATCTACAACTTTAATGCAAAACTGAGGTACCGGGATCAATACTGGGCAGGCCTTTCTTACCAGACTTCAGGAACGCTTTCTTTGATAGCCGGTGGAACCATTAATAATTGGCTGAATGTAGGTTATTCCTATGACCACACCATCGCAGGAATAAGCAACTTTACGAGTGGAAGTCATGAACTTGTGGTAGGAATCATGCTAATGGGAAACAATTTTTCAAGGCCCTATTTATGGTGATCATGCACAACTTCCGCATCCGTTTCATATAATTCTCCTTTTAATTTACTGTGCTTGAAACTTTTATTTAATTTACCAGTAAAAGTATTCTAGCAGATTTGTCAATCTATAATTTCTTAACTATTAAGAAGAAAATGAAGTATTATTTATATGTTCTTTTGTCCGGATTTATTGCTTTTAGCTGCTCAGACAAGAAAAATGATCATGAAGACCTGAGCGCCAAAGAAATAAAAAAGCAAGCAAAGGAAACCGTAGATAAAACTTCGGAGTTTATAAAAAAAGAAGCCAATGATTTCAAAAACAGCTTTAATGAAAAGCTGGATGACGTAGACAAAGAGATTGAAGACTTGAAAAAAAGCGTCAGTGATAAAGATGGAAACATTAATCGCGACCTTCAAAAAAGAATAGATGAGCTGGAAGTAAAAAGAAAAAGCCTGAAAGAAAAGCTGGAAGAAACAGGAGGTGAGGCGCAGAAGGATTGGAAAGCTTTTAAGAAAGAGACGAATGAAGCTTTAGAGGATTTAGAAAAGGAAATCGAAGAATTAAAAAAGTAATATTAACTAAACTAAATTTTTGATTTGCTGTTTAAGTAAGTCATATAGAAAATGGATATAAATTTTAGAGGTAAAGTTTATATTCATTAATTAAGGCCTGGAAATTTTCCAGGCTTTATTTTTGATATTTTACCAAGCACTAGCGGATTTATAGATTATTGTTAATAAAATTCTGGTTTTCTTCGTACTATAGACAGTTCTATTTTGGTTCATCGCCGGTATGCAATACTTTTCGTTGTTTATTCTTTTCAGTCTTTCTATTTTTTCCTCTTTTGCACAAAAGCAAGAGTTATCAGGAGTTGTAAAAGACAGTGAAACAGGCGAGAAACTTCCGGGAGCAACGGTATTTATCGACTCTTTATCAAAGGGAACTTTATCGGACATTAAAGGACGTTATTCCATAACGCTTCCTATAGGTAGTCACAAGATTTTATTTTCCTATATTGGCTATAGTGCAGATACGCAAATCGTCCGCCTTAAAAAAAATACAATCCTTAACGTACAACTGAAAAGTGAATCCCGGACGCTGGAGGAAGTTCTGGTTCAATCGGAGCCTTTAAAAGAAAAGCTACAATCTTCGCAAATGAGCGTTACTACCATTACTGCAAAAGAAGCGAAACTCTTGCCGGCAATATTTGGGGAGGTAGATATATTCAAAACATTTCAGTTGAAACCAGGCGTAAAATCAGGCGGAGAAGGAGCTTCCGGGTTATATGTCCGTGGAGGAGGTGTAGATCAGAATTTAATATTGGTGGATAATGCCGTTGTTTATAACCCTTACCATCTATTTGGCTTTTTCAGCATATTTAATTCTGACGCCATAAAAGATGCAGAACTCTACAAGGGAGGTTTTCCGGCACAATTTGGGGGGCGGCTTTCTTCTGTCATAGATATAAAAACGCGCGAGGGGAACACCGAACAGTTTTCAGGAAGCGGAGGAATAGGTATAATTTCCTCCCGCCTTACCTTGGAAACACCAGTCAATCAGCACAGCTCATTAATTGTATCCGCCAGGCGAACATATTTCGATGTTTTTACCCGATTGGTCAACCGGCAGAATAAAAATGATCCTGACTATGACCCTATTCCTGATTATTATTTTTATGATTTAAACGGAAAATATGCCTATGATCTTGGCGACAGGGATAAGTTATCCATTAGCGGATATTATGGAAATGATGTTTTCAAATTTAATGACGATGACTTTAATTTTAATTTCAATTGGGGGAACAGCATGATCCAAACCCAGTGGCAACATTTTTTCAATACTGATCTCGTTGCAAAAACGTCGCTGGTCTACACCAAATATGATTATCAGATCCGGAATTTTTTTGACGATTTTGAATTTAAGATAGGATCACAGGTAAATGACCTTACAGGACTGATTGATTTCAACTATTATCCTGATGATAGGAACAGCATTAAATTTGGATTGTCCGCTACCCGCCACAAATTTATTGTTGGCAGAATAAAAGGTGGAGATAGCGAAGGAGAGACTTCGTTTGATGCCGGAAATGATTATAAAGGCACCGAGTGGGGAGCCTATATTTCAGATGATTTCAAACTTAGCAAAGCCATTACCTTAAATGGAGGACTAAGACTTTCAGGTTTTATAAATCAAACAAACTATTTCTACGGATTAGAACCCAGGATCTCAGGGAAATTTAGCCTGAATGAAATGGTAGCTTTAAAGGCAAGCTATGCAAGAATGTTCCAGTATATTCACCTCGTTTCCAGCTCTTCTGCCACATTGCCGACAGATATCTGGTATCCTTCCAACGAATTGGTAAAACCCCAGATCTCCGACCAAATAGCCGCAGGAGTTAGCTTTTTATCGAGAAACAAAAAAATATTAATTACAAATGAAGCTTACTATAAATGGATGAATAGACAAATAGATTTTAAGGAAGGGGCAGGATTATTTTTAACTTCTAACCTCGATGATAATTTCGTTTTTGGTAAAGGCTACAGTTATGGTAATGAAGTGTATATTGAAAAAAAACAAGGCAAAACAACAGGATGGATAGGATATACCTTGTCCTGGACATGGAGGGATTTTGAGGACATCAACAATGGAAAAAGATTCTTTGCCCGGTATGACAGACGACATGATGTTTCCCTTGTGGTGATGCATCAGCTAAACAAAAGGTTCTCTCTTAGCGGGACGTGGGTCTACGGGACCGGAAATGCGGTAACGCTGCCTTCAGGCAGATTTGTTTTACAGGAAGTTGAAAATATCGGACCTAAAGTAATTCCGATAGTTGAAAACAGGAACGGATACAGGATGAAGCCTTATCACAGAATGGATCTTTCTGTGGTGTACAAAATATATCCAAGGTGGGGTGAATCTGATCTTACTTTTAGCGTTTATAATGTTTACAATCGCTATAATCCTTATTTCTTATATATAGATGAAGAAAAAGCAGATGAAGGAGGCGTAGTAACTAGTTACCAGGGAAAACAGGTTTCTTTGTTTCCGATAATTCCTACATTAACCTACAATTTTAAATTTTAAAGGATGGAGTATTTTAAAAGGTCAATTCGGAATATGGCATATTTTAAGTACTTACTTATTGCATTCTGCTTAGGTCTGCTCTTATTTGGCTGTGACCTGGAAAAGGACATAACCATTGATTTGCCCAAACACCAATCTCAGCTCGTTGTGGAATGTTATCTTGAACCTGGCAGAAAGGTTCAGCTATTATTAACGGAAAGTTCTTCCTATCTCGACTCCCTCTCCTCTCCTTTTGTCAATGATGCACTGATTACGGTAACCTACAACAATATAGTAGATACGCTTTTTTTAAATACTCAGTTTGAAGAAGGCTATAAGGTATACAATTACATTTCCAACAAAATTGTGCCTGCTGATTTTGAAAGGGATTTTTTTCTGTATATCAAAGATTCCAAAGGAAGGACCATAACCGGCAAAACCAAACTACTGCAAGCAGTACCTATAGATACCGCGGAATATAAATTCAATGAAGACTCCCTTGCTTATGTGTTAATGTCATTTGAGGATGATACTACCAGAGAAAATTATTACCGGCTGGTAGTCCATAAAGATAGCCTTACCAACGTGGTACAGCGTTTTGTATTTACTGATGAATTTTCGGAAACAAGTAAAATCTCCGTAGGCACACCCTATACCTTTGAAAAAGGTAAGGAAGCCTTTTTAACCCTATACCATATTGATGAATCATACTATAAATATGTCCGATCTGTAGATGCTGCCAGAGACGGCAATTCTAATCCATTTGCCCAACCAGCAATGATAATGTCGAATGTAGGCGGAGGAATAGGAATATTTACCGGACTGGCCTTTGATTTCAGAGCGGTTAGGATTGAGTGAACGTTTGATGAAATCTTTCAATTATTCGAGGGTAAATATTGAGGAGTTAGCCAAGAAAGGCGTAATGCCCTAAGAATTAAACCTATAGCTGTAACAACACGTAACTAAGTCGCAGGCATAAGCCCCGGTAAAAGACATCATATTTATTAAAAACTTTTATTATGAACGACAATATCGAACTTCTATTAAAGCAGGGTGAAGATAATTCATTTTGGGTACTAGGCGACTTATATACCTTTAAAGTAACCGGCAAACAAACAAATGAAACCCTCACTATCATTGATCAGATTATTCAACCCGAAGGTGGACCTCCCCCTCATATTCATTATCGGGAAGATGAATCCTTCTATGTACTTGACGGCAAATTTTCATTCTTATGTGGAGATAAGCAAAGTGTATTAGAAGCCGGATCATTTGCTTATATACCGAAGGGTACACTGCACACATTCAAAAACATAGAAAAGAAACAAGGCCGATTACTGGTTATCATTACCCCTGCAGGGTTGGAAAATTTTTTTTACTCTATTGGCACTCCAGCTTCCGGTGTAACTACACCACCACCGGTTGACCCCGCTATCATTGAAAATCTTATAAAACTGGCTAAGGATTATCAAACAGAAATTATACTTCCTGATATGAAATAGAATTGGAGATTTAGAGAAGTAACGCCATCAGTATATAGTGATCCTTTCCGATTTTATTTTAGGACCGGGTCACTCATTTATTGGTGATTTTTGGTAACGCCGGGGGTCTAAACTCAACTCCACATTTTTTTCTCAACGATATTATTTGATTCTTTGTAAAATAACTTCTTAATTCCAACTACAGAAATTGGAAAAAAGGAACAAAGCGAACCAACAAGTCGGCTCTTATCTAGCCTGATAAATAGAAATGAATGAACATGACTAATTTAAACCCGGATATTCTAAAAACTAAACAACATTTTGAAATACTTGACGGCCTAAGAGGGATAGCGGCTTTGGCTGTTGTGGTTTTTCATTTTATGGAATGGATATTTACAGACTACAGCAAAAACTTTATTGGCCACGGTTATTTGGCTGTAGACTTTTTCTTCTGTTTGTCCGGATTTGTAATTGGTTACGCTTATGATGACCGTATTGAAAAAATGGGCGTTTGGGAATTTTTTAAATCCAGACTGATAAGACTCCATCCTTTGGTTGTCTTAGGATCAGTGCTGGGTTTAATAGGCCTTTTCTTTGACCCATTTGCAAATCACTATGAAACGTATGACACAAGCAAACTTATTTTGATATTCCTTTGCTCAATTTTTCTAATTCCTTTTGGAGCTATGCAAGAGCGAGGTTTTAACTTATTCGGCTTAAATGCTCCTTCCTGGTCGTTATTTTGGGAATACGTTGCCAACATTTTTTATGCCTTTATACTGTACAAGCTAAGCCGTCGCTTTTTGGTCGTATTAATGATACTTGCAGCAATCGCGCTTTGCTTTGTTAGCTATCGTGCAGGAAACCTTATGGGTGGCTGGGGAAAAGATAACTTTTGGGATGGCTGCGCTCGTATTTCTTACTCGTTTTTAGCCGGACTGTTCATTTACCGTTCCAACTGGATTATAAAAAATAAGCTTGGCTTTGTCGGATTGGCCATATTGTTATCGTTTGCTTTTCTCATGCCTTATCTTCAATGGAACTGGCTGGCAGAAGCTTTGGTAGTGCTATTCTATTTTCCATTACTTGTATTATTGGGAGCAGGATCAAGGTTATCGCCGGCATTAAAAAAAGTCTGCAACTTCTCCGGAAAGATATCCTATCCTTTATATATGGTCCATTATCCCGCCATTTGGATATTTGCAAATTACTTTTTGAAGAACAAACCCGGAACTACAGAGCTATACTATATCGTTATCATAGGTACAATTCTGTTGATTGGTCTTGCATGGTTGGTAACGATATTGTATGATATTCCCGTCAGAAAGTATTTGAATAAAAAAAGACGGGAAGGATTAAGGACTTAGGGAATTTTGCAACTTCAAAGCATGTGAAGGTCTAAGCTTTATTTGTTAAAAAACCACCTGCTAAACCTTCACCTTTTTCCACCCTCCTCTTTTAAAAAGCCACAGGGTGAATAAGCCAACAGCCGTTTCTGATATAAAAACTCCCCAGAAAACACCTGACTGCTCCCACCCAAGCTGAATTGCCAGGAAATAGGATAAGGGTATTTGTATCAACCAGAAAAAGACAAGATTGATTTTTGTTGGAGTTTTCGTATCTCCGGCACCATTAAATGCTTGTGTGGAAACCATCCACCATCCATAAACAAAATAAGAAAACGATAGTATGCGCAGCCACTCCGAACCTATAGCAATTACTTTTGCATCCTCTGTAAAAATCTCCACCAACGAATTATTAAAGAAGAAATAAACTATAGAAACACCTATAAGAAAAATCATATTGTAGGTTCCTGTTTTCCATATGGCCGATTCTGCCCGGTCAGGATTGCCAGCACCGAGATTTTGCCCTACAAGTGTCGCCGCAGCATTGGACATTCCCCATGCCGGCATCATTGTAAACATCATAATACGTATGGCTATAGTAGAGCCTGCAACTGCTTCACTTCCGACTTCAGCTAGTATTCGCATTAAGAATATCCAGGAAGTCATCGCCACAATCATTTGCCCTATACCCCCCAAAGAGGTGTTAAAGATATTAAGCATGACATTAGGATTCCACCTTAATTGTGAACGTAATACCTTGATATGTTTTCCTCCTTTAAAAAGTACCCAAAGTTGAATAAAAACGCCCACGCCACGTCCAATATTAGTAGCTATGGCAGCGCCCTCTATTCCTAATGCCGGAATTGGTCCCCAGCCGAAAATCAGTATAGGGTCCAGAATAATATTCGTGATGTTGGCAATCCAAAGAACACGCATCGCTATGGCTGCATCACCTGCTCCCCTGAAAATGGCATTCATTACAAACAACAACATAATAATTGCATTTCCTCCCAGCATCCATTGGGTATAGCGATACCCATGATCAATTGCCCATTGATCAGCTCCCATCAATCCAAGCAATTCTTTTGAATAGAAAATTCCGGCTAAGGCAAACGGAAGGGAAGCCACTACGGCAAGAAATATTGATTGTATGGCGGCGTTGGCGGCGTCTTCCTTGTTTTTCTCTCCCGTTCTTCTGGCTACAATAGCCGTAACAGCGGTAGCGAGGCCCATGGCTACAGAGTATAACAAAAATAAATAAGTTTCGGTAAGCCCTACGGTTGCAATAGCGGAAGCGCCTAACTTACCCACAAAATATATATCAACCACAGCAAAGGTAGATTCCATAGCCAATTCCAAAATCATGGGAACAGCCAACAGGAATATGGCCTTCCTCATACTAATTTGTGTGTAATCCGCTTCAGTGCCCAGAATAGCATTTTTAAGTTCCTGCCAGAAAGAAATATTTTGCTTTATCGAAACCGGCTCTCTCATTGCCCTTTTGTTTTCCATTTCCTGAATATTCTGCTTCCTAAAAGTAATCAAACATTTCTGTACTCTACATGGCCATATTTGACAAAATTTGGGGGATTTGCGACAAATTTCTAATGAATTAACCCATAAATCTTAAAGACTATCAAAGGAACCCAGCTCGGAGCACGGATCACAAAATACATTTTGGAGGTTATGAACCACTTAAGACAACTCACTTCGCATCTTAGCTACAATCAGTTAAGGGAGATATGAATCTCTCTGACACCTAAAAAAAGTACAAGTCTTGGGCAGTCTTGACGAGTCTTGAGCAGTCTTGAGCAAGTCTTAGTCAAAAAAACTCAAATTCTTGGAAGGTTATTTGAAAAGTGCAAAAACCTGCATAAATCTTAAATCAGAATCAAGCGCTATTCATAGACGCTATGTTCCGCCTTTG
>Ga0196965_1001058_pt1 | contig 11696 bp, 11 predicted proteins | sample S1_20metaG_FD_148668 | JGI IMG/M metagenome (GOLD analysis project Ga0196965, IMG submission 148668) | Soil microbial communities from Anza Borrego desert, Southern California, United States - S1_20 | ecosystem: Environmental > Terrestrial > Soil > Desert | place: USA: California | collected... | reverse complement strand
GACCACGATCGCGTCGTCGGCGTGGCCGAGCACCGGCACGAAGTCGGGCACCAGGTCGATCGGCAGCGCCAGGTAGGCCAGCAACAGCCACAGCCGCACCCGGACGCCGCGCGGCAGCGTGCCGTCGCCGGCCAGTCGGTGCACCAGCCTCAGCACGTCGGGCAGCAGGCGCAGCAGCTCCCGCATCCGCAGCTCGTCCGGGCAGGTCCGCCACAGCACCGCCATGAGCAGCAGCCAGCACAGCAGCAGGCCACCCAGCACTCCGACGAGCGTCCACGCCCAGTCCGGCATCCCGCTGCCACCTCCCTCGTCCCGTCCGCTGGCGGGACGGTGGCCCCCTTGCAGGGTCCCGCCGCCGGCCCCGTCCCGGGTCCCGCCCTGAGCGTGCGAAGGGTGGGGAGGACGGGGTCCTTCCATGGCGGGGGGCAAGGGGGTCCTCACCCCATCTCGACCGGGACCTCACCGAATGCGACCAGGCTGACCACCCAGTACACGACGTAGAGCGCCAGGAGGATGCAGCCGTGCCACCGCGTCAGCCGGCCGGTGGACAGCAGGTACGCAGCCAGCGCGGTGAGGACGACGAGCGCGGGCAGGTGCCAGGTGAACACGTCCGAGCCGACGACGATCCCGCCTGCCAGGAGGGTGATGCCCAGCTTCCCCGTGACCGAGAAGACGACGCTGCCGATGACGTTCCCGACCCCGATCTCCGGCACACCCCTCCGGAAGGGCTCCACGGTCAGGAAGACGTCCTCCATGGTGAGCACGGCGGTGACGATCGTGGCGCCGAACACCGTGCCCTCGAGCCCGTAGGTCTCCAGGATCCCCTCGGTCCCGGTGCTCACGGTCGCCGCGCCGACGACGAGGCCGGCGAGTGCGACCACCGCCAGTCCGAGGTGGGCCCAGCCGGCGGGCAGCTCGCTCGGCTCGGCGCGGGGCTCGTCGACGATCTGCTGCGCCCGCTCGGCGCCGGTCCGTGCTGCTGCCCTGGCCGGCTGGTCCTGCAGCACGTGCGTGTCCGCCCCGCGTCGGGGCGGCGTGCCGTCCCCGACCTCGGCGACGGCGGCTTCGCACACCTCCTCGTCGCGGAAGACCGCGACGCTCCTGCGGAGCTCCCGGGCGGCGACGTAGGCGATGAACAGGACGAACAGACCGAGGAGCAGCAGTCCGTCGGTCACCGTGAGCGGCCCGGAGAGCGTGAACGCGACCATCACCAGCGGGGCGGCGGCGAGCACGACGAGGTAGTCGCGCGGGATGTCGACGACGCTCGGCCGGATGATGGCGGCGACCGCGAGGACGACCCCGGTGAAGGAGAGCGCCGTCCCGAACACGACGCCGAGCGCGACACCGCTGAGCTCCTCGAGGTTCAGCCCGACGCCGAGCGCGATGTCGTCGAACTCGACGCCGGTGAAGACGATGGCCAGCAGGAACAGCGGGATCCGGAGACCACTGGCCGCCCCGACGAGGTGGGTGATGAGCTTCTCCGCGCTGACCACCAGCAGCGTGGCCCCGGAGATGAAGACGAACACCGAGGTCATGGCCTGAGCCCTTCCCCGCGACGAACCGCTGGGCAGCGGCGTTGACGGGCGGTCACCGGCTGCGCCGGGCGGCGAGGTGCGGCCGGGGGGTCAGCACCGCGTCCCGTGGCCGCGCCCCCTCGTCGGCGGCGGCCACCGCCTCGGCGACGAGGCCGTGGTCGGGCGAGAGATGGCAGACCGGGTCGGTGCGGGCGGCGTCGCCGGTGAGCTGGAAGGCCTGGCAGCGGCAGCCGCCGAAGTCGAGCTCGCGGCGGTCGCAGCTGCGGCAGGGATCGGGCATCCAGTCCGTTCCGCGGAAGCGCTGGAACAGCGGCGACTGCTCCCAGATCCACGCCAGGGGGTGCTCCCGGACGCTCGCCCGGGGAAGCGGGAGGGTGTGTGCCGTCGGGCACGGGAGGACGTCGCCGTCGGGCACCACGGTGAGCTGGCGCCGGCCCCAGCCGCCCATGCAGGGCTTGGGGTACCGGCTGTGGTAATCGGGCAGGACGTAGATGACCTGCATCCGCCCCTGCAGGCGCTCGTGCGCCGCCCGCACCACGCCCTGGGCGCGCTCCAGCTGGGCCCGGCTCGGCAGCAGCCCGTCGCGGTTGCGCAGGGCCCAGCCGTAGTACTGGGTGTGGGCCAGCTCGATCCGGTCGGCCTCCAGCTGCTCGGCCAGGTCGAGGACGGCAGCCAGCCGGTCGACGTTGTGCCGGTGCAGCACCACGTTGAGCGTCAGGGGCCAGCCCAGCTCCTTGACCAGCCGGGCGGCGGCCAGCTTGCGCTCGAACGACGGCGTCCCGGCGAGGCGGTCGGACAGCGCCGCCTCGTCGGCCTGCAGGCTGATCTGCACGTGGTCGAGCCCCGCGGCCAGCAGCTGCTCCGCGCGGCGGGGCGTCAGCCCGAGCGCGCTGGTGATCAGGTTGGTGTACAGGCCGAGCTCACCGGCGGTGCGCACGATCTCGGTGAGGTCCCGGCGCAGCAGCGGCTCACCACCGGAGAGGTGCAGCTGCAGCACGCCCAGCTCCCTGGCCTCGGCCAGCACCCGCTGCCACTCCGCCGTGGTCAGCTCGTCGGTGTGGGCGGCCAGGTCGATCGGGTTGGAGCAGTAGGAGCAGTGCAGGGGGCAGCGGTAGGTGAGCTCGGCCAGCAGCCCCAGCGGCCCGTCCACGGCACCCTCCACGGCGCTAGGCACGGCCGGCCTCTCGGTCCCCCAGCACGAGGCACCGTCGGGCGGCGAGGCGGTCGACGAAGCGGCGCACCTCGTCGTCGTCCACGTGCTCGTACCGCCCGCGCAGCTCGGCCACGATCCCGGCCACCGTCCGCTGCCCGTCGCACAGCTCGAGGACGGCTGCCCCGGTGCCGTTGAGGACGGTGACCGCCTCCGGCATCAGCAGCACGTGCCGCCCGCGTGCCGGGTCGAACCTCAGCCGGACGTGGCGGGCCAGCCGGGGGCGGTCGGCACTGCTAGCGGTTGGCACCGGCGCGGTCGATCGCATCGAGCATGCTCCAGAGGACGTCGCACTTGAAGGACAGGGCTGCCAGGGCGGCCGCCCGGGTCTCCGGCGTCCGGCAGTGCTCCGTCACCACCTCCAGGGCGTGCGCGGAGTCGCGGGGCGCCTGCGTCAGGCGGGCCCGGAAGTAGGCCAGCCCCTGCGGGTCGATCCAGGTGTAGTGGCGCTCGAACGCGGCGAGGCGCTCGGCCATCAGGTCCGGCGCGAACAGCTCGGTCAGCGAGGAGGCCACCGCCTCGACCCACGGCCGGGTGCGGGCGAAGGTGACGTAGGCGTCGACGGCGAACCGCACGCCCGGGACGACGTGCCGCTGGTCCTCCATCTCCTCGCGGCCCAGGCCCACCGCCGCGCCGAGGCGCAGCCACGCCTCGATGCCGCCCTCGCCGTCGGCGGTGCCGTCGTGGTCGTGGATGCGGCGGATCCAGCGCCGGCGCACCTCCCGGTCGGGGCAGTTGGCGAGGATGGCGGCGTCCTTGCGCGGGATGGCCGCCTGGTAGGCGAACCGGTTGGCCACCCAGCAGCGGATCTGCTCACGGCCCAGCTCCCCCTCGTTCATCCTGCGGGAGAAGGGGTGCTGGTCGTGGTAGCGGCGGGACTGCTCGCGCAGCGCGGCCACGAACTCCTCGGTCGCCGTCGCGGTCAGCGTCATGAGGGGCCTCACACCTCCAGTTCGAGCCCGTCCACGGCGACCTCCATGCCGTGCTCCTCGACGGTGCGCCGCTCGGGCGCGTCCTCGAGGAGGATCGGGTTGGTGTTGTTGACGTGGACGTAGATCCGGCGCTCGACGGGCAGCCGGGCGAGCTGCTCGAGGCTGCCCCCGGGACCGCTGATCGGCAGGTGCCCCATCTCCCGTGCCGTCCGGCCGGCCAGGCCGAGCCGGATCAGCTCGTCGTCGGACCAGCAGGTGCCGTCGACGAGCAGGCAGCAGCCGTCGAGCTCGTTCCGCACCTCCGGCGTCAGCTCCTGCAGCACCGGCAGGTGGACCAGCGCCCGGCCGCTGCGCTCGTCGGTGAGGCGGTAGCCGACGACCCGCCCCTCCCGGGGACCGGAGCGGAACCGGGCGCGCTTGGTCGTCGGGACGTCGAAGGCCCGGTAGGACAGCCCGTCGGCCAGCGGCACGTCCACCCCCGGCACGACCGGTCGCCACTCGACCGGGCAGTAGGCCTCCAGCGTGCGGAGCAGCGACGTCCCCTGGCGCAGCGTGTCGTGGGTCGCCTCGGTGGCGTGCAGGACGAGGCCTCCCCCCTCACGGAGCAGCAGCAGCCCGAGCGTGTGGTCCAGCTCGGCGTCGGTGAGCAGCACGGCCTGCAGCGGCACCACCCGGGCGCCGTCGGGGCCGCCGGTGGGGTGCAGCGCGGGGAAGGACTCGATCTGGGCACGGATGTCCGGTGAGGCGTTGAGCAGGAACCACTGCCGGCGGTCGGCGCTCACCGCGATCGACGACTGGGTGCGCGGGCGGGCCGGCCGGGACCCGTCGCGCACCGCGCGGCACGGGGGGCAGGCGCAGTTCCACTGCGGGTACCCGCCTCCCGCCGCCGAGCCCAGCACCCGCACCCACATGTCGATCGGTGGTCCTCCCTGCAGTGGGCCGACAGAGCCGTGCGGAGACGGAGAGGCGCCGGACCGCACCGCCCGACGCCTCTCCGCCCGGTTCCGGACGTGTCCTCCTAGTCCCAGTCGTCCTGGACGCCCATGTACGCGGTCGCCTCAGCGGACACCCGGATCTCCTCGAAGGAGGGGGCCTCCCACTCGTCTGCGCGAAGCGGGGAGGCACAGAGCTCCTGGTCCATCGCCGTCACCTCCCCCCGGACGAGTCCTGGCCCTCGGGCAGCGCGAAGACGAACATCGCCTGTCCGTGGGGGCCGCCCATCATCCCGGGGAGGAACCCCTCGACCCAGGCGCCCCAGCCGACGGGGACGGCGATGTACTGCTTGCCCTCGACGCTGTAGGTGATCGGGCTGCTGTGGTGGCCGCTGCCGCAGTTGAACTGCCACAGCAGCTCACCGCTGCGGGCGTCGAGCGCGACGAACTTCCCGGACGGCGTGCCGGCGAACACCAGGTCGCCCGCCGTGGCCAGCACCGACGCGCACATCGGCAGGTCGTTGCGCCAGCGCCACACCTCCTCGCCGGAGGCGTTGAAGGCCGACACCGACCCGGCCATGTCCTTGGCGTCCACGGTCACGGCGGCGCCCCAGTACGGGATGCTCTCCTTGAACTCCCGGCGCCGCCGGGCGACCGTCGCACCGGTGTCCTGGACCGGGACGTAGAACAGCTCCGTCGTCGGGCTGTACGCCGCGTGGGTCCACTCCTTGGCGCCGGCCGGCCCGGGGTAGAAGTGGACCTCCTCGCCCTCCTTGTCGGGGTAGATCCGGGCCGTCACCTGCCCGTCGGGGCTGATCTCGCCCCAGGTGATCCGGTCGACGAAGGGGAAGATCCGCACCCGCTCCCCGTTGGTGCGGTCCAGGATGAAGCAGTACCCGTTCTTGTCGAAGTGGGCCAGCAGCTTGCGTCCGTCCTGCTCGAACAGGATGCACTCCATGTTGCTGTCGTAGTCCCACAGGTCGTGCGGGGTGCACTGGTAGTGCCAGCGGATCTCACCGGTGTCGGCGTCCACCGCGATCACGCTGTCGGTGTAGAGGTTGTCCCCCGGTCGGACCTCCCCGTCGAAGTCGGGCGCCGGGTTCCCGGTCCCCCAGTACAGGAGGTTGGTCTCCGGGTCGAAGGTGCCGGTGATCCAGCCGTTGCCACCGCCGCGCGCCCACGCCTCCCCCTCCTGCGGCCAGGTCTCCGAGCCCGGTTCCCCGGGCTTCGGGATCGTGTAGCACCGCCAGACCCGCTCCCCGGTCTCCAGGTCGTAGGCGTCGAGGTGGCCGCGCACCCCGAACTCCCCGCCGGAGCTGCCGACGACGACCCGGTCCTTCACGACCAGGGGGGCCACCGTGAGGCTCTCCCCGGCGCGCACGTCGCCGCTGGTGACGTCCCAGAGGCACTCGCCGGTGGACGCGTCGAGCGCGACCACGTGGGCGTTGAGGGTGCAGACGAAGACCTTGCCGTTCGCCACCGCGACGCCGCGGTTGACGTTGCCGCAGCACAGCGAGACGTCGAACGGGATGGCGTGCTTGTACTGCCACAGCAGCTGCCCGGTCTTGGCGTCGAGCGCCCAGACCCAGCCGTCCCACCCGGAGACGTACATGACGCCCTCGACGACGATCGGGCAGGTCTCGAAGGCGTAGGTCGACTGGCCGGCGTGCAGCCCGTGGGGCGAGAAGCTGAACACCCAGGCCGGGGTGATGCGGACGACGTTCTCCGTGCTGATCTCGTCGAGCGGGCTGTACCGCTGCCCGTCGTAGGCGCCGTAGTAGGTGAGCCAGTTCTGCGGCTCGGAGCGGGCGTCGAGGATGCGTTCGTACGTGACGCCCTGGACCACCGGCGGCGCGGTCCCGGCCGCGGTGGTCAGCGACCCGAAGTCGACGGCCGGCGGCGCCTCCTTGTACTCGATGTCGGTCCTGTCCTGGATGTCGGTCATTGACCCAGTCCTGTCTACGGTCGGGGCTGCTGCGGGCGGTCGAGGCGTGCCGACTCCGGGACGTCGCCCCGGACGACGATCGCCCCGATCAGGCCCCGGCCCTCGTCGTTGCCGATGTTGGAGCTGAACCAGTAGTAACCAGGGCCGTCGAGGGTGACGGACATGGTCCCGCGCGAGTAGTTCGGCAACCACATCCACTGGCTGTCACCGTTGCTCGGCACGAGCGCGCAGTGCGTGTTCTGGTCGTCGTTGACGAACTCGATGTCCAGGTGCCCGCCGTGGGGCAGGACGAGGACCGAGGGGTCCCAGATCAGCTGGTCGGGCACGATCCGGATCCGGGCGTGCATCCGGCCGCCGTCGCCCTCCTCGGCGCGTCCGATGTTCCCGGTCGCCAGCAGCCGACCGATCGTCGCCTGGTTCTGCCCGTCCAACCCGAGCTCGTGCAGCGCCCCGGATCGCTCCGATGCGGTGGTCGTCATCGACCTCACCTCCTAGTGCGGTCTTCCTGTCGAAACGGACTGATGGGAGTGCCTGCCGGTGCCCACGACGGTCACGGCCAGGCCCCCGGACGACGTCCCGCCGCATCCCGCTCGGTCGGCACCTGGGTGGCCATGCCACCTCCTCCCCCTGGACCTGCTGCAGCGGCGCGACGACCAGGCGCATCGGGTCTGAGCACGACCTTCGTGCAGCCGTCGACGCGCTGGTCGGCCTTCCGGTACGCGTCCGGGGCCTCGACGAGCGGCAGCTCGTGGGACACCACGAAGCTGGGCCGGGCCCGGCCCTCGGTGATCAGGTCCCGCAGCTGCCGGTCGTAGCGCCTGACGTCCGCCCGGCCGGTGCCCAGGCGCAGGCCCTTCTCGACCAGCGTGTCCATCGCGACGAGCAGCGTGCCGGGCCCGGCGTGCCCGTCGACGCCGTCCGGTCCACAGCGCACGCACGGGCCGGGGACGCCGACCCCGCCGGTGGGCCGCACCGTGCGCACGAGCTGGTCGAGCACCGCCGCGGGCTCCGCGCCCTCACCGGTCCCGGCGGGGACCGGGAACCCGACGGTGTCCACGCCCGCGTCGGTGCCCTCACCGCCGGTCAGGTCCTCGATCTGCTGCGCCGGGTCACCGGCGGAGGAGTCCACGGCGACGGCCCCGATGTCCCGCGCCCTGGCCAGTCGTTCGGGTGCGTGGTCGACGACGAACACCCGGGACGCGCCGCAGAGCAGCGCGCAGTACGCGGCCATCAGCCCCACCGGCCCGGCGCCGTAGACCGCGACGGTCTCCCCCGGCGAGACGCTCGCGAGGCGGCAGCCGTGGTACCCGGTGGGGAAGACGTCGGAGAGCAGGACGTAGTCGGACTCGTGGTCGGTGCCGGCGGGCAGCGGCAGGCAGTTGAGGTCCGCGTACGGGACCCGCAGGTACTCCGCCTGGCCGCCGGCGGACGGGGCCGGGGCGACGCTGCCGTACGCGCCGGCTCCCCGGCCGGCCCAGGCGACGGTGAGGCAGCGGCCGCTGGCGCCCGCCCGGCAGTTCCGGCAGAAGCCGCAGGCCACCGTGAACGGCATCACGACGCGGTCCCCCTGCTCCAGGGCGGTGACGCCGGCGCCGACCTCCTCGACGATGCCGAGGTTCTCGTGGCCGAACACGGCACCCGGCTCGGCGCCCGTCCGTCCCTCGTACGCGACGAGGTCGGCTCCGCAGATGCACGTCGAGGTGATCCGCACGATCACGTCGTTCGGCTGCTCGATCCGGGGGTCGGGGACCTCCTCCACCGCCACCTCGAAGGGCCTCCGGTAGACCACCGCCTGCACGCGTGCCCACCCCCTCCCGCCGCTCCCCGGTCGCGCTGGGGGGACACCGCCGCCGTGGCCGACCCGCTTGCTGCCGGACGCCTGCTCACCGATGCTGGGACGCTCTTCCCCCCGACCCCAAGGGGAGCGGGATGAACGGCGCGAAAGACACGACGAACGGTGCGTCGGCCGCGACGAGCGGAGCGGCGTTCCCCGACGACGGCCTCGAGCGGGTCAGCGCCGCGCGGGAACGGTTCGCCGCCGGAGCGGACGCCGTCCACGGGGTCCGTCCCGAGATCCTCATGTCCTGGTACCGGTGCCGCGAGCAGTACGAGGTCGACCCGGACCTGGAGCGGGCGCCCGCCGCGGCCGCGGGGACCGCGCACTCGATGGAGCACGACGTGGTCTTCGCCGAGCTCGGGGGCCTGGCCGCCCGTGCCGCGGGCGAGGTCGACGGCCTGGACGGCCTGGACGGCCTGGTGACGGTGGCCGACTCCGACGGGCGGGTCCTGGCGTCCTGGGGCAGCCGGCGGGTGCTCCACCTGGCCGAGGACCACAACCTCGCCGCCTGGTCGGCCTGGTCGGAGTGGGCGAGCGGCACCAACGGCACCGGCACCGCGCTGGAGAGCCATCGCCCCGTCCTGGTGCGGGGACCTGAGCACTGGTGCCAGGGGTTCCACCACTGGAGCAGCGCCGGTGTCGCGGTGCGCGACGTCGTCACCCACGATCCGCTCGGGGCGCTGCAGATCTCGTGCTGGCAGACGCCGTTGTCGGACGCGGTGCTGCCGTGGCTGCACGCGGTCGCCGCATCCACCGAGGCCAAGCTGCGGCGGCGGGCGCACCACACGGGCACCCTGCTGGCGGCCGCGCTCGCCGACGCCCGGGTTGCACCCGCGACGCCGCTCGCGGCCGTGGACACCGCGGGGAGGGTCGTGCTCGCCAACGGGGAGGCCGCCGTCCTGCTCGGCACTCCCGCCGACACCCCGGCCTGCGCTCCGGCGCACCGGTGGACCGCGCAGGTGCGCGCGCTGCCGCAGCTGGCCCGCCGGGCGACCGAACGTGCCCGGCAGGACCCGTGCTGGAGCGGATCGACCCTGGTCTACGTGCCCTTCCTCGACACCCCCGTCTCGGTCGCGGTCCGCCCCGTGTTCGACGGCTCCCAGGTGCTCGGCGCGCTGCTCGCGTTCGGGCCTCCCGACCAGGCCGGCTCCGGGGAACCCCTGGACGAGCCCGGACCGCGCTCCGCCGAGCCCCGCCCGTACCGGGACCGGGTCATCGCGCTGCGCGACGACCGGTGGGTCCTCCTCGACCCCCGCGAGATCCGCTTCGCCGAGGTCGACCACAACAACGTCTGGCTGACCAGCGACCAGGGACGGCTGCTGGCCGTCGCCCGGGGGCTCGACCGCCTCGAACAGGAACTGGGAGGCAAGGGGTTCATGCGCGTGCACCGCCGGTTCCTGGTCAACCTCGGCCGGGTGCGGGAGATCGAGCAGGGGTTCAAGGGGGCGCTCTTCCTCGCCACGGACACCCGTCCCCGCGAGACCGTCCCGGTGGCCCGCCGGCACATCCCGTACGTCCGCCAGGCGCTCGGTCTGTAGCGCGGGATGACCGGCCACCTCGCCGCGGCCCGCGCCCTGCTGCGCCGGCACCCCCTGGTCGACGGCCACAACGACCTGCCGTGGGCTCTCCGCACGCGGTTCGGGGCCGACCTGGACCGGGTGGACCTCGCGGGCCCCGTGCCGGGGACGCACACCGACCTGCCGCGGTTGCGGCGCGGCGGGGTCGGCGGCCAGTTCTGGTCGGTCTACGTCCCGGGCGCGCTGCAGGGCGACGCGGCGGTGGCCGCCACGCTGGAGCAGGTCGACCTCGTCCACCGGATGATCCGCGGCCACCCGGACGACCTGGAGCTCGCACTCGGCGCGGACGACGTGGCGGCCGCCTTCTCCCGGGGCCGGATCGCCTCGCTGCTCGGCGCCGAGGGCGGCCACTCCATCGCGAACTCGCTGGGCGCCCTCCGGGTGCTGCACCGGCTCGGTGTCCGCTACCTGACCCTGACGCACAACGTGAACGTGCCCTGGGCCGACGCGGCGACCGACGTCCCCGCGACCGGTGGGCTCAGCCCGTTCGGACGCGAGGTCGTGCGCGAGATGAACCGGCTCGGCATGCTGGTCGACCTGTCCCACGTGGCGGCCACCACGGCCCGCGACGCGCTGGACGTCGCCGAGGCACCGGTCGTCTTCTCCCACTCCGGGGCCCGTGCCGTCTGCGACTCCCCGCGGAACGTCCCCGACGACCTGCTCCGCCGGCTGGCCGCCAACGGCGGGGTGTGCATGGTGACGTTCGTGCCGGACTTCGTGTCGCCGCGGTGCCGCGCCTGGGCCCTCGGGCTCCGCGCCGAGGTGGAGCGCAGAGGGCTCGACCCGCGGGACGCCGGGGCCCGTGCCACGGTGGGCGCCGAGTACGCCGCCGCGCACCCCCGGCCGCGCGCGTCGCTCGCCGAGGTGGCCGACCACGTCGAGCACGTGCGGACGGTGGCCGGCATCGACCACGTCGGTCTCGGCGGGGACTACGACGGGACCGACGACGTCCCCGACGGCCTGGACGACGTCGCCTGCTACCCCGCGCTGGTCGCCGAGCTGCTCGGCCGCGGGTGGAGCCATGACGACTGCGTCCGGTTGGTCGGCGGGAACGTCCTGCGGGTGCTCCGCGAGGCCGAGGCCGTGTCCCGCTCCGCGGCCGCCGTGCGGGGCCCGTCGACGGCGCGGATCGAGGACCTCGACCGGCCGTGAGGTGCGCCCCGGTGCGCGCCGGAACCCGACCGCGCGCCCCGGTCAGACGCGCAGGCCGGTCATGCCGCCGTCCACCCGCAGCACCGTGCCGGTCGTCGAGGCCGCCAGCGGGGAGGCGAGCGAGGCGATCGCGTGCGCGACCTCCTCGGCGGTCACCAGCCGGCCCAGCGGCTGGCGCGCCCGCAGGGCCTCGGCCGCTGCGGCCGGGTCCTCGGCGGCACCGAGGAGCCGGCCGACCCACGGCGTCTCCGCCGTCCCGGGGGCCACGGCGTTGACCCGGATGCCCTCCCGGACGTGGTCGGCGGCCATGGCCAGGGTCAGCGCGAGCACCGCCCCCTTGCTCGCGCTGTAGAGCGCCCGCTGGCGGACGCCGACGAACGCCACCGCCGAGCAGGTGTTCACCACGGCCGCGTGCGCGGACCGGCGCAGGTGCGGCAGCGCCGCCCGGGTCACCCGGGCCATGCCGGTGACGTTCACGTCGAGGACCCGGGCCCACTCCGCGTCGTCGTTCTCCCCCACGTGCCCGGTCGCGCCGATGCCGGCGTTGTTGACCAGCACGTCGAGGCCGCCCAGCCG
>Ga0196965_1001057_pt1 | contig 11701 bp, 15 predicted proteins | sample S1_20metaG_FD_148668 | JGI IMG/M metagenome (GOLD analysis project Ga0196965, IMG submission 148668) | Soil microbial communities from Anza Borrego desert, Southern California, United States - S1_20 | ecosystem: Environmental > Terrestrial > Soil > Desert | place: USA: California | collected... | reverse complement strand
TTCTGGTACGCCGAATCCACCGTGTGGTTTATAACTATAGCCCCTGTAGGCACCTGGCATAAGTACGCCTGTGACTTGTGAGATATCAACAGGTGTCCTGTCAAACTTGAACGGCTCTTTGCAGGCCGGTGCTTTGCCGTTCTGTGCAAACCACTCTAGTTTTTGCTCATCAAAAGCCCATTTAACAGAACCATCGTTGTTGGACTTGTCGCTTTGCTGGCTAACTACTTTATAACCGGCAAAACCTATTACTCCGATAACTAGGCATAAAACTAACACGATAATAATATGCGCTATGCCTGATTCATTTTTTCTCATGAGGTTATATTAGGCCTAAGATTCAATTTAATCAATAAGCACAAGCATAAATGATATTATTTAGTCATGAAAATCAAAAAATCTTATGCTGGTTTAGAGGGCTTCGGCAAGGCGAAATAAAAGCTTGTACCTTTTTGTTTCTCACTACTCCTAAACCATAAGCGGCCATTAAGAACATTTGCAATCTCTTTGGCCATGTATAATCCTAGACCACTTCCGTCGGTGTCAACATTCTCTACATTATCGGCTCTGGCAAATTTTGTGAAAATCCTATCACGAAAGGACGCTGGAATACCATAACCGTTGTCCTTTACCCGAAGCACATATTCGTTTTTAATATCTCGCAAGCTCAATTTTATCTTTCCTTTTGGCGGTGTATATTTTATGGCGTTTGAAATAAGGTTACTATAGATCTCCCCGACAAGCAGTGCATCGGAGTTGACGACAAATTTCGTATCTTCTATATCAAAAGTAAGTCGTATTTCCTTGCGGATAGCGTCTTGTTCAAGTTCTTTCACACTTGCGTGTAAGATAGCTTTAAGATCAAGCTTAGAATACTTAATATTTATTTTTCCAGTTTCCATCTTTGATATATCAAGCAAAGCAGATATCAGCTTATTCATTCTTTGGCTGGATTTAATTATGGTATTCAAACTTTCTCTTTGTTCATTATTAAGCTCGCCCTTGTACCCATCCACTAACATCTGAGCATAAACACTAATTGCAGTCAGCGGTGTTCTTAACTGGTGGGAAGCTATGGAAATGAATTCACTCTTCATTCTGTCTATTTCTAACTCCAAGCTTACATCTTCGAATACTTCGATTGCCCCTACTGGCCTATCATTTAAGATGATAGGGGAAACATTCACATTTACCGGGGTAAAAGAACCACTTTTTGTTTTGTAATAAGTCAAGGCATTAACAGGTTTACCCGTTACAAATGCTCGGGTTATTGGTCGGTTGATAGGATCAATCAGCTTCCTATTTTCATCTTTTGCTATCAATGCTTTAGGAAACCACTTTCCCATTAATTCCTCACGCCTATAACCAAGTAGTTCTAATGCGTGGATGTTGATTCTATCAATTTTCCCTTTCTCATCAGTCGTTATCGCGCCGGTGCCTATACTATCAAACATTGCTTCGGCCCGAGCATGCTCTTCACTACCTATATGAGAAGAAGATCCACCTATAGCTTCGGTAGATTTCTTTACAGCCATTATCAATAGTATTCCTGTCTCGATGTACTAGACAGCTCTTCCAGTTTGTTTATATATTCTGATACGACATCTTTATCATTCGTCAACAAGGATACGGTTGCTTCCATCCATATTGTTAGCTTGCTCAAGTCTGCAGGCGTCAAGTTTTCCGGTTTTTTATCCAGGTGTGCAACAATCTGTCTATCTATGAATCGTTTTGCGGCTGGTCCTAAATAATCTGTAGTTATTTCTATAGCTTGGTCATATAAAGAATATGTTTTTTCCATTTATGCTTTTTCGATCGCTTTCAATTTTTTTACAGATTTTACTAAGAGGATAAATCCGCACAGTAACAGCAGTATCAGAAGATATATTATTAATAAAATAATTTTTAAGGTGGAATTATCAAACAGGGTAGTCAGAGCAGCCAAATAACGGATAACAATAATAGACAGCACAATGCATAATAGTCCTTTTGCGAAGTAATCCAGCGCATTCTTATAAATAATTCCCCGGACATTTTTTCTATACATATAGATATAAAGTATAGAAAAGAATCCAAGATAAAATACTAATACATAAGGGATGATTATAGTTATGATAAGAAGCCAATCCGGTAAATAATAAGCAGCGGTCGGCACATCAGCAGACGGGAATTGCCGTACTGGATTATTAAGTGTTAAGAAAGTAAATAAAGCGCTAATAAATACAAGAGGCAGGAGAGTTATGTACTTCCACCCAGATATGTTTCGGCTTTCTTTCAAATTGATAAGTTTATAGGCACCTTTATAAATTAATGCGAACCCCACCAACACAAGAGCTAAATTAATATAATTATTTGTGATTACTAAAGGTGCAGTCCATGATGGGTTGGTACGATACAGATATGTAGCCATATTAGAAAACACTGAGCTTATAGGGAGCCATAGAAAGAGAGCAAGTAAGCCATAACTTATAATCCTGAATACTCTGCCATCCTTATCCTTAGCAATAGTATCCACATATGACCTGAACTTTATGTATGCGTAACAGCCAAGCATCCAGATGAAAATAATTGGAAGAGTAACAGTGAGGCTTAAGAGCTTAACTTCTGTAGCAGAAAGATTAAACTTGGACCTAGCTGACGCATCAGAAGAAATAAAAAGTGCTTCCAAAAGATAGATAACACTCAGTGATATGAATAATATTAAAATCTTTTTGTTAGACATAGTTACAACAGTGTTTCCTTGTAATTCATATTAAAATTACCACTATTTTATTAGCACTGGTGTAAAGTATTTTACATTCATTTTATTTAAATGAGTTAAGCAATGCGCGAATGATATTATTAAGTAATGAAGATTAAAAAATATTTGCCGATGAAAACTTAGCCCTAAAATAATTATTTGATTTTATCTTTGGTGTTTTCATCACTCAACTTGCCAGTTATCAGTTTTATAAAATTTTTAATCCAGATAACTATATCTACTACAAATCCTGCCACATGACTAGCAAAGTCCAATATCATTACATATTTATATCACAATTCTCCCGAATCTTTTTGAGTTAGGACTTTAATTTATTGTGCTACTGCTTGGTTGGACTTGAAATTTCTGTATAATGTTGTGAATGAGTGAATATTCTAGAGAAATAACTTCATTGGAAAAGGTCCACAGCCCAATAATCAAAGATGTACCTCCTCCAACCGAGAAGTTGGGCGTTTTAGCTGGGCAACTGGAAGATTTGGAACATATGCCTGATAAAAATGTAATGGCTCCCGTTCACGTTGCACTAAGCATAGCAATGCGCGGCACTAAAACGTATTTTGAAAAGGGGACCAGAGAAGAAATAGCTGAACATAGGGACGCCGGCGGCAGCTTCTTATTACTGATGACTCATTTCCGTCGGTGGGAGATACCTGCTATAGGCCAGATAACTCATTCAAATGCATCACTGAGACATCTTAGATTTAGGACAGGTATAACTTCACGTCGCGAGATAGGTGAGTTACCAGGGGTAGGCTATATAGTCAGAAATAGTGGGTGCCAGTTTATCGATCGATCATACGAAAATACTGGCGAAACGGAACAAGAAAAAAAGGCCCGTCAAGATAGAAATCAAGCGGTACAGGCCTCTGGAGCGAATTTCATTACTCATGGCGGCCATTGGTTAATGTTCCCAGAGGGTGGGAGTAAAGAGATACTTATGGAAGACGGAAAGAAAGTTATCGGCCCTGATGGAAAAGCAGTAAGGGTGCCGAGGCAACCAGATAAGCCACTGCCTCTACAAATGGGCTTTGTGAATCTTTTGGGATGTATGACACCCGAACAAAGAGCCAGAGTTAAAATTATGGGAATTGCCGCTCATTATGGTAAGCGTCGAGCTTCAAGCTGGCGTCCTACCATAGTTATACCAAGACTAGTCACTCCACTTGAGGGTAATTATGAAAGCAAGGACCATCAGAGCAAAGTTTTACAACAGGGACAAGACTTATTTAAACAAGCTGTTGCAGACGCAGTGGCACTTGATGCACTCAGGGACTAGAATTAATAAGATTTTTCATGGGCTGAACAGTAAGATTTAGAATATAGCCTTATAGACTAATGAGTGACGTTAGGCCTGTCATCGTGGATTTTTTCGATTTCGGCAAGTATGCCTTCAGATAACTTTACTTTGCCGGCATCAATATCAGTCTTTAATTGATCAAGATTAGTAGCACCAATAATAGTCGAAGTAACAAATTCACGGCTTGCAGCAAACGCAATAGCAAGAGTAGCCGGATCTATATTGTTGTCTTTAGCTAGTTCTACATATCGTTTTATTGCTTTTTGAGCACGTTTTGGATTATACCGTCGGTTTACGCGCCCGCCATCTGGATAAATTGTCAGCCTGGAACCTTCTGGCTTTTTACCGTCAAGGTATTTGCCAGTCAATGCCCCCATACCCAGAGCAGAATAGGCGAGCATCCCAATGTTTTCACGCAGGACCATTTCGGCTAAACCGATTTCAAACGTCCGATTAGTCAAACTGTATTGATTCTGGATCGATATAATGCGAGGTAAATCTTTTTCACGAGCAGCACGCAGATATTCAGCCAGTCCCCACGGAGATTCATTGGAGATACCAATATGTCTAATCTTGCCCTCGTCTACTAATTCTGACATATAAAATAGCACTTCCTCGATTGGCACAAATTGTTCGTTTTTGTTTAAGTGATCAAAACCTCTGACCCCAAAAAAGTTTGATTTACGCTCAGGCCAGTGTATCTGATAAAGGTCAAGATAATCTGTCTGTAATCTTTTTAAAGAGCCCTCAATCGCATCCCTTATACTTTTACGATCATACTGCGGCTTGGAACCTATATCACGGGTTACGATATTGTCACTGATAGAAACTTTGCTAGCGATAATTAAATCGTCTCGCTTGTCGCGTTTTTTTAAGCCAATTACCAATATATGTTTCGGTGCGTCCTTGCATTTCTTTATTAGGTGGAACAGGATACATTTCAGCGGTATCAATAAAATATAAACCTCGCTCCTCAACTGCATAGTTTAACTGGGCATGAGCTTCAGCTTCAGTATTTTGGTTACCCCAGGTCATGGTACCTAGCGTAATAACAGGAATTTCTAAATCAGACGAACCAAGTTTTTTTGTATCCACATCACTGAGTATACCAATATTAATCTATGAAATTTAAACTGTTGGATACAAACTTGATGAGGAGATAAAGCATAAAAACATACTATATAATATTTTTTTTTCATTATTCAACAGAGGTAAATTATGACGTTGAATAATTCACAACGGCAAAATCCAACAGATTGCTTGTGTTGAAAAAACTTATGATATAATTAACTTAAGTATTTTTGAGATGCTTGTGAGACAGCTCAAAGATGCAGTAAAGTGTGAAGTTTTGAGAAGTGGGTTAGCCCAAACGAAAAGCGAGCTGATTGGCTCGCTTTTTAAATCAATTTGGCTGAGTATTATGTACCAGGTTAGAAACCTTGTTCCTCTTATCTAATGTAAGTACTTGAAATGATTATGGCATGAAACAATGCTATATAAGCTGCTTGAAAATACAAGTAGCTCGAATGTGTACGCTTTACGTAAAAGAACAATAAGATCGCACCGATCATGTAAATAATTCCTACAATTGTAAGTATTCGCACTGGTGGGGGTATATCTGCAAATGCAATGAAAACAGATATCGGTACCATTGAAAATGCCATACTGTATGCGCCGAAATTATGGATTTGCTCCTTTCGTCCTTTTATTGCAGGAACAATAACCGCTATTAGCTGACCTAAAACCCCAGCCGTTACAAAATACGTAAAAATATTAGGCAAATCAAATGATGGGACATACCACTTTATGATAAATAGGTAAAACAACGGTATTGTAATAAGAAAGAGAGAAAAATAATAAATTTTACTACTTTTAGTCTGAGCTGCATGCAGGCTAAACGACATTGATTTGTCACCTCGCCATTTGCTCAGCAAAAAAAGTAAGCCGCCCCAAACAATAATGATGGAAAGTATACCTAAAGATTTAAAGCTTGTATCAGGAGTAATCACTTCTTTTAAACTATATCAGAAACGACTTGTATGGTTCTAGCGTCTTACCTGGTCTAGTTATCCTCTACAGATATAAAACGAAATGGCTGGGGATGAGGGATTCGAACCCCCGATCGCGGAACCAGAATCCGCTGCCTTACCACTTGGCCAATCCCCATTAAAACAGATTGATTGTAGCAGTAATAAGTACTTATTACCAGGTGGTTTAGTGAGCTTTTACCTGGCTGATTCTAACTTTGCTTGCTGAGAGAATAATTTGTCTAATAAGCGTTTTAATTCTTTAGGCATATCCTTATCTTTTTTACATAAAGCCTCATCTTTACCTATATGAATTACATTCGGATCTTTATATTGAGAAGGTTTTAGGTCGTGGGGTATACCATACCCTTCGCTACTATGGAAACCAAATAAGTCCCGAATTTCTTCAGGCTCCTCTTCCTCGACAGCGAAAATTATTCTCCGCAGAAAAGATGGATGGGCTATGGCAAAAGAAATTGTATCTAAATTAGTTATAGATCCGGGGCTGAGAAGAGGTATATATGCTTCATATTTTGTGGAAGAGGCGCTGTCACCGGATGGAGTTGATAATTCGTATCCATGCAAATCTACGCTATAGCCTAATCTGTGTAGAGCTTCTACCGCGCCTAAGGCAACTACCCCGCGTCTTCTCATCCTATCTGCGCTTACGTTATAATGCTGTGACAAATTGATTAATATTTTTACAATAGAGCCTACTTTTTGGGGAACTACAACAATATTCCTCATACTTTCTGGATCACCATCCAAGTATCTACCCACATCTGCTTCATCCCCCGCCAAATCATAATAAGTAGTCTGAGTAAATCTTTCCTGGAACTGTTGAGTCATCTCATCCAGATCAATTTTTGAAAGCAAGTCTCGAGCAGCAGCCATACCTTCGGGCCAGCCAAACTGTAGTAAATCGATAGCTTCCTCCAAGTTATGAGTACCAGAGAACTCAGAACCACTATTTTGACTTGATCTGTCGTTAGAATCTTTTGCTCTAAGCGATTGCTGAGCTAATGCGGTAACTTCGCCTATGTGCTCAAAAGACCTTATGTATCTTTGTGTATCACCGGATACTTCAACAGATTTTTGCATGAGAACCCCCTAATTAGGCAGCTACCCGTCGATCAATCTGTGCTCGATCATGTTCCGGTAGGCCACGGTATATGCAAAGTTCCTTTAGCCAGTTCATACCTACACCTGCATTGGCGAGTTTTACTCCATAAATAGTAGCTCGAGGAGAGCATACTTGTTGTATACCGCTTTCGCTGAAGGCATTTCTGTATTTAACTACTAATTCCCTCCATTTTTTAGCCTCAGGAATTCCCCCTTCGCTTATATCAACTTGATTATCAGGTATGAAATCTTTTTCTACCATAGCTCTTTCTAGCTGCTCATCTATATCCCAGGGTATGAATGCAAATCTATCCCTAGTCGCCGCATCAATAGGTGCTCGGCCTACATATTGGGCCGTAGCTCCTCTACCTATTGTGTTAGCGGCTGCGACAAAACGTGCTTTCTTATGTAATTCTATAGTTGTATCTGGAAAAGTCGCTTGTTCATTTGAAAGAGCAAAGTTGATAGCAGTAGCAGCGGAAGGGTGTGCGTTGTCTAATTCGTCAAATAAAAATACGCCGCCATCTTCATATATTTCTCTAAAGCCAGTAGGACGGTAATTTCCTGCAGCATCTTGATAACCATAGAATTTTGTATCAGATGTGGTGGGGCTTAATGACAAAGATCGGAACATCAGACCTAGCAAACTACTTGCATTGATTGCAGCTTGAGACTTACCGCTACCGGCCTCACCATGTAGCATAGCCGGCACCCCGGCACGCATAGCTGCCAAAAGCAGAGGGAAGTGCTGATGCTGGGGTTTAGCTTTTCTCTTAAGCATTTTTAATTCAGGCATTGAAGTATCAATACCTTCTTCTCCCTCAAAGAGTTGTCGCAACCCTACTAATACTTGATCTTTTTCTCCGGATAGCAAGTTGGCAGCCACACTATCAGCTCTTTCGATTAGCTCCTCTAGTCTTGTATGGGCATTTACTACTTCTGTTCCTATGCTGTCTCGTCCATCACTAGCAGCCTTTTCTATATCAGCTTTTGTTTCTTGAAATCTTTTTAAAAGAGTCCCATCTAAGAGCTCCATCATTGCAGCATCATCTACTACAAGAGGTATTCCTTGTTCGGCCGCAGCTGGCTTTCCATTCTCCGCCATCTTAACAAAACTCCTTAAATATTTAATATATTATAACAAAAATTTATTGTTTAAGCAAATATATTATATTAAAAATAGGTTTTGTCGCTATTTTCGAGATTATCTAATTTTTCTCTGAGACCTTGTGTAACAATTTCTAATTTAGAGACAACTTCTTGATCAGACATATCAGCTAAGACTGCATTGTCATTAACAAAATCATCTGCATAGGTAATAGTAGAATCTTCTTTGTCATATATAGTAGCGTAAGGGATGCCTAGATCGGTGTAGATCTCCTGCCATCCGCCACTACGGACGAGGCCCATATCTTTGACTTTGACCGCTAGCTGAAAACCCATCTTATCTACGCCATCAACATTGCTAGAAAGCTCGCGTAAGCTTATAAATTGTCCCGGTTCAACTTCAATAAATGGGAAACATGTAACGTCTCCTAATCCAGTATGAGTTTTGGTAGAATATACAAATCTATATTTTCCTTGGGGAGTTGTTTCATGACATTTTCGCCAGTCTTCTCGCGTAAGGCTACCATAAAACGTGTTAGCAATATCAAAAGCTTGTTGTCTTTGTTCTTGTCTTGAAGCTAAAGTATCAGATTTGGCATTTCTAGCATCAATAAAACTTTGTATGCCGCGATTGTCACCGCTTCCTGACCTAAGAAAGGCGAAAGTTAAGCCTGAGGTCCGGGCTGCATCAGGATCAACAGCCAGACTGTCTTTCAGCTGTCCCAGATCAGGTAGTTCGCCTTCACTTAGATCAAGATGTCTTAAGGCTTCAGCTATATCTTCCCTATTAGAGCCTTGTAGGGCAGTTGTTAGCTGTACTGCGCTATCTAGGGCCGTGATGACTTCGGTACCGATCTGTCCCAACTCTTTTATCAAGCTGCCATCTGCCAATTTGCGCAGAGTATCAAGAGTCATGCCAGAAGATTGTTCGTGTGTTTCAGGAGTCGTTGGGTGAGATGCCATAATGATTTCTCCTTACTCTCTTTCCGGTAGATCTTCTTTAATGGCTCTAGGGTTTTCCAGCTCCTCTTCTAAAGCAGCTATGATTTCTGGTAATTTATCAACCATTTCCTTATCCGCTAAAAGAGCTCTGAAGGTATCATTATTAATAGCATCTAAAGAATATACAATTGAGGGAGTATTATTTTTAATAGTTGCATATACTTGCCAATAATTACCCTCGAACTTACTACCGTAGACACGCGCAGGTATTTCGTCTTCAACAGTTTTAACGAGTAATTGAAAGCCTCGGCTATGAGGAATTTCCTTATATCGGTGGTCTACATAGTAAGTTTTTTTAATAGTTACTTCCTGCCCATTTTCTAAGGTTATAAAAGGATATTGAACAGAATATAAATCTGGCCCGTCGGGATTATAGGGTGACGATTGGTAAGCAAAGTGTCTACCGGATTTTTTACTATAATCTTCGGTCCTTTCATTAGATGGACCTTCTATAAACGGCATCGCTATAGATAAACATTTATCTAAGCTTTCTTTTCTTTGAGGACGCTGTTCGGCTACAACTTTTTCACTGTCAATGAATCCTTGCAACTCTCCTGCTATTGGTGCTCGTGATCTTAATCCTGCCAAAGCGAGGGCCTGGTTATCTAACGAACCATCTCCTACCCTAAGAGCTTGTTGCAGGCTCTCTAAACCTGACAAGTTATCAGCATTATCCCCGGTAGCTACGTGTTCAAGGGCTTCAACTATCGCCTGGCTATTATTGCCTTGCATAGCACGAGCTAGTTCTACGCTAGCTCCAAGAGAAGTAATAATCTGCGTGCTTATCTCACCTAGTTCTGTTAGAAGACTTCCGTCAGCGAGCGTGCGCAGTGTCTCAATACTTAAGCCTTGATTTGGTCCTTGTTCTCTAGGGTCTGCCATTTTAACTTCTTCTATTAAATTTTATACATTATAACAAATAATTACTAAAAACACAACTATATGGTTACATTTATTGACAAAAATAGAAAAACTTATAAAATATATACAAGATGAATAATTTATTAGCTGAGCTAAGACAATTAAAGCCTCAAGCGCTTATTGAGTCCCTTGAAGTATTTCTTAGACGTACAAATTGGGATAGTCATAGCAAAGAGGAGCAAGCAGCATCTAGGGCAGAATTAGATGAGATGCGTACTACATTAGACAGGGATTATCCAGCAATAGCTAGGGTCATACCTGATATTGCTAACAGGTTTGGGCAATCGGGAGCCAGTGATCATGAAGTAAGCTTAGTTCGTACAGGAGCTACCATGCTAGCGTTTGCCCTTAAAGAACAAGGTGAACTACCAATTTTAGACATCCAGCCTAGGGATTCTTGACCATAAGCAATTTTCATTTTGTTAGTAATCTGTTAGGATATCTTGAATATGAAATTTTTGATATTTGGTCTGATTGTTGGTGGATTAGCTTATTCTCCCATTTACCTTATGGAAACTCAGGTAGAACCTCAGCTGGAAGCCATGAAATATCAATATTCTAATGTTGAGCAGATTGCCAACCAGGCTGCTGGTATAGAAACAAAGAATTAAAGCTTTTCTTCGGCTGGATGAGCTTTTGATATCTTGTCAGATTTGGAGTTTTCTTTGCGGGCTAGCAGGATAAACGGCAAGGAGAGGGAACTGATAATTCCCGATACCAAGTACGAAGTTGAATAGCTATATACATCTGCTACCTTTCCTAGTCCAGGCTGGAAAATTATGCCACCTGTAGAGCCTACAAGCGAATCAAAAGATAGGACAGTTGCCCTTTGCTGCGAGGGAATCGCTCCATTAAGATATGCTTGACGGACAGGCATCAGCATAGCGAATATAAGTGCCCATATGATAATAAGAATAACGGCTATTGAAAATGTATTTATAGCACCGAATATTATAAGAACTAAAGAACTTATAGCATAACCAGCAAATATCACAGTCGTCCTTTTACCGAACAATTTGATAATCTTCGGCACTATAAGACCGCCAAAAATCTGTGCCCCGGCTACGATTGCAGCGACTAATCCCGCGATACTGTATGCTTCCGGGTTGCCGTAGAGTTTTAACAGGTACGGCTGCATGGCATAAAAGACATAGAAGCTGATACCTGCCATGAAGGGCGAAGACAGCATGATCCAGCGGACTTTGCGGTTTTTCAGACCGTGCTCTACTGATAAATTGAATATGTTCTTAATTTCTTTTATAGGTTCCTTGCTCCTCTTGGGTGTGAAGCCGATATCGCGCATCACGATAAATGCGACCATGAAAGTCAGGCCCAAGATTACAGCGCGGACAATGTAAGGTACGCCTAAGTTGCTTGCCTGAGCTATGATCCCACCAGCTACCGAACCGCTGAGCATAGCAACTCCGCTGGCTATCTGGCCTTTGGCAAAGACATTTTCCAGAT
>Ga0196965_1001056_pt1 | contig 11702 bp, 6 predicted proteins | sample S1_20metaG_FD_148668 | JGI IMG/M metagenome (GOLD analysis project Ga0196965, IMG submission 148668) | Soil microbial communities from Anza Borrego desert, Southern California, United States - S1_20 | ecosystem: Environmental > Terrestrial > Soil > Desert | place: USA: California | collected... | reverse complement strand
GGACTTCTGCAAAAGATGTAATTCTTAAAGTTGCCGGTATTCTTACGGTAAAAGGAGGAACAGGCCATATCGTTGAATATTTTGGAGAAGGTGCTGAAAGCATGTCTTGTACCGGAAAGGCTACCATTTGCAATATGGGAGCTGAAATAGGTGCTACTACATCCGTATTCGCCTATGACCAAAAGATGAAAACTTACCTTGAAGGAACAAGCAGAGCTGACATTGCCGCCGAAGCAGATAAAGTAGCCCAACACCTTCGTGCAGATATAGAAGTTTATAATAATCCTGAACAGTATTTCGATCAATTAATTGAAATCAATCTTTCTGAATTAGAACCCCATATTAATGGGCCTTTTACTCCTGATGCTGCCTGGCCTATATCTCAATTCGCTGCCGCGGTAAAAGAACATGGATGGCCTGAAGAACTTGAAGTTGGTTTAATAGGATCTTGTACCAATTCTTCTTATGAAGACATCACACGGGCTGCTTCTATTGCCAAACAAGCTACAGATAAAAAACTAAAGACCAAATCTGAATTTACCATTACGCCAGGTTCTGAGTTAATCAGATATACCACAGAAAGAGATGGACTCCTCAATACTTTTGACAAAATGGGTGGAGTTGTCCTGGCTAATGCATGCGGACCTTGTATTGGGCAATGGGCCAGACATATGAAGGATCCAAATAAAAAGAACTCGATTATTACTTCTTTCAACAGAAACTTTGCTAAAAGAAATGATGGTAATCCGAACACTCATGCTTTTGTTGCTTCACCAGAAATAGTAACGGCCATGGCAATTGCTGGTAGTTTAAGTTTCAATCCTTTAAAAGATAGCCTAAAAAACGCCGATGGTGTAGAGGTGAAATTTGACGAACCACAAGGTATAGAATTACCGGTAAAAGGATTTGCGGTGCAGGATGCGGGATATATTGAGCCTGCGAAAGATGGAAGCCGGGTAACTGTAAATGTTGCGCCAACTTCAGACAGACTTCAATTGCTGGAAGGTTTTGCGCCTTGGGAAGGTTCGGACATTAAAGGTTTACGATTGTTAATAAAGGCCAAAGGAAAATGTACCACTGACCATATCTCTATGGCGGGCCCATGGTTGAAATACAGAGGCCATTTGGATAATATTTCCAATAATATGCTAATTGGTGCAATTAATGCTTTCAACGACAGTCCGAATAAAGTTAAAAATCAGTTGACCGGCAAATATGGCGAAGTGCCTGCAGTAGCAAGAGCTTATAAAGCGGAAAAAATAGGAACCATAGTTGTGGGAGATGAAAATTATGGAGAAGGATCTTCAAGAGAGCATGCCGCTATGGAACCAAGACATCTTGGTGTAAGAGCAATTTTGGTAAAATCATTTGCCCGAATCCATGAAACAAATCTTAAAAAGCAAGGTATGCTTGGATTAACTTTTGACAATCCTTCTGACTATGACAAGATTCAGGAAGATGACGTAATCGATATTATAGGACTAACTTCCTTCCAGGAAGGTAAGCCATTGACCGTAGTGCTTAACCATAAAGATGGCAGTAAAAACGAGATTACGGTCAACCATACTTACAACAGTAGTCAAATCCAATGGTTTAAAGCAGGTAGTGCACTTAATCTGATAAGGTTAGAACAAGGAAAGTAGGTAATCATTTTATTTAAAGCAAAGTTTTGGAGGGGTTTAAAACCCTCCAAAAGTTGAAAAGCGAATGAAGTTTCATTCGCTTTTTTTGTTTATTATCTCCATATTAGTCCCCTCATTATCAATCTACAAACAATTCACCTTCTTATATTATATTAAATGAATTTAAATACGGCTTCAAAACTCACAAAAAATGAGTGGATGATTTTAGGTGGTTTTGCTTTATTAAAAATTCTGCTGCATTCCATTTCCACACTATTTTTTGAGTATGGGTTCTTTCGCGATGAACTGTATTATATAGCTTGCAGCGATAACTTAGCCCTGGGTTATGTCGATCAGCCTCCTTTATCCATCTTTTTATTAAAACTTAGCAGTTTGCTTTTTGGAGATAGCTTAATTGCTATCAGGATTCTCCCTTCTTTGGCCGGTGCATTTACGATATTGTTCACAGGTCTCTTAGCAAAAAGAATGGGAGGCAGTACTTATGCTGTTTTTCTTTCCTGTCTTGCATCCTTTTGTTCCTTGATTTTTGTAGGAATGAATAGCTACTATTCCATGAATTCAATTGATATTCTTATCTGGGTTTGTGTGGCCTATATAATGGTCAGAATTGTTCAGGAGAGGAAATCCTGGTTATGGATTTTTTTAGGGATTATTCTGGGGTTAGGGCTTCTGAATAAAATTGGAATTTTGTTTTTGGGATGCGGAATACTGGCCGGGCTTTTACTTACCAGTGAACGCCACTGGCTTAAAACCAAATGGCCATATCTCACCGGTGGAATAGCTTTTCTTTTGTTCCTTCCCTACATCTTCTGGAATATCAATAATGATTTGGCACATATTGAATTTATTAGGAATGCGTCGGAGGAAAAGTATTCTTCCCTGACTGCATTCAAGTTTATTATTGATCAATTTTTAATCAATAATCCTTTAAATTTTCCTTTATGGATTGTTGGCTTGCTGGGTTTTCTTTTTTATAAACCATTAAAACCCTACCGGATTTTTGGATTTATCTATTTAACGGCGTTATTTATTCTGGCAATTAATGGAACATCAAAGGCCGAATACCTTGCTCCTGCTTATCCAATGTTGTTTGCCGGTGGTGCAGTATTCTTTGAAAAGACTTTACACTCAAAAGTTTTATATTGGTTACGATTTGCATATCCTTTATTGATAATTGCCACTACTTTAATTTTACTTCCTCTGGTATTACCTATTTTACCTGTTGACCACTTTATTTCCTATAGTGAAAAACTAGGTTTAAAACCTGAAAGCAATGAAGGGAAGGAACTATCTGAATTACCTCAATTTTACGCGGATAGGTTTGGATGGGAGGAAAAAGCCAGGGATGTAGCGAAAGTTTACAATTCTCTTTCAACGGAAGAAAAAACAAAATGTGCCATATTTTCAAATAATTATGGCAGATGCGGAGCGATTGATTATTTTGGAGAAAAATACGAACTGCCTAAGTCAATAGGCAATCATAATAATTATTGGATCTGGGGAACCAGGGGGTATTCAGGAGAAATTATGATTATCCTGGGAGGAAGTTTAGAAGATCATAAACCTAATTTTGAAAGTGTAGTCCTTGCAGGAAAATCGGATTGTGAGTTTTGTATGCCTTATGAGGACAATGTCAATATCTTCCTTTGCAGGGGAATAAATGAGCCTTTAAAAGAGATCTGGCCCGAGGAAAAACATTACGAATAGGATCACGGTGGATGACAACGGTTTCAAAGATTTTCGTAATACGAACACTTTCGTGGGTCACGCTTGCTCAAAAATAATACTAGGATTTAAATCCAATTCAGACTTGATTACAAGCATATTTGGTTGCTTATTTAAATTTATAAAAAGCTCCGAAATTAAGAATTTCTGGTACATAATACAATTCGTCATTAATAATAGGGATACACGCTCCAACCTGAGTTTGAAATTTAAGATTTCCCTTGCCAACTCTAAAAAATACTCCGGGTTCCAGTAAAAAGCTCGTAGCGCCGATTCTATTATAACTTTCTACTGTATTGGTAACCTTCATCGACAAATAGTTGATGATGACCGGCCTTAAAATTAGTCCTGTTTCAAAGACTCCGTTAGTTGATTTTATTCCTCCATCTATCTGCAAAAAAATCTTATTATAGTATGAGTGAATATTAATATCAGGTGAGGAATAAAAAAAAGGAACATCTTCATCTTTTTTATAGGTTCCTTTACCAAAGCCATATCCTAAGAAGCCTTCAAATATCCATGAAGTGTTGTAATTCTTAAAGTAGCCTAAGCCTACTTCACCTAAAGCATGATATAGATCATTGGATCCTATTGTCTTTTTATAATTTCCATTCCCAATAATTGCAAAGTTGTTAGTAATAGCATAGGCTACCTGAACATTTGCATTTAAAACCACTAAAGAGGGAGAAAGGGAAATTGCCCCGTTAAAATCCCCCTTTTTGGCTAAAAAAGGTGCATTAAATGCTGTAGGGGTGTATACCCTGGGAGCACAAGAATATAAAACCTGAATTAGTAAGAAATAAAGTAAAAAATGCCGCATATAAAAAAGTATGCAGCAAATAGCAAAAAAGAATAAGCTTTTGCAACAGAAAAAAATTGCGTTGTATAAAGGGGAGGCTAATCTTTACCAGCCTCCCCTATTTTCTAATATCTCGAATCTCCTCTACCTAAACATCCCCTTCAACTTCCTCAACTTTTCTTCCATGGATTCTTCTTGTTGTGGTTTGTCTTTTTTAGGCGCTGTTTTTCCTCCACTTTGAGCAGACGGTTTCGCTCCTGCTTGTCCCTTCATCGAAAGGGAAATTCTTTTCCTTGCCACATCTACTTCCATTACAGTTACCTCTACTTTTTGATGAACCTTTACCACTTCATTTGGATTTGAAATATACCTATCGGCCATCTGGCTCATGTGTACCAATCCATCCTGGTGAACGCCAATATCCACAAAAGCGCCGAAAGCAGTTATGTTGGTAACAATTCCTGGAAGTTTCATTCCCGGTCTTAAATCTTCCATGGATGAAACACCCTCCTGAAAACTGAAGGCTTCGAAAGATTCACGGGGATCTCTTCCGGGTTTTGCAAGCTCAGATAAAATATCATTTAAAGTAGGTAGTCCTACCGTTTCAGTAACATATTGCTTCAAATCGATTTTAGAACGAAGGGCTTTGTCCTGAATCAGATCCTTTATTCCGCAACCTAAATCCTTGCTCATCTTTTCAACTATAGAATAGCTTTCCGGATGAACCGCACTTGAATCGAGCGGGTTTTCGCCGTTCCTGATCCTTAAAAACCCTGCTGCCTGTTCGAAGGCTTTATCTCCCAGTCTTGGTATCTTTTTGAATTCATCACGGCTTTTGAAAGGCCCCTTTTCATTTCTATAGTTCACTATATTCTGCGCAAGTTGAGGACCCAATCCTGATACATATGTCAACAATTCTTTACTTGCCGTATTCACCTCCACTCCTACTGCATTCACACTGCTCATTACCGAATCATCCAAACTGTTTTTCAATAATGACTGATCCACGTCATGCTGATATTGCCCCACGCCTATAGATTTGGGATCAATTTTCACAAGTTCGGCTAACGGGTCCATCAATCTTCGTCCGATGGAAACGGCTCCTCTTACAGTGACATCGTGGTCCGGGAACTCTTGCCGGGCAACATCAGAAGCTGAATAAACGGAGGCGCCACTTTCATTTACCATTACAATCAGAATTTCTTTTGGCAACCCCAATCCTCTTACAAAAGATTCTGTTTCCCGACCTGCCGTTCCATTTCCAATTGCAATGGCTTCAATTGAATACTTTTCTATTAAATACTTTAACAAAGCACCTGATTCCGCTACTTTTCTATTTTCATGAGGATAAATAACATCGTTGTGCAACAGCTTACCTTGCCTGTCAAGGCAAACCACTTTACATCCCGTTCTAAATCCGGGGTCAAGGGCAAGTACATTTTTTTGTCCCAGAGGCGCTGCTAACAACAGTTGCCTTAAGTTTTCTATAAATACTTTTATCGCTTCTTCATCAGCCTTTTGCTTGGACATCAGCCTGACTTCCGTTTCCATGGAAGGTTTTAATAACCTTTTGTAGGCGTCTTTGATGGCTAACTCTACTTGTCCTGCCGCGTCATTTCTTGCTTTAATAAAATGCCGTTCCAACAAATCAATAGCGTCTTCCTGTGCGGGAGCCAGGTCCAGCATTAAAAACATCTCCTTCTCCCCTCTTCTCATGGCCAATACTCTATGGGAAGGCGCTTTGGCTACCGGTTCGGACCACTCAAAATAGTCTTTGTATTTTTGTGCTTCCTGTTCCTTTCCTGAAATTACTTTTGAAGTATAAATTCCTTTTTCCCAGAAAAGCTTTCTCATTTCTCCCCTGGTCTCTGCATTTTCATTGATCATTTCCGCGATTATGTCCCTGGCTCCTTCAAGGGCTTGTTCAATGGAAACCACTCCTTTTTCCTGGTCAATGAATTTTTCTGCCTCTGAGTTTATATCTTTTATCTCCTGTTCAAATAATACTAGAGCCAAAGGTTCCAGGCCTTTTTCTCTCGCCACAGTAGCTTTGGTTCTGCGTTTTGGTTTATAGGGAAGGTAGATATCCTCCAGAATTGCCATTGTTTCCGCCTCTTCCACTGCCTTTTCCAAGTCAGGGGTTAGTTTTTCCTGCTCTTTTAAAGACTTTAGAATGGCCTCTTTCCTTTTATCCAAATCCCTTAGTTGAGTAACTCGATCTCTAATGGTCCCGACCATTACTTCATCCTGGCTTCCAGTCATTTCTTTCCTGTACCTTGAAATAAATGGAATTGTGGACCCTTCATCCAATAATTGAACTACAGCACCGACATTTTTTTCAGAAACCCCTGTTTCAAGCGCGATTTTTTGAATGTGTTTGTTTGTCATTTTAAAATATTCAAGTTTGAGTTTAGAAAAAGCGCCTTACACTTATATTATTCAATCATTCGCTCAATCTTTCATTCACTCATTTTTTTGTGCAAAGAAAGGAATTGAATTTGGAATGAGAAAGGATAATTCGTGAAGAAAAAAAAAGGCGATGTTAGAAAAGAAAGGAAAGTCGTTTTGTCAATTAAAAGAAATTAACAATGCATTAGTAAGGATCGATGCGTTATTAATAAAACAGAACAGTAAAGAAAAACGCCACTCCATTCATTCCTGTTTTTGTAACTAAAAAACATAGTTTTTAGGAAACAAAATTAAATTTGGCAGTAGGGCTGCATTAAAAATTATAGTTTTGTGTCTGTTTTTATTAAAAATATAAATAGAGAAAAAACCTGCTAAATTCAAGTCATACGTTTTGTCACTTTGTTGCTCCTCCTATCAATCTTCCTTCCTTAAAAACTTTCATTTCTAAAGAGATTTGGTACATTTCATAGCAAAGCCTCTGTTCAAAAAAATGTTTTGGAAACCGTATTTTTGACATAACATTAAAATAATACACTTGCTTTAAACAAGGCAGTTAATAATATTTGTCTTTATGCCTAGGAGAAGTTGGAAAGGTACTTTTCCAATGATCAGGTGATTTTGGCATAAGACTTAAAAGCTCTATCTTTATAAGCTTATTTAACTTGAAAATAACGAATGATAAGTAACCAGATAATTTACTCAATTCATTCAACTGATAACTGAAAAAAACTTTAGAAATGAAAGATAAAATCTATGTCTTTGACACTACCCTAAGAGATGGCGAGCAAGTGCCAGGCTGCCAGTTAACCACTCCTGAGAAGATCGTGGTGGCCAAAGCGCTGGAAGAATTAGGTGTTGACGTAATTGAAGCCGGTTTTCCGATTTCCAGTCCGGGGGATTTTAAGTCGGTAGTTGAGATTTCAAAGGCAGTTACCGAACCAATAGTTTGCGCCCTGACCCGTGCAAAAAAAGAAGATATAGACAGCGCCACCGAAGCGCTGAAATATGCTAAAAGAGGTCGAATCCATACAGGACTTGGTTCATCTGACATTCATATTAAACACAAATTCGGAAGTACCCGTGAGCAAATTGTAGAGCAAGCGGTTTGGGCCGTAAAATATGCAAAAAAACACATCGAAGATATTGAATTCTTTGCTGAAGATGCGGGTCGTGCTGATCTGCCTTTCCTGGCTCATCTGATTGAATCTGTTATTTCTGCCGGTGCTACTGTAGTAAACATTCCTGATACAACAGGATATTGTATGCCTCACATGTATGGAGAAAGAATAAAATACCTTGTGGAGCATGTCAAAAACATCCATAAAGCCATTATATCTGTTCATTGCCATAATGATTTAGGACTTGCTTCAGCCAATTCCGTGGCAGGATTAATGAACGGAGCGAGGCAAGTGGAGGTCACCATAAACGGTATAGGAGAAAGAGCTGGAAATACTTCTTTGGAAGAAGTAGCAATGATCATTCAACTTCACAAAGATTTAAACCTTGAAACCAACATAAAATCTGAAAAACTTTTCCCAATGAGTCAGATGGTTTCGAAGATGATGAAAATGCCCGTTCAGGCGAATAAAGCCATCGTTGGTAAAAATGCATTTGCACACTCCTCAGGAATTCATCAGGATGGCGTGCTAAAGAATCCTGAAAATTATGAAATAATGAAACCTACGGATGTGGGTATACCTGAAATGTCCATAGTACTTACCGCCAGAAGCGGAAGGGCTGCATTAAAACATCGTGTGGAAATGCTGGGATATACTTTAACAAAAGAAGAATTAGATAATCTTTACATCAGGTTCCTTGATTTTGCCGACACTCATAAAGAAATAGATGATTCAGGATTAGAGGATTTAATAAACAACAGAACATCGAAGAAACCAATTGATTTGGTTGACCTTGAGGTTATCTGTGGAAACCTCAACAATCAACAAGCGACTGTTACTTTAAATGTGGAAGGAGAAACTTTATCGGCTACGTCTTCAGGTACAGGGCCAATTGATGCTTCAGTGAAAGCCATCCAAAAAATCCTTAATAAAACGATTGATTTCAGTGAAATGAATGTACAGTCAGTATCCGGAGGAAGCCATGAAAATTTCAAGGTATATACGCACATTTCATATGAAGGCAAGCAGTACACAGGAATTGGCTTAAACCCTGACATCGTTTTAAGTTCTGTGAATGCTTTTATTAATGCTCTGAATAAGGTTTATTATAGTTTTGTTTTGGAAAAATAGATCAAACAAGCCAATAGGCTTATGTTATAATACAAGGAAGGTCTGGAAACAGACCTTTTTTATTTCCCTCTATAGTCATCAAAAGAATCTAGGACAGTCGGAATTTGAGGAGGAATGCATTTCTCAACTTAAATATTGATTAGTTTGAATAGAAAAAGCTCAGTCAACACAGAATCAATTTCAATATCGAGACAGTTGAAAGCAGGTTGCACACCTTAAAATAATACCAATCATACCTACACCGAAGGAAGAGCGAACCTACACCGAACCTACAGCGAACCTAGAAAACGCCAGGAAAGCAGTTTAAAAATTAGAATAATACAAAAATTTTATTTTTGCGGAAGAAAAACTGAAAGCCCTGGTTGTCCAATCGTTTTTTATTGACTTCCAATTTTACCTCGCCCAACTTTCCGATTGATCCATAAACTACATCATAAATGGGAAAAGCTATTTTATAATAAACGCTCTGAGTAAAAACGATATAAAAAACTTAACATATATTTCTTTCAATACTGCCTCTCCCGCAAAAACATTATCTGTACTTTTACAACCTTTGCACCTCCAATGACACAAAAAAGATATTTTATAACTATACTTATTCTAGGGGCGCTTACCGCTTTAGGTCCCTTTTCCATTGACATGTATTTACCGGGATTTCCAGCAATAGCGGCTGATCTTCAAACAACTACGGCCCAGGTTTCCCTTTCGTTGTCCAGCTTTTTCATTGGCATCTCGGCGGGACAATTGCTGTACGGCCCTTTACTTGACCGCTTTGGTAGAAAGAAACCTCTATACATTGGGCTTTCAGTTTATATTGTTACCTCCTTATTTTGTGCGATAACTACTGACATTGAAATGCTTATTTTGCTGAGGTTTATACAGGCAGTGGGCAGTTGTGCGGCAGGAGTTGCTTCTATTGTAATGGTTCGGGATCTTTTTCCAGTAAATGAAAATGCCAAAGTATTTTCGCTATTGATGCTGGTATTGGGAACTTCACCAATGATAGCCCCGACTTTCGGCGGCTATTTGACTTCGGCTTTAGGATGGCAATCCGTTTTTATTACGCTTGCAATCCTTGCCTTACTAATGTTGATTGCGGTAGCTGTTGGGTTGCCCGCAGCCCGCAAACCAGATCCCACACTTTCTTTAAAACCCAAACCGATAATCCGTAATTTTTTGGTTGTTATTAGAGAACCTCAATTTTATACTTATGCTGCTACCGGCGCCGTAGCTTTTTCAGGGTTATTCGCTTATGTTTCAGCTTCGCCTTTAATTTTTATGGAAGTTTATAAAGTAAGCGGGGAGATCTATGGATGGATCTTTGCCTTTTTGTCCATTGGATTGATAGGCTCCAGCCAGATGACCAGCGTTTTATTGAATAAAGTCAGGAGTGAACAAATTGTCCACGGTGCTTTGATGTTCCAGGTAATTATCGGTTTAATTTTCCTTGTAACAGCCTATTATGATCTCTTGGGACTTTATGAAACCATCGCCTTGATATTTGTTTATCTGTGTACCCTTGGATTTATTGCACCCAATACTTCTGCATTAACCATGGCTCCTTTCACTATAAATGCAGGAAGCGCCTCATCGTTAATGGGCGCTCTTCAAATGAGCCTTGGGGCATTGGCTTCTGTGTGCGTAAGCCTTTCCGAATCCCGTTCTGCAATTCCTATGACTATAGTAATGAGTGGCGCTTCCATACTCGCGCTTTCCATTTTACTCACCGGACGCAGGAAAATTATACCGAAAGAAGTGACTTTTATAAAGGAAAAAGAAGAATGCGAGGTTTGAAAAAACTTTGTCAAAAAACATTTCTTTCTTTTTAACTTTTGGAGTGTTTAAAACCCTCCAAAGTTCATATTCTCATTATTGCAGCTCCTCCGCCTACGGCCAGTGCATCTTCTATGGCTCCTGCCACTGAATTTTTTAAGGAAAACTTTTGTCCAAAAAACTTCCTTGCAAAGAAACTAGCGTACGTAGCGGCTAATGCAGCCAATCCTCCTATTACAGCGCCTTTTATAATATTTTCCCTGTTGGCCTGAAAAATCGTTGCGCCTACCAGTGCGCCCGACGCTACTCTTCCCAGAACCTGCGGCAAAATAATTCTATCAGGTGTTCCAGGAAGTTTATCTCCTGCAAACTCTGCCATGCTTAGCGCTTTTGTTATTGCGGACGTCATGGGAGATTGCATGAAATTAATCCTGGATTTATAAAGATTTATATTCTGATGACTGTTAAAATAGTCGCTTACTATTGAGGGAGCTACCATTGACCTTATTCCTGCTACATTGCCTAAACCGATGGCCTGAATTACTGGTTTACTTAATAATCTTTCCATAATATTTTCTTATTGTTATAAACAACGAGGGTTATTTCTTTATGGTTCTTGTGAGACAGAAGAGAATACTGAGATCGTACTCCTGAATAGTTTTTTCAGAACAACTCCAACTGCCCGACCGTGTCTCCTTTGTGCTTGCTGGTGTTTTCACTAAAGTTAGATAGGGAAATACCCAATAGTCTGATTCTTTTATCTACCAGATCTGTATTTGCAAGGAGTTGTTTTGCTGTAGCCTGTATGGTTTCTTTATCCCCTATAGTTTGCGGAAAAGAATGGCTTCTGGTGAGCAATTTAAAATCGTGGTACTTGATCTTTAAGGTGATGGTTCTGCCCTTTAACCCATACTTTTCAAGACGTTTGCAGACAGATTGGGCAATTTTGTCCAGCTCAACATTCATTTCTTCGATGCTCGTAAGGTCACGAATAAAAGTATCTTCGGCGCTCAATGATTTTGTTTCTCGTTCCGGCTGAACCTCACGGTCATCAATCCCTCTTATGATTTTATAGTAAAACCGTCCCGGTTTGCCAAAATGCAG
>Ga0196965_1001053_pt1 | contig 11743 bp, 6 predicted proteins | sample S1_20metaG_FD_148668 | JGI IMG/M metagenome (GOLD analysis project Ga0196965, IMG submission 148668) | Soil microbial communities from Anza Borrego desert, Southern California, United States - S1_20 | ecosystem: Environmental > Terrestrial > Soil > Desert | place: USA: California | collected... | reverse complement strand
CTGGCCGAGCCGCGTACGCTGCGGTTCGTCACCGGTCGACGCAAGGCCTTCTGGGACCGCAACGTCGTCAGCCTCGGCCTGTCCAGCGGCTTCATCGAGCCGCTCGAGTCGACCAGCATTCACCTGGTCCAGTCCGGCATCACGCGTCTGCTGCAGCATTTCCCGGACCGGGCGTTCAGCCCCGTCAACATCGCCGCCTACAACCGCCGGCTGGGGCGCGAGGTCGAGCTGATCCGCGACTTCGTCATCCTGCATTACCACGCGACCCAGCGCGACGACACGCCGTTCTGGCGACAGGTCGCGACCATGCCGATCCCGGACAGCCTGGCCGAGCGGGTGGAGGTGTTCCGCGACCGCGCCCTGCTCTACCAGGTCGGCGCTGACGAATATTTCAGCCAGGGCTCGTGGCTGGCGGTGATGTACGGCCAGGGCATCCAGCCCCGGACGTTCAATCCGCTCTACGAGTATCAGCAGCACGAGCGGTCCGCGGCCCGCTTTCGCAACATCTCCGATGTCCTTGCCCGCGTCGTGAAGGACCTGCCCGACCACGAGGCCTGGCTGAAGGCCAACGACATGTGGTCCGCGGACTAGATTCCAGGATCTGCGGCGACGGGGGCCGGAGCCACGACGATCACGGGGGGCGGGGGCTCGACGGGAGTCGGCGGCGCCTCGCGCCACACGGCCTGGGGGTTCAACGCCGCCGTCGCCTCGAGGAAGGTTCCAGGCTTCATCGACGGCTCCGGCGCCGTCCGCAGCCCGACCACACGCGCCAGGTCGGCGATGAAGGTGATGCAGTTGCGCCGCCTCAGGTCGTAGACCGAGCCCTCGGGGCTGTTCCACCACTCGGCCCGCTCCTTGAGCGCGTACCAGGTGGCGTCGTCGACGGTCAGTTCGAGATAGGGCTTGCCCTCGTTCACATAGCGGGCGTCCGGCTCCTCCACGACCCCGCCGCCGCGCAAGAACAGCAGGTGCGGTCCCGGGCTTTTCGCCGTGAAGCCCGCCGACCAGTCCACCGCCTCGCCCGTGGCGTCCACCGTGCCTTCGGCGTGCACATAGGCGTGGGGGAACAGCAGGTAGCCGTCCCGCACCCGCGCGCCGGGATGGGCGTAGAAGGTCACCGTCACTTCGGCCCAGGCCTGGCCGGCGATCAGGGCCAGAAAGACGCCCAGCACCCATGCGCGCATATTGTCAGGCTCCTTGCCGATCCGCCCCGATGATGGCGAAGCCCCCGAAACGCGCAAGGGCCGCCGGAGATGCCCCGACGGCCCTTACCCGGGTTCAGGCGACGCCGCTCAGTGCGACGCCGGAGCCGCCACCGCGTCGCCGCCCCGCGCGCGCGTGCGCGCCGCGGCCACCGCGAAAACAGTCAGGATGACGTAGCCGATCAGCGGAACGAAGAAGCCGACGTTCAGATTGCCGCCCGAGGCATCGCTCAGACGGGCCCCGACGAGCGGCAGGATCGCGCCCCCGATGATGGCCATGCACAGCAAGCCCGACGTCGCGGATGTCGGCGCTGACGAGCGTTCCAGGGTCAGGGTGAAGATGGCCGGGAACATGATCGAGTTGAACAGGCCGACCAGAAGGGCGGCGAACGCCGCGTCGGCGCCGGTGCTCTGCGTCACCCACAGGCACAGCCCGGCGGCGGCCACCGTGCAGACCGACAACAGGACGCCTGCCGGGACCCGGGTCAGCAGAGCGCTGCCGGCGAAGCGACCGGCGAGGGCCCCGGCCCAATACAGCGCCACCAGCCGTCCGGCGTCGACCTCCGGCAGACCCAGCGCTCCGGGCGAGGCCAGGAAGTTGGTCATCATGCTGCCGATGGTCACCTCGGAGCCGACGTAGAGGAAGATGGCCAGCGCGCCGAACAGCGCCCAGCGGGAGTTGAGCGCCTTGAGCGGCGAACCGACCGAGTCGGCCGTGCTGCTGGCGGCCGTCAGCTTCGAGCGGACGGTCCAGATGAACAGGGCGAGAGCGGCGAAGAACACCGCCAGGGCGATGAAAACGAAGTCGATGTTGCGCAGGGTCTCGGCGCGCTGCGCCGGGTCGAGCACGGCCGCCTGGGTGGCCTCCACCGGCGCGGTGAAGTTCAGCAGCTTGCTCCAGTCCACAACGAAGTCGGCCGCCGGAGGAATGACGGCGGGAGCCATGCCATTGACGTAGGTGTAGAGGAAGATGAGCCAGCCGACGGCCAGGCCGATCGCCGCGCCGACCGGCAGCCAGCCCTTCATGTCCCGTCGGATCGTACCGACCACGGCGCCGGCAATGGCGCCGCCGGCCACCCCGACGAGGATCAGCACCGACGCTTCCATCGAGGCCAGTTCCGTGATCCCGCCCGCCGCGAAGATGCCGCCCGAAAGCATGACGGTGGCGCCCAGAAGCGGGCCGAGGACCGTGCCGAGCGAGTTGAAGGCCTGGGAGAACACCAGTCGGAAGTGGGAGCTGCGGCTCGATCCGAGCGAGGCGACCAGAGGATTGGCCGCGACCTGGAGCAGGGTGATGCCGGCGGCGATCACGAACAGGGCCACCAGCACGCCGGGATAGAAGTCGGCCATCGTGGCCAGCGGAACGATCAGCGCGCCCAGGACCATGACCACCAGCGCCGAAACCACCGACCGGGCATAGCCCAGCCGGGCCAGGACCGCGGCGGCCGGCAGCGACACCAGTCCATAGGCCGTGAACCAGGCGAACTGGGTCAGGAAGGCCTCGGTGTAGCTGAGGTCGAACACCCCCTTCACCGCCGCGATCAGCGGGTCGATCAGCGAGGTGGCGAAGCCCCAGGCGAAGAACAGGGTGGTCACATAGGCGAAGGCCAGGGTCGTGCCCTGGCGCGCCGGCGCTTGCGTATCGGTCATCTCTCTCCCCGGATCGCCGCGCGTCCGATGCGCGCGGCGCTTGCTGCAACTGGTTTCACCGTCAAACGGCCGCGTCCAGCCGTTTTACCGGCGCCGTAACCAAAAGTGGCCGAATCGGGGGCCTCGCGACGCGAAAAGACCGTCCCGGTGGCCCGGGACGGCCCAGTCTCGCCGACCAGTCGGGCCGATCAGTAGCGGTAGTTGAGGCCGACCATGAAGGTCCGGCCGTAGCGCTGGTGGTTGATGACCCGCCGCTCGTCGCCGTTCTCGAAGGTGTAGAACGGTTCGTCGGTCAGGTTGTTGACCTGGGCGAGCAGCGACAGGCCCTCGGCCGGCCCGGACTTGAACTCGTAGCCCACCTGCGCGTCCAGGATGGTTTCCTCGGCCACCTGGCGAAGCGTACGTCCGTTGGCGAAGCCCGACATCTCGCCGAGGAAGTCCGAACGGTGGCGCGCGCTGATGCGGCTCTGGAACCCATGGCGCTCATAGTAGAGCGTCAGATTGCCGACGGTCTCGGACAGGCCGGGAATGGCGGTCCGCTCGCCGGTGCCCGGACGTTCGATCTCGCTCTGGTTCTGCGAGATGCTGAGCTGGGCGCCGAAGCCTTCCATGGCCGGGTGGAACAGGTCGAACGGCACGGAGGCCGCGAACTCGACGCCCCACATGTTCCCGCCCTCTCCGTTCTGGGGCGAGTTGTAGAGCCCCTCATTGATGACGGGCGTCTCGCCCGGGGGCACCGGAAAGCCGGTGAAATCCATGGGAAGCTGCTGGTCGTAAACGAAGGTGTCGAGGTGGCGATAGAAGGCGGCCAGAGAGACATAGCCCGTACGCCCGAAGTAACGCTCGAGCGAGATGTCCGCGACCTTGGCGATCCACGGACGAAGCTCAGGGTTGCCGCCGCCGCCGCTCCAGGGCGAGGTGCTGATCGTCGCCCCGGGAATGTTCAGCGTCGGATTGAAGCCAAAGCCCCGGCCGGCCTGCATCTGGTCCATGCGCGGCCGCGCCATGGTGCGGGCCAGCGCCGTGCGCAGATACAGGTCGTCGTTCAGCTCGAAGATCAGGTTCATGCTGGGCAGCAGCTCGGTATAGGAGACGCCGCCGTCGATGGGGATGTACTGCAGCGTCGGGCCGCTGCCGGTCGCCGCATAACCGGTCGAATACTGATCGGTGTAGACCACCTGCATGCCCAGGTTGCCGGTGACCGGGATGCTCCCCGTCATGGCGTCCACATCGACCTTGATGTGAGCGATCGCCACGTCCTCCTGGACGGTCCAGTTCTTCCGCTGAACGTCTCCGTAGGGGTTGCGCACCAGGTCATAGAAGCCGCTGTCGAGCAGTCCCTGGGTGTCATAGCTGAGGATGCCGTCGATCCCGGCGTAGGACAGGGAGGTCGGCGCCAGCAGGAATTCGGCCGGCACGGGAACGGCCCCGCCCCCCGGAATGGACAGGTACCATTCGTCCGCGATCATCTCCTTCTCGCGCGTCGAGAAGTAGAGGCCCAGATCGACGCCGCTGAAGGCCGGCATGTCCAGCTCGCCGTGCAGGGTGACCCGCGCAGCCTGCAACTCGTCCAGGATCGTCGGCTTGTTCAGATAGCCGTCCTGACCGCCCGGAACGACGTCGCCGCCCCAGCCCTGCGGCGCAGTGAGCAGCATCTGGGTGGAATCGGCATAGTCGAGGCTGGGCGTGAACTGCGGCACGCCGTCGTCGCCCATGACGAAGTCGACCGTGGCCGTCGGTCCCGTGCCGTTACGGCCCGTGCCCCAGTAGGTTTCCAGAATCTGGTCGGTGCGATCGACCTTGGAGTAGCTGAGGTCGGTTTCGAGCCTCCAGCGGTCGCTCAGCACGACCTCGGTGTTCCACCCGACGGAGGTCAGCTTGGAATTGCGGGAGGTGATGTCGCCGCGGCCGATCGCCCGCACATTGGAATAGGTGCCTGCGACGACGAGGCCGTCCTCGACCGTCGCGTTCGACAGCGGCGAGCCGCCCCACAACAGGGGCAGTTCGACGCCGCGCACCACCTGGGTGTTGTCGAACTCGGAGTAGAAGGCGTCCACGGTGGAGTGAATGCGATCGTTGGGACGGAACTCCAGGGTGCCGAAGAAGCCATCGCGCTGCAGCTCCGACGACATGATGAACGGCTTGGAGCCGCCCACCACGATATTGCCGCCGCCCGCGTCAGCGTAGCCCCAGGCCTCATAGCGCTCGGCCTGGTAGGGCGACGACATATGCGCGTAGCCCAGCGCAAGCCCGATGGTGTCGTCGGCGAACTGGTCGATGAACGAGATGGTGAAGCGCTGGCCGTGGTCGGAGGTGCCCTCGTTCAGGGCGCCGATATCGTTCCACTCATAGCGGGCGTTCAGCGCGATCGTCCGGCGACCGTGTTCGAGCGGGCGGATGGTGCGCAGATCGACGGTGCCGGCCAGGCCCTGGCCGATCAGGGATCCATCGGGAGTCTTGTACACGACCACGCTGGCCAGGGCTTCGGACGGATACTGGTCGAACTCGACGCCGCGGTTGTCGCCGGTGGTCACCTGCTCACGGCCGTTGAGCAGGGCGGTGGTGAAGTCCGGGCCAAGACCCCGGATGGTGATGACCTGCGCCCGGCCGTCCTGGCGCTGCGCCGCCAGACCCGGCAGACGCGCCAGCGATTCGGCGATCGACATGTCCGGCAACTTGCCGATGTCCTCGGCGGTCACGACCTCGACGATTGAACTGTTATTGCGCTTGGCGGCGATCGAGCTCTCGATCGAGCCGCGGATGCCGGTGACGATCACCTCCTCGACCTGGGTCGTCTCGTCCTGCGGCGCATCCTGCGCCGAAGCGGCTCCGGTGAAGGCCAAGGCGGCGACGGCGCCGAGGGCGGCGCCCCCGAGCAGACGGGTACGGCGAGTGATTTGGGTTCGCATCTCATTCTCCCTAGAGCCGTCGCATTTCTGTCGAAGCGTCCGGTGTTACGCAAAGTAATGCAAACTTATGGAAAGGATGCAAGCGTCCTCTCAGCGGCGACGGTTCAGACGTGGCGAAATTGTGACGGACGGGCGGGCCCTTTTTGCACTGCACAAGGGAGATTTCCCTGCAGCGCCGCAATTTGGCCCTTGCATTCGACCCGGTTGACATGGGCCATCTCCGCTGCAAAATCTTGCAAAATGAGTGGTGGGCGACGGGGCCCGCGGGTGCTTCTCAAAGGATGGAGACGATGGCGGGACACGCACGGCGGAGGAATCGAACATGCGCGGCGGCCCTGTGCGCCGCCCTGACCGCGCTCTGGGCCGCGCCGGCCCTCGCCGGACCGGCCTACCAGGACGGCGGCGTCCGCGACCGTCCGGCCGAAGACGAGGTGATCTATTTCCTGCTGCCCGACCGCTTCGCCAATGGCGATCCGGGCAACGACCGCGGCGGCGCGACGGGCGACCGCCTCGCCACCGGCTACGACCCGACCGACCCCGGATTCTACCACGGCGGCGACCTGCGCGGCCTGACGGAACGGCTGGACTATATCCAGGGTCTCGGCGCCACCGCCCTGTGGATCGCCCCCCCGTTCGTCAACAAATGGGTCCAGGGCCCTCCCGGTCAGGAGAGCGCCGCCTACCACGGCTACTGGATCACCGACTTCACCCGGGTTGATCCGCATTTCGGGACCAATGACGACTTCCGCGCCCTCGTCGACGCCGCCCACGCCCGCGGCATGAAGGTCTACCTCGACATCGTCATCAACCACACGGCCGACGTCATTCGGTATCGCGAGTGCCCCGACAACAACTGCGGCTACCGCTGGAAGGGCGACTATCCGTACCAGCGCCGCGGCGGACTGGACGGCGAGCCGATCAACCCCGGCTTCACCGGCGTGCCCGGCAGCGACTTCTCGACCCTGACCCGCGCCGACTTCGCCTATACGCCCTACGCTCCGGACGGCGAGGAGACGGTCAAGGTCCCGGCCTGGCTCAACGACCTCGCCCTCTACCACAACCGGGGCAACAGCGCCTGGTACAGCGAAGCCCGCATGGACGGCGACTTCTCCGGGCTCGACGACCTGTTCACCGAACACCCGCGCGTGGTCCAGGGCTTCATCGATCTCTATGGGAGCTGGATCGAGGACTACGGCGTCGACGGCTTCCGCATCGACACCGCCCGCCACGTCAATCCCGAGTTCTGGCAGGTCTTCGTCCCCGCCATCCTCGAGCGCGCCCGGGCGAAGGGCATCCCGAACTTCCACATCTTCGGCGAGACCTACGATTTCCAGAGCGGCACGTCGGCCATGCATACCGTCGTCGACGGCCTGCCGACGGTGCTCGACTTCGCCTATCAGCGCACGGTGCAGGACATGGTCACCGGCGTCCGGCATCCGGACGCCATGGGCTATCTGCTGATGGAGGACGCCATCTACGCCGGCGGCGTGGAGACCGCCCGCCGCCTGCCGACCTTCACCGGCAATCATGACATGGGCCGCATCGGCCACCTGATCCTCAAGGCCATGCCGGAGATTTCCGACGCGGAGCTGCTCGACCGCTCGACCCTGGCGCATGCGCTGGTGTTGCTCGGCCGCGGCGTGCCGGTGATCTACTATGGCGACGAACAGGGCTTCACCGGCGACGGCGACGACCGCCGCTCGCGTCAGGACATGTTCGAGACCCGCACCGCGTCCTACGCCGACGACCGGCGCATCGGCCAGGCTTCGGGGCCCTTCGACACCAACGCCGAAATGTACCGGCGCATCGCGGAAATGACCCGCGTCCGCGCCGCCGACGCCCGGCTGCGTCGTGGCCGTGTCGCCATCCGCATCGCCGACCAGGAGCCCGGCATCCTCGCCATCTCCCGTCTTGATGGTGACGGCGAGACGCTGGTGGTGTTCAACACCGCCCCAGAAGCCCGCGACGTCAATATCCCGGTCGAGACCGGATCCTCCACCTGGCGCGCCCTGCTCGGCCAGTGCCCCGCCGTCGCCGCCGCCCCCGGCGCCGTCTCCGTCTCCGTGCCCGCCCTGGGCTACCTTGTCTGCGTATCCGAAGGTTGAGCTTGACCGTCCAGATTCTTGAGTCTCCGCACGCCCGAACCGACGCCGCCGAATGGTGGCGCGGCGCCGTCGTCTATCAGGTCTATCCGCGCAGTTTTGCGGACAGCAACAACGACGGCGTCGGCGATCTTAAAGGCGTCGCCGACCACCTCGACCACATCGCCTCGCTGGGCGTGGACGCCGTCTGGCTGTCGCCTTTCTTCACCTCGCCGATGAAGGATTTCGGCTACGACGTGGCCGACTATTGCGACGTGGATCCGATCTTCGGCGACCTCGCCGACTTCGACGCCCTGATCGCCAAGGCCCACCGGCTGGGCCTGCGCATCATCACCGACCTGGTCTTCGCCCACACTTCGGACCAGCACGCCTGGTTCCGTGAGAGCCGGCAGTCGCGGACCAATCCCCGGGCCGACTGGTACGTCTGGGCCGACGCCAAGGCGGACGGATCGCCCCCGTCGAACTGGCAGTCGGTGTTCGGCGGTCCGGCCTGGACCTGGGACGCCCGGCGCGGCCAGTACTACATGCACAACTTCCTGCCCGAGCAGCCGCAGCTTAACCTGCACCTGCCGGCGGTGCAGGACGCCCTGCTGGACGCGGCCCGCTTCTGGCTCGACCGCGGCGTCGACGGCTTCCGCTTCGACGCCATCAATTTCTCGATGCACGACCCGCTGCTGCGGGACAATCCGCCCCTGCCCCCTGGCGGCAAGCGGACCCGGCCGTTCGACTTCCAGGACAAGGTCCATAACCAGTCCCAGCCGCAGATCGCCGACTTCCTCAAGCGGATTCGCGCGCTGACCGACAGTTACGGCGGCCGCTTCACCGTGGCCGAGGTCGGCGGCGACCACGCCGAACGCGAGATGCAGGCCTTCACCGCCGGCGACGACCACCTGAACAGCGCCTACGGCTTCCTCTACCTCTACGCCCCCGCCCTGAACGACCAGTTGGTGCGCGAGGGAGCCGAGGCCTGGCACGGCCGCGACGGCCAGGGCTGGCCTTCGTGGACCTTCTCCAACCACGACGCCCCGCGCGCCATCTCGCGCTGGGCCGGCGGCCGCGATCTCAGGGCCTTCGCCGAGATGGCCATGCTGTTGCTGATGTGCCTGCGCGGCAACGTCTTCATCTATCAGGGCGAGGAACTGGCCCTGCCCCAGGCCGAGGTGCCGTTCGACAGGTTGGTGGACCCAGAGGCCATCGCCAACTGGCCCCAGACGCTGGGCCGCGACGGCGCCCGCACGCCGATGCCATGGTCCGCGGACCGGCCCCACGCCGGCTTCTCGACCACCGAGCCGTGGCTGCCCGTCGATTCGCGCCACGTCAGGCTGGCGGTCGATCTTCAGGAGGCCGATCCGTCGTCCATGCTCAACGTCACCCGGCGGCTGGTCGCCCTGCGCAAGGCCCATCCGGCCCTGACCCGGGGCGACATGCGCCTGCTGGAGGCCGCCCCTGGCCTGCTGTGCTTTGAGCGCGAACTGGCGGGCGAACGCCTGATGTGCGTGTTCAATCTGGGAGAACGGACCGCAGCCTGGACGGCGCCCGCCGGCTGGCGGGTCGTCGAGGCCGTCAACCTGCCGACCGGCTCCGGCGGAGCCCTGCCGCCCATGGCCGGGCTGGTGCTCGCCGGCGCCGCCGGATGAGCTCAGCCGCCGCAGCTCTCGCGCACGATCAGGTCGGTCGGTATCCGTTCCGACCGGCCGACGGAGTCGCCGGGGTTGTCGAGCAGTTTGGAGACCAGCAGCCGGCCGGCCTTCATGGTGTCCTGGGCGATCGTGGTCAGGGCGGGACGCGCGTAGCGGCTGAACGGCACATTGTCGAAGCCGATCACCGACACATCCTCCGGCACCCGCAGGTCCGCGTGCAGCAGGGCCCGCACGGCGCCCAGGGCGATCTGGTCGGAGGCGCACACCACCCCGTCGAAGCTGACGCCGCGACGGATCAGGCTGTCGACCGAGGCCTCGGCCGACTCGACCTCGAAATGGGCCTCCATGATCAGGTCCGGATCGACCGCCAGCCCCGCCTTGCCCAAGGCGTCGAGATAGCCGCGGTGCCGCTGCATCGCCTCGGGCGGGTCGAGATCACCGAGGAAGACGATGCGCTTGCGGCCCAGCCGGGCCAGATGCAGCGTCGCCCGCCGGCCGCCGGCCAGGTTGTCCGAGCCGACCGAACAATAGGCCTGGTCGGGCATCTGGGCCCCCCAGACCACGAACCGGCCCTCGGTTTCGGCCAGCCGGTTCAGGCTCTGATGCAGGAAGCTCTGGCCGAGGAAGATCACCCCGTCGGCGCGGCTGGTGGTCATCGCCGCCGACAGGTCGTCATAGCTGGTCGGCGTGAAATGGCTCATCACCACGTCGCAGCCGCGCTCGCGGGCCGCCTCGCCGACGCCGGCCAGAAGTTCGAGGAAGAACGGATCGCTCAGCCGCCCCTCGCGCCCCTGCGGTCGCGGCGTGACCAGGGCGATGACGCCGTCGGCGCCGATCGGCCCGGCCGGCATGTAGCGGCGGAACGGATAGTCATGCTCGCGCGCCAGCTTCCAGATCAGCTGCTTGGTCCGCGCATTGACCGCCGGACTGTCGTTCAGCGCCCGGGACGCAGTGGAGATGGATACGCCCGCCAGCTTGGCCAGATCCTCGAGGCGGGTGTTGCGGCGGCTCACGTTTGGTTTCCTGCTGATGGCATGGCTGCAAATTTTGCTGCAAACCTTGCTCGTTCTGCGCCGCTCCGGCGGCGTCTGGCAAGTCCCCATGCGTGGAGTAAGTCGCGATGCTGAACCGCCGTTCGTTGATCACCACCGGCGCCGCGGTGGCCGCGGTTTCAAGCCCCGCCGTCGCGCAGGACGCCGCCACGACCGGCCCGCAGCCCGGCTCCGCGACCGCCGCCTCGCCCGAGGGCGTGATCTCCGTCGAGGTCACCGCCGACAAGGACGGCTTTGTCTCTTACGCGGTCAGCCGGCTCGGCCGGCCGGTCATCAAGCCTTCGCGCCTGGGCTTCCTGCTGACCGACGCGAAGAAGCTGGAGCGCGCCTTCGGCATCGTCAGCCAGACCGTCACCGCCCATGATGACACCTGGGAGCAGCCGTGGGGCGAGCGGCGCTTCATCCGCAACCGCTACAACGAGCTCCGTCTCCAACTGCAGGAACGCTGGGGCGACGGGCGGCGCATGGACGTGGTCTTCCGCCTCTACGACGACGGCCTCGGCTTCCGATACGAGTTCCCCGAGCAGGAGAACCTCAAGACCGTCAACATCGGCGCCGAGCTGACCGAGTTCGCCGTCGCCGAACCGGGCACGGCCTGGTGGCTGCCTGCCTTCGAGTACAACCGGGCCGAATATCTCTACAACAAGACGCCGATCTCGGCCGTCGGCGTCAGCCAGACGCCGCTGACCATGCGGCTCGAGGACGGCACGCACCTGTCGATCCACGAGGCGGCGCTGGTCGACTATTCCGGCATGAACCTGCGCCGGGTCGAAGGCGGCAAGTTCCGCGCCATGCTGACCCCGGGCCTGACCAGCGCCGCCGTGGTGCGCGAGGCCCCGTTCCACACCCCGTGGCGCACCCTCCAGATCGCCGACCAGGCCGGCGGCCTCGTCGAATCCAGCCTGATCCTGAACCTCAACGAGCCCAACAAACTGGGCGACGTCAGCTGGTTCAAGCCGATGAAATACGTCGGCATCTGGTGGGACATGCACCTCGACACCCGCAGCTGGAACTCGGGTCCCAAGCACGGCGCCACCACCGAATACACCCTGCGCCACATCGACTTCGCGGCCGAGCACGGCTTCGGCGGCGTGCTGGTCGAGGGCTGGAACGTCGGCTGGGACGGCGAGTGGTTCGGCACCGGCTGGAACTACAGCTTCACCCAGCCCTACCCCGATTTCGACATCG
>Ga0196965_1001052_pt1 | contig 11753 bp, 7 predicted proteins | sample S1_20metaG_FD_148668 | JGI IMG/M metagenome (GOLD analysis project Ga0196965, IMG submission 148668) | Soil microbial communities from Anza Borrego desert, Southern California, United States - S1_20 | ecosystem: Environmental > Terrestrial > Soil > Desert | place: USA: California | collected... | reverse complement strand
GAGTTATTCCATCAATTCACTAAACGAATGTTTGAGAACTGGCCAGGCCCTTGAGTTAATCGTAGACCTTCCGGCTCCACCAAACGTTACGACTATTCACTGGAGATTTATACCGGATGGTGACACCATTACATGCATCGGAAAGGACCTGGGCATTCAATACGATTCTGAAGGCGATAAGTTCGCACAGGCACTTCATGAAATTCAAATCAACCGCGAACACACCAACTACTCCGGAAGGTTAACCGATATTCAGCGGGTACTCAGTGAAGAGGTTGATAAGTTTAAATTGATCTCCGAAAATGTAAGCGATATCGTGTGCCTGCACGAACCACATGAAGCAAGGTACCTATATGTAAGTCCTTCATGCAAAGATGTAACCGGATACGAACCGATCGAAATGGAAGGTCATTCTCCTTATGATTTTTTTCATCCCGATATGATTAAGGCATTGGAGGAAGATCATCGGAAACGTGAGGCTGGCGAAATACCTGGTGATGCACCATCCGGTCCACCGCCGAAGATGGTCTACTTGTTTAAAACCAAAGACCGTGGATTTCGCTGGATGGAATCGCATTCGCGACCAATCTTTGATAAATCCGGAAATGTAATTCTGATCCTGAGTACATCCAGGGATGTGCATGAACGCGAAGAAGCCGAAAAGGAAAAACAACGATTCTTTAATTATTATAAAATTCTCGGCAATAATATTCCGAATGGTGCGGTGTTCATGATCGACCGGAATTATAACTATCTTATTGCGGAGGGTGAAGAGTTTGATAAACTCGGGCGAACCAGTGCGTATTATGTAGGTAGAAATGCAAAGGATGTTTACACCCCGGATCGATTTAAAAGACTCAGCGTTTTTTTTGAAAAACTGTTTGCCGGAGAAAGTGTTTCTTTCGAATGGGATTTCAATGGGCAGGATTATATTTTTTTAGGGAAGCCGTGTTTCGATAAAGACAACAGTATTCCAGTGGCCATATTACTCACCCAGAACATTACCGAAAGCAAAATCCAGGCAGCGAAGTTGAAAAAAACTTTGAATGAACTCGAAGCTAAAAATTTTGAACTTGATAGTTTTGTTTACCGCACCTCACACGACTTACGTTCACCCCTGGCTTCGATTCTTGGATTGGTTGAAATCATATTGAAAGAAAGGGACATCCAGAATATCCACGATTGCACATTTCGTATTCGCGACAGCATTACGCGGTTAGATACAACCATCAGTTCCATTCTGGAATACTCAAGAAACGGAAACCTTGAGGTGTCTGAAAGTGACACCACCATCGAACCGATCTGGAAACAAAGTATTGATACACATAAAAATATGCCGCGTGCGGAAGGTATTGATTTTAGTTTTGAAAGTGATCTGAGAGCACCCCTGCGACTTGATACTTTTCGACTAAGTGTTATTTTTAATAACCTTGTATCCAACGCCATCAAATACTGCGATCCCAAAAAGCAAGCCCGTTTTGTGAAGCTTACCGTACGCCACGCCGTAAACGGACTTCAACTTGTGATAAAAGACAATGGCATCGGCGTGCCGCGCGAACATTTGAACAGTGTGTTCAATATGTTTTACAGGGCAAGCGATCTTTCCTCCGGTGCCGGGCTCGGCTTGTACATCGTTAAACAAGCTGTCGATAAACTGGGTGGCGTAATTTTCCTCGACAGCGAAGAAGGTTACGGAACCACTTTTACGATAACCATACCGTTGACGAAGGTTTAAGGTTTCATGTTGATTTCGATAACGATGGGCTTGTGCCAATTGTTTGAGGTTTGAAGTTTGAGGTTTGAGGTTTTCGAAATGACGTGATGCGAAAATAATCTTGAATTGTTCCTGGCACACCTATACTCCCAGCGAATAGCTGAACGGGGGGTGGTTAAAATCTCTTAATCTAGCCCCACACCTGTTCGAGGTTGTTTTCGGAAACTTGTTAGTTATCGCAAACAACCTGAAGCCTGAAGCCTGCAGCTTGAAGCTCACCGTAAATCCTTTTAGCGAGAAATACCTAAACCATTCGTAAACCTTGCAGCATGATGCATCTTTCAATATTTTGCAGCCATAACCATTAATCTATTCGCATGCTGAAATCCATCCTGCTTATTCTTTCAGTTTTTTTATTCCAGACAGCTTTTTCACAAGATTACAGATGGCAGCAACGCGCCGATTATGTAATGGAAGTAAAGCTTGATGTATCCACACATAAAATTGCTGGTAACCAAAAGCTTACCTACCATAATAATTCCACCGACACACTTCGGAAAGTGTTCTATCACCTGTACTTCAATGCGTTTCAACCGGGCAGTATGATGGATGTGCGATCACGTACCATACAAGATGCCGACAGACGGGTAATGGACCGCATTTGGAAACTGAAAGATGATGAGATCGGCTACCAGCATATTCAAAGCCTGAAACAGGATGGCAAAGATATGGCCTACCATATCGATGGAACCATCATGGAAGTAACGCTTGCCAAACCAATCCTTCCAAACGCAAAAGCAGTTTTTGAGATGAAATTTGAGTCACAGGTTCCCGCGCAAATCCGGAGAAGCGGCAGAAATAACCGCGAAGGCATCGCCTACTCCATGACACAATGGTATCCAAAAATTGCGGAATATGACTTCCGAGGATGGCATGCTTATCCTTATATCGGTCGTGAATTCCATGGTGTATTTGGTGATTATGATGTCAAGATCACAACTGATCCGACCTATGTTATTGGTGGCACAGGGAAATTACAGAACGCCGATAAGGTTGGGCACGGATACGAAAAAGAAGGAAGTAAAGTTAACAAACCTACCGGCGATCTTACCTGGCATTTTACAGCAAAGAACGTAATTGACTTTGCATGGGCTGCAGATCCGGATTATATCCACGACATAGTACAAGTACCTAACGGACCAGCCTTACATTTCTTCTATCAGTCGAAGACTGCCGACAACTGGAAAAAGATGCAAGAATTTGCCGTAAAACATTTTGAATTCATGAACAAAACTTTCGGTAAATATCCTTACGATACTTACTCCGTTATCCAAGGTGGTGATGGTGGTATGGAGTATCCCATGTGTACACTCATTCTCGGTGAGGGCACTTTGGAGGGGCTTATCGGTGTGATGGTGCATGAGGTAGCACATAGTTGGTTCCAGGCAGTGCTGGCATCCAATGAAGCCTTGTATGGATGGATGGATGAAGGATTTACAGAGTTTGCAGCCCATGAATTTGAAGCCCATGTTTCAAATGAAAAGCCCGATCATGCGCAAAACTATGGTGGATATTTTAATCTCGTGAAGAGTGGCTTACAGGAGCCGATCCATCAGCATAGCGATCATTTTAACACGAACCGCGCTTATAGCATTGGTGCTTACAGCATGGGCGCCGTATTTCTTCATCAGTTAAAATACATTATCGGCGAAGAAGTCTTTTACCGTGGAATGCGACAATATTACAATACCTGGAAATTCCGTCATCCGGAGCCCAATGATTTCATACGGGTAATGGAAAAAGTTTCCGGATTGCAGCTTCACTGGTATTTGAGTTATTGGATCAATACAACGAAACAAATTGATTATACCATTCAAACCGTTGTAGAGCAGGAAAACAAAACCTATGTTACGCTTGCGCGGATGGGTGATTTTCCGATGCCGATTGATCTTTTGGTTACTTACCAGGATGGCTCCAGCGAGCTGTACTATATCCCGCTGAGTGAAATGCGTGGCAACAAGGGCATCGAAGACAAAACCATGGAACGCAGGGACCTTGTTGCCTGGCCCTGGGTGAATCCAACCTATACGTTGAGTATTAATCACAGCGCTGCCGAAATTGCTTCAATTGAAATAGATCCTTCGCGGCGGCTTGCGGACATTAATCGAAAAAATAATCAACTTGATTTAAAACAGGTATTGGTGCCGTATGAATCAAAAACAAAATAGCTTTAACAGATTGTTTACTTTCGTACCAATTATCCCTTTGTTGATCGATCCCGTCTACTCCCATGACATCCGATAACGCCAAAAAAGATATCGACGACCTCATAGAAAAGATCAATTATCACAATGATCTTTACTACCAGCAAAATCGTACCGAGATCAGTGACTTTGAATTTGATAAGTTACTGGAGAAACTTCAGGCTTTGGAGAAACAATTTCCGGAATTAAAAAGGCCCGAATCTCCTACCCAGCGTGTCGGTGGTACGATCACCAAAAGTTTTGCGACGGTTTTTCACCGGTATCCAATGCTTTCGCTTGGCAACACCTATAGCGCTGGCGAATTAAAAGACTTCGATGCCAGGGTAGCCAAGGGGTTGGATGGTGATGACTACACCTATTTTTGTGAGCTTAAGTTTGACGGGGTATCTATCAGTCTTACCTATGAAAATGGAATACTGGTTAGGGGCGTCACCCGGGGAGACGGCGTGAGAGGTGATGACGTGACCAACAACGTAAAGACTATTCGCAGTATTCCTTTGCAGATACGCGGCAAAAACATCCCAGCTTCGTTTGAGGTTCGTGGTGAGATTTTTCTTCCGAAAGAAGTGTTTCTTCAAATCAATAAGGAACGTGAAGACATTGGCGAAGAAAAATATGCTAATGCACGAAATACAGCTTCGGGTACGATGAAGATGCAAGACTCAACAATTGTTGCGCAACGTAAACTCGATTGTTATGCCTACTACCTCTTGGGTGATGAATCCGGTATTGAGACACACGAGGAAGCCATAAAAAAACTGGAGGAATGGGGATTCAATGTTTCACCAACCTACCAGAAATGCAACACCATGGATGAGGTGCTGGCCTACATCGACCAGTGGGAAACGAAACGGATGGAACTTCCGCTGGAAACAGATGGAGTTGTTATCAAGGTGAATAATATTGAACAACAGGTGGCCCTCGGATTTACAGCGAAAAGTCCGCGCTGGGCCATTGCCTATAAATACAAGGCGCAAAGTGCGAGCACCAGGTTAAATGGCATTACGTATCAGGTTGGACGAACTGGCGCCGTTACACCTGTAGCAGAACTTGAACCTGTTTTTCTTGCGGGAACAACGGTGAAACGTGCATCGCTCCATAATGCCAATGAAATAGCCCGGCTTGACCTGCGCATTGGTGACCGGGTTTTTGTTGAAAAAGGTGGTGAGATCATTCCAAAGGTTACCGGCGTTGATCTGAGCCAACGAGATGCAAAATCAATGCCTGTCCAGTATATTGACGAGTGCCCTGAGTGTGGCACTAAATTGATCCGCTACGAAGGTGAAGCTGCTCATTATTGTCCGAATATTGCAGGTTGTCCTCCGCAGATCACAGGGCGGATAGAACATTTTATTCAGCGCAAAGCGATGGATCTGAATTCGCTTGGCGAAAGAACGATTTATCAGCTCTATGCACTCGGTCTTGTAAAGAGCCCTGCAGACCTGTATGATCTCACCCGTGAGGATGTACTTCGATTAGATGGCTATAAGGAAAAATCTGTAAAGAATTTACTTGATGGCATCGAAAAATCTAAAGCAACACCATTTGAAAGTGTGCTTTTTGCTATTGGAATTCGTTATGTTGGTAAGACAGTTGCTGAAAAGCTTGCGCGCTATTTTACAAACATCGATAATATCGCAAAAGCCTCGCAGGAAGAATTACTCGCCGCCCCTGAGGTAGGTGAAAAGATTGCACAAAGTGTTTACCAATTCTTTCAGGTGCCTGAAAACCAGCGTGAGATTACGCGACTTAAAAGCGCTGGGTTACAGTTTGAAAGTGAATTGAAGGAACCGATAAAACAAAGTGATGTCCTGGGAAATAAGTCGTTTGTCATTTCCGGGGTTTTTCAGCGTTATGAACGCGATCAGCTTCAGCAAATCATTGTGGAAAACGGCGGACGAATCCTTTCTTCAGTCTCCAAAAAACTCGACTATCTTGTGGCGGGTGATAATATGGGGCCGTCAAAACGTGAAAAAGCAGAAAAGCTGGGTGTTAACATAATATCCGAAGACGAATTTGAACAGCTTTTGAAGCCAAAAGTGTAAGGAACATAACACACAGATGCCAAAATCCTTCTATCTTTCGACTCACCATTCATGAAGCTTGCTCTTTTAAAATATAAAACCAATCGACTACTTAAAAAAGTAAAAGCACCACATAGCAGTGTTCCGTATGAAAAAGCCCGTACCATCGGAATTGTTTTTACCGCTGAAGACAAACAAAAGCATTTTGCTATTAAAGAGTTTATAAAACGACTTGAGACGGCGGGAAAGCATGTACAGGTGCTCGAGTTTCTGCCCGAAAATACTGAAAACTTCGAATTTAAATTTGACTTCTTTACGGATAAAGATGTTTTCTGGGGAACAATAATTTCTCCCAGTGCAATTCAATTCGCGGAAGCACCGTTGGATTATTTGTTTTGCCTGGATGTTGAACCCAATCCATACATTCTTAACCTGCTGGCACGCAGCCCTGCAAAATGCCGCGTGGGGCGTTATTGGGAAGAAGGAAAACTATACCTGGATTTTATGATTGAATCCGTAAATACGACCAGTGGACTACTCGAATCGATTCACAAGTATATCACGCAGATCCGATAATTATACTAACGCTTTCCTTAACTTTCCCTTCTCATTAAGGCGTAAAAAAATTCTGGTTCTAAACAGCCTGCAATTTGAAACGTTAAAGATGAATTTTGAAATAAATCGTATTACTTTTGGCGTTTTTAATTTGAGATGAAAAAATTATACGGAACTGGCGTAGCATTAGTAACTCCTTTCACAAGCACTTTAGAAGTAGATTATAAGGCATTGAAAAAGCTTTTAACGCATACTGCAAAAGGTGTTGATTACTACGTTGTGATGGGTACGACCGGTGAATCACCTACCTGCACTGCTGAAGAGAAAAACCAGATTCTTGAATTTGTACGTCAGCATAATTCCAAAAAACTTCCAATCGTTTATGGTGTAGGTGGAAACAATACACAGGAGGTGGTTGAGACGTTGAAGGAAACGGATTTTACTGATGTTTCTGCCTTACTATCTGTTAGTCCGTATTACAACAAGCCATCACAGGAAGGTATCTATCAACACTTTAAGCAGGTTGCTATTAAGTCGCCAGTTCCGGTAATATTGTATAATATCCCTGGCCGCACTTCATCAAACCTGACGGCGGAAACAACGGTACGGCTAGCCCAACTCAGTAATATAATAGGCGTAAAAGAAGCTTCGGGAAATCTGGAACAGTGCATGAACATTGTGAAGAATGCCCCCAAAGATTTTATGCTGATCTCTGGTGATGATATGCTTACGGTACCTGTTTATGCGATCGGCGGAAAAGGAATTATCTCTGTATTGGCAAATGCGTTTCCATTGATTTTCAAAAGAATAAAAGGCTTTACGGAGTCAGGAAACTTTCAGAAAGCGAGTCAGGAACAATTCAGGCTGTTGGAAATTAATAGCCCCATGTATGAAGAAGGCAATCCTGTTGGGATAAAACATGTACTTTCACAAATGGGTATTTGTGGCGCTGAAGTAAGGCAACCATTGCTGAAAGCATCCGCGGCACTTCAAAAAAAGATCAACACTATTTCTGAAAATCAGGTTTTATAGGCATCATGTTTACCCGATTAAATTTAGTGCGAGCGCTGGTCTTGGCGTAAAGCAACAAAAAAGGATAGCTTAAAGAAGCTATCCCTTATCAGAATCTTAGTTGGAGGCTAGGCTTTATTCTTAATATCCTGAACTTCTGAACGAATGGCTTGAGCCAGGTTTTTAAGGTCCTGCATCCCTTTTCTTACGCGGGTACCTGCAGCACTATTACCCTTGTTATAAAACTTGTCAATATCTCCTTCTAACGAAGTAATGAGATCTTTGAGCTCTTGAAACTTTTGCATTGTATTAGAGTTTTAGGATTAAAAATTAGTTTCTTAACGCCAATTTAAATAAAAACCGTGGAAAACAACCGAAAAAGCCGTTTTTTTTAAATCCCCTTGGTTACAGAAACTAAAACTTCCTCCTTGTAAAACCCACTGTCCAGCTTGGTTTTGAGCTTCGAAAATGCATTCAAAGTCTCTTCCACATCCGACAATGTATGAGCGGCAGTCGGGATGATCCTGAACATGATAACATCCTTAGGCACAACAGGATAGATCACTACGGAGCAGAAAATATTATAATTTTCCCGGAGGTCCATTGACATGTTGGCAGCCTCTCCCACACCACCTTTAAACAGCACCGGAGTAACCGGAGAAGTAGTGGTCCCAATATTAAATCCGCGCTCCTTCAATCCGCTCTGCATTGCGTTGACAATCGTCCAAAGATTGGCTTTTAGGTGCGGTTGGGTTCTCAGTAGCTCCAGTCTCTTGATGCCGCCGATAACGAGGGGCATGGGTAAACTTTTGGCGTAAATCTGCGAGCGGACACTGTATCGTAAGTATTTGATAATTCGTTTGTCGGCGGCAACAAAAGCACCTATGCTGGCCATGGATTTCGCGAAAGTCGAGAAATACAAGTCAATTCCATCCTGAACACCTTGCTCCTCGCCTACGCCGGCACCTGTTTTTCCCATTGTACCAAAACCATGGGCGTCATCCACGAATAATCTGAAATTATATTTTTTCTTTAATTCAACCACCCCTTTAAGATCACCTTGTTTCCCGGACATACCGAAAACACCTTCCGTAATAACAAGTATTCCTCCTCCGGTTTCGTCTGCCAGCTTTGTAGCACGCTGGAGTTGTTTCTCCAGACTTTCCATATCATTGTGCGTATAGACAAAGCGTTTACCCATATGCAAACGAACACCATCGATAATACAAGCATGACTTTCTGCATCGTATACGATCACATCCTTACGATCTACCAAGGCATCGATAATAGAAAATACACCTTGATAACCAAAGTTGAGGAGCATTACATCTTCCTTCTTTACAAATTCAGCCAGCTGTTTTTCCAGTTCAAGATGGTGTACCGAATTTCCAGACATCATTCGTGCTCCCATAGGCAATCCCATTCCATATTGGGCCGCCGCCTCCGCATCTGCTTTACGTACTTCCGGATGATTTGCTAATCCCAGGTAGTTATTTAAACTCCAATTCAATACTGGCTTACCGTTAAACAACATCCGTGGCCCGATATCACCTTCAAGTTTTGGAAAGAAAAAATAATCGTCAGGCAGGTGTGAGTACTTAGCCAGCGGCCCTGCTTCCATTCTTAGCTTTTCGAATAAGTCTACCATGGGGATTGTTGATTTTTAAAATTGTCGCAAAATTAAATAAAAACGCTAAGATTCCGATAAATCAACCCGTTAATAAAGTCGGAGGTATGTTTAACGCGAATTTTATAGATTTGTCAATTCACGACTCAATGTCGTTGAATTAAGCTTGTTTTTTTATGGCCTCACCCTGCCCTCTCCAAAGGAGAAGGGTGGTGGTAGCTTAATTCAACGACATTGATTCACGACTGGTGGCATTTTTCGATGCTGCTTCGTGAAGAACAAAATTCACCTTTATAATGTCTATCGAAAAATTGCTTGTTGCCAACCGCGGGGAAATCGCTTTACGTGTAATGCGTTCTGCCCGTGAAATGGGAATTAAAACCGTTGCCGTGTACAGTGAAGCCGACCGAAGCGCGTTGCATGTACGGTATGCTGATGAGGCGGTTTTTATCGGACCTTCTCCTTCTTCGGAATCGTATTTGCGCATTGACAAAATCATTGGTGCGGCCAAAAAGGTTAGCGCCGATGCCATTCATCCCGGTTACGGCTTTCTCTCTGAAAATGAAGAATTCGCCCACCAGGCAGAACAGGCCGGACTAATCTTCGTAGGCCCGTCACCAGAGGCCATCCGGCTTATGGGTAGCAAACTGGCTGCAAAAGCTGCTGTGTCTGCGTTCAATGTTCCGCTTGTTCCGGGTACGTCAGAACCAATTACCAATGTGGATCATGCAAAAAAAATTGCCTCTCAAATCGGTTATCCGATCCTGATCAAGGCAAGTGCAGGTGGCGGTGGCAAAGGCATGCGTATCGTTGAAAGCGAAGCCATGTTTGTTGAACAAATGGAACGCGCCGTAAGTGAAGCGAAGTCTGCTTTTGGCGATGGATCTGTTTTTATCGAAAAATTTATTACGAAGCCGAGGCATATTGAATTCCAGGTCTTTGGTGATAAACATGGAAATGTCGTGCATCTTTTCGAACGCGAATGTTCGATTCAGCGCCGTCATCAAAAGGTTATTGAAGAAGCACCTTCTTCCATTCTCACACCGGAACTGCGTAAGACTATGGGTGAAGCTGCTGTAAATGTTGCTAAAGCATGTAGTTATTATGGTGCTGGCACTGTGGAGTTTATCATGGATGAAAATTTGAATTTTTACTTCCTGGAAATGAATACCCGACTTCAGGTAGAACATCCAGTAACAGAAGAAATCACCGGTCTTGATCTCGTTAAACTTCAATTAAAAATTGCCGCCGGAGAGCCGCTTCATTTCTTTCAGGAGGAACTCACCATGAAAGGACATGCCATAGAAGTGCGTGTTTATGCTGAAGATCCAGCCAATAACTTCCTGCCAGATATCGGCACGCTTAAAACCTATCGCCGTCCTCAGGGACATGGCATTCGTATCGACGATGGTTTTGAAGAGGGGATGGAAATTCCCTTTTATTACGATCCAATGATCGCCAAAATGATTTGTCATGCATCAACACGGGAAGAAGCCATCGAAAAAACGATTCGTGCAATTGACGAATACCAGATCACCGGAATTGAGACCACGCTCGGGTTTTGCAAATTCGTAATGAATCACGCCGCATTTCGTTCCGGTAATTTTGATACAAAATTTGTGGACACCCACTTTACCCCGGAAGCCTTGCGAGAAAGCGCTACAGAAGATGAAGAACTTTTAGCCGCAGTGCTTTCAGTCTCTTTGATGCAGACTCGCCAACCACAGGAGGTAAAAACAGAAAACCAGGTGCAGACAAGTAAATGGCGGAGGAATAGGTCCTAGGTATTGGCATTCGGGATTAGGCATTACGAATTAGCAATTTTCGGCGGCCAAATCAAAACAAATACCCCATGCCAAATGCCTAATCCGCAACTTTAAGCTGCCTGTGATAAATGTTTTACAAACAGTCGTTTAGCTACTGGCATTAGTGTTTCAGAAAAAGGAAATTTTAACCGTGATAAAATGAGGTATGTTGCAGGGTTTGGCAGGTCCTGGTATTGTTTGATCAGGTCCAGTTTGATCCGCTCATAGGTGTTCATCGTAGTGCGTTCAAGGCATCCAATGAAATGGGTGTTTAACGTTCGCAGTTGTTCATGGCTGCCCTCAAAGATGCTCATTTGATAACGATATACATTTGTTTCTTTTTCGGGAGGTTGTGTTACGAATAAATAACCCTCCTGAGCATAAAGCGGTGTTACACCTACCGGCGCAATTTCGCAATTGGATTCGACTAATTCATAAATCACGGATCCCTCATTTAACGACTCCTGAATTTGCGGTAATGCAAATTCAATAATGGATTCCAATTCACTCATTATTGCATCGTCTTCAATCAATTGGCGGTAACTCAGCTCCAGTTTTTGAAACTCCTCAAGCGAAATCTCTTTGGGAAATGATTCGCGTAACAGCGTTTTGTTTTCTTTAATAGAGCGTAAGTTCCGGTAATGAAAAACAAGATCACCGAGAAATGGATACAATTGAACACGGCTAAAGGAGGTTTTAACAGTTTGTAAGTATGCCAGTAACACATACTTTTTGTATTCAAAATCTACCAAC
>Ga0196965_1001051_pt1 | contig 11758 bp, 11 predicted proteins | sample S1_20metaG_FD_148668 | JGI IMG/M metagenome (GOLD analysis project Ga0196965, IMG submission 148668) | Soil microbial communities from Anza Borrego desert, Southern California, United States - S1_20 | ecosystem: Environmental > Terrestrial > Soil > Desert | place: USA: California | collected... | reverse complement strand
TTGTGTACGGGCGGAGCTTGTGACATCCTTCACGAGCCCGGAATTCGGAGACGGAACCGGGACGTTGCCGCACTGGGAGGCACAGGCCGTGCCGGGGCTGGAGTCGCCGGCCACGGCGGGAGCGTGCTTCCGGAAACTCAGACGATTCTGGAGGAAACCCGTTGCCGGCGCAGTACTACCCTGTCCTGCTGACGCTCGGAATCGCCATCCTGATGGGCGTGGTGATCCTCGGCCTGTCCCAGGGGCTCGCGTGGATGATGGGCAACCAGCGTGGGGGCCGGGTGAAGCTCACCCCCATCGAGTCCGGCATGCCCCTGCTGGACCGCTCCCACAAGCGGCTGTCCATCGCGTTCTTCCTGGTGGCCATCGACTTCATCGTCTTCGACCTCGAAGCCGCGTTCCTCTACCCCTGGGCGCTGATCGTGCGCGAGGGGGGATGGGAGCTGTTCGCGGCGGTGATGGTCTTCATCTTCCTGATCCTGGTCGGCTACGCGTACGTCTGGCTCAAGGGCGGCCTCGAGCTGCGGCCGCAGCGCGAACGCCAGACCGGGAGCGCGAGAATCCAGCCATGAGCGTGAGCGAACCAGCGACTGGCGCCGCCCCCGTCTCCGGTCATGCCGGCCTGCCTCCCGAGGCCAAGGCCGAGCTCGACGAGATCCGTCGGCGGTACCCGACCAACGAGGCCGCCCTGCTGCCGGCCCTCCACATCGCCCAGAAGGTCTGGGGCGGCTGGCTGCCCGACGAGGCCATCCAGGCGGTGGCCCGCGAGCTCGACCTCGCCCCCGCCAAGGTCTACGGCGTCGTCACCTTCTACGACCTGTACCACCAGAAGCCGGTGGGCCGCCACCGGATCCGGGTCTGCACCAACCTGTCGTGCCAGCTCCGGGGCTCCGAGGAGATCATGGAGACCCTCCACCAGGAGCTCGGCGTCGGAGAGGACGAGGTCACGCCGGACGGCCGTGTCTCCTACGTCCACTTCGAGTGCCTGGGCTCCTGCGACACCGCCCCGATGATGATGGTCGACGAGACCTACCAGGAGAACCTCACCCCTGACCGGGTGCGGCAGATCCTGAAAGGATTGAAGTAGATGCCTGCTTTTGAACCGGTCCTCACGCGGAACGTCGGCAAGCCCGAGGCGCTGACCCTCAAGGGCTACCGCCAGCTCGGCGGCTACGAGGCGCTCGCCAAGGCCCTCAAGATGGAGCCCGACGCGATCATCGAGGAGGTCAAGAAGTCGGGCCTGCGCGGCCGTGGCGGCGCGGGCTTCTCCGCCGGCCTCAAGTGGAGCTTCATCCCCAAGGGGAAGGACAAGCCCAAGTACCTCGTCTGCAACGCCGACGAGTCCGAGCCCGGCACCTTCAAGGACCGCCTGCTGATGGAGTACGACCCGCACCAGCTCATCGAGGGGTGCGCCATCTGCTGCTACGCGGTCCACGCGACCACCTGCTACATCTACATCCGCGGCGAGTACACCAAGGCCGCCGCGATCCTCGAGCGGGCCTTGAAGGAGGCCTACGAGGGCGGGATCCTGGGCGACAGCGTCATGGGCTCGGGCTTCAAGCTGAACATGTGGGTGCACCGCGGCGCGGGCGCCTACATCTGCGGCGAGGAGACCGGCATGCTCGAGTCGCTGGAGGGCAAGCGCGGCCAGCCTCGGGTCAAGCCCCCCTTCCCCGCCGTCGTCGGCGCGTTCGGCTCGCCGACCGTCATCAACAACGTCGAGACGCTCTGCAACGTCCCGCACATCATCGAGCGCGGCGCCGACTGGTTCAAGGCGATCGGCACCGACGAGCGGAACACCGGCCCCAAGCTCTACGCCATCTCCGGCCACGTGGAGCGGCCCGGCACCTACGAGTACCCGATCGGGGTCACGTTCCGCGAGCTGCTCGAGGGGTGCGGCGGCATGTACAAGGGGGGCAACCTCAAGGCCTTCATCCCGGGCGGCGCCTCGGCGCCGATCCTGCCGGCCGAGCACATCGACATCAAGATGGATTTCGACACCGTCGCCAAGGCCGGCTCCATGCTCGGCTCGGCGGCGGTGATGGTCATGGACGACAAGACCTGCATGGTGGGGTCGGTCGCCCGGCTCGCCAAGTTCTTCAACCACGAATCGTGCGGCCAGTGCACGCCGTGCCGTGAGGGGACGAACTGGATGGAGCTGGTGTTGAAGCGCCTGGAGCACGGCGAGGGGAGCGAGGCGGACAAGACGCTGCTCCTGTCGGTGTGCAACCACATCGGCGGCAACTCCCTGTGCGCCCTCGGCGACGCGGCCATCGGCCCGGTGAAGTCGCTGGTGGAGCGCTACCCCGACGAGATCGACCAGCACGTGCGCGAGAAGCGCTGCCCGTTCCCGCGGCGCCGCTACTTCTCTTAACGAACGGAGCCCGAAGTGCCCAAAGTCACGATCAACGACCGCACCGTCGAGGTGGAAGCCGGCACGACCCTGGTCGACGCCGCGCTCAAGGTCGGTGTCCAGATCCCCCACTACTGTTACCACCCGCGCCTCAGCGTCGTGGGCCAGTGCCGGATGTGCCTGGTCAAGATCGAGGGGATGCCCAAGCTCCAGGCCGGCTGCTCCACGACGGTGGTCAAGGACGGCATGGTGGTGCGGACCGACGTGCCCGAGGTCGAAGAGGCGCAGAAGGGGATGATGGAGTTCTTCCTCATCAACCACCCTCTGGACTGCCCGATCTGCGACCAGGCGGGCGAGTGCGGCCTCCAGGACTACTCGTTCAAGCACGGGGTGGCCTACTCGCGCTTCCGCTACGAGGACAAGCGCACCTACCCCGGCCGCGAGCGCATCCCCCTGGGCGCCAACGTCATCCTCAACATGAACCGGTGCATCCAGTGCACCCGTTGCGTGCGCTTCACCCAGGAGATCGCCAAGACCGGCGAGCTGGGCTTCTTCAACCGCGGCGCCCGCACCGAGATCGGCACCTTCCCCGGCAAGGAGCTGAGCAACCCGCTCGCCACCTGCGTGGTGGACATCTGTCCGGTCGGCGCGCTCACCTCCACCCGCTTCCGCTTTGCCGAGCGCGTCTGGTACCTGGACAAGCGCCCGTCGGTCTGCACCGGCTGCGAGGTGGGCTGCAACATCACCATGGAGCACCGCCGGGGTGACATCAAGCGCTACAAGCCGCGCTACAACCCCGACGTCAACGACTACTGGATGTGCGACTACGGCCGCGCCACCTTCGAGCGCTACAAGCAGATCCCGCGCATGCAGGCGGTGCGGGTCAAGGCTTCGGCCGCCGGCGTGGCCGGCAACGGCAACTACATCGCCGCCGGCTGGAAGGAGGCGCTGGACGCGGTGCACCGGCAGCTCACCATGGCTGACGGCCCGGTGGCGTTCCTCGGCTCCCCCTACCTCACCACCGAGGAGGCGTGGCTGTTCTCGCAGCTCGCCGACGCCGTGGGCTCGCCCCACCGCTCGGTGCCGGTGGACATCGGGCCGGAGCGCACCATCCCCAACCTCAAGGGGGGCATCACCGGCCGCGAGGCGGCGCCCAACCGGCGCGGCGCCGAGCTGGCGGGCCTCACCCCGGGGACCGGCGGCGACCTCGACGCGGACGAGCTGATCCTCGGCGACGGCGCCGCGCGCTGCTCGGTGCTGGTGGTCTGCGACAGCGACTTCTCGGCCACGGCCTACGCGCCGGAGACCGTCGAGAAGCTCCGCCGCGCCAAGACCCTGATCGTCTTCGGCTGGGCCGACTCGCCGCTCGCCAAGGTGGCCGACATCGCCCTGCCGCTCGCCCACCACGCGGAGAAGGACGGCACCTTCGTCAACGTCGAGTGGCGGCTGCAGAAGGTCGAGCGCGCGTTCCCGGCCCCCGGCCAGGTCCGCCCCGGCGTGGACGTCCTGGCGGAGCTCCTCTCCCGCTTCGACGCGCACTGGGCCAAGGTCACCATCCCGGCCGCCTTCGACCGCATGGCGGCGGCGCTGCCGGCGATGGCGGGCCTCAACTGGGAGAGCCTGCCGGCGACCGGCGCTCCCCTGAACGTGCCCCAGGCCCGGCCGGCGACATCGGCGACCAGCGCCGAGGCGGCCAACCAGGAGGCTGGCATCGGATGAGCTACGTGCCTTCGGACCTCATCGCCGTCGTCGCCAAGCTGGCGGTCATGCTCGGCTTCATCCTCACCGTCGTGCCGGTGATGGTGTGGGTCGAGCGCCGCGGCAGCGCCCTGATCCAGGACCGGCCCGGCCCCAACCGGCTCGGTCCCCTGGGGCTGATCCAGCCGCTGGCCGACGCCCTCAAGTTCATGTTCAAGGAGGACGTCACGCCGTCGGCGGCCGACAAGCCGCTCTATCTGGCGGCGCCCGCCCTCGCGCTGCTGCCGGCGCTCTCCACCATCTGCGTCATCCCCTTCGGGCCCGACCTGGTGGTGAACGGCGAGACGCACCGTCTGGTCATCGCCGACGTGCCGGTGGGCGTGCTGCTGTTCCTGGCGCTGTCGAGCCTCGGCGTCTACTCGCTGATCGTGGCCGGCTACGCGTCGAACAACAAGTTCTCGCTGCTGGGCGGGATCCGCGCCTCGGCGCAGCTCATCAGCTACGAGCTGGCGCTGACGGTCGCGGTGCTGGCGGTCCTCATGCCGGTGGGCTCGTTCCACCTGGCGGACGTGGTGAGCTACCAGCGCGAGCACATCTGGAACGTGGTGCCGCAGTTCGTCGGCTTCGTGGTCTTCCTGATCGCCTCGTTCGCCGAGACCAACCGGCTCCCCTTCGACCTGCCCGAAGCCGAGTCGGAGCTGGTGGCCGGCTTCCACACCGAGTACAGCGCCATGCGCTTCGCCAGCTTCTTCATGGCGGAGTACGCGGCGATGACCGCGCTGTCGGCCCTGGGGGTGACGCTCTACTTCGGCGGCTGGAGCCTGCCGGGGGTCGACCTCGACGGCTGGCTCGGCGCGCTGGTGGGCCTGATCACCCTGGTAGTCAAGGTGGCCATCTGCATGGCCGTCTTCGTCTGGATCCGCTGGACCTTCCCGCGCTTCCGCTACGACCAGCTCATGCGGCTCGGCTGGAAGGTCCTGCTGCCCCTGGCGCTGCTCAACCTGATCGTCATCGCCGCCTTGACCGTCGCCGGCTGGCTCTAGAGAGAGGGAGCTCTGATCTGATGGAGACGCTCGTCTTCGCCGTGTTCGCCTTCCTCGCGGTCGCTTCGGCGATCGCCGTGGTGGCGCACCGCAACCCGGTCTACTCCACCATGAGCCTGGTGGTCACGCTCTTTTCGGTGGCGGTGCTGTTCGTGATGCTCGGGGCGCCGTTCCTGGGGGTCATCCAGGTGCTGGTCTACGCCGGCGCCATCGTCGTCCTCTTCCTGTTCGTCATCATGCTGCTCAACATCCAGGCCGAGGAGATGCCGCAGGGGGGCCAGATGGCCCAGCGCATCGCCTCGATCCTGGGCGCGGTGGTCTTCGCCGGCATGCTCGGCCTGGTCTTCTGGCGCACCATGCAGCCGAACTCGCCGCCGCTCACCGAGGAGCTGGTCTCGCTGCGCAACCTGTCGCGGGAGCTCTTCTTCGAATACCTGCTGGCGTTCGAGATGATCGGCCTGCTGCTCCTGGTGGCGGTCATCGGCGCCACTGTGGTGGCGCGCCGGCCGCAGCAGGCCGACACCACCGAAGACTGGGCCGCCTCGGGCGACGCGCCGCGCGTCGACGGGGCGCGGTCCGAGCCCCACATCAACCCGGAGACGGGTGATCGCGTGGCGGCACGCGCGGGGAGGTCCTGATCCATGGTTCCCGTTTCCTGGTATCTGCTGCTCTCGGCCCTGCTGTTCGCCATCGGCACCGCCGGGGCCCTCACCCGCCGCAACGGCATCAGCGTCTTCCTGTCGATCGAGCTGATGCTCAACGCGGCCAACCTGTCGCTGGTGGCCTTCGCCCGGCAATTCGACGAGCACACCGGACAGGTGATCGTGTTCTTCGTCATGGCCGTGGCCGCCGCCGAAGCCGCCGTGGGGCTGGCGCTGTTCATCGCCGTCTATCGCCAGCGGCGCACCATCGACATCAACCGCATCAACCTGATGCGCTGGTAAGGGCTCTCTGACGATGCTCGAACTGCTCTGGCTCATCCCGCTCCTGCCGCTCGTCGGCGCGGCCCTGAACGGCCTGCTCGCCCGGGCGCCCAAGCCCGTCACCACCGCCATCGGCCTCGGCGCGCCGCTGGCCTCGCTGGTGATCGCCCTGGGCTGCCTGTGGGAGTTCGTCACCCGGCTCCACCCCGCCGGCCAGGCCTTCCGGCAGGTGCTCTACCCCTGGACCGCGGGCGACCTCAACATCGACGTCGCCTTCCGGCTGGACGAGCTCTCGGCGGTGATGCTGTTCGTGGTCACCTTCGTGGGCTTCCTGATCCACGTCTACTCCGTGGGCTACATGTCCCACGAGCACGGGTACCGCCGCTATTTCTGCTACCTGAACCTGTTCATGGCGGCGATGCTGATGCTGGTCCTGGGCGACAACTTCCTGATGATGTTCGTCGGCTGGGAGGGCGTGGGCCTCTGCTCCTACCTGCTGATCGGCTTCTACTACGACCAGGCCTTCCCGCCGTTCGCCGGCAAGAAGGCGTTCATCGTCAACCGGGTGGGCGACTTCGCCTTCCTGGTCGGCATGTTCGCCCTCATCGAGCGCTTCGGCACGCTGTCATACGACGGCATCTTCCCGGTGGTAGAGGCCGACCCGGGCCTGGTGACCGGCCCCTACGTGCTGGGGCTCACCTTCGCCGGCTTCGTCACCCTCTGCTTCTTCATCGGCGCCATGGGCAAGAGCGCGCAGATCCCGCTCTACGTCTGGCTGCCGGACGCCATGGCCGGCCCGACGCCGGTCTCGGCGCTGATCCACGCCGCCACCATGGTGACCGCGGGCGTCTACATGGTGGTGCGGTCGAACGTCCTGTTCCAGCTCGCGCCGGGGGTCTCGGCGCTGGTGGCCGCGGTGGGCGCGGCGACGGCCCTGTTCGCCGCCACCATCGGCCTGGCGCAGACGGACATCAAGAAGGTGCTCGCCTACTCCACCGTGTCGCAGCTCGGCTACATGTTCATGGCCGCCGGGCTCGGCGCCTACACGGCGGCGGTCTTCCACCTGGGTACGCACGCGTTCTTTAAGGCGCTGCTCTTCCTCGGCTCCGGCTCGGTGATCCACGCGATGAGCGGCGAGCAGGACATGCGGTCGATGGGCGGGCTCAAGAAGTACCTGCCCGTCACCTTCTGGACGTTCGTGATCGGCACCGTCGCGATCGCCGGCATCCCGCCCTTCGCCGGCTTCTTCAGCAAGGACGAGATCCTGCACGCCGCCGCGGCCGACGGCAAGTGGCTGCTCTGGGCCGTCGGGCTGCTGACCGCCGGCATCACCGCGTTCTACATGTTCCGGCTGGTCTTCATGACCTTCTTCGGCAAGTTCCGCGGCACGCACGAGCAGCAGCACCACCTGCACGAGTCGCCGCCGTCGATGACGATCCCCCTGATCGTGCTGGCGATCGGCTCGGTCCTCGCCGGCTTCGTCAACGTCCCCGAGCTCCTGGGGGGCAACGAAGCGCTGCACCACTTCCTGGACCCGGTCTACGCGCAGCCGCGGGGGGCCGAAGCCGCCCATCACGAGATGAGCCACGGGGTCGAGTGGGCGCTCGTCGCGCTGGCGGTGGCGGTGGCCCTGGCGGGCATCTTCCTCGCCTGGACCATCTACGGCAAGAAGGGGCTGGAGGGGGGCCGCACCTGGGCGCAGCGCTTCCCCGCCGCGCACCGGCTGCTGGCCAACAAGTACTACGTCGACGAGTTGTACGACCGGACCATCGTGCGGCCGCTCGCCGCGCTGTCCCGGTTCTTCTGGAAGGTGGTGGACACCTTCGTCATCGACGGCGCGGTCAACGCCGGCGCCTTCCTGACGGAGCTGACCGGCGACCTCGGTCGCTTCACCACCACCGGCAACGTGCGCAACTACGCGCTGTACTTCTTCCTGGGCGTCGTCCTGCTCTTCTGGTGGATCGCTCTCTAATATGGACACCTTTCTCGAACTGCTCGTCGGCAACACGCTGACCCGGCTGATCTTCTTCCCGACGCTGGCCTGCCTGCCCCTGCTCTTCTTCCCGAAGGGCGAGGGCGGGTACCGCGCGGTGAAGATCTACACGCTGGCCGTCTCGTTGATCGAGCTGGCCCTGGGTCTGCTCTACGTCGCCACCCACATGACGTGGGGCGGCGGCTTCCCCCTGGTGCGGGACGGCGGTGAGTCCCTGGACTGGATCCGCTCCTACGGCATCCGGTACGACATGGCGATCGACGGCATCTCGATGCCGCTGGTCGTCCTGACCGTGATCCTGGTGCCCATCGTCCTCCTCGGCTCGTGGAAGGGGATCGAGCGGCACTGGCGGTCGTTCTCGGCCTCGCTGCTCCTCCTGACCACCGGCATGCTGGGGGCGCTCCTCGCCCATGACCTCTTCCTCTTCTACATCTTCTGGGAGGTCATGCTGGTGCCGATGTACCTGCTCATCGGCGTCTGGGGCGGCGAGCGGCGGATCTACGCGGCGGTCAAGTTCTTCCTCTACACCATGGCGGGGAGCCTGCTGATGCTCATCGCCATCCTGTGGATGGCCTGGACCTATCAGAGCCTGAACGGCGGCGTCTGGAGCTTCGCGCTGGCGGACCTGCTGCGGCTCGAGCTGCCGGCGTCGACGCAGATCTGGCTGTTCGCGGCGTTCGCCCTGACCTTCGCGATCAAGGTGCCGATGTTCCCGTTCCACACCTGGCTGCCGGACGCCCACGTCGAGGCGCCGACGGGCGGCTCGGTGATCCTGGCGGGCGTGCTGCTCAAGCTCGGCACCTACGGCTTCCTGCGCTTCGCCATGCCGCTCTTCCCGCGGGCGACCGAGGCGGCGCAGCCGCTGCTGGTCGCCCTGGCGCTGATCGGCATCATCTACGGCGCGCTGGTGGCCTGGGTGCAGGTGGACATGAAGAAGCTGGTCGCCTACTCCTCCATCGCCCACCTCGGCTTCGTCATGCTCGGCCTGATGGCGATCGACATGGTGGCCTGGCAGGGGGCGCTGCTGCAGATGGTGAACCACGGCCTGTCGACCGGCGCGCTCTTCCTCCTGGTCGGCATGCTGTACGACCGCCGGCACACCAAGCAGTTCTCCGAGTTCGGCGGCCTCGCCAAGGTGATGCCGCTCTTCGCGTTCTTCCTGGTGTTCTCGATGCTCGGCTCGGTGGGCCTGCCGGCGCTCAACGGCTTCGTCGGCGAATTCCTGATCCTGGCGGGCAGCTACCGGACCCTCGGCTGGCCAGCGGTGGTCGCCACCTTCGGCGTGGTGCTGGCGGCGATCTACCTCCTCAAGATGGTGCAGCTCACCATCTTCGGTCCGATCACCAAGGAGGAGAACCGGGGCCTCAAGGACCTCTCCGGACGCGAGATCGCGGCCCTGGTCCCCCTCTGCGTCCTGATGCTGTGGATCGGCGTGGCACCCCAGGCCTTCCTGGAGCCCAGCCGTGAGGCCCTCGGCCGGGTGCTCGCCGAGTACCGGCAGAGCCTGGAGCGGCCCGAGGTGACGCAGGCGGCGATCCGGCCGGCGGTGGCCGTCCAACCCACGGAGCAGATTGCGGAGGCAGGTCGATGAGTCGCGGTGATCTGATGAGCCTGCTGCCGGAGATGATCCTCACCGGCGGCGGCGTGCTGGTCCTGATGCTGGAAGCGCTGGTGCCGCGCATCCGGCGCTCCTTCACCGGCCTGTCGCTGCTGGTGACCGCGGCGGCGGCCTGGGGGGCCTTCGTCGCCTGGAGCTGGAAGCCCTCACCGGAACCCTGGCTGACCTGGAACGGCCTGGTGGAGATGACCGGCGTGACGCTCGCCCTCTCCCTGGTGGTGCTGGTGGCCACGGCGCTCAGCCTTCTGGCCTCGCAGGGCTACCTGCGCCGGGAGCGCATCCTCTCGGGCGAGTACCACGCCCTGCTCCTCTGGTGCGCGACCGGGCTCCTGCTGATGCTGCGGGGCACCGAGCTGCTCACCATCTTCGTGGCGCTGGAGCTCTTCTCGCTCTGCCTCTACTGCCTGGCGGCGTTCCATCGCCAGGTGAACGTCGCGTCGGAAGCGGCGCTCAAGTACTTCCTGATGGGCGCCTTCGTCAGCGCCTTCATCCTCTACGGCATCGCGCTGGTCTACGGCGCGACGGGCAGCACGCGGATGGCGGAGATCGGCCAGGCTCTCGAGGCCGTCGGCCGCATGCCGCTCACCGCCAGCCTCGGCCTGTTGCTGCTGGTGGCGGGCTTCGGCTTCAAGCTGGCCCTGGTGCCGTTCCACGCCTGGTCGCCGGACACCTACCAGGGGGCGCCGACGCCGTTCGCCGCCTTCCTCTCGGTGGCGCCCAAGGTGGCGAGCGCGCTGGTCCTGTTCCGCGTGCTCGAGGCCGCGGCGCAGGGTGGCGCGGCCGCCACGTCCGGCCGGTGGTCGGGGCTGGTGGCGATCCTCGCCGTGCTCTCCATGCTGGTGGGGAACTTCCTGGCCCTGGTGCAGCGTGACATCAAGCGCATGCTCGCCTACTCCGGTATCGCCCACATGGGCTACCTGATGCTGGCGATGGTGGTGCTCGACGACGCGTCGCTGCCTCCAGTCGTGGTCTACCTGGCGGCCTACGTGCTGATGAACGCCGGCGCCTTCGCCATCGTCACCATGCTCTACAGCCGTGCCGGCGAGCAGCACCTGATCTCGGACCTCTCGGGATGGGGCTACCGCTACCCGCTGCTCGGCGCCTGCCTGACCATCTGCATGCTGTCGCTGGCGGGCATCCCGCCGACCGCGGGATTCCTCGGCAAGTACCTGGTGTTCCTGAACGCCGTGGGTGACGGCCGGGTGGGGCTGGCGATCGTGGGCGTGCTGAGCAGCCTGGTGGGCGTCTTCTACTACCTGCGGGTGATCTACGTCCTCTACATGAAGGCGGAGAGCCGCCAGCCGGAGGGCCTGCTCATCGACGGCTGGGGCCGCGCCGCGGCCGTGCTCTCGGCTCTCGGCGTGCTGGTGCTGGGGATCTGGCCGACCGGTATCCTCCAGTGGTTATGGGAGGCGACCGGGGCCCGGTGAGTGAGCTGGAGGAGGTCTCTCCACTCACTCTCAACCGGCTCTCCTTCTACCTCCGCTGCCTCCGGCACCTACAGGAGCTGGGGATCAAGCGCATCTCCTCGCAGGAGATGGCGCGCCGGTACCATCTCTCGGCGACGCAGATCCGCAAGGATCTGGCGCAGTTCGGCGAGTTCGGGATCCGCGGCGTCGGCTACGAGGTCGACGAGCTGGCGGACCACCTGAACTCGCTGCTGGGCCTCGACCGCAAGCACGCGCTCCTCATCGTCGGCATGGGCAACCTGGGGAGCGCGCTCGCCTGCTACCTGGGCTTCAACTACGGTGCCTTCCACGTGGTGGCGGCGGTGGACAACGACCCGACCAAGGTGGGCCGCCGGTTCGGCGAGCTCGCCGTCCGCCACGCGTCGGAGATGGCCGAGGTGGTGCGCGAGTCCGGAGCGGAGATCGGCGTGCTCACCGTCCCGCCCGACGCCGCGCAGGAGAACTACGACGCCCTGGCCGACGCCGGCATCCGGGGGGTCCTCAACTTCGCCCCGGTCCGCGTCAAGCGCCGCGCCGGGGTCCCGCTGAAGAACGTCGACCTGCGCATCAACCTCGAGGAGCTAGCCTTCTTCCTCCGCGGGTGAGGCCACGGACACCCCCGCCTCCCCTCCCCGCTCGGACGACCGCCTCGACGCCCTCCTCTGGTTCGTCGTCCCGGCGC
>Ga0196965_1001050_pt1 | contig 11761 bp, 8 predicted proteins | sample S1_20metaG_FD_148668 | JGI IMG/M metagenome (GOLD analysis project Ga0196965, IMG submission 148668) | Soil microbial communities from Anza Borrego desert, Southern California, United States - S1_20 | ecosystem: Environmental > Terrestrial > Soil > Desert | place: USA: California | collected... | reverse complement strand
GGCAACTTATTTTGCACATCAGCTTTTTAATCCTGTACTGCAACCGGTAGAACAGATAACCCATGGTTCTGCTTTTGGATTAGGTGCCTTGAATACATTTTTGTTGAATGCAATACCGGCTGTGATCGTCGCCCTGATCTCCCTCATCTTGTTGTTTACATCGATCGTTATTTTTCGGAAGATGGTTTCAGACTTACTTCAGGTGGGGAATCCTCAAATGTTTAAAAGATTCTTTTTCAAAACACCCATCAAGTCATTTGGCTGGGGAATACTTACTACCGCCGCCATTCGGTCAAGCACCATTACAACCTCCATTGTGGTACCCATGGTCGCCAAGCGAATAACAAAATTAAAATACGCTGCGCCTTTTATCATGGGAGCAAATATCGGCACTACCATTACTGCATTCATCGCTGTGCTTTTATATGCCAATACAAAGGAAGCGATCACCATTGCTTTGGTACACTTCCTGTTTAATTTATGCGGTGTGCTCATTTTTTTTCCAATTCCTTTTCTTCGAAAGATCCCTTTGCAACTGGCGGCTGCGCTCGGTAAGCTCATGCTACGGTATAGATTAATGGGCCTGGTCTATTTGCTTTGCACATTCTTCCTGATTCCGTTTGCGTTAATCTATGCGAATCATGATCCGGAAAAGCGAAAGGACCTGATGAACGAAAGGAAACCCGTGTCTGGCATTGTCGATTTTCCGAAGGTACAGAAAGACACGGGTAACGACTAATATGCCAATTCAATCGGAATGCAGGTGATCAAATTTTAAAAACAACGTGATTCCAGGAGAAGTAAATCCATTACTCATGAGTTAATGTCGTTTAGTTAAGTTCCTATTAAACCTTTCCGTCCCCAGTTCTCCGGAGAGGGCAAGGTGAGGCGTAAAAAAACAAGCTTAACTAAACGACATTGAATCGTGACTTCTCTTTATATTGCAATAAACTGATTTTGCCGTGCTGAAAGACAGTATCATGAAGTTCCTGAAACTTGAAAACCTCGTTGAAAATGTGACGGGTTTTGTGGAGACACGTATTGAATTGATGAAATATGAGCTGAAGGAAGATGTTGCCAGGGTTGTTTCAAAGGTGGTGCTTTACTTGGCTGTGGCTTTGGTTTTTACGTTCTTTTTATTCTTTATCAGCCTGGCCATTGCAATAAAGCTGAGTGGAATGTGGGGAGACTTTTGGGGATTCGCTACGGTGGCCTTTTTTTACATTGCGGTAGGCATAACGTTGTTTTTGCTTCGCGATGGAATCAGCCTGAAATTAGAAAGACAACTGAGGAAAACAATTCAAAACAAGAAGTAGTATGGAACTGCTCGACACAGATGATGAAATGAAACAGGATTTGCTGCGTAAATCGGCAAAACACCGGGAGAAACTTCAGGGTGAAGTAAAGCTCATTACTGAAAATACCGAAAAGGTGATCACCAATGCGTTAATCATTGGCGGTTCTTTAGCATTATCGTATTTGCTAATGCACCAACTGACCAAAGGATCCGATAAACGAAAACATAAAGTAAAACATAAGAAGATAAAAGTGGTGAAGGCAGAAGCACCGGAACAGGTGGAGGTGGAGGAAGAGGATTCGACGCCTGGTGTTTTTAGTCAGATCGGGGCAGCCGTAGCAAGCCAGGCATCTGTGTTTTTACTTAATCTAGCTAAAGAAAAACTCACCGAATTTTTGCAGCCGCAAACGGAAAAGAAAGCATCATCATGAGCGTATTAACTACCTTACGTGAACGCCAGCAGAAGGGGAGGAAATCCATCGCGGTTTTATTGGATCCTGATAAAATTGAGGACACAGCGAAACTCCTTCCGCTTGTTAATCTGGCGAATGAGAACTGTGTTGATTTCTTTTTCGTTGGCGGAAGTCTCATCACCACGACAAACCTTTCTGAAGTTGTAAAAAAAATTAAAGAACACGTTACGATTCCCATCGTATTATTCCCTGGCAACAGTTTTCAACTGGAACCAACGGCGGACGCGTTATTGTTCTTGTCTCTAATCTCTGGACGTAACCCGGAGTTATTAATAGGTCAGCATGTTGTAGCGGCTCCCATTATCCGCAATACGAAGCTGGAAGTTATTTCTACCGGGTATATGTTGATTAATTCAGGGAAGATTACTTCGGTAGCATACATCAGCAACACCACACCTATTCCTGAAGATAAATATTCGCTCGCAGCATCTACCGCGATGGCAGGCGAGATGCTTGGATTACAAAGTATTTACCTCGATGCCGGTAGTGGTGCTGAGCGTGAAATCAGTGCACGAATGATTGCGTCTGTTCGAAAAGCGGTAAGTGTTCCGTTGATTGTAGGGGGAGGTATTAATACAGCACAAAAAGCACTCAATGCCCTGGAGGCTGGGGCCGACATGATCGTGATTGGTAATGCGCTTGAGAAAAAACCAGAGCTTTTAATTGAGATTTCTGATAAGATTTACGACTGGAATAAGAAGTAGGAAGGTGCGGCAGGGTGTCTGAATGTTGGTGTGCTGGTTTACCGATAGGTTTAAGTATTCTATTTGAAGGTCTTTGTTAAAAGCCATTTGAACGGAAAAGACGTGTAATTCCATGAAAGATTTTTGTCATGGGCACCAAATTAAGACGAAACAGCGGTTACCGTATCCATCGGAAAAAACGGATCAAATCTTTTCCACAGGAAGAATGGGATTGTTATGGCAATAGATAAGAGACAATTTTGGGATTCGAATTATTATAACCATCCACCGTTGACGGACGAAATGATCGTAGTAGCAGAAACTACGTTAGGAGTAAAGTTACCAACGCCTTTGATTGAATTGTTGAAAATTCAAAATGGTGGATATACAAAAGGTTTTGCGTTTCCGATGACACAGAAAACGACTTGGGCAGAGAATCATGTTCCGCTTTCGGAGTTATTTGGGATTGTGTTAGATGAAAATATCGAGTCTGCACAAAACATCATGGATACGGGCTATTTGATTGAAGAATGGGGACTTCCTGAAAAACAGGTTTTGTTAACAGGTGATGGACATTGGTGGATTACACTTGATTACCGGAGCAACGAAACTCCTTGTGTAAAATGGATCGATGTTGAATGCAAGCAAGAAATAAAGATCGCCGACAGCCTTGACGAGTTTTTTGATGGCCTTGTTCCGGATGACACATTTGCAGAAAATAATTGGTGAATGTAATAGGCTAAACGACTAAAGCCGGCCCGGGAGGCGAAAAAAATATGAATGAAAGATCATCTGATTAGCATTGATCAACACTGAACGAGGCATCCACTCCCACACATTTTTTCGAAAGTGATTGATGCTCTCGATGCGTTTTTCCCAGACACTAACAGATTTAAATTTAAAATCCATTTCCTTCCACTAATGATTAATTCATTCGCCTTTCTATCCAGATAACCAACGCATACATGCGAATACAACGGTTGGGCTAGGGATGCATAAGAATGCAATCACCTTAACAACTCTCTTGAAATCACCATCTTCTGAATCTCCGTTGTGCCTTCATAAATCTGCGTAATCTTCGCATCGCGCATCAGGCGTTCTACGTGATATTCTTTTACATAGCCATATCCGCCATGGATCTGCACCGCTTCAGTCGTTACATCCTGTGCAATTTGAGAAGCAAATAATTTGGCCATCGCGGCCGCTTTTACAAAATCCCTTTTTTGATCTTTTAGCCACGCAGCCTGATGAACAAGCATGCGTGCCGCATCTATTTTCGTAGCCATTTCCGCAAGTTTGAATTGGATGGCCTGGTGATTGGATAATGTTTTGCCAAAGGCTTTTCTTTCTTTCGAATATTTAAGCGCCAATTCATACGCACCACTCGCAATGCCCAATGCCTGTGATGCAATACCGATCCGTCCGCCATTCAATGTACTCATGGCAAAACCAAATCCGGATCCGTCATCACCAATACGATTTGCTTTAGGAACTTTCACGTCGCTGAACATAAGTGAATGCGTATCGGATCCGCGAATACCCATCTTGTCTTCTTTTTTTCCAACCGTGAAACCCGGCATTCCTTTTTCGACAATCAATGCATTGATGCCTTTGTGTTTTTTAGCTGCATCAGTTTGCGCGATAACGATGTATACGCTTGCACTGTTTCCATTTGTAATCCAATTTTTCGTACCATTCAACAGGTAGTGATCGCCTTTGTCTTCAGCGGTAGTACGTTGACTTGTAGCATCAGAACCAGCTTCCGGTTCTGAAAGACAAAAAGCACCTATTACCTCACCGGTGGCAAGACGTTTTAGATATTTTTGTTTTTGTTCTTCATTTCCATATTTCTCAAGACCCCAGCACACCAGCGAATTGTTTACCGACATACAAACAGAAGCTGAAGCATCCACTTTCGAAATTTCTTCCATCGCCAAAACATATGAGATCGTGTCCATCCCACCGCCGTTGTAGATAGGATCAGTCATCATGCCCAGAAAACCGAGCTCTCCCATTTTTTTAATTTGTTCAGTCGGAAACTTCTGATGCGTATCACGTTCAATTACGCCTGGTAATAATTCGGTTTGCGCAAAATCGCGGGCAGCTTGTTGAACAGCGAGGTGTTCTTCCGTAAGTTGGAAATTCATTTCAGGTTAATGTTATAATCGATGTACGAAGTACGAGGTACAAAGTACAAGGTACGAAGTACAAAATACAAAATACAAGGTACAAAGTATGAGGTAAAAAATACAAAGTAGGTCGGGCGTCTCGAAGCGAAAATAAAAGGCCTGAATTGCTTCAGGCGCACACCCTTTTATCCTTAAGGGAGCCAACGCACATTGTAATTTTACTTGCCTCGATGTTTCCCCTAAGGGGTCAGGGGTTTATAAAATCAGGGGTTTATAAAATTTCTGTGTATTACTCTGCCAATGCGTACCCTTTTATCCCTTAAAGGGAGCCAACGCACATTGTAATTTTACTTGCCTCGATGTTTCCCCTTAAGGGGTCAGGGGTTTATAAAATCGGGGGTTTATAAAATCTCTGTGTACTACCCTGCCACCGCGCACCATTTATCCCTAAAGGGAGCCACCGCACATTATAATTTTACTTGCCTCGATGTGTTTGAATGCTAAGAACGATTCAGGCAGTTTGCGCTAAAAAGAAAAAGGCCTGAATTGCTTCAGGCCTGTATTTAAATCAAAAACTGTTTCCAGCTTTTTAAAATGGTTTGTTGGGTTACTCATCCCGGCTTCCACCAAGAAAGATCATCACGTAATAGATCAGTGTTGTAACGGCACCAATTGCAGCTACTACATACGTCATTGCAGCCCATTTTAAAGCATCTTTTGCCATACCATGTTCTTTGGTCGTTACAATTCCCCGCGATTCCACCCAAGCCAATGCTCTTTTGCTGGCATCAAATTCCACCGGAAGGGTAATGATGGAAAATGCTGCAAAAACAGCATAACATACAATGATGATCAGTAATGCAGTGGGCCAGAAATTATGGATCATAGCACCACCGAAGATCATTCCAAGCATAATGAAATTCAAAATTTGACCACTTACATTTTGAATTGGCACCATTGCGGAACGTAATTGCAGCATACTGTACGCCTTTGCATGTTGAACAGCATGACCACATTCGTGTGCTGCTACCGCCGTGGCCGCCGCATTCCGGCCATGATAAACAGCCTCGCTGAGGTTCACGGTTTTATTTGCCGGATTGTAATGGTCAGTCAGCTCACCCTGAACGCAGGTTACCTGCACGTTAGCAAGGCCATTATCTGCCAGCATAAGACGTGCGACATCCGCACCTGTAAGGTCGCGGGTAAGATGAACTTGCGAGTATTCACGAAACTTGCTTTTTAAGCGGGAACTGACAGCCCACCCGATTATCATGAACACGACACCAATAACTAATGCACCCATAGTTGTATTTCCTTTTTTAAGTTGTTTTCTAGTTATGTCCCTACGGCAACAATCAATGTTTGCGCCAAACCGTAAAACTGCCAAAAAGACATTAGATTAACACATTAATTTCATCAGTAGTTTCTACATATCAAAAAGGAACGACATTAAATTTTGATTAGAAAGGCCGGTTTGTTTCAACGTTTTGATTCCGTTCTGTAAACGAATAACAGCGGAGGTTCCTCGGTTATTTTACTATGGTAAGAATATCGTTCGCATCTCAATTCCTTTTGTTGAAGAACAAACCTTAAGAGGCGTTATAGGCCGAGCTACTATGTACTTCCTGTAATAACGGGCCGAACGTTGATGTTATACATGTGTTGAAGAAAAATTTTGACAGATGCTTTTGAAAAATAATAAACAGAACGTCGCGCACTATTTCTCACCCTTAATATAATTTGACCAGGTCAGATTTTGTTATCTTGGTGACTATTTCATGAAAAAACTAGCAAGCATTTTTGTTCTTCTCTGCGTAATCAACATTCTTGCGCATGCGCAGAAAGAAACTGCCGCATTGCTGAAGGACCTTGATCAAGCGATTGCCGAACGAGAAAACTTTGAGAAGCAAAAAAGAGAAAATATAGATCGCTTAAAGCGACGCCTGACCGTGATGTCTGTCAAAGATGAGTTCGTGCTCACATCGCAAATTTTTGAAGAGTATAAATCTTTTATCTACGATTCTGCATTTCGCTATGCATTGCGACTCCAGTTCCTGGCGGCAAAGCTTAAGAATCCGGTTAATATATATAAATCCAAAATTAACCTCGGCTTTATTCTTGTTTCTGCTGGCCTTTTTAACGAAACGCTTGATACCCTCCAGGCGTTGGAAAGCAACTTACTGCCCGACAGTCTAAAATCTGATTTCTTTTTCCTGATCGGACGAACTTGTTATGACTTGGCAGAATTTAACCGGGATAATTTCTATAGCGTAAGATACAGGTTACGCGGTAATGGTTACCTGGATTCCTGTTTGCAATATTTGCCGTCGAATTCTTCCCGTTACTTACTCGTTTACGGCTTAAAAGCAGCTCATACTGGCGAATTTGAAACGTCGGCCAAAGCCTATGAAAAGCTCTTATCAGATTTCTCTCTCACCGATGCTGAAATTGCAGTTGCCACGAGTACGCTCAGTTTCATCTATACCCACTTAGGTCGCCTGGAAGAATCGAAGCAAATGCTGATTAGGGCTGCCATAGCAGATATCAAATCGTCAACCAAAGAAACTGTCGCGCTTCGTAACCTCGCGGAAATACTTTTTTATGAAGGCAAGGTCGAGAAGTCTTATGGATACATCAAAATCGCCATGGCCGACGCCAATTTTTATGGAGCGAATCACCGAAAAATTCAAGTGGCTTCTATCTTTCCTGTAATCGAAGGAAGACAACTCGCCATGGTCGAGTCAAGGAAAAATCTGATCAGTGTTTATGCTGTAGCCATTACGTTGTTTTCAGGTTTACTCATAGCATTTGGAATCATTATCTATAAACAGAACAAGAAGCTGCAGATCGCAAAGAAGGTTATTTCCGATTCAAACGAGAAACTAACAGAGACAAACCATCAGTTGATGGATTCCAATAAGATTAAAGAAGAATACGTCACCTATTATTTTAATACAACAGCTGAATATATCTCCCGGCTTGAAACTTTGAAAAAAACAATGGAGATGAAGTTGCTCACCAAAAAGATGGATGACTTGCGGTTCACCGTTGATAGTATCAACATAAAACGTGAACGCGAAGCGCTTTATCACAACTTCGACAAATTCTTTCTGGCATTATTTCCAGATTTTGTCCGGACGTTTCAATCTCTATTTAAAGAAGATGACCGGATTTCGCTAAAGGAAGGCCAGCTGCTAAATACCGAACTACGGATCTTCGCGCTAATGCGTTTGGGTATACACGACCCGGAAAAAATTGCCCGCATTCTCGATTATTCCCTCGCCACAATTTATACCTACAAAACGAGAATTCGACACAAGTCCATGGTTCCCAACGACGAGTTCGATAAGCGTATTATGGCAATTCCAACCATTTAAATCGTTTGAAATCTTCAGAATCGGTTCGAGATTACTTTGATTAGTCCTGTGTGGACGTGTAAGCAACATACTGAAAATCAAAAACATAGCTTCATTAATGAACAAAATTTTTTTTGATTTTTTCAGGATAAGTTGAACCCCCTTTTTTACCCCTCTTTCTTTGTCTTGTTCGCAAACGATTGTATGCGTACCCGAATCCCAAACGGTCAAAGACAATCACAAGCACCTAAATCAAACAAACACATGGTAAACAATTACAAAACTCAAGAAACCTGGCAACTGTCGGTTCGCGAGAAGGGAGAACCTTGTCTCGGAGATGGCAGAAGCGCCGGGTGGCTTTCGGCTTTCAAAAAAAGTCTGCTTATGCTCCTTGCACTTTTTCTGGTGACCGGCGCATTTGCTCAAGACCAGCAAATTACCGGAACTGTGCGAGATGAAAATGGCCAAACGCTTCCTGGCGTGAGTATTTTGCTTAAAGGTTCTAGCGGCATAGGTACGACCACAGGAAGTAACGGCGATTACACACTGGCTGTGCCTGCTAACCAAAAAGACGCGGTTCTTGTTTTCTCATTTATCGGGTACAAAACAGCAGAAGTTGTTGTTGGCAGTCAATCACAGATCAATGTTCAGTTTGAACTGGACCTTACAACACTGGGTGAAGTAGTGGTGGTAGGCTACGGTACGCAAGAAAGAAAGGACGTTACCGGTTCAATTTCTACTATTTCTCAAGACCAACTCAATCAAGGTGCGATTACTAACCCACTTCAGCAGATTGCAGGAAGAGCTCCTGGGGTTTCGATCACCCAGATCAGCAGCGAACCTGGTGCAGCTCCGAGCGTTCGGATCCGTGGGATTACCTCATTGCGTGGCGGAAATGATCCGCTTGTAGTTGTAGACGGAATCCAAGGAAATATGGACTTACTCAACCAAATCCCCCCAAGCGAAATTGAGTCGGTGGATATTCTGAAAGACGCTTCCGCGACTGCTATTTATGGATCGCGCGGCGCACCCGGTGTGATCCTGGTTACAACCAAAAAAGGAAAAGACGGAAAAACTACAGTAGAGTACAATGTTACTGCTTCAGTTGATTATATTCCTGAGAACAGAAAACTGAAAGTGCTGGATGCTGCGCAATGGTCGGAGCAGGCACTCTTGAATGGCGCTCCAGCTTCGGTGAATCATGGTTCAAATACAGATTGGTTCGATCTGTTAACACGCACAGGCTATACGCAGAACCACACGTTTTCTTTCGGTGGCGGTTCAAAAAGTTTTTCGTATCGCGCAGCACTTACTGCAATCCTTCAGGATGGTGTTGTTCTTAATTCGGATAACAAAAGATATATCGGAAGCCTCCAGGCAACACAACGTGCGCTTGACGACAGGCTCACACTAACATTCAACCTGAATTCCAGTATCAATAATTCAACAGGAAGTCCCAGCAATGTCGGCCCTGTATCATTTCAATCTACCTTAGTTAGTCTTGCCAATATCGCAAGGCCAACCGATCCTGTGTTCGATACAGACGGAAAAACTTATTACCGTGATGCGGCTGTGTTTCAATACATCAATCCATACGCTGTAGCCAAGAGCGTTATTAATGAAGGGACAAATAACAGTTTGATTGGAACCTTGCGTGCAGACCTTGAGATCATCGACGGTCTTACCGCAGGATGGTTTGGTAGTTGGAGAAAAACCGATCAAATGTGGGGATACTACAATCCCGCGAAGTCAACTATCGAAGATGCGATTACACGCAGCGGTATTGCAAACATTTCGAACAACAGGACTGACGAAAAACTCATGAACATGAGTTTTAGCTATACAAAACGGATTGACGATCACGCCCTTTCCGCCCTTATACTTTACGAGTGGCAAAATCAAACTTACTTTGGAAATTGGGCACAGGCTACTGGATTTGTTAATGACCTCACTACTTACAATAGACTTCAAGCCGGTGACCTTACGTTAGCATCTGCTGGAAATATCACCTCATACAAAAACGACAGAACGCTTGTATCATTCCTCGGCAGAGTAAACTATAGTTTCAGAGATAAGTATCTGCTTACAATCAGCCTGCGGCGAGATGGTTCTACTGTTTTCGGAGCAAACTACAAATGGGGAAATTTTCCTGCTGCATCTGTAGCATGGCGAGTTGACGAGGAAGCGTTCATGGAAAATCAGGAGATTTTTCAATCACTAAAGATTCGGGGCGGGTATGGCATTACAGGAAATCAACAGGGTCTTTACCCAGCGCAATCCCGTCAGTTAGTTGAATCTTCAGCCAACACTTATTTCGGCGGAAGGGAAATAACGAATTTCACTGTGGTTCAACCGGGAAATGCAGACCTGCGATGGGAGACCCGCAAACAGTCAAACGTCGGTATAGACTTCAGTCTTTTGGATGGACGATTAAACGGATCCGTTGATGCATTCCGGGCTATTACTGAAAACCTTCTTTTTAACTATACTGTTCCGAAACCACCGTATCCTACAAACAATCTGATTGCGAATGTAGGAAGCATGGAGAATAAAGGAATTGAGATAGCCCTTGGTTACGATTTGATTAAAAATCAAAACACAACGCTTACGCTGGGGGGTAATGTCTCCTTTCTGCGGAACGAAGTGCTTAAACTTGGGGGGTCGATCAATGGGGTTCCTGTGGATACCGACTATGTGCCCTGGGGCGCTACCAGTACTTATCTGATCGAAGGACATCCGATCGGGACTTTCAATATGCTTCGCCATACCGGCGTTGATGAAACCGGAGAAGAAACCGTACAGGATCGAGATGAAAATGGAGCGATAGATCAGGGTGTTTCGAGCAATGACCGATATATCGCCGGTTCTGCATTACCCACCTACACGTATGCGATCACTCCATCATTCAAGCATAAGAACTTTGACGTCTCTATGTTATGGAGAGGCTCTGGCGGAAACAAGATTTATAATAACATGCGGCATAGCCTGAGCATGCTCGAGATCATTGGCCGCGCAAACGTGCTTGAGAGCGCGCTCCCCTTGGGTATGCGCACTTCACAATATGCCTCTGATGTATGGCTTGAGGACGGATCTTTCTTCCGCCTTGAGAACGTGACAGTAGGCTACACACTACCGGTACAAAATATCAAATACCTGGAAAGAGTTCGTGTTTCATTGACGGGAAATAACCTGTTGCTTTTCACAAATTACTCGGGAGTTGATCCCGAAATCAACGTGAGTGGAAGCAATCCGGATAATGGATACAACCTGAATATGTTCGGTGGCGACAGAGGTGCTTATCCGCGCACCAGAAGTATTGCTGTAGGATTAAACATTGTTTTTAAATAGAAAGTCATGAAACAAAAAAATATTATTCACGCGTCATTCGCCATGCTCTTGCTGTTGCTATCGTGTACAGACATCGAAGAGAATATCTATGACAAGTATGCGTCATCTGAATTTTATGGTACGCCTGAGGGTGCAGATGCAGCGCTCGCCGCAGTCTATGGCCTTGTAGGAGGAAATTGGAACGGTGTCGGATATGCCGGCGCTGATATAGGCTGGTATGATGTGAACGAAATGTCCTCGGATGAACAAGTAATTCCGCACAGAAACGACGGGAACTGGCAACCTGATTTTGCGATCATCCATCAACATGAATGGCTTCCCACCGATGCGTATATCACCAACACATGGAACTGGCTTTACCGCGCTGTGTATGAGGCAAACTTAGCTGTCGCACTGCTTGAAGAAGCGCATGCAGACGTAGAGAAGATTGCTGAAGCCAAGGTGCTGAGGGCGTTCTTCTATTATCTTTTGATCG
>Ga0196965_1001049_pt1 | contig 11776 bp, 9 predicted proteins | sample S1_20metaG_FD_148668 | JGI IMG/M metagenome (GOLD analysis project Ga0196965, IMG submission 148668) | Soil microbial communities from Anza Borrego desert, Southern California, United States - S1_20 | ecosystem: Environmental > Terrestrial > Soil > Desert | place: USA: California | collected... | reverse complement strand
CCAACCAGCGCAACAGGTCTGTGTCCGGCCCGCTGAAAATGAACGAGCGTCATGATCTGAACCAAATGGCCAATGTGAAGTGAGTCAGCCGTAGGATCAAAACCAATGTACCCGGCTGTTACCCCCTTGTTCAGCATTTCTTCAGTGCCAGGCATAACATCGTGGATCATTCCACGCCAGCGTAGTTCATGTACAAAATTCATTCTGATTTATTTCCGGCAAAGATAAAAAAGTTGAGAAGAGCGTCGGGGCAGAGCAGGGTCTTTTTTAAAAGATAAGGGAAAGGCACCTTCGCTCGGCACACTTTCCCTTACTCACATTCAGTGGATTAATGCTAATGATGTTGCATGAGTTTCACTTCTCGAAGTCCCGTGGTTTCCACCGTAATATTACGGTTTGGTGCGGTATTCTTCTTAAAGTCTTCAATGATTTCCAGCACATCATAATCAATGGTTACAGAGTTCGTGCCATCTATAATGACCTTCGAGTTCCGCGGTACTTCTTCCAGGCTTAACTGAATGCTTGCCTTGTTGAGGAAAGTCACCTCTTCGGAAAGTCTGATTGTGATCACCTCACCTTCAGGATTCGCTTCTTTTTTATAGTAATAAGAATGTTTGTAATTCTTACGCAGGATAAAAAAGATCGCGAACGCCATTCCAATGCCAATACCGCGCAGAAGATCAGTAAATAAAATACCGACTACCGTAATGATGAAAGGCAGAAACTGATCCCATCCAAGCTTATACATTGTTTGGTATAAAGAGAACTTCGACAGTTTATACCCAACCATCAGGAGAATGACAGCCAGACTGGCCAACGGAATAAGATTAAGAAACCGGGGTATAAAAATGGCGGAAAGCAAAAGAATGGTTCCATGTAGAATGGTTGATAATTTCGAAGCGCTACCTGCACCGATATTCGCAGAACTTCGCACGATCACCTGAGTAATGGGCAATCCGCCGATCAATCCAGAAATCATGTTACCAACACCCTGGGCCTTTAATTCCCGGTTTGTCGGTGTAACCCGTTTGTATGGATCAATTTTATCGGTTGCTTCTACGCAAAGCAGCGTTTCAAGGCTCGCCACCAGGGCAATTGTAACTGCGGTTACATACACCTGTGGATTTGCAAAGCCACTAAAATCAGGGAAACGAAAGAAACTAAAAAAATCACCCACCGATGTCGCTACTGGTAGTTGTACTACATGTTCATCTTTTAAAAGCCATGCGGGATGAAATTGCATGAAAAGATAATTGAACAGGATGCCGGTCAGTACAACAAACAGCGCGCCGGGTAAGAATCTGAAAGCCGGAAATCGTTTCAGGGATGGTTTCTCGAAAAAGATAAGTAATCCGAGCGAAACCAAACTTATTATAATGGCACCCGGACTGCTATAAACAAATGCATAATACAATTCACTAAAAGTATTATGACCATCTGCTTGCTTTAAGGCTAAGTCGCCCATAAAATCCTTGTCGTATCCCAGTGCATGGGGTATCTCCTTTAATATAAGGGTAAGACCTATGGCGGCTAACATACCCTTGATCACGGAAGAGGGAAAATAATATCCGATGATACCAGCACGTAAAAACCCCGCGACAAGTTGTAAACACCCACCAAGAAATACAGCAAGTAAGAATACTTCAAAACTACCCAGTGTCTGTTGTGCCGTTAATACAATCACTACCAATCCTGCAGCGGGTCCGGATACACCCACCGATGATCCACTCAGGTAACCGACTACAATACCGCCAATTATACCTGCGATAACGCCTGAAAAGACAAGATCAGGTCTACCGGTGGATGCTAATCCAATTCCTAAACACAACGGTAATGCTACCAGGAAGACAACAACACTCGCCGATGCATCCTGTTTTAAATTCCTAAAAAGATTTCTGCTCATACAAATCTGCGGGTTAAACTGAATTCACTTCATTATCCAGCACAATCTTGCCGTCCATTCTGTAGATAGAATGAAGCATGTTGCTGTTGTCAATGGTTACACCAAGATCATCGATTATTCCTGTTCTTAAATCGTAAACCCACCCGTGAACCTGCAGGTCAAGATTGTTTTTCCAGGCATTTTGAACGATCGAAGTTTTAGTAAGATCATGGACTTGTTCAATAACATTAAGTTCCACCAGTCTGTTAAACCGTTGATGCATATCGCTGATGGCTTCTAGCTCCTTGCTGTGCATGCGATACACGTCTTTGATAAAGCGAAGCCAGTTGTCAACCAGGCCAAATTGTTCGTTTTCCATAGCGGCCTTTACACCACCACATCCGTAATGGCCGCAAACAATAATGTGTTTCACATTCAGAATGTTTACGGCATAGTCTAATACACTCAGCAGATTCATATCAGAATGAACCACCATGTTGGCGATATTGCGATGAACAAAGATTTCACCAGGCAATGTGCCGGTAATTTGATTCGCCGGTACACGACTATCAGAGCATCCAATCCAAAGTGTTTGAGGACTTTGACCTTTAGATAGTCGTTCGAAGAACTCCGGGTCTTTATCGAGGGTCTCCTTCACCCATGTTTTATTTCCGTCTAGTAATGATTGATAGATGATATCCATAAAAGAATAAGTTATTGTAAAAAGTAAATCACGTTGGATTACTTACATTTTTGAACCGCCTGACACTGTGCGTATCGGTTGATTTCAAATTCCACGATGATTGCAGGTATTGAATTGCTTCAATGCATCACAGTCGTCAGGATGTTAAGTACTAAATAATGTAAGGGAATAAAGAGTCAGAAGCTTAAGCTTCGGGAGGAGGAGAAAATATTTGGGAAAACCCTTCTTGAAGAATCAATGTGTGTAGTACGCCCGTGCGTTGTTGGGCAATTAAATAGAGATGCTGGTGATGATAAAGGTTGTGGTTGAAATAAAGATCAACGCCTTTGAGCTCAGACAATTTTTCATGACTGTCAACGGGGGCTTCACTTTCTTCTTCAAAGCCACCGGAATTAAGAATACAAAAAATGGTTTGGATCGTGCGGTCCTTTTTATCCAAGTTAAGAAAAACTACTTCGGCCATAAAAAAGCTCAGGTTCACAAATGTGATACCTGTCACAAAGAGGAAGACGAACCTGATTAATGGCTTTCTCAGTATTTCCATGGTTACAAAAATAACCATTTTTTTGATTTTTTAAGTATTTCAAGGCTGATAATGGCACGATACACACCACGTCGTCAAATTTTTAAACTTATAAAACCTTGAACCTTATCGTATTATGTCAATTGTTAATAATACGTTAATTATTTTATGCGTATGATACGGAGATATTGTGATTTGAGTTCCGTATAATTAAGGCAATAAATTTTCAATCATATACCTACCGATTCATGAAACAACCAGATTCCTTAAATCTCGTAGCGGAATTTCACAAAACATTCAAACATCCCGTCTTGGCTACCCCAGCCATTCCATCAGAGGATAGGTGTAAACTAAGGGTGGCTTTGCTTGCCGAAGAACTGAAGGAACTCGAAGTAGCCATATTGGAAAAGGATATAACCGGCGTGGCTGATGCTTTATGTGACTTGCAATATGTTTTATCTGGTGCCATTCTTGAATTTGGATTAGGAGAGAAATTTGCGGCTCTTTTTGAAGAGGTACAACGATCCAACATGAGTAAGGCCTGTGCCACCGAAGCCGAGGCCAAGGCAACTGTGGAGCATTACTTGAAAAAGGATAAAACTGAATGCTTCTATAAAGAAGCGGATGGCCGGTACCTGGTATATAGAACCGCTGATAACAAAACCATAAAATCGATTAATTACAGTCCAGCGGACCTGGACCGGATCTTGCGCTAAACATAAAATTCAAATTGGAATATAGCTTCCTGCCCACGTTGTTGTAAAGGATTAATGGCCAGGATTTGACTATCATTATAGGCTTTTATAAACTCCGTTCGGCTGATGCGCAATTTACTTTGTCCCGGTTTAATTCTATGGTATTGCATACGGCCGGATGCATTCGCAGTAGCACTGTAGATGAACGTGAACTGAAGTGGAATCGGGGATGGGATGTATCGCATATTGACCTCGTGGATCTTGATGCAAAGGTAATGAAACCTGACGTGTAATTTTACACCATAGTAACGGAATATTTTGACATTGCGTAATAAAAATCGTGCAATCGAACACTAGGTACCAAAGGTCTTCGAGCGTCCCATTCAATAGTTTGTACGATGATATAGTCACATGCTATTAATGCATCGTCAAAGTGGATTGAGTTCAAGGCCTGGTAGCACTTACAACGTTTGACAAAGGTTGAAAGTTTACTTAGAAGACATTAGTTAATAATCGGATGTTGGTCGCATGAAAGTTCATACTGTTTCGTTTAATCATTATATTTAAAAAACATAAAGTCCTTTTCAATGGAAAATTCTTCAGGTAACACATTTCTTATCTCCTGGCATTACGCCATGTTTATCGGATCTGTCATTATGATTGTCGCGGGGTTAGCTGTTTATATCGTTCATAAGATCAGGGTTTCCTCCATTAGCGATTACAAGGCAAAGTATGACTACATCAATTTAAGAGAAATAAAGAATTACCGCCTGATGTTTATGTGTTTCGGGATTGCCGGATTGATGGCCATAAACTTGTATGGTATGGGAAAACTGCATGAAATGGGCGTATGGTTCTTTGTGCGGTTTTTTATCTCTGTTGCAGGTGGTACGCTTATCGTTTATGTCGCCTTTCTTGTCTTGGAATACTATTATCCAACCATCCTGAACCGAAAGCTTAAGAAATGGCGTTATATGCCACGCACCAGTAAGGCGGGAACCGAGATGCGGCTGTTGAGCGAAGAAGAGGAAGATGTTCACATGGAAGAAGGTATGCGTGCCGAGGAGGACGTGTTTTCCATTGATTACGATGTATGGATGGACGAGAAGTCTGGCGAAGTAAAAATTGAAAAATACCCCGGACACCTACAGGCTTTGCAATGCAACAGTTGTGGATTTTATACAATGAAAGTGGTAAGGGAAGAAATCACGCGCCAGCCGAGCAAGCATGCCTCCGGTGAGCTGATCAAACATTATCAATGTTCGTATTGTAAATCAGTCCGGGCAACGGCCTTTAATATATCAACGAAAGAAGTGGATGACTATAAGAAAACAGCAAATCACCGCTTTAAAACCAATAGCAGCGTTGACCTGGTACGGGTTGAAATCCATTCGGATATAAAAGGCAAGAAGTTTTTTGAATTTCAGAATCTGGATCAGGCGGTAAAATTTTTAGAAGAATACGATGCTGAAAAAACCACTTAAATAATAATCGTGTCTGGAATCATCGAATAACCGCCGTTTTCGTTAAACGGCAAATGAATCTAATTCATTAAATTTTGTTTTAAATCAAGGCACGCGGTTTGCGTGTCCAAATTACAAAGAAATATATATGGGAATGATAAAGGAATTGATTTTAGCAGGAGGAGTAAGTATAGGTGTGATGATTTCAGCTTTTGCAGGTACTCATCCACCTGACACAAGCCGGTTAGAACCTAAAGCCGTTTATGGCAAAGAAGCTAAAGTAATTGCCTACATATTGGACAACAATCATTATCGGAAAATCAGCCTGAACGATTCGTTGTCTTCGGTTATTCTGGACGAATACATTTTAAGTCTTGATAATAACAAAACATATTTCACCAGTGCCGATGTGGCCAGGTTCGAAAAATACAGAACGAAAATCGACGACCTAACCCGTGATGAAAATGTTGATGCGGCGTATGAGATCTACGCTGTTTTTCGGGAGCGGTTCAACGAACGGATGAAATATGTGACGGATCATTTGATCAACAAGGAGTTTGATTACAGCATTCAGGAGTTTTACGAGACGAACCGCGATAAGGAGGCCTGGTGTAAATCTGACGCTGAGTTAAATGAAGTGTGGAGAAAACTTATTAAAAGCCAGGCACTCAGTTTAAAACTGGCGGGAAAGGCGCAACCGGAGATAAGCAAAACATTGAAAGACCGGTATGATCGTTTCTCGCGGTCGATCAGCCAGTTTACATCGGAGGACGTTTTCAGTGTTTATATGAATACCATCACTGAAGCTTACGATCCCCATACAAATTATCTTTCGCCGCGGGCAGCTGATCTTTTTAAGCAGAGTATGAGCTTATCGCTTGAAGGTATAGGGGCAAGGTTGCAAACTGAAAACGACTACACAAAAGTTGCTGAAGTTATTCCTGGTGGGCCGGCGGAGAAAAGCAAGCTTATCCAACCAAACGATCGGATTATAGCAGTAGGGCAGGGAGAAACAGGAGAACTGGTTGATGTTATTGGCTGGAGAATAGATGAAGTGGTTAAATTAATCAAAGGACCAAAAGGAACAACGGTAAGGCTATCTATCCTCCCAATGGAAACCGGCATAAACGGAAAGCCCAAAACCATTATGTTGATCCGCGATAAAATAAAACTCGAAGATCAGAAAGCCAAAAAGACGGTGATTAACTATGAGAAGGACGGGAAACCCGTGAAGCTTGGCGTTATTACATTGCCGAGCTTCTATATGGATTTCGATGCGTACCAAAAAGGTGACCCGGATTATACCAGTACAACCCGTGATGTGCAAAAACTCATTCAAGAGTTACAGACCGAAAAGATTGATGGCCTTGTTCTGGATTTGCGAAATAACGGCGGCGGATCTTTATCAGAAGCCATTGACTTAACGGGTTTGTTTATTAAAGATGGTCCTGTTGTTCAGGTTAAAAATTCTGCCAATCGTATTGAAGTGGGACTGGATGAAAATCCATCCATATTATACAATGGCCCAATGGTTGTTCTTACTAATCGGTTTAGCGCCAGCGCGTCAGAAATTTTCGCTGGTGCCATACAGGATTATCACCGCGGTGTGGTAGTGGGCGAATCTACCTATGGTAAAGGAACTGTTCAAACGGTGATCCATCTAGATCGGTTTATGAACGAAAAGGAACCTGTTGGAGAATTAAAACTCACGTTCCAAAAGTTTTATCGTGTTACCGGAAGCAGTACACAAAATAAAGGTGTAATACCAGATATCGAATTGCCTACAGCACTTGATCCGGAACAATTTGGTGAAAGTTCAAGTCCGAATGCGTTGCCATGGGACGAGATTCGCGGAACACTTTTTCAAAAAACACCGGTGATAGACGATAAGGTCTTGGCGAGTCTTAACAGGACATATCAAAACCGCCTTAAAACCGATGACATGCTTAACAAGCTGGTGGCCGAAGCGCAGGAGGCACGGAAAAACTTTAAGGAGACAAGAGTTTCTCTGAATGAAGCGGTTAGAAAAAAGGAGATGGACGAAGCAGAATTAAAACGTGGTCAAACGAAACTCGATACGAAAATGACTGAAAAAGAAGCTCCTGTTGTTAAGTCGAATCTCAATGATGTTGACGATGAATACCTGAGAGAAGGGCTTATTGTACTTTCCGATCTGATCGGGACAAAAATAGGATAACGACATTATCCAAAATGACTTGAAAAGCGAAGGTTTACTTTCGCTTTTTTTGTTTTGCGATCATTTCCCCCGAATGTGTTTTTTGGTTGTATAAATTGTTATTTTGGAAGCTGGTTAAGCAGATTTCATGAGTGAAGAATTACTCAAAGCTATTGTACAACTTTTTGCCATCGTAGCCCGCGAAAGGATTACTGATGATGAACGCACAAACATTAAAGAATTCTTAGCGCTACATCTTAATCGCGAAGCTACAGCTTATTACCTGAAGTTATTTGATGAGTTCTGTCACACGCACCAGTTAAGCGCGGCCTCCGAATCACCTGCTGCTGTCGATACAGACACACAACAATTTATTGATGATTGGTCTAATATCATGAAAATCATCAAACAGGTGAACCGCGCACTCACCATGCAACAAAAGCTTGTGTTGGTTATTAAGATCATTGAACTCATCTATGCTGATCATCATATTTCCGAGCGCCAGGCTAACCTGATTTTTTATATTGGCCAAGCTTTAAAAATTCCCAAACAAGTTACAGATACCCTTACGTCATTTGTGCAGGGTCAGGATATTGAAGAATTCAATTCCCGTAATATTCTGGTTATTGACGAAGGCTCTGGCGACTATGAAGGGCCACGTCTTATTGAAAAGAATTTAACAGGTCTCATCGCGATTCTACGCCTTCCGGAAGCGGAGACTTATTTTATCAAGTACCTGGGCATTACCACCCTCTACCTTAACAGCATCATCTTAAAAAGCCGGAAGATCGATGTGTTTCCTACAGGTAGCACAATACGCGGTGACAAGGTCGGTCCGATTTATTACAGTGATATTATCGGCAAATTCCTGCGTGGTGAGAGTACATCCAAGATTACGTTCACAGCGGATCATTTGTTTTACCATTTCAGAACGGGTCGCGCTGGCCTGCAAAACGTAAATATCGCTGAGCAGGGAGGTAAACTGATTGGAATAATGGGCGGAAGCGGTTCCGGTAAATCAACGCTTTTGAATGTGCTGAATGGTGTCGAAAAACCTTCCAGCGGCAGAGTGCTTGTTAATGGTATAGACATACATGAAAATTCAGAGCAAGTCAACGGGATCATTGGGTATGTACCCCAGGATGATCTCCTGATGGAAGATCTTACCGTATTTGAAAACCTCTATTATGCTGCTAAGCTTTGTTTCGGTCATTATACTGAAAAGCAAATCATTGATATCACGGTAAGGGTACTGTTTAATCTTGGTTTAACAGAAACCCGCGACCTGAAAGTTGGTTCGCCCCTTCAAAAGACAATCAGTGGAGGACAAAGAAAAAGATTGAATATCGGGCTTGAACTGTTACGCGAGCCGACAATCCTTTTTGTTGATGAACCTACGTCCGGGCTTTCATCACGCGATTCGGAAAACATCATGGATCTGTTAAAAGAACTTTCCCTTCGCGGTAAGATGGTGTTTGTTGTGATCCATCAACCTTCGTCTGATATATTCAAGATGTTTGATACCCTCATGATCATGGATGTCGGCGGGTTTCAGATTTATTATGGTAATCCCATTGAAGCTGTAACGTATTTCCGGGAAATCATCAATGCGGCAAACCGCACGCAGGGTGCCTGCCCGGAATGTGGAAATATAAATCCGGAACAGATATTCAGCATTATCGAAACGAAAGTCGTCAATGAATATGGGAGATTAACCAATACGAGAAAAGTCTCTCCGGGACAATGGTATCAATACTTTAAGCAGAAGATAAAGATTCCGCGAATCGACCATGTTAAAGAGTCGTTACCTGTTACGCAGGAAATACCTGGATGGGCGAAGCAATTCAAGGTGTTTGTTACACGCGATGTGTTGTCAAAATTTTCGAACCGGCAATACCTTCTGATTAATTTAATGGAGGCGCCTGTGCTGGCTTTCTTCATTGCTTTTATGGTGAAGTACTACAACGTACTGGAAGGTAATCCGCAATACACATTTTACAATAATGATAATATTCCTGTTTATTTTTTCATGAGTGTGGTGGTGGCTTTATTTTTCGGATTAACGATGAGTGCCGAAGAAATATTCCGCGACCGGAAAATTTTGAAACGGGAAAGATTTTTACACCTGAGCCGGAGCAGTTACCTTTCATCAAAGGTGTTTATCATGTTTGGTTTTTCGGCTATTCAAACCCTGTTATTTATTCTGGTCGGGAACGCCATCCTTGAAATTCCACTCCTGGAAATGCGGTACTGGCTCATTGTATTTTCCTGCTCTTGTTTTGCAAACATGCTGGGACTAAACATTTCATCGGCATTTGACAGTGCGGTAACGATATATATTCTGATTCCGCTGCTGGTTATTCCGCAATTGTTGTTAAGTGGTGTTGTAATAAGTTTTGAAAAATTCAATCCCACAGTTGGTAAGCCAGTAGGCATCCCGGTAGCGGGAAATCTCATGGCTTCGCGATGGGCATTCGAAGCGTTTATGGTAACCCAGTTCAAAGACAACCCTCATGAGAAGCAGTTCTATGCACTGGATAAAGTAATAGCTGAAGCGGAGTATAAACGTGTGTATTATATTCCTGTTCTTGAATCTGAACTGGCGAATTGCCTTAGTAACCGGGCTCATTGGCGAAACCCCCGTCATGAACCGATTCGTAATTCGCTAGCCCTATTACAACATGAAATTCAAAGCGAATTACAGCATATCGGAGATGAGGTTTTTCCGGCAATTGATAAGCTTGTTGTAGGAAAATTTGATTCTGCAGTGCACTGGGAAACGTCAAAATTTCTCAATGTATTAAAAGCATACTATGGAAGGCGTATGACGCGGGCTTCAACAGAACGGGAGCATCTAATCGATTCGCTTACAGCAACACCGCAATTAAATGATGTTTTTGAAAAGGAAAGATTACGGTATGTGAATAGAGCGGTGACGGATGCGGTAAAAAATACCGCAACCACAAATCGGATTGTTGAATATGAGGGTAAGCTTATTCGGAAAATCTATCCGATTTATATGGAAGAAACCAAACCCGATTCATGGTATGATTTTTCAGCGAATCTTTTTCAACCGGTAAAACACTTCGCGGGGCAATATATCGACACCCTTTATTTTAATATTGCAGTAATCTGGTCAATGACTTTGTTTTTATTTATTACTTTATACTTTAATGTTTTAAGACTCGCCATCAAATATCTGGGCGGAAACAGAAAACATCGTAAAAAGGATAAAATATAATTCTGAAACGTATGGTAAATAAATCAATCCTCTTATTTGTTGCATGTTTTGTAGCCCTGGGCGTTTTCTCTTGTGGAGAAAATAAACACAAACACGAAAGTGATAGTTCTGTACAGGATGCAGAGACATGGAAGGAAATGGATGACTTCCATCTTATCATGGCTGATGTGTTTCATCCTTATATGGATTCAGCGAATCTTCAACCCGCGAAACAGCATGCCAGTGCGATGGCCAAGGCGGCTTCGGAATGGGCTGAATCTCCACTTCCGGAAAAAATGGACAATGCCGCAACCCGTAACAAACTATCCTTGTTGAATCAGGGATGTCAGGAGTTCGTTAACATTGCGCAATCGGAAGACTCGGTGGAGATTGGAACTTCCCTGACTGCGCTTCACGACTTATTTCACGAAATCCAGGAAAAATGGTATGGACACGATCATGGTGGTCATGATCACGATCACGATCATCATTAGAGACGGATGAAGTTTAATGCTAAACTTTTACATATGGTTTTGCATTCATTCGTGTTCTAATTATCTTTCCTGGAAAACCTAATCCCTAACCATGTCAGAGCCTGTAGTTGCAAAAGAACAAAAGAAAACCCTTTGGTTTGTTATCACTGCTTCTTCGGTTGGTACGTTAATCGAGTGGTATGATTTTTACATTTTCGGTAGTCTCGCGATAATACTCTCGGAACAGTTTTTCCCCAATACAAATCCAACGGCGGCATTTCTTTCAACGCTTGCCACTTTTGCGGCAGGTTTTATCGTTCGACCTTTTGGGGCAATTGTGTTTGGCAGGCTAGGAGACCTGGTCGGAAGGAAGTACACATTTCTGCTCACTTTAATCCTGATGGGTGGGTCTACGTTTGCCATCGGGCTTGTACCCAGCTATGCTTCTATTGGCATGTTTGCTCCGATAATTGTATTGGTGTTGCGCCTTGTTCAGGGCCTTGCTTTAGGAGGAGAATACGGTGGTGCTGCGACTTATGTAGCAGAACATGCTCCTGCAGCTAAGCGTGGATTCTATACCAGCTTTATTCAGACCACAGCAAGCCTTGGTTTATTTGTATCTATTGGTGTGATCTTGTTGG
>Ga0196965_1001048_pt1 | contig 11791 bp, 6 predicted proteins | sample S1_20metaG_FD_148668 | JGI IMG/M metagenome (GOLD analysis project Ga0196965, IMG submission 148668) | Soil microbial communities from Anza Borrego desert, Southern California, United States - S1_20 | ecosystem: Environmental > Terrestrial > Soil > Desert | place: USA: California | collected... | reverse complement strand
AATCCGCATATTGGGGAAATGAAGAAAGTAATTGCCCCACTCATGGGCATCACCGAAGATGATATCAGTATCAAGGCGACAACGAACGAAAAGCTCGGATACGTTGGCCGCGAAGAGGGCGTGAACGCCTACGCCGTTGCCCTCATTATCCGGGACTGATATGACTGTCGAGATTATTACCACCGCTGACGGATCACATTCCCTCCGCCATACGGAGCTCCAGGAAACGTATCACTCCATCCATGGTGCCTTGCAGGAATCGAACCATGTGTTTATCCGGAACGGGCTGGATTTTTATCTGCAGTCCACAGCGGAAAAGGCATCAATTTTTGAAGTCGGATTCGGAACCGGGTTAAATGCATGGCTTACGCTCCGCCAGGCGCGCCTGAGGAATTTACGAATTCAATACACTGCCGTTGAAGCATATGTTTTACCAGAACAGATATGGTCTGGATTAAATTACGCGGAGGATGAAGAGACGCGTAAGGATTTCGAGGCACTTCACCGCGCTGCGTTGAACGAACCGGTCAAGATCTGCAACGAGTTTAAGCTGACAAAACTGCACCAGCGCCTGGAGGATATCGATGCCATGGCCGCGGCATATGATGTGGTGTACTTCGATGCTTTCGCCCCCAACAAGCAGCCCGAAATGTGGACCTTGTCAGTGTTAAGTAAAATTGAAGGCCTGATGCGACCGGGAGCGTTATTCGTTACCTATTGTGCGAAAGGCCAATTGAAACGGGACTTGAAGTCACTCGGCCTCATCGTGGAGACACTGGAAGGACCTCCCGGGAAAAAGGAAATGGTAAGGGCACAAAAGCCATTATAGCCTGACGCAACAAAATGCCTGTGGCTTGAACTTTCATTTATTAGCAGGCAGGTGTTTTGAAAATTCTTCAATCGTTTTCGATCTTTTTGCCAATTTGCAAAAATGACCAGAGCGCAATCGTGTACGTTTTTGATATTTTGAATGATTTTGAAGCCTTTCTAAAAAGATTCAAAAAATTCTGCCGGGAAGCACTATTCCCAAAATTTCCTTCTGTCGTTTTGGTAACTTTATAGAATCCGTTTCGCCCAAAACGGCTTTTAACACACCCTTTACAACCAGTTAACAAGAAAGAATGAAGAAAGAGACTACCAGCCGTGGCTTGTACACCCCTGAACTGGAACATGATGCCTGTGGTATCGGCTTCGTCGCCAATATCAATGGCACGAAAACGAATCAGACCTTGCGCGATGCACTATCCATGCTGGAAAACATGGAACATCGCGGCGGAAAAGGCAGCAGCCCTAAAACCGGGGATGGTGCCGGTGTTTTAATTCAACTTCCCCACGACTTCTTTGCGGAAGAAGCAACGCGTCTGGGTTTTGAGCTTCCCGCGCCCGGAAAATATGGCGTCGCGATGGTGTTTTTTCCCCGCGATAAAAAAGTAATGAACGCGTGCCGCGAAGTGCTGCGCAAAAATATCAAAGAACTGGGACTCGAAGTGGTGGGATTCCGCGTCGTGCCGGTCGACCACAGCGTGCCCGGTCCTGGCGCCGCCGAGGTAGAACCTGTGATCGAGCAGGTTTTCATAACGCCGGTAGACCCCACGCTGACAGGGGATGCCTTCGAACGGAAACTGTTCATCCTCAGGAATTATACCTCGCATACAATATCCACTTCCGTAAAAGGAACGAACAAGGACTTCTATATCACCAGTCTTTCTTCCCGTACCATTGTATACAAGGGACAGTTGCGTACGGAACAGCTCCGCACCTACTTCTTTGACCTTCAGGATGCCCGGTTGAAAACCGCATTGGCCCTGGTTCACTCCAGGTTTTCTACCAATACTTTCCCGAACTGGAAACTTGCACAGCCCTTCCGTTACATAGCACACAACGGTGAGATCAACACGATCCGCGGCAACGTCAATAAAATGAAATCGAAGGAAGCGCTCTTCAAGTCGACGCTGTTCAGCGACGAGGAGTTGAAGAAGCTGCTGCCGATTACCAGTCCCGATGGATCTGACTCCGCGAACCTCGATGCCCTGGTTGAAATGCTCGTGCTCTCGGGCCGTAGCATTCCCCACGTCATGATGATGCTGGTGCCGGAAGCATGGCAGGACAACAAGCTGATGGATCCACACCGCAAGGCGTTTTACAAATACCATGCATCGATGATGGAGCCGTGGGACGGTCCCGCCGCACTGGTCTTCACGGATGGATCACGTATAGGCGCTACGTTAGACAGGAACGGACTTCGTCCCCTGCGCTATTGCATCACCCGTTCGGGCCGCGTTGTCGCCGCTTCGGAAGCCGGTGCGTTACCCGTGGACCCCAAAGATGTGCTGGAAAAGGGCCGCATTACGCCCGGGAAGATGTTGATGATCGACCTTGAGCTTGGAAAAGTACTCGACGACGAAAAAGTAAAACGCTCCGTTTACGAAGGCAAATCATATTACAACTGGATCATTCAGAATCGCCTGAAACTTCGCCTCGAGCCCGAGGTCGAATGGATTGAAAGCACCTTTGACGAGAAAACGCTGGTGCAACGCCAGAACGCCTACGGGTATACTTCCGAGGATATCAAGATGCTGTTGCTGCCCATGGCGGAAAAAGGATATGAAGCGATTGGCTCGATGGGTGATGACGCACCCCTGGCTGTCCTCTCCAAGGAAAGCCGTCATCTTTCCAACTACTTCAAACAGCATTTTGCACAGGTCAGCAACCCGCCCATCGATCCGATTCGCGAACGCCTGGTAATGTCGTTGTTTACCCGCGTCGGCTGCAGCCTGAATGTGCTGGACGAAACACCGGAACACACCCGGCAGATCCATATCTCTCAGCCCGTATTGCTCAACCAGGACCTCGAGAAACTGAAACATATCCAGGACCAGGGATTCGAATACGCCGTGATCCAATGTGTGTTCAAGGCAGATGGCGCGCCAGGCAGACTGGAAGAAAATATCAACCGCATCTGCTGTGAAGCAGAAAAAGCTGTCCGTGCCGGAAAGAAAATTCTGATCCTTTCCGACCGCAGGATCAGCGACGAATATGCACCCATCCCGTCATTGTTGTCGGTGGGCGCAGTGCATCAGTACCTTGTAGAAAAAAGGATCCGGACACAGGCAGGACTGGTCGTGGAGGCCGGCGACGCGTGGGAAGTACATCACTTTGCCACCATCATCGGATATGGCGCCAGTGCGGTCAACCCGTACCTCGCGCTGGAAAGCATCCATTTCATGAACAAGCATGGCATGTTCTACAAGCCACTGGCAGATGAGGAAGCGTATGTAAACTACCAGAAGGCGATTGGCAACGGCTTGCTGAAAGTAATGTCTAAAATGGGTATCAGTACCTTGCAGTCATACCAGTCCGCCCAGATCTTCGAAGCGCTGGGTTTAGGCAGCGACGTGATGGAAAAATGTTTCAGAGGCACCATCAGCCGGATCGAAGGCCTGTCGTTCGATGACCTGGCCACGGAAGTCCTGGTGCGCCATCGGTTGGCGTTCATCAACGACAATAAAGACCTCCAGGTGGGGGGTGTTTATCAGTGGAAACGCCGCGGCGAAAAGCACATGTTCAGTCCCGAGGTAATCCACCTGCTGCAGCATTGCACCAAGACCAATAATTACGAGGTATATAAAAAATACTGCCAGAAAATCAACGACCAAACCCGCGATCAGCTCACGATCAGAGGTTTATTCGAGTTCAAAAAGCGTAATTCCGTCCCAATCAGCGAGGTAGAGCCCGTTGAAGAGATCTTCAGGCGTTTTGCCACCGGGGCGATGTCGTTCGGCTCTATCTCACATGAAGCCCACTCCACACTGGCCATTGCCATGAACCGCATCGGCGGAAAAAGCAACAGCGGTGAAGGCGGCGAGGATGAGATCCGTTTTGAGAAAAAAGACAACGGCGATTGGGAACGCTCTGCCATCAAGCAGGTTGCCTCCGGTCGTTTCGGTGTCACCAGCTACTACCTGGCGAATGCTGATGAACTTCAGATCAAAATGGCCCAGGGCGCAAAGCCCGGAGAAGGCGGTCAGCTTCCCGGCCATAAAGTAGATGACTGGATTGGCAAGGTTCGTCACTCTACACCCGGTGTGGGATTGATATCACCCCCGCCACATCACGACATCTACTCGATTGAAGACCTGGCCCAGTTGATCTTCGACCTTAAAAATGCCAACCGCCAGGCCAGAATAAATGTCAAGCTCGTTTCTCAGGCCGGTGTAGGAACCGTTGCTGCCGGCGTTGCGAAAGCGAAGGCGGATGCCATCCTGGTATCGGGCGCTGACGGCGGTACAGGCGCTTCGCCGATCAGTTCGGTACGCCATGCCGGCCTGCCCTGGGAACTGGGTGTCGCCGAGGCGCACCAGACCCTGGTGAAGAATAATCTCCGCAGCAGGGTAGTGCTGCAGACCGATGGACAGATCCGCACCGGTAAAGATCTGGCCGTGGCAACGATGCTCGGCGCAGAGGAATGGGGTGTTGCAACGGCTGCGCTGGTGGTCGAAGGATGTATTATGATGCGCAAATGTCATCTGAACACCTGCCCCGTGGGGATTGCCACACAGGATGAAACATTAAGAAAATTATTCACCGGCGATCCTGACCACGTGGTTAACTTCTTCACGTTCCTGGCACAGGATCTTCGCGAAGTGATGGCGGAGCTTGGTTTCAGGACGGTCAGCGAGATGGTCGGCCGCAGCGACATGCTCCGTGTACGACAGGATATCGACCATTGGAAAGTGAAGAAACTTGACCTGTCGCCCATCCTTCACCGTGAAGCGGGACGCGAAGGCGTCGGTATGTACAAGCAGATCGACCAGGATTTTGAGCTTGAAAAGGTCCTTGACTGGAAGCTTGTGGAAGCGGCGAGACCTGCCCTCGACGATGGCGAAGCCGTTCATGAAAAATTCATCATCCGGAATACCGACAGGTCGACGGGGACACTTTTGTCAAACGAAATTTCAAAGAAGTACAAGGGCGCGGGACTGCCGGAAGATACCATCCGTTTTCATTTTAAAGGATCGGCAGGGCAAAGCTATGCGGCGTTCGTTGCGCCAGGCGTAACTTTCGAACTGGAAGGTGAAGCGAATGACTACTTTGGAAAAGGACTTTCTGGTGGGAAACTGATCATTTACCCCGACAAGGAAGCTACTTTCAAGCCGGAAGACAATATCATCATCGGCAACGTGGCGTTTTATGGCGCTACTTCCGGTGAAGCCTACATCCGCGGACAGGCCGGCGAACGGTTCTGCGTCCGTAACTCCGGTGTCAACGCCGTAGTGGAAGGTGTCGGCGATCACGCCTGTGAGTATATGACCGGCGGCCGCGTTATCGTGCTGGGTAAAACCGGTAAAAACTTTGCGGCCGGGATGAGCGGCGGAATTGCCTATGTCTTCGATCCTGAACACGCACTCGAAAGATTGTGCAACCGCGAGATGGTCGAACTGGAAACCATGGAGGAGGAAGATAAGACGGAAGTGAAGGCGATGATCCAGCGACATTTCAAATACACCGGTAGCGATCCTGCGGAATGGGTGCTTGAAAATTGGGACGCTGCTGTCGAGCTGTTCGTAAAAGTAATGCCGAGAGATTACAAGGCGGTACTGCAAAAACAGAAGGCTGGCAAAAATGGTGTCGCAAAATCGTCAGTTGCCAGGACACAAAAAATTGAGATCAGGTAGCCTGACACTAAAGAAAATTGACTACAACCACCGGAATAACTGGAATAGAAAATGGGACAGATTGATGGATTTATGAAGTTCGACCGCGAGATGCCCAAGTCGCGCGATCCGAAAGAAAGATTGAAGGATTACAAGGAAGTTTATACACCGCTCGATAAGGAAAAAGTAAAGCAACAGGCTGCCCGTTGCATGGATTGCGGCGTACCCTTCTGCCACCATGGCTGCCCTTTAGGTAACATCATCCCGGAATTTAATGAGGCGGTGTACAATGGCAAGTGGGAAGATGCCATCAAAATACTGAGCTCGACCAATAACTTCCCGGAGTTCACCGGCAGGATATGCCCGGCCCCCTGTGAGGCAAGTTGTGTGCTCAGCATTAACAACAAGCCCGTAACAATCGAATACATCGAGAAGACCATCGCCGAGCAGGCGTACGAGAAAGGATACATTAAACCGAATCCTCCGAAAAACAGAACCGGTAAACGTGTCGCTGTTGTCGGCTCAGGGCCGGCGGGACTGGCCGCTGCGGCACAGCTCAACAAGGCAGGGCACTGGGTAACGGTCTTTGAACGCAGTGACCGGATCGGTGGACTGCTTCGCTATGGCATTCCTGATTTCAAACTTGAAAAGCAGGTGCTTGACAGAAGGCTGCGGTTAATGGAGCAGGAAGGAATTATTTTCAGGACGAACGCTAACGTCGGCGTAAACATCAGCGCCAATCATCTCAAGGACGAGTTCGACGCAGTGGTAGTATGTGGTGGTGCCTCGGCGCCACGCGATCTTCCGATACCGGGAAGACAATTCAAAGGGGTTCAATTCGCCATGGAATTTCTGACCCAGCAAAATAAGCGCGGTGCCGGCGACAGGATATTTGCCGATGAAATTCTCGCGACCGGAAAAAATGTGCTGGTGATCGGCGGCGGCGACACAGGGTCTGACTGCGTGGGTACCTCGAACCGTCATGGTGCCGTGGGCGTAACCCAGATTGAACTGCTGGCCAAACCTCCGGTTACCCGCAATGACGCTGTCAACCCGTGGCCGTTATGGCCGATGGTGCTGATGACCTCCTCTTCGCACGAAGAAGGTGTTAATCGTCAGTGGGCCATTCTTACGAAGGAGTTTACCGGTGATAATATGGGCCGGCTGACAGGACTCAAGGTTGTGGACATCAAGTGGGGCGTCAACGCGCAAGGCAAGATGGGCTTTGAAGAAATCCCCGGCACAGAACGCGTGCTGCCCTGTGAACTGGCATTGCTGGCCATCGGGTTTACCGGGGCTGAAAAAACCGGCGTCGTGGAAGAGCTGAAACTCGATCTCGATGAGCGCGGAAATATCCGCACAGAAAATTACCTCACAAGCCAGCCGGGAATTTTTGCGGCTGGTGATATCCGCCGCGGCCAGTCACTCGTTGTATGGGCGATTTCCGAAGGAAGGGAAGCTGCAAGGGCTGTCGATACATGGCTCATGGGTGAATCCAACCTCGAATCCAAAGACGAATCGTTTGTATTCCTCGGTGCGGAATTGTAGTGTCAGAAATGTTTTTTAGTCCGCGATAGTTTGCGGACGTCATCGAATACCTGCTAAAAAGTGGTCCGCAAAACCTTGCGGACCACAGATCAGGATATCATATCAAACCCGGTATAAGGCACCAGCACCTTTGGAATTTTTATTCCCTTTTCAACCTGGTTGTTTTCAAGGATCGCTGCAACAATGCGGGGCAGGGCCAACGCGCTGCCGTTTAAGGTATGCAGTAGTTGTGTTTTCCCGGCTTTACTCTTGTAGCGCAGCTTGAGACGGTTGGTCTGGAAAGTTTCAAAATTGCTGACGGAGCTTACTTCAAGCCAGCGTTGCTGTGCGGCTGAGAATACCTCCATATCGTACGTCATCGCCGAGGCAAAACCCATATCGCCGCCGCACAGCAGAAGCTTGCGGTAAGGCAGCTCCAGTTTTTCAAGAAGCCGCTGCACATGGAGACACATTTCTTCCAGCTGCTGATAGGATTCTTCCGGCGTGCTGATCTGTACGATCTCCACTTTATCAAACTGGTGTAACCGGTTAAGACCGCGAACGTGTGCTCCCCAGCTGCCAGCTTCACGCCGGAAGCAAGGAGTGTACCCGGCATTTTTTACAGGAAGCTGATCTTCTGTAAGCAACTGATCACGGTAGAGGTTTGTGATGGGCACCTCTGCGGTCGGGATCAAATAGAGTTTATCTTCCGTTACAAAATACATCTGGCCTTCCTTGTCGGGTAGCTGGCCGGTTCCGAACCCGGAAGCTTCGTTCACCACAATCGGCGGCTGGATTTCGTGATAGCCCTGCTTCACGGCTTCGTCCAGGAAAAAATTAATGAGTGCGCGCTGAAGCCGTGCGCCCTTGCCTTTATACACCGGGAAGCCCGCACCGGCAATTTTATTTCCGAGATCAAAATCGATGATGTCGTATTGACGGATCAGATCCCAGTGAGGCGCTGCATTTGAAGGAAGTGTGGGAATAGTCCCGTGCTGGTGAACCGTTTTGTTATCCTCACTGCTTTTTCCGGCGGGCACTTGTCCGGCCGGTATATTGGGAAGCTTGCAGAGCAGCTCGAGTTGTTTCTGTTCAAATCCATTGAGCTCGCTCTCCAGACTTTTGATACGCTCTTTATCAGCCGTAACGCTTGCACGCAATGTGGTGGCCTCATCACCCTTGCCCGATTTCATCAGGTCGCCGATTTTTTTTGCATCGGCATTCGATTTGGCCTTGAGTTCATCCAGGATTTTCTGGGTGTCCCTGCGCAGTTGGTCGTTGTCAATTACCTGGCGAACGACCTCTTCTCCACCTTTAAAGTTACGTTTGACTAAACCTTCCAGTACCTTTTCGGGTTGTTCACGTATGAGGGCTATTTGTAGCATCGATTGTAGAATTAAAGGCCCAAAATTAGTTTTTTCAGCGCTGCCAGCGTGTCGGTTGGGTCAATAAAATATTTTTATCCGTTTGATAATATTCATTTTTAGCCTATACTTGCATGTCATTTGGCTCATTCAAGCCCTCTGAATATAATCCGGAAATATTTTATCGACCTTTGTTTTCAAGTTATCAGTCCTCACGATTTAACAGTTCAGTCCAAACTGGTCCCACAGTCAATTTTCAAAACATATCATTTTTAATAACACTATTCATTTTTAATTCCCATGTATACTATTGATGACCTGAATGTCAGGCTCCTTTCTGAGTTAAAAGATATCGCGGAGGGAATGGGTGTAAAGAACGCCAAGAAATTATCCAAGCAGGATCTTATCTACAAAATTCTCGATCAGCAGGCTTCTGCTCCCGAAGCCGTCCCCGCCAAAAAATCTGTTGCAGCCGCGACTACCGAAGCAGAATCTGAACGCAAGATGCGTCCCCGCCGCCGGGAAAATGTTGCACCTGCACCGCCCAAACAAGAAGCCGAACCATCAGATGCTTCTTCCGACGAACTTCTCGACTCGATCAATATCGACTTTGATAATTCAATGCCTTCGTTCGATGACGCTGAATCCAATGAAAATGAGTCGTCAGCGACTGCGGAGGGTTTGCCACGTAACGAACGCCATGAAAAGCAGGAGCAACGTGAAGAGCGCTCCCAACCGGTAAGACTGGCCATCCGCGAATTCGACGGCGCCATCAGCAATGAAGGTGTACTTGAAATCATGCAGGACGGCTACGGCTTCCTTCGCTCGTCTGATTACAATTACCTCGCCAGCCCGGATGATATTTATGTATCACCATCCCAGATAAAATTGTTCGGCTTAAAGACCGGCGATACAGTGAAAGGTTTGATCCGGCCACCCAAAGAGGGTGAAAAGTATTTCGCTTTGCTGAAGGTGGAATCGGTTAACGGCAAGACTACGGATGAGATCCGCGATCGCGTCGCCTTCGAATATCTTACGCCACTTTTCCCCGAGGAAAAATTAAGACTAAGTACTACCCACGATAATTTGTCGACCCGTATCCTCGACCTGTTCTCACCTATCGGTAAAGGACAACGCGGTATGATCGTCGCCCAGCCTAAAACCGGTAAAACGGTTTTATTGAAAAATATTGCCAACGCCATTGCCGAAAATCACCCCGAAGTATACCTTATCGTTTTGCTGATCGATGAACGTCCTGAAGAAGTCACCGATATGGCACGCAGTGTACGCGCCGAAGTGATTGCTTCTACTTTCGACGAACAGGCTGAACGCCATGTGAAAGTTGCCAGCATTGTACTGGAGAAAGCAAAGCGCATGGTTGAGTGCGGTCACGATGTGGTGATCCTGCTGGATTCCATCACCCGCCTGGCGCGCGCATACAACACGGTTGTTCCTTCTTCCGGAAAAATCCTTTCCGGCGGTGTGGATGCGAATGCACTGCATAAGCCAAAACGCTTTTTCGGTGCGGCCCGTAAAATTGAAAATGGCGGCTCACTGACAATCATCGCCACGGCGTTGATCGACACGGGCTCGAAAATGGACGAGGTTATCTTTGAGGAATTCAAAGGCACCGGCAATATGGAGCTGCAACTTGACCGCAAGCTTGCAAACAGAAGAGTTTATCCGGCGATCGATGTCCCTGCGTCAGGTACCCGTCGTGAAGACCTGTTACTGAAAGAAGAAGAACTGCAACGCGTCTGGATCCTCCGCAAATTCATGGCTGATATGAACTCCGTTGAAGCGATGGAATTCTTACAGAACAGAATGAAAGGAACGCGCAACAACGAGGAATTCCTGTTGTCGATGAATGGATAGCAGAAGCGATAAGTTTATTTCAAATAGAAAGGGCGTTTATTCGCCCTTTTGTTTTTTCTCATGGAAGGCACCCTTGAATGTGGGATCTTCACGTCTGCGCTGATCATCCATCTCCCGGTCCATGGCTTGCTTCTCGTCGAAGGAAGTTTTCTCAATCACAACTTCTTTTGGTATTTCCCGCACAGGTATTTTCTCCCGGATCAGCGTTTCGATCTTCCCGATGTGATACAGTTCGGCCTTGTTGACAAATGTAATCGCCTTGCCGTCCTGGAAGGCTCTTCCGGTGCGACCGATGCGGTGAACATAGTCTTCATAAAGAATAGGCACATCGAAGTTAATCACGTGCGATACCTTCACCACATCGATACCGCGTGCCGTCACATCCGTTGTTACCAATACCCGTAGCTTTCCTTCCTTGAAGTCGTTAACGGCGTTGATGCGCGTGTTCTGCCCTTTGTTGGAATGGATCACCCTGACCGGTCCAAGATTTTTGCGTTCAATGAAACTGAACACATTGTTGGCGTTGGCCTTGGTACGCGTAAAGATCATGACGCGGTTGAACTGCTCGCGGTCCTGCAGGAGGTATTCCAGGAAATTAATTTTCGTTTTAATATTCGGGACATAATAAAGTTCCTGCTCAACCTGTGTGGCGGCCGTCGCCTGGGGTGATGCTTCAACCTTTAACGGGAAGGTGAGGAACTCCGCAGACAATCGCTCTACCTTGCTGCTGAACGTGGCGGAGAACAACAGATTCTGCCGTTTTACCGGAATTACTTCCAGGATCTTCCTCAGCTGATGCATAAAACCCATGTCCATCATGCGATCGGCTTCGTCGAGTACCAGTGTCTTAATAAAGGAGGTCGCAATCTCGCCTTTGAGGTAAAGCTCCATAAACCGGCCGGGCGTACTGATGATAATGTCGACGCCTTCGCGTATGTTTTGTATCTGTGTTTTAGGACCTACGCCGCCATACACGGCCAGAATCCGCAGGTCGGTATACTTGGCAAGGCGCGCGGCATGATCCGCGATCTGGATCGTCAGTTCTTTTGTGGGTGCGAGAATGACCGCCCGCGGATCGATTCCCTGCGCATACTTCACCTTCATGAGAAGGGGTAGTAAGTAAGCGGCGGTTTTACCCGTCCCCGTTTGTGCAATACCGATAACTTCCTGACCGCTAAGGATGGGCGGGATGCATTTCTGTTGAATGGGCGTAGGTTGCGTAAAGCCAAGGTCGTTCACGGCGTCCAGCAACTGACGGTTCAGATTAAAATCCTTAAAAGATGTGATGGCCGACACGATTTGCTTCTAATTTTGCAGGAATGAATACTACGCTTATTCTGAACGCAAATATAGTCAACGAAGGGCAGGTCT
>Ga0196965_1001047_pt1 | contig 11791 bp, 10 predicted proteins | sample S1_20metaG_FD_148668 | JGI IMG/M metagenome (GOLD analysis project Ga0196965, IMG submission 148668) | Soil microbial communities from Anza Borrego desert, Southern California, United States - S1_20 | ecosystem: Environmental > Terrestrial > Soil > Desert | place: USA: California | collected... | reverse complement strand
GCACCATCGCGAGAACTTCCTCTATACGCACTTCGAGGACATCTGCGAGATCATGAAGGCCTACGACGTGGCGTTCTCGCTCGGCGACGGGCTGCGCCCGGGCAGCATCGCCGACGCCAACGACGCCGCGCAATTCGGCGAGCTGGAGACGCTCGGCGAGCTGACGAAACTCGCCTGGAAGCATGACGTGCAGACCATGATCGAGGGCCCCGGCCACGTCCCGATGCAGCTGATCAAGGAGAACATGGACAAGCAGCTGGTCGAGTGCGGCGAGGCGCCGTTCTACACGCTCGGCCCGCTGACCACCGACATCGCGCCCGGCTACGACCACATCACCAGCGCGATCGGCGCTGCGATGATCGGCTGGTACGGCTGCGCCATGCTTTGCTACGTGACCCCGAAGGAACACCTGGGGCTGCCGGACCGCGAGGACGTGCGCGACGGCATCATGGCGTACAGGATCGCGGCCCATGCGGCAGACCTCGCCAAGGGCCACCCCGGCGCACAGGTGCGCGACAACGCCCTGAGCAAGGCGCGCTTCGAGTTCCGCTGGGAGGACCAGTTCAACCTGGGCCTCGACCCGGACCGTGCGCGCGGGTACCACGACGAGACCATGCCGAAGGACGCGCACAAGTCCGCGCATTTCTGCTCGATGTGCGGACCGAAGTTCTGCTCGATGCGCATCACCCAGGACGTGCGCGACTATGCGGCCGAGCACGGCGTCGACGCCGAGCACGCGCTGGAGGCCGGGATGGCCGAGAAGGCCGCCGAATTCCGCGTCGGCGGCGCCCGCGTGTACCACGAGGCCTGATCGATGCCCTGGCAGCCGCCGTGGTCGCGTCCCTGGGCCTTCCTCGCCCGGCAGCATCCGTCGGCGCTGCTGCTCGCCGCGCAGCTGCTCAGCCTGATGATCTATCCGTCGATCGACGACACCAGCAGCGGGCGCCTGCTGTTCGGCGCGGTGGCGCTGGTGGTGGTGCCGCTGGCGGTGTGGGTGGTGGCGCGGACGCCCGCGGAAAGCTACGTGGCGTGGCTGATCGCGATCCCGGCGATGGCGCTGACCGGCGCCGCCGTGCTGCTGGACGAGCCGTCGTTGCTGCCCCTGTCGGCGGCGCTGGAGGCGGCGCTGTACTTCTATGCCGCCGGCAGCCTGACCGTCTACATGATGTACGACCACGAGGTCAGCGCCGACGAGTTGTTCGCCGCCGGCGCGACCTTCACCCTGCTGGCTTGGGGCTTCGCCTACGCCTACTTCGTCTGCCAGGCGCTCTATCCGGACAGCTTCCAGAGCTTCCATGAGCCCGACCGGCCGCGGCGCTGGCTGGAACTGCTGTCCTTCAGCTTCAGCAACCTGTCGGCGACCGGGCTCAGCGACATCCTGCCGATCGGGTCGCCGGCGCGCGCGCTGGTGATGATGGAGCAGTTCGCCGGCATCGGCTACATCGCCACCGTCGTTTCGCGGCTGATCGGGCTCACGATCATCCGCCACCGGCGCTGAGCGCCGGGCGGGTCCTTGCAGCGGGGCGCCTAGAAAGCCTGCTTGCCCGGCAGCGCCGCGTGGCGCTCGATCGCGTCGGCGAGGATCGACTTGGCCTCGGCGGCGTCGCCCCAGCCGTCGAGCTTCACCCACTTGCCCTTCTCCAAATCCTTGTAGTGCTCGAAGAAATGGCCGATGCGCTCGAGCCAGTGCGGGCTGACCTTGCCGATGTCGTCGATGTGGGTGTAGCCGGCGAAGACCTTGTCCACCGGCACCGCGAGGATCTTCTCGTCGCCGCCGGCCTCGTCCTTCATCCGCAGCACGCCGACCGGGCGGCAACGGATCACCGAGCCCGGGATCAGCGGCAGCGGCAGGATCACCAGCACGTCCGCCGGGTCACCGTCGCCGCACAGCGTGCGCGGGATGTAGCCGTAGTTGCACGGGTAGCGCATCGGGGTCGACAGGATCCGGTCGACGAAGATCGCGCCGGAGGCCTTGTCCACCTCGTACTTGACCGGTTCGGCGTCCTTCGGGATCTCGATGACGACGTTGATTTCTTCCGGCGGGTGCTTGCCGGTGGGGACGAGGTCCAGGCCCATTGCAACTGCTCCGTGGGGGATTTCGGGGGGAAAGGGCGGCAATTCTACGCGCCGGGCCCCCGCCGGAACGAAAAACGGCGGCCGAGGCCGCCGTTTTTCCCCTTGGCGCCGACCGTTGTCGGCTCCCGGATGTCCAGCCGAGCAGGGCTCGGCCCTACAGGAGCGGCACCATCAGCAGGGCGACGATGTTGATGATCTTGATCAGCGGGTTGATCGCCGGGCCGGCCGTGTCCTTGTAGGGATCGCCGACGGTGTCGCCGGTGACCGCCGCCTTGTGCGCCTCGGAGCCCTTGCCGCCGAAGTTGCCGTCCTCGATGTACTTCTTGGCATTGTCCCAGGCGCCGCCGCCGGTGGTCATCGAGATCGCGACGAACAGGCCGGTGACGATGGTGCCGATCAGCAGGCCGCCCAGCGCCTTCGGCCCCAGCAGCAGGCCGACCACCACCGGCACGGCGACCGGCAGCAGCGAAGGCACGATCATTTCCTTGATCGCGGACCTCGTCAGCATGTCCACTGCCTTGTCGTACTGCGGCTTGCCGGTGCCGTCCATGATCCCCTTGATGTCGCGGAACTGGCGGCGCACTTCCTCCACCACCGCGCCCGCCGCGCGGCCGACGGCTTCCATCGCCATCGCGCCGAACAGGTAGGGGATCAGGCCGCCGATCAGCAGGCCGATGATCACCATGTGGTCGGACAGGTCGAAGGCGAAGATCGTGTCGGGATGATTGACCTGCAGGTTGTGGGTGTAGTCGGCGAACAGCACCAGCGCCGCCAGCGCGGCCGAGCCGATCGCGTAGCCCTTGGTCACCGCCTTGGTGGTGTTGCCCACCGCGTCCAGCGGGTCGGTGATGTTGCGGACTTCCGGCGGCAGTTCGGCCATTTCCGCGATGCCGCCGGCGTTGTCGGTGATCGGGCCGTAGGCGTCCAGGGCGACGATCATGCCCGCCATGGACAGCATCGCGGTCGCGGCGATGGCGATGCCGTACAGGCCGCCGAGCGCATGCGCCCCCCAGATCGCGATGCAGACCGCGATCACCGGCAGGGCCGTCGACTTCATCGAGATGCCGAGGCCGGCGATGATGTTGGTGCCGTGGCCGGTGGTCGAGGCCTGGGCGATGTGCCGCACCGGCTTGAACTGCGTGCCGGTGTAGTACTCGGTGATCCAGACGATCGCGCCGGTCAGGGCCAGGCCGATCAGCGCGCACCAGAACAGGTCCATCGCGCCCAGCGGCGAGTCGCCCATCAGCTGCATGGTGATCGGGTAGAAGGCGATCGCCGCGAGCACCGCCGAGACGACCACGCCCTTGTACAGCGCACCCATGATGTTCTTCGAGCCGTCCTTCACCCGGACGAAGAAGGCGCCGATGATCGAGGCGATGATCGACACGCCGCCCAGCACCAGCGGATACAGCACCGCGTTGCTGCCGGCCTCGGCCGCCATCAGGCCGCCGAGCAGCATCGTCGCGATCACGGTGACCGCGTAGGTCTCGAACAGGTCCGCGGCCATGCCCGCGCAGTCGCCGACGTTGTCGCCGACGTTGTCGGCGATCACCGCCGGGTTGCGCGGGTCGTCCTCGGGGATGCCGGCCTCGACCTTGCCCACCAGGTCGGCGCCGACGTCGGCGCCCTTGGTGAAGATGCCGCCGCCCAATCGCGCGAAGATCGAGATCAGCGACGAGCCGAAGGCCAGGCCGACCAGCGCATGCAGCGCCGGCTCGCCGGTGATGCCCATCCGCCCGAGCACCAGCCAGTAGCCGGCGACGCCGAGCAGGCCCAGCCCGACCACCAGCATGCCGGTGATCGCGCCACCGCGGAACGCGACGTCCATGGCCTTGGCCATGCCGGTGCGCGCGGCTTCGGCGGTGCGCACGTTGGCGCGCACCGAGACATTCATGCCGATGTAGCCCGCGGCGCCCGACAGCACCGCGCCGAGCAGGAAGCCGATCGCGGTCGGCCAGTTCAGGGCGAAGCCGATGACCACGAACAGCGCGACGCCGGCGATGGCGATGGTGGTGTACTGGCGGTTGAGGTAGGCGCGCGCGCCTTCCTGGATGGCGGCCGCGATCTCCTGCATCCGCGCATTGCCTGCCGGCTGTGCGCTGATCCAGCGTGCGGAAACGATGCCGTAGAGAATCGCGACGATCGCGCAGCCGAGCGCGATGGAAAGACCGTACTGCTCCAACATGAACCCCTCCCCGGAGTGACATTCGGAATTTCAGGAAAACGCCGCCGGACTATCGCACAGATGACGGTGGCGTTCAGCGGGGTCGTGGCAGCCTGCGCCGCATTCCCGGACCCGGAGACCGCATGCGCCCGATCGCCGCCCTCCCCCTTGCCCTCGCCGCCTGCCTGGCCCTGCCGGCCGCCGCGAGCGAACCGAAGCCCGAGATCGCGCGCGCCGCGGCGCCCGCGCAGCCGGTCGGCCTGCGCCATGCGCTGCGCACGATCCCCGAAGCCTGCACGCGGCTGGAAGGCGAGTTCACCGGCGAGGCCGCGCAGCCGTACCGCTTCCGGGCCGTCCGCAGCAGCACGTCCTGCCAGGCGCGGGCGCGGGTCGTCGACGCGCGCAAGGCCGGCGCGCCCGGCGCCGGCTGGGTGCTCAACGACCGTATCCGCGTGCCGAGCGCCGCCTGCCCCGGCAGGGCCGCGGTGGTCAGCGTCTGGCGCCAGGGCATGGCGGGCCGCCCGCCGTCCCTCGACCCCCAGGGCAAGTCGCGGATCTATCTCGAGGAAGGGCTGCAGCAGGCCAGGGCCGGCAAGCTCGCGGCGCTGCCGGCCTACGCGATCGCGATGTCGCTCGAGGGCAAGGCCTGCCGCTGAAGCGGCGGCAGGCTCAACCGTCCCAGGCCGGCAGCACCGCGCGGACCGGCGCGTTCCGCAGCGTGACGTACTTCGGCATCCCGTCGCGCGCGTACGGCGGATAGGCCTCGCCGCGCACCAGCGGCTCGAGGTAGCGGCGCGCCGCCGCGGTGATGCCGAAACCGTCGCGGCGGATGAAGCCGGGTGGCATCTTCTTCTCGTGGTTGGCCACCTTCGACAGCGGCGCGGCCTCGATCTTCCAGCGGAAGGGCGCGTCGGACGTGCGCACGACCACCGGCATCGTCGCGTTGCGGCCGGCGAGCGCGAACTCCACCGCCTTGGCCCCCACCGCCTGCGCCTGCGCGAAGTCGGTGGCCGAGGCGATGTGCCTGGCCGAGCGCTGCAGGTAATCGGGCAGCGTCCAGTGCACCTTGAGCCCCAGCTCCGCCTTGACCCGCCCGGCGAGGTAAGGCGCCACGCCACCGAGCTGGGTATGGCCGAAGGCGTCCTTGCCTGCGCCGGCGTCGGCGACGAAGCGGCCGTCCGCGCCGCGGATGCCTTCGCTCGCGACGACCACGCACCAGCCCACGCGTTCGACGACCCGGGCGACCATGGCCAGGAACGCCGCTTCGTCGTACGCGCGCTCCGGGAAAAGGATCACCTGCGGTGCCTCGACGGGCGACCGGCCCGCGAGCCCGGCGGCCGCGGCGAGCCAGCCGGCGTGGCGTCCCATCGCCTCGTACACGAAGACCTTGGTCGAGGTGTCGGCCATCGCCGCGACGTCCAGCGCCGCCTCGCGCACCGACACCGCAGTGTATTTGGCCGCGGAACCGAAACCCGGGCAGGCGTCCGTGACCGCGAGGTCGTTGTCGATGGTCTTTGGCACGCCGATGCAGGTGAGCGGGTAACCGAATTCCTCGGCGAGCTGCGAGACCTTCCATGCGGTGTCGGCCGAGTCGTTGCCGCCGTTGTAGAGGAACCAGCGCACGTCGTGGGCGCGCAGCACCTCGATCAGGCGCTCGTAGCGCGCGCGGTCGCCCTCGAGCGATTTCAGCTTGAAGCGGCAGGAGCCGAAGGCGCCGCCGGGCGTGTGCGCCAGCGCACGGATCGCCGCGGCCGGCTCCTTCGAGGTGTCGATCAGGTCCTCGCGCAGGGCACCGAGGATGCCGTTGCGGGCGGCGAGCACCTTGACCCGGCGCGCGCGCGCGGCCTCGATCACGGCGGCGGCGGTGGCGTTGATCACGGCGGTGACGCCGCCGGACTGGGCGTAGAGCAGGGTGCCTGCGGGCATGGCGGCTCCGGGGAGGCGGCCGGGATGCGGTATTCTGGCGTCCGGCCGCGTGTGGGGGTCGCCGCAGTCTAGCGCTGCGCCCCGGCAACGCGATGGCAAGGTTCGGGAGTGGCTGATGCGATTGGTTCTGTTGGGTGCGCCGGGCTCCGGCAAGGGAACGCAGGCGGCGCGGCTGAAGACGCACCTGCAGGTCCCGCACATCTCCACCGGCGACCTCCTGCGCGCGGAAGTCGCCTCCGGCAGCCGCCTGGGACTGGAAGCGAAGGAAGTGATGGCGCGTGGCGAGCTGGTCTCCGACGCGATCCTGCTGGGCATGCTCGAGGATCGCTGCTCCCGCCCCGACACCGCCAACGGCTTCATCCTCGACGGCTACCCGCGCAACCTCGCCCAGGCCGACGCGCTGGACGGACTGCTGCGGCGCATCGGCCAGCCGATGGACTACGCAGTGCAGCTCGACGTGCCGCAGGAACTGCTGGTCGAGCGCATCGCGGGCCGCGCCCAGGCCGAAGGCCGCGCCGACGACGCCCCGGAAGCCGTGCGCACGCGCCTGCAGGTCTACGAAAGCCAGACCGCGCCGGTGATCGACTTCTACCGCCAGCACGGCCAGCTCACGGTCGTCGACGGAGTGGGCACCCTGGACGAGGTCTTCCACCGCATCATCGAGGCGATCTCGCCTTCCAACCCGGTCGGCTGACCGCGGCGATGAAGCTGCACATCCTCGGCATCGCCGGCACCTTCATGGGCGGCGTCGCCGCACTCGCGCGCGAACTCGGGCACGCCGTCGAAGGCAGCGACCAGGCGGTGTACCCGCCCATGTCCACGCAACTCGAGCAGCTCGGGATCGCCCTGCGCCAGGGATACGACCCCGGCCACATCTCAGGCGACTGCGACGTCGTGGTCGTCGGCAACGCGCTGTCCCGCGGAAACCCGGCGGTGGAGCAGGTGCTCGACGACGGCCGCGCCTACACCTCGGGCGCGCAGTGGCTCAGCGAAGCGGTGCTGCCGGGGCGCGACACGCTGGCGGTGGCCGGCACCCATGGCAAGACCACCACCACGACGATCCTGTCGTTCCTGCTCGAGGCCGCCGGCCGCGAGCCGGGCTTCCTCATCGGCGGCGTCGCCGGCGACTTCGGCGTCTCCGCGCGCGTGGGCGGCGGCCGCGAGTTCGTGGTCGAAGCCGACGAGTACGACACCGCGTTCTTCGACAAGCGCAGCAAGTTCGTCCACTACCGGCCGCTGCTGGCGATCCTCAACAACCTCGAGTACGACCACGCCGACATCTTTCCCGACGTCGCCGCGATCCAGCGCCAGTTCCACCACCTGGTGCGCACCGTGCCGCGCCGCGGCCGGCTCGTGGTCAACGGCGAGGACGCGCGCCTGGCGGAAGTGCTGGCGATGGGCTGCTGGACGCCGGTCGAGCGCTTCGGCCTCGACGGCGACTTCGACTGGAGCGCGCGCCTGCTGGCGGCCGACGGCAGCGCGTTCACGCTGCTGCACCACGGGCAGGCCGTCGGCGACGTCCACTGGCCCCTGCTCGGCCGCCACAACGTGATGAACGCGATCGCCGCGCTCGCCGCCGCGCACGCGGTCGGCGTCGAGCTGCCGTCGGTGCTGCCGGCGCTGGCGTCCTTCGGCGGGATCAAGCGGCGGCTGGAAGTCGTCGGCACGCACGGCGACATCACCGTCTACGACGACTTCGCCCACCACCCGACCGCGATCGCGACGACGCTCGCCGGGTTGCGCGCGCGGGTCGGCGACGCGCGCATCGTGGTGGCGGTGGAACCGCGCAGCAACTCGATGCGCCTCGGGGCGCATGCCGACGCACTGGCGCCGTCGCTCGACGGCGCCGACCTCGTCGTGTTCCTGCACCGCCCGGAACTGCCCTGGGAGGCCGGCAAGGTCGTGGCGGGCCTGAAGGGCGAAGGCCATGCCGTCGCGGACGTGGACGCGCTCGTCGCGACGCTGCGCGCCCGCGTGCAGCCAGGCGACCATGTCGTCTTCATGTCCAACGGCGGCTTCGACGCCGCCCCGCGCCGCTTCCTCTCGGCGCTGGCGGCCGCGGCAAAAAATCTTTCACCCCCCATGAAGTAGGGTGTCCGGATGGAGTCGTTGGGCCTGTTTCCCTTGCATGCGGTGCTGGTGCCCGGCGGGGTGCTCGGGCTGCGCGTGTTCGAGCCGCGCTACCTGGACCTGGTGCGCGACTGCGGCCGCGACGGCACCGGCTTCGGCGTCTGCCTGATCCTCGAGGGCGAGGAAGCCGGATCGGCGGCGACGCCCGCGGCCTTCGGCACCGAGGCGGTGATCGAGGACTTCGACACCGATGCCGCCGGCCTGCTCACCCTGCGCGTGCGCGGCCGCCGGCGCTTCCACGTCGGGCGCACGCGCGTCCGCGACAACGGCCTGGTGGTCGGCGACGTCGAATGGCGCGAGCCGGATCCGGACGATGCGTTGCGTCCCGAGCACGGGCTGCTGGCCCTGCTGCTGCAAAGGATCCTCGAACAGGCCGGCGGCGAGCACGCCGACGCGCCGCCCGCGCGCTTCGACGATGCCGCATGGGTCGGCTGGCGGCTCGCGGAACTGCTGCCGCTGGCGGACCTGCAGCGGCAGGCGCTGCTGCAGGAGGACGATCCGCATGCGCGGCTGCAGCAGTTGCTGGACTGGGTGTCGGACGAACTGAAGTAGCGCAGGCTCAGTCGCCGGGCGCGCGCTGCGGACGCAGGTCCACCCGAAGCACCGCGATCTCGCCCTGCGCACCGGTGCGTAGCGGCAGCCCCTGCAAATCCTGCAGCAGGGCGGCGTGCGCGGCGCCGTCGTCGTCGGCCGGCTGCCACAGGCCGAAGAGGTCGAAGGGCCGCGTGTAGCGCAGCGTCTGCGCGCTGCCGAGCCACAGCGGCGCGCCGTCGTCGAGGCGCACCGGGGACGCCCAAAGCCGCAGCACCTGCAACTCGCCCGGCAAGGCGCCCGCGCGGCGCAGCAGCAAGGCTTCCGCTTCCGCGTCCAGCGTCGCCGGCAGCACCGGCTGCGCCTCTGCACGGCGGTCGTCGTCGAGCAGGCCAAGCGTCGCCACCCAGTCGGCCTGCGGCTGCACCCGCCAGCCGCGCGCGACCAGCCATTGCCGCAGGCGCGGCAGCGGCCCGGCGACCTGCAGGTCCAGCGGCCAGCGCAGGTCGGCATCGCGCTCGTTGCGCTGCGCCGGGAGCGCGCGCCAGTCCTCCGCCGCCCACCAGCCGTCGGCATCGATCGCGGTCGCCGTGGCAGGCGCGTGGAATCGCTCGAGCAGGGGGCCGGCCGCGCGTGGCGCGTGCCACGCCGCGGCGAGCGCGAAGGCGCCGTAGAACACCGCGGCCAGCGGCCGCATCCACATCGAGCGCTGCACATGGCTGCGATAGGCGATGCCCAGCGCCAGGATCCAGGCGATGCCCAGCAGCGCGCTCACCACCACGTCGCTGAGCCAGTGCGCGCCCAGGTACAGCCGCGCGAAGCCGATCGCCGCGACGGCCACGCCGCCCAGCAGGTAGGGCCACACCCGCCGCCGCCCGGGCAGCTCGCGCGCGATCAGCACCGCGAAGAAGCCGAAGGCGATGGTGGACATCGTCACCGCGATCGACGGGAAGCCGAAACCTTCGGGCGCACCGGGCGGCCGCGGCATCACGATCCAGCTGTCGAGCCCCGACGTCAGCGCCAGGCCGAACGCCAGCGCCGCCAGCCAGTGGGCCGCCGCGATCCAGCGGCGCCGCCACAGCAGCCAGCCCAGTGCCAGCGCGCAGGCCGGCATCAGCACCTGCGCGTCGCCGAGCGTCGCCAGCGCCGCCATCATCCTGTCGGCCAGCGGGTTGCGCAGCGAGGCCATCGCCGAATACACGCTCCAGTCGAGCAGCAGCGGGCCGCCGCGGGCGAGCAGCAGCGCGAGCAACGCGAACCAGGCCCAGCCGATCGCCAGCAGGCAGACCGCGAGCAGCAGCAGCGACGCCGATTCCGGGCGGTTGGGATCCATCAGCGCCTGCGTGTAGCGCCCGAGCAGTGGATGCGCGCGCGACCAGCGCAGCGCCCGGGCGAGGAGCGCATCGGCGTGGTTCGCGAACCAGCGCCAGCCGTAGAGGACGCCCGCCCAGGCCGCCGCAATCACCGCCGCCAGCGACAGCAGCACGAGGGCGAGACGGTCGGCGACCGCGGCGACCGCGTCGTAGGACGCGCCGAACAGCCAGCCCGGCGCAAGGAACACGGCCGCCCAGGTCACCGCGGCGAACACGCTGGCCGGCAGGTAGCGCCGCAACGGCATCCCCAGCATTCCGGCGACCGCGGGCACGAACGGGCGCACCGCGCCGACATAGCGCGCGATCACGATGCCCATGCGCCCATGGCGGCGGAACAGGTGCTCGCCGCGGTCGATCAGTTGCGGATAGCGGCGGAACAGCCAATGCTCGCGGAGCTGCGGGCCCCAGCGATGGCCGATCCAGTAGCTCAGCGCATCGCCGAGCAGGGCGCCTAGCGCCGCGCAGGCCAGCGCATAGGGCCCCGACACGTGGCCGAGCCCGACCAGCGCGCCCACCGCGAACAGCAGCGGCAGCGCCGGCACCACGATCCCCACCACCGCCAGCGCGTCGCAGAATGCGACCAGGAACACCAGGCCGCCCGCCGCCACCGGGTGCGCGCCGATCCAGGCAACGGCGTTGTCGAACCAGGCGCTGGGCATCGGGCGATTATGCCCGCGCCGCCTACAATGCGGGCAGCCGATGCGGCGAGCGAAGGAGTGGCGCCATGCAGGACCTGTCCGGGAAGACCCTGTTCATCACCGGCGCGTCGCGCGGCATCGGCCGCGCGATCGCGCTGCGCGCCGCGCGCGATGGCGCCAACGTCGCCATCGCCGCCAAGTCCGACGTGGCGAACCCGAAGCTGCCCGGCACGATCCACAGCGTCGCCGCTGAAGTGGAGGCGGCCGGCGGCCGCGCGCTGCCGCTGAAGTGCGACATCCGCGACGAAGACGCGGTCCGCGCCGCGGTCGCGGCGACCGTGGATGCCTTTGGCGGGCTCGACATCCTGGTCAACAACGCCAGCGCGATCTGGCTGCGCGGCACCCTGGACACGCCGATGAAGCGCTTCGACCTGATGCAGCAGGTCAACGCCCGCGGCAGCTTCCTCTGCGCGCAGGCCTGCCTGCCGGCGCTGCTGCAGGCGCCGAACCCGCACATCCTGACGCTGGCGCCGCCGCCCTCGCTCGAACCGAAATGGTGGGGCCCGCACACCGGCTACACCCTGGCGAAGATGGGCATGAGCTTCGTCACGATCGGGCTCGCGGCCGAGTTCGGGCGCCAGGGGGTGGCGGTCAACGCGTTGTGGCCGCGGACGGTGATCGCGACCGACGCGGTGAACATGATCCCCGGCGTGGACGTCGCCAATTGCCGCAAGCCGGAGATCGTCGCCGACGCCGCGCATGCGGTGCTGGTGCGGCCCGCGCGCGGGTTCGCGGGGCGCTTCCTGATCGACGAGGACGTGTTGCGCGAGGCGGGCGTCGACGATTTCTCGCCCTACGCGATGTCGCCCGGCCAGCCGCTGCTGCCGGACCTGTTCCTTGACTAGCCGAGCGCCTGGGCCCAGTCCGCGATGAGGTCGTCGCGGTGCTCGAGG
>Ga0196965_1001046_pt1 | contig 11792 bp, 6 predicted proteins | sample S1_20metaG_FD_148668 | JGI IMG/M metagenome (GOLD analysis project Ga0196965, IMG submission 148668) | Soil microbial communities from Anza Borrego desert, Southern California, United States - S1_20 | ecosystem: Environmental > Terrestrial > Soil > Desert | place: USA: California | collected... | reverse complement strand
TACACTGAGGTATTCAAGAAGCTTTGGTAATCATAACCTTGATGTTTTAATTGGTATTTCTGCACAGGAAAGCAGAGACATTGCAATGGGTGCCACCAAGGAGGGTTTAATATTTGATGATTTTGACCATGCGTATCTTACCAATGGTACAATCGACACAACGGTAATTGCATATGGCTACAGAACTGATTATGCACTTTACTCGCAATTTGGCCGGTTAAACTATAATTTCAATCAAAAGTATCTTTTAAGTGCCACGGTTAGAAGGGATGGCTCTTCAAACTTTGGTCCTGATCAGCGTTATGGAATTTTCCCTTCCGTATCAGCAGGATGGGTGCTTAGTGAGGAAGGATTTTTAAGGGATGTTACATCCATCAGCCAGTTGAAATTAAGAGCAAGTTGGGGACAAAATGGTAATGACCGGGTACCTATTTATGGGCCAAACGGCCAAATGCTTGGCTTTCCTTATATGGCCACACTTTCCTCCAATGACAGGGATTATTACTTTGGCAGCAGCGATGTTAAATACATTGGCACGTCGCCTGACAAGATTGCCAACCCTGATTTAAAATGGGAAACTTCCGAACAAATTGATATTGGAATAGATGCTCGCATTTTTAAGAATATAGACATCTCCATGGATTATTATATCAAAACAACAAAAGACTGGTTAATTGTTGCGCCGGTTCCTGATTTGGTAGGTACAGATGCTCCGTGGATCAACGGAGGTGCAATTGAAAACAAAGGTTTTGAATTCCAGGTAGGCTACAACAATACTTTTGGGGATTTAAGTGTAGGCGTGAGCGCCAATGCAGCTTTCAACCAAAATAAAGTAACAGAGATCAACAACAGCGAAAAGATAATTCACGGTGATCCTAACCTTATTCAGGGATTAAGTGAAATCAACAGGGCTGAAGTTGGAAAACCGGTGGGTTATTTCTGGGGCTATAAAGTAGCTGGGATTTTCCAGAATGAAGAGGAAATACAAAACTACAGAAACAATGAGAAAGTAGTACAACCTTCAGCAGTACCGGGTGATGTTAAATTTGTAGATCTTAATGGTGACGGATCAATCAATGATCTTGACAAAACCATGATCGGCGACCCTAACCCTGATGCTACCTATGGTTTTAATGTAAACTTAGGATATAAAGGATTTGACCTTTCTATCTACACTTATGGAATGGCTGGTAATCAAAACATGTTTGGTGTGCGGAATGTCGAAAGGTATTATTTCAATTACACTACAGATATCTTAAACAGATGGCACGGTGAGGGCACTTCCAATTCCGTTCCGAGAGTGACAAACGGTAGTGAAGCCAACAAGAATTACCTTAATTTCTCTGAATTATACATTCAGGATGCTTCCTTCTTCAGAATTAAATCATTGAATATCGGGTATGATTTTTCAAGACTTCTACCTAAGTCGCCATTCACTAAATTAAGGCTGTATGTCTCTGCAAACAATCTATTCACCTTTACCAAATATAAAGGAATGGATCCTGAGATCGGATTTGGCGACAGGACCGGAAACAGATACAATATGACCTCCGGAGTGGATGTGGGTTATTACCCCCAGCCAAGATCTTTTATGACCGGTGTGAACATTCAATTTTAAAAAGAATTCAAGATGAAAAAACATATAACAATACTGACATTAGGCATTTTAATGCTGGGGTCATGTTCGGAAGACTTTTTAGAAAAAGAACCTTCCACTCAAAAAACGGTAGAAACTTTTTACAACACTCCTCAGGATGCTTTTGAAGGTTTGGTAGCTGCCTATGATATTCTTCAACAAGGCGATTACGGACACTTTTTAATGATGTCTGAAATTGCTTCTGACAATTGCTTTGGAGGTGCCGGAAAAACAGATGGTTTCGGACACAACTACTGGGATTGGTTTAGAACGGAAAACAATCAAAATGGAAATGCCTGGAGAAAGTACTTTCAGGGAATCTATCGTTCCAATACAGTTCTTGCCAACCTGGACAAAGTAGAATGGGGAAATCAATCTGAACTCAGAACGCAGTATGAAGCTGAAGCAAGGTTCCTTAGGGCTTTCTTTTACTTTGATGTGGTAAGATTATTCGGAAATGTTCCTTTAATTACCAAACCACTTGAAGCAGGTGAATATGAGCAGCCTCAGGCGCCGGCAGAAGAAGTGTATAAACAAATCGCTGAAGATCTGACTTTCGCAATAGAAAACCTGCCTGCCACAGCTTTTGGAAGTATCAATCCCGGAGATTATGGAAGAGCAACAAAATGGGCTGCTGAAGCGATGATGGGTAGAGTATTTCTTTTTTATACCGGATATTATCAAAAAGCAGACATTGCCGGTATAGCAACAAGAGACCAAGTAAGAGGTTATATTGACGATGTAATTACAAACAGCGGGCATGCCCTTGTTCCTGAATACAGAAGGTTGTTCAGGGCTGCTTCCTGGGACACCAAGGATTATGTGGGCGAGGACAACATTGAAACTGTATTTGCCATAAAATATACTTTACAAGGCGTAAATCAATGGGGCCTAAACAGTGGAAACAGATGGCAGAAATTCCTGGGGCTTAGAAACCATAATGCCTACCCTTACGGCGGAGGATGGGGTTTTTGCACTGTGAATCCAAAATTATGGAATGCTTTTGCCGATGGTGATACAAGGAAAACTGCTTCTATTATAGATGTAGTAACCGAAGCGCCGTCCTTTACTCCTGTTGACCAACGCCAATACACAGGTTATGCACCAAAAAAATACGCACCGACCACTGACAAGGTTATGGTAGACGGCAGCGAAGTAGTGATTTCTACAGTGGAAAATATGGGAGGAAATGATCAAATCAACCAGTTTGATGATTGGGTTATTATTCGTTATTCCGATGTCCTTTTAATGGCTGCCGAGTTGAGACTTGACGGTGGCGGAGATGCACAAACTCCATTTAATGAAGTCAGGAACCGAGCTTTCAACGGTACTGCTCCTGCTGTTGCTGTTTCCAAAGCAGCCATTATGGAAGAAAGAAGATTTGAGTTTGCACTTGAAGGTCTTCGTTATTGGGATTTGTTAAGACAAGGTATTGATGTTGCCAACCAGGCTATCGACAATACAGATCCGGTAGAAGAATTCGTCGTGGATTTCAGACCTGAAACCGGTGGATTTTTTAAGATTCCTGAATCTCAGGTGAATCTTTCCAATGGTTCTTTGAATCAAAACGCGGGATGGGAATAAGTTTAAATATTAACTCTAAAAATGATGAAAAAGCTAACTAAAATATTTATACTTCTACTGTCAATCAGTGTGATAGCATGTGAACCAATTGAAGACAGGGATGAACTTGGCGATCCAGTCCCTCAATCGGCATTATCTTTCTCTATAAGTCAGGAACCTGGATACGACAACAAGGTATTTCTTGCCAGTCAAACGCCGGGAACAATAACTTACTGGGATTATACAGTAGGTTCGACAACACAACCAAACGACACCATTATTGTGCCCTTTGCCGGTGAATACTGGGTAAAATACTCCGCTCTTGGAAGAGCCGGTGCAACATCGGATTCAACTAAAATTACGGTTACAGAAAACGATCCTGTGTTTTTTGCCCATCCTTCGTGGGAACTTCTGACCGGAGGCGTAGAAGGAAAGTCATGGAAGTTGTTTCGTGTTACGCTTGGGGCCGTCATAAACGAGGGGGCTTACAAAAGCCCTTGGGCAGATGTAAACTGGTGGGGAGCAGAAATAACCAATTTTGATGACATCAATTATTTTGACCTTAAGGGAAATTACAATTTTAGCCGCACACATAACGGTGAAGTCAAAAACAGTACTTTCACGCTTTTCCCTGAGTCAGGTGAAATATTGATAAATAGCGGGAATCAGATGTCGATAAAGGACGGTTCTGGCGAAATGGCTGAAGCCAATAAAACAAAATATAAAATCTTCCATCTGAATGCTGATACTCTCGTCGTTGGCCAGGGCGCTTATTATACCGCTGACAGACCTACAGAAGATTGGGGATTTTTCCACTGGTATGTTAATGTAAAGTAAAATTATTCATAATTGAGAAATAGGGTTCAATTAAATTTTCATGAATAAGTAAATCAATTTTCCAAAGAACCTGCTTACAAATGTTGGCAGGTTCTTTTTTTAGCCTTAACCCTCCAAGGGTTTAAAACCCTTGGAGGTTTTTTTGACTGTTCAAAAATCAATTATTAAATTATTCCCCTATTCAATCCTAAATCTTTAAATTAATCCAACATTGATAACCCCTTAACCACAGACAAATGAATTTAAAATTTTCGTTAATCCTGAAAACTTTATTTACCTTACTGGTACTCACCACTTCACAGACAATTTTGGCCCAGGGAACTTACACACCAACCCAAGAAAACCTGGAAGCCAGACAGTGGTTTAAAGATGCAAAATTCGGAATGTTTATTCATTGGGGCGTTTACAGTACGCTGGGAAGAGGGGAATGGGTAATGGAAGTAGATAAAATGTCTATAAAAAATTATGAAAAACTTCCCTCCTTCTTTAACCCTACACAATTTGATGCAAAAGAATGGGTGAAGCTTGCCAAAGATGCCGGAATGAAATACATCACCATTACCAGTCGTCACCACGATGGATTTTCAATGTTCGATTCAAAACTTACAAATTATGATATTGTCGATGCCACCACTTATAAAAAAGATCCCTTAAAAATGCTTGCTGAGGAATGTCAGAAAGAAGGGATCAAATTATTTTTCTACTACTCCCACCTTGACTGGCACCATCCCGATTATTATCCAAGAGGAAGCACAGGTCATGCAGCGGGAAGACCGGACAAGGGCAACTGGCAAAACTATGTGGATTTTATGAATGGACAGTTAACAGAACTATTAACCAACTACGGACCTATTGCCGGAATTTGGTTTGACGGGTGGTGGGACAACAAAGGTGCCGACTGGCAATTCGTAAAGCAATATCAAATGATCCACAAGCTTCAACCGCAAGCATTGATCGGAAACAATCATCATCAGGCGCCTTTTCCTGGAGAAGACTTCCAAATGTTTGAAAGGGATTTACCAGGTCATAATACAGCCGGCTACAGCGGAGAATCCGAAATAGGCAATTTACCTCTGGAAACTTGCGAAACCATAAACAATACTTGGGGGTTCAATATCCAGGACGACAAGTATAAAAGTGTAAAAAGCATTGTTCATTATTTGGTAAAGGCTGCAGGATATGACGCTAATTTTCTATTAAACATAGGTCCAATGCCTAATGGAAAAATTCAAAAAGAATTTACAGACACATTGCAGGCGGTCGGAAAGTGGCTGGACATTTATGGAGAAACCATTTACGGTACAAGAAAAGGGCCCATCGAGCCACATTCCTGGGGAGTGACCACGTCCAAAGAGAATAAAGTTTACCTTCATATTTTAAACCGCCAGGACGAGGCTTTGCTGCTACCCGCTTTTGGCAAAAAGGTAAAATCAGCCAGGATATTTAAAGACAAAAGCCCTGTAAAAATTATAGAAACTAAAGAAGGAATTATTTTAAAACTTCCCAAGAAAGAAGACAAAGAGTATGATTTGGTGATAGAGCTGGAGATGTGATTTTTTTCTTGAAACTTCTTTTTCCTTTTGGAGGATTTAAAACCCTCCAAAAGGCTATTTTTTTCAACTACTTCATGCGTATTCCGGTTGCTTGATTTCCTTTCTGACTACCGGTGCCACTTTAGTTCCAAACAATTCAATGGAGCGCATGATCTTTTTGTGAGGCAAGTTGCCGACACTCATTTGAGCCATAAAACGGGTATGTTTAAACAATTCATGTTCATATAAAATTTTGTCAATTACCTGTTGCGGACTACCAACTACCAATGACCCATTTTTTGATTTCATATAATCAAACTGTTCCCGAGTAATGGGTGACCACCCTCTTTCCTTGCCGATGTTGTTCATCATCGTTACATACGGCGGGAAAAATTCGTCACCTGCCTGTTCGGAGGTGTCTGCTATATAAGTATGAGAATTAATGCTTAATTGGACGTTGCTATCATTTCCCTGTTTTTTCCTTGTTTCCCTATACAAATTCACCAATGGAACAAAGCGATCCGGCGATCCGCCAATAATGGCCACAGCTAAGGGCAAACCCAATGTGCCAGCCCTCACTACAGATGCCGGCGTCCCTCCTACTGCAATCCATATAGGCATGGAAGGCTGATGAGGACGAGGATAAACCCCGAGATTATCAATAGAAGGACGATGCTTTCCTTTCCAGGAGACTATTTCATTTTCATTCAATTTGATCAGAAGCTGAAGCTTTTCAGAAAATAATTCATCATAATCTCTGAGATTATAACCAAACAATGGGAAAGATTCAATAAAGGAACCGCGCCCAGCCATGATCTCCGCCCTGCCCCCTGACAAAAGGTCAACAGTTGCAAAATCCTGAAATACCCGTACGGGATCGTCCGAACTAAGCACGGTTACCGCACTGGTAAGTTTGATCTTTTTAGTGACCACTGCGGCAGCACCTAAAACCACAGCCGGAGAAGAAACCACAAAATCCGGACGATGATGTTCTCCCACACCAAATACGTCAAGTCCTACCTGCTCTGCCAATTGAATTTCTTCCATGAGGTCCTTCATTCGTTGGGATACATACTTCTCATTCCCCAATTCATCGGGCCTCATCTCTGCAAAGGTATATAAGCCTAATTCCATATCGATTTGTGTTTACTTTTTTTTTATTTTTGACAGAATATTACGGTCTTCTATCCGAATTTCACCGAAGTCATCGTAAGCGAACCTGCTACCGCTTTGTCATTGAAGAAGGAAACCTTATCCTTTACACCTTTCAATCCCAAAGTATACATTAGCGGTAGGTAATGCTCCGGAGTGGGAATTGCCAATGTGGCATCTCTGCCTAACCTTTCATAATTGATCATTGCCTTATGATCGCCATCAGCAATTAACTGTTTAAACTTTTCATTTAAAGAAAGCGCCCAATCAAAACCGTATTCAGGCTCGTTCATTTTATCCCAGGCAATCATTCGAAGGTTGTGTACCATATTCCCGCTTCCCATTATCAACACGCCCTTTTTCCTTAAATCGTAGAGTTCTTTTGCCAAATCATAATGATACTGAGGGCCTTGATTAAAATCGATGCTAAGCTGCAAAACAGGAATATTTGCCTCGGGATACATGTGCCGTACCACTGTCCAGGTACCATGATCCAAACCCCAGTCATGAGCCAGTTCAACCTTTGCTGAATGCACCAGAGCCACCGTTTCCTTTGCCAACTCAGGATTTCCCGGCGCTGGATATTGTACATCAAAAAGCATTTTTGGGAAGCCGCCAAAATCATGAATGGTTTCCGGAAAATTCATGGCTGTAATCTTTGTCCCCCTGGTGAACCAATGCGCAGAAACAACTAAAACGGCTTTAGGCACAGGTATTTCCCTGGCCATCTGAGTCCAGCGACGGCTAAACTCGTTGTCCTCAATTCCATTCATGGGTGAACCATGACCTACAAACAAAACAGGCATCAATTGCCCGTCTTCCTTCAATTCACTGGTAAATTTGTTAAATGCCGATAAAGTTGTCATACCTGCTGCTCCTGTTAAAATTGTTTTTATAAATTTTTTTCTATCCATTAATCAAACTGTTTTATAAACTATTGATTCGCCTATCTTGGCGGGTTTATAGTTCATTCTAATTCAATCTAATTATTATTGTTTTAACTTAATTTGTTATAACAAATATAAGGCCATTTTTTAAATATCCAATTTGCATTTGATTTAAATCTTGAATTCTTGGGAGAAGTTGAATATTGAATATCAAAGAAGGAATTTTGAATATTGAAGGAATGCTTTAGCCGACATTCTCTCTATTTCTAACTTCATTTTGTCTTTGCAACTTTGCGTTCGCTTCGTGAAACCTCTGAATTCAAACTGAGTACCTTGTTAATCTTCGGAAAGGATAGCTGGGTTTATCTTCCTGGTGGTTTTCTTTTCTTCCTCCAGAATTATAAAATCATCCCAACTGACATTCTTTTTCCTTGATTTCTTTTCAGCATTTAACTCCAGGATTTTCCGTTTAAACACTTTACAAGTTTTATTGCTGATTTCAACAATGTTAGAAAGTTCATCCGCCGTTATTCCCTTTTCTTCATGAATCAGGAAAAGCATGTAAAACGCCTTTAAAATTGAGAATTTCAGCCCATGGAATATGGTGAAAGTGGTGGCTGATTCTACATAATTACATCGGGTACACTTTCGGGAAAAAGGGCTTTTCCAGGGACCATAAGTTGAATTTCCGCACTTTTTACATTGAAACTCCCCCTTCCATTTAAGCTCAGCAACATATTTATAACAAGCCTTGTCGTCCGGAAATATTTGCTGAAACTCCTGAAAGGTCAAAATCTTTTGCATTACACGAGCTTTGGTAATGTCTTCCACATCATGTTCCAGCTTGCGGTTGTGCGCTTTTAAAAGGCCATTCATCCGCTCAATTTCTTTCGATTGTTCCCTGATTTCTTCTGTCCTGTCCATTACCAGCTTTTCCAGCTCCTTTTTCTTTTGAAGGATCATCCGGGTTCTTATTTTATAAAAAGCAATAAAAAACCCGATGAAAGCGGACAAGCAAACTAGATTAAACCACCATGTTTTCCAAAATGGAGGAATCACTGTCAATTGTAGCTTGGTTGTCTCTTCAGACCATTCTCCTAAATTGTTCAACCCCTTTACTTCAAACGTGTACTTTCCGGGATCAAGGTTTGTGTAAGTAGCCACTCTCTTGTTGCCCACAAAGTTCCAGTCATTATCAAAACCATCAAGCCTGTAGGCGTATTGTTTTTTCTCTGAAGAGGTGTAATTAAGGGAAGCAAATCCGAATGAAATAACAGAATATTTATAGGGTATGCTAATTTCTTTGGTTTCTGAAATATGCGTTTTCAGAATTCCGTAATCTGCCTTGTCCGTAACAGCTACCGGCTTGTTGAAAATCTGAAAGTCTGTAATCAAAAGCGGCGGAGTGTAGGGCTTATCATAAATTGAATCGGGGAAAAATTCATTAAAACCATTCTTCCCACCAAAATACATCTGGCCTGACCTGCTTTTACAAAAAGCCTTTTCTTTAAACTCATTGTCTTGCAAGCCATCGGCAGTAGTATAATTTTTAAAAGTTTTGGATTGAGGATCAAGCTTAGATAGTCCGTGGTTGGTACTGATCCATAAATTCCCCCGACCATCTTCCAAAATGCCCATGATCAAATCATTTGGCAATCCATCTTTGGTAAAATAGGCTGTAAAAGTATGGGTTTCCCAATCGAAAAAATTCAGTCCATGATTGGTTCCAACCCACAAATTTCCCTTGCCGTCTTCATAAATCCCCGCGATATTATTATTACTGATACTGCCGGGAGAATTATCACTAACAAACTGCTTGAATTTTTCAGTTTTCCTGTCAAATAAATTCAAACCTCCGCCTTCTGTCCCGATCCACAAATTACCTTTTCTATCTTCATAAATCGAAGAAATTGTATTATTACTGAGGCTTTGGTCATTACCGGGCTCTGTACGGTAATGCTTAAATTTTTGAGTTATGGGATCATAAAGGTCAAGACCGGAACCATAAGTACCTACCCAGATCTTATCTTCCTTATCTTTAAAAACTACCCAAGGATTATTATTGCCGAGGCTTCCGGGGTCTGAAGGATTATTTTTAAAATGTTTGAAAGTGTTTTTCTCCCTGTCAAATACGGATATACCTTCTCCCCAAATTCCAGCCCAAATATTTCCTTGGGAATCTTCACACACACTGAGCACATGGTTTCCTAAAATACTGTTTGGATTTCCTTCTTTGTGAACGTAAGCACTAAAGGTACCTGAGTCTCTATCGAATAAATTCAAACCGCCACCATCCGTTCCGATCCATAAGTTGTCCTGACTGTCTTCATAAATTGTTAAAACATTATTGTTGCTTAAACTTGCTGGGGATGAATTGCTTTTGTGATGAATAAATTTATTCGCATCGATATTGTATAAGTTTATCCCCCCGGAAAACGTCCCAATCCAAATATTTCCCTTCACATCCCTGTATATAGAATTCAATGAATTGCTACTCAGGCTTGTATTGTCGATAACGCTGAGCTCATAATTGCTAAACTTTTCATTTACGGGATCAAAAACAGATAATCCCTTATTTTCGGTACCAATCCATAGATTCCCTGATGCGTCTTCTGCTATTGAGATCAGATAATCATGTGAAAGGCTGTTTTTTCCTCTATTTTTCTTTTTATAATGGCGAAAACGTTTACTTCCTTTATCCAAAAGGTTCAAACCGCCGCCATAAGTGCCAATCCATAATTTTTTCCGGCTGTCTTCAAAAATAAACCTGATTTGATTGGATGAAATTGTGTTGGTGTCCCGTGGATTGTGCAGAAAACGCGTAAATTTTCCTGTTTTTATATCAAAATGGTTTAATCCCCTGTTGGAGGTACCTACCCAAATATTGTTTTGAGTATCTTCAAAAATTGTCCTTACTTCAGGTCCGCTTAAACTGGAAATATTCCCTGGAACAGACGAGTAATTTAAAAACTCCTTTTTCTGAACATTCAGAATATCCATTCCCTTATCACGTGTTCCTATCAGGATATTTCCATTTGAATCTTCATACAGGCAATTGATGTAGTTACTCGAAATTCCATTTTGATTATGTTCATCGTGAAGAAATCTGGTAAACTTTTGCGTATCAGGATTAAATTTATTTATACCTCCCCCCCATGTTGCGATCCAAAGATTACCTTCCCTGTCTTCAATAATATCCCTGATCACATTGGAGCTTAAGCTATTGCTGTCCTGGAGGATTCTTTTATATACGGTAAAGGAATATCCGTCATATTTGTTCAGCCCATCACGTGTACCAAACCACATAAAACCCTTTCTGTCTTGCAGAATACATGGAACCGTACTTTGAGAAAGCCCGTCACTTGTTCCCAGGTGTTCAAACTTTATATTCTGTTTCTGACAAAAAGCAAAAACTGACGTAAAAGCTAGAAATAAAAATGTTATAAATATTCGGATGACAGCCATAGAATTACGTAAAAGGGCTATTCGGATCAAAACAAACTTACTTAATCCTGTTAGCTTAAGGAAATGAATAAAAACATAGTTCCGCACGTAAGCTTTGACGTATTAAAAAGTTGGAAGGAAGAAGTTGGAAGCGGGAAGGAAGTTTTCAAATTATTCAACATCTTTTCAAAAAAAAAAGCCATTCAGACTTAGCCATTTGATATGGCTTCCGTTAATAGTAAATATGCATTTTGCGTTCTTTTGAGTCTTCTTTTAGAATCAGTATAGTAGTTAAACAACATCTAACCCTAAATAAAATGAAAAAGGAACAATTATTAAAAACCAGTATAACCTACGGCATAATTATTTTTGTAGCATTGGTCGCATATTTTTTCCTTATGAAAATGTTGGGATTAATCAGGCATCAGGAGCTTAGGGCTTTTAATGGCGTAATTATCCTTGTGGGAGTAATTTTTGCCATTGCGAGATTGAAACACATCAACAACGACAGAATAAGTTATTTTAATGGTATTGGTTGCGGCATGCTTACCTCCCTTTTTGGAGTGGCCCCATTTGCAATTTTTGTCGTATTTTACCTGTTGATCGACGTCCCATTTTTGCAAGATATTCAAGAAAAAAGCGCATTTGGAGAACTTATCAACCCATTTACGGGAGGATTTATAAATTTCATTGAAGGCATGGCGGCTGGATTAATTTCTTCCTTTATTGTGATGCCTTATT
>Ga0196965_1001045_pt1 | contig 11802 bp, 6 predicted proteins | sample S1_20metaG_FD_148668 | JGI IMG/M metagenome (GOLD analysis project Ga0196965, IMG submission 148668) | Soil microbial communities from Anza Borrego desert, Southern California, United States - S1_20 | ecosystem: Environmental > Terrestrial > Soil > Desert | place: USA: California | collected... | reverse complement strand
AAATAAAAAATCCGGCACGGATTCCTTTTTGGTTTTCTCTACTTCGGTGGAATTATAATCTTCGTCGTATTCATAATCCTTGTAGGTTACTTCCTTTTCAGATATGCCATTTAACACGATCAATGCATCGCCTTTAATCATTTTACCCACTGCTTTTTCATCCAACAGAAGAGAAAAAAGATCAGCGCCGAGGCTTATAGAACCGTCATCTACGCCCATTCCCAGCATTAGCGGTGAATAAGTATTTTCGATGAGTTTGGGTAGTTCCTCTAAATAGGCTTCCGTATTAATGCCATACCCCAGGTAAGCCAGGGCTTTATTACTGTCAATATACTTCAGGAATTTCCTGTTGATTTTGCGGCTATAAATGTTTTTGAAGGAAGCAGCCATTTCATCTTCTACCTTCATATTTGTTGTCACCCGGAAACGATCATTTTCAAAATAGACATGACCGCTTATGCTGCCAAAGCTATTGAAAAAGCTATTTTTTAAAAACAATGAACTTAGCGCATTGTCCAGCTCATAAACGAAGAATGGATTCGCTACCCAGAAGCTTGCCTCTGCATTTGGATCCAGGCTTTTCAAATAATCCTGGTTGGACAGTATGGAGGTTTTAACCGGAAAAGCAAAACTTGTTTCAGCCTTGGTCCCGGTCCATATTCTGGCAATTGAATCCAGTTTTTGCTTCTTTACGCTTAGTTTATTGAAATAATTGTCGTCAAAAGGCTTATAGCTTTCCTCTGCATAATAGTCTTCGATATAGGAGGTATCCTCGTCATAATATTCCGTATAGGGTTCTTCTGAAACATTCTCTTCCAGCGACTCAGATTCATAATAGGTTGTATCTGCTTCTTCGTAAATTTCCGTTTCTTCATAAATCTCTTCGCTTTCCTCGTAGACATCTTCACTTTCTTCGTAAACCTCAGTACTATCCACAGAAACTTGTGCTTCTTCAATATATTTCGGCGGATAGCCATAGAAATCAATTTCGGCGGTGAGGTTATATCTGGCTGCTATAGAATCATTCTCAAAAAAAATAGACCTGGCCTGCCCTATGGTAACCAATGCTTTTTGGTTGTCCCATAATACGGTCATTATACTGTCCTGAAGGATGTTGTAATGATTCTTTTTTTCAATGGCCTCGGCCTTATTATCAAACAGGAGGGCAAACTTTGAAGCATTTTCCAGGGGAATCAACACAGAATGATACCCAATGCTGTCGTTAAGCTCATAAAAGTAATAAGCGTCTGCTTCCAGTAGGATACCTAAATCCGTGGCGTTTTCGAACGCTTTCCCTGATTTTTCTGAAATTTTCTTCAACAGCGCTTTCCCTGCGAAAGATTGATTAAACTCGCTCGCCGATAGCAGGTCGATGAGGTTTTTTCCTTTTATAGTGGCTACCGCGTAAGCATTTGAAGGAATATATGAGGTTAAATGCTGGGCTTGTGTAGAAATACTTAAAAAAGTAAGTATGGCAAATGTAAAAAGTTTTCTCATTCGTTAATGTGTCTAGTTTTATTATTGTGCTCTTGAAACTGTAAGATTATCATTCGGGCGGTTTTATTTATTTGAGTGTTATTTGATTTGAAATATTGACTTTTCCAGTAATTACATCTTCCACAGAACATCTTAACATGATTGCCTTGTTTGACTTGGATATCTGGGCTTTAGGATTTAAAGTTTTTGCAATGTCTTTGTCAAACCGATAAATACTGGTGTAAGTGGCTTGCCTGAAAACGCTTTTGTCTTCCTCTTTTAATTTTAAATATCTCGCCTTCCCTTGCTCCACAGGTTGATATTTTCTAATAAACAATCCCTGGGAAGCTGCAAATGAGTATGAGGAAGGATTCGAATATTTTACTTTTTGTTTTTGAAGAATCTGACTGGATAAATGATTGATGTTTGAGATATTTTGAAAAGAAAAGCTGATGGTCGCGATGAAGTTATTCATATCCAGCGTTTTTTTTACATTGCTGATCCCCTCTGAGTTTTGCAAATATCCGACAGCTTCATTCAGCACTTTCTGTATGTCATTTTCATCCGGCACTTTGTATCCGTTGATGCTGTCCAGAAGCATTATCGATGCAAGCCGGGTCTTGCTATTGCTCATGTTCAAAGTAATGTTTACCTCTCCCGATCCGTCATTATTCATATTTATTTCTTCAATAATTTGAAAACAAGATGAAAGCAAAAATACCAGGGATATAAAAAGTAGGTTAGTAAGGCATTTAAATTTCATACGTTTGTTTTTTTAGTTGCCATGGAATTCGCGTGATAATCATCCTCGTTCGGTGAGCTTTGCTCATGCTCATTCATTGTAAAACAAGAACTTCTAAAAATGGTACTTTTTGCTTTTAAGCTGCAAGAATAGTTATAATTTTAAAAAATCCTCGACCCAAATTTCTATTTAAACAAAACAGCTTTATATCGATCGGGATCATTAAGCACTTTGGATATACCTTTTGAAACGCTGAAAAATGGTTCCTCATCATGATGTACCTTCAACTTAATCTTTGCTTCCAGCCTTTCTTTTACTCCTCTTAACAATGAACCTCCGCCTGTAAGATAGACACCATTTCCATAAATATCTCCGGCCAACTCGGGAGGACAATTCTCCAAAGCCTGGAGAATGGTAAGCTCTATTTTACTTAAAGGAATATCAAGGATAGCGGCAACTTCAACATGGTCTATAAGCCTCATTACCGGAATACCTGTGATCAGGTCTTTTCCCACTACCTGAAAAGGTTCAGGTTTCTCCTTAATGTTTTCAATGGCCGCGCCTGCCTGAATTTTAATTTGTTCCGCTGTCTTCAACCCTATTGAAAGGTTATATGTCCTTCTGAAATACTCTTGTATCTCTTCATCAAAATCATTCCCAGCTACTCTTAACGATTGAAAGGAGACCACCCCGGATAACGATATCACCACTACTTCCGTAAGACCTCCGCCGATGTCTATTAAAAATTGACCGTCGGGTTGTGTAATGTCGAGGCCTATACCTATTGCCGCGGCTATAGGTTCATAAAGCAGGAAAATATTACTGGAATTGAATTGTTCCAGAGCGTCTCTTAATGCCCTTCTTTCTACTTCCGTGGTATAAAAAGGTACTCCACAAATGATGCTATCGTAACCACTAAAAATACTCTTACCAGGATAAGCCTTTTCCACTAAAGCCTTTACCATCTTATGCGCAGAATCATAATCGGCAATTACCCCACCTTTTAATGGCCTCACGGTTTTTAGATTATGATGGGTTTTTTCAAACATATCATAGGCTTCTTCCCCTACAGCTTTAACCGACTGGTTGTCATTATCTATTACTATATAAGAAGGCTGATCAAGAAGAATATTGTTTTTATCGGTAACCAGGGTATTGTTATTTCCCAAATCTATCGCAAAGCTCTTTCCTGAATATAAGTTTTTAAACATATGGTCTTATTTTGCCATTAATAATCCGACAAAGTAGATAAAAGCAAAAAAACAACAGGTTTAAATTCAGGATTAAAATCACATAAGACAGAAGTAAATCTTAAGAAGATAAAATATTAGCAGGATTTTTTGAGGATTGAATTTTCGATCTAAACAAGGAATTGAAGTAGGTTTTAGCTTGCATTGCTTCATTCTGAATTATTTTTCTTTGCGTTCTTTGCGTAAAGACCTTTGCGTCCTCTGCGTGAAACCTTTTTGTTCAAAAGCACGCAAGTATGAACTTTGGACGTTGAACAAGGAAGTTAGAATGTTGAAGGAAGTTTATAAGGCATTTTCCCTCTTCTGATTCTATTCCTTGTTCATAATCTCATGTTTTAAGCCCCTTTCCTACCCCATTTTATGAGACATGGCGCTTTCCATTTCTTTCATATCTACTCCTAAGCCACCGGCAACAGCCATCCCCAGCTGGATACTTGTCCTGAAAAGGTGACACAACTGACGGTTTATAATCTGCTCCTTTTTAGGACCGGTTATCCCCTTCATAGAACCAACAATGTTGGCGACAGTTTCTGCTCTTTGTTCGGCAGTCATTACTTTGTTAAATAAAATCCCTGGTTGGGTATAATGATCATCTTCTCCCACGCCATTTCTATCAAACCAATCGGCAACATTAGAGTCCAACACCATAGGTGGCTCCTTATAACTTTGATCAATTTCTATATCATCCAAGCTGTTAGGAAAATAATTGGGTGTATCCTCTCCATTTCCATCCACCCTCATCTGGCCATCCCTTTCATAATTGTTTACCATATATGGACATCGGTTTACAGGGATTTGCTCATAATTTACTCCTAATCTATACCTGTGCGCATCAGGATAAGAAAGCAACCGTCCCTGTAACATCTTGTCCGGTGAATAGCCAATTCCATCGATGACATGTGCGGGGGCAAAAGCGCTTTGTTCAACCTCAGCAAAGTAATTACGCGGAATTTGATTTAATTCCAGTACACCCACATCAATCAATGGAAAGTCCTTGTGAGGCCACACTTTCGTCAAGTCGAAAGGATTCCATGGAAATTGTTCCGCTTCCCTATCCGTCATCACCTGGATTTTCATATCCCACCTTGGAAATTCACCTCTATCAATAGACTCTACCAGATCACGTTGAGCCCAGTCCAGGTCTTTGGATTTAAATTCATTTGCTTCTTTACCTGAAAAGCTCTTAATCCCTTGCTGTGTTTTAAAATGAAACTTCACCCAGACTCGCTCATTTTTGTCATTTATAAGTGAAAAAGTATGACTTCCAAAACCGTCCATATGCCGATAAGTATAAGGTGTCCCTCTTTCACTCATAAGTATCATCACTTGGTGCATGCTTTCCGGATTAAGGCTCCAGAAATCCCATAACATCGTTGCGCTTTTCAGATTAGTTCTCGGATCCCTTTTTTGAGTGTGGATGAAATCGCTAAACTTCTTAGGATCTTTTACAAAGAAAACCGGTGTGTTATTTCCCACCAGATCCCAATTGCCATCTTCGGTATAAAATTTAAGGGCAAATCCTCTGGGGTCACGCTCTGTATCCGCACTTCCCTTTTCCCCTCCTACCGTACTAAACCGCAGAAAAACTTTAGTTTGTTTACCTATTTTATTGAAAATCTTGGCCTTGGTATACTTTGAAATATCATGAGTAACAGTGAAAGTCCCATATGCTCCGCTTCCTTTTGCGTGAACGACTCTTTCCGGAATTCTTTCGCGGTTAAAGTGGGCCATTTTTTCATGCAAAATAAAATCCTGAAGTAGCAATGGGCCTCTATTTCCTACAGACATGCTGTTTTCATTTTCTACATAAGGCTTGCCTGAAGCTGTAGTCAATTTCTTTTTGGGGGAATGATCATTATTCATAATAACAGTATTTAGAAGTTCTGAAAAGTGTGATTCAAAAATCTGCTTTACTGAAGTATAAATCAAACTGATATTTTTTATATTTACATAAATTAAATCTATATGAATATTCAACAATTGGAATATGTAGTAGCTGTGGATGAATTAAGGCATTTTGTGAAAGCGGCAGATAAATGTTGCGTAACTCAACCCACTCTGAGTATGATGCTTCAGAAGTTGGAGGAAGAATTGAACCTTAAAATTTTTGACAGGACAAAACACCCAATTGAGCCAACAGCAGCGGGAATTGAAGTTATTTCAAGGGCCAGGAAGATTTTAGGGGAGGTGGCTCAACTTAAGGAATTTTCCAGGGACCTTTACGAGGAAGTATCCGGAACAATTAAAATAGGCGTAATTCCCACACTGGCTCCTTATCTGCTTCCTTTGTTTATTGAAGAACTTATTAGCGAATACCCCGGACTAAAGGTCATAATTAAGGAAATGCCTACCCAAGCCTTGATTGAATCGCTTAAAAACAATCAATGTGATTTAGGAATTCTTGCTACACCTTTGAACGAAAGCGGCCTTAAGGAATATCCGCTTTTTTATGAGGATTTTTTAGCTTACTCTTCCTCAATTAAAAATTTCACCTCCAAAAACTTTGTTATTCCTTCTCAAATCGACATTAGCCAGCTTTGGTTACTGGAAGAAGGACATTGCTTTCGCAATCAAGTCCTGAACTTCTGTGAGCTAAAACATAAAGATCTTTATAAAAACCGTTTGGAATATGAAGCGGGAAGTATTGAAACGCTGATAAATCTGGTGGACAAAAACAAAGGAATCACTATAGTACCTTATCTTGCGACCCTTAATTTTAGCGCTGAGCAAAAGAAAAAACTTCGCCGATTTTCCAATCCTCAACCCGTAAGAGAGGTTAGCCTGGTCGTAAACAATAACTTTGCAAGATTTAAAATCCTGGAAGCGATAAAAACGGAAATATTAGCACATACGCCAACTACGCCTTATGAGAAAGGGAAGACTGTGGTGCAGTTATAGACAAAAAAGGAGTTCATGTGAACTCCTCTTTTGATCAAACTTCTAACCATATTTAATTAATTATCTTCTTGGCCCAGGTTTTCCTGCCGGCTTTTACTTTTAGAATTTTTAATCCTTTTGAAAGCTCCGGAAGAACTATTTCAATGCTTCTGGTATTTTTAAACCTGTAAGTATAAGTCTTTCCTCCATCTACACTTTGGATGGATATTTTTACATCTTCGTATAAATCGTCTAAATCTATATTTAGAACATTACCCCCAAAATTTGGATTTGGATAAACTGATAGTTCCGTTGATGATACTTCCGGTGCAGCCAATCTCGCCCCTGAACATGATCCCAACAAAGTCCAGGCATCTGACCAGTAAGATCCTGTTCCGGGTCCATATGCCCATGATGCCCCATTGCACCATCCTGAATATGGATAGGGTTTACATTCGTACAAGCTTCCATTGTTCTGTACCTGGCTGCCGGCTACATATCCTCCGTTTTCTACATAATTTGGTTTGCCTGAACAAGTGCCGGTATTGCCATTTACCGTTACACTTCTTGATGCGGAGATAGTTGTCGCTCCGTCATCATCGGTTGCTCTTGCCGTAATGGTGTATGTTCCGGCTGCTACATTGGTCCAGCTATAGCTGTAGGGACTGGAGTTGTCTGTTCCAAGTAAAGTACTTCCATTATAAAAAGCTACTTGGGTTACACTTCCGTCTGAATCTGATGCACTTGCACTTATTGCAATACTGGCAGGGGCTGTATAAGTAGCGCCATTTGAAGGAGCGCTTAAACTTACTGTCGGTGGTGTATTTGAAGTATTTCCGTTTACCGTTACTGTTCTGGCTGATGAAGTGCCTGTTCCTCCTGCATTGTCAGTAGCTTTTGCTGTAATGGAATAACTGCCTGCTGCTACATTGTTCCACGTATAAGAATAAGGCGAATTTGTATCTTCACCTAGTTTGGTTGATCCGTTAAAGAATTCTACTTTGGAAATTGTTCCATCCGTATCGGAAGCTGAAGCGCTGATGGTGATCGAAGCAGGTGTTGTATAGGTTGAATTGTTTGCAGGAGCAGTTAAACTGACTGATGGACTGGCATTGGTTGTGCCTCCGCATGGACCTATAAGTTTCCATACACAATCGGTGCAACTGTTGGTGACAGGATCATTATTTTGTGTCCACCATTTTGCCTGATATTTATTGCCGTCTTTGGATACTTCCATGTCTTTGGTATATACAGAAGTGGAATTCCAGGCTGGTGTGGTACAAGTTGATCCACCGGTTACTGTTATACTTACAGCAGCAGAAGTACCTGTCGCTCCGGCATTGTCTGTGGCTTTCGCAGTTATAGAATAAGAACCCTGTGCTACATTGTTCCAGGTATAAGAATAAGGAGAACTGATATCTTCACCCAGTTTGGTAGTACCATTATAAAATTCAACCTTAGTAATTGTGCCATCTGAATCATTTGCTGTGGCGTTGATGGTGATGTTTACGGGTGAAACAAAACTGGCTCCGTTGGACGGGGAAGAAATGCTTACCGTTGGGGCAGGGTTATTAACCGAGTTTAAATAAGGCCTGCCGTTATCAAATTCCTTTAATCGTTCAAAGAACCATCCATCGTCTCCGGCACTTCCATCTGCCTCCAGTTCATTTCCATTTGCATTGGTAAAATCCGTGCAATCTGCCAAACCCTTGCCTGCTAAAAACCCGATAAAACCTGCATTCATAAAATCCTGGACATGAGTAAAGAAATAAGGCATAAAGGTATCTTCATAACGGTTCACAGTATTTGGCAAACCGATATGACCGATAGAGATCTGCCAACCAAGAAGAGGCAGATTCACCTTTTGAGCCATTGTTTTGGACCAGCTTAGCCATTTTGCATTTTGTGTGTCGTTCCAGTAGTAATCATTTCTATTTTGCTTGACCAACCAATTTCCCGCACTCCATCCATTTTTTTCTACTCCTATAAAATCTCCTCTGTCTCCTGAACTTCCAAGCAACTGAAGTCCAAAATCTGCTGCTCTGTTGGCTGCATAATCCACATCACTTTGGTTCCAATAAACCATTCCTTTTGCTCCGTCCGGAACTGGTGGACCGGTTACGCCATTGGCAGCTACCGCCCAAAAATTCATTAAATGTCCGCAATAAGCATCAGGAGCATACCTTCGGATTGTCCGGATAATTGCTTTTGCAACCCCTGACATGGTATTTGGCAAATCGCTTAAATACTCATATCCCGCGCCCAGGTTATTGACAGTAGCTGGAATATTATTCGGATTGGATTCCGTCCCTTGCTCCAAGGCGTTTTGCAAAAAATACCCCCAGGTATCTGGCTCAATTACAAAAATTGCCTTATATCCGTTGCTCTTTTCGGAAACGATACGAATGGATGTAAAATATTTCCTCATAAAGTCCTGATTCTGGATGTTGGCTTTTAAAGCAGCAACCCCTCCCTCCTCTTGTAACATATAAATAACATAAGAGGGACGAAGGCCCATATCCGATGAGTTTTGAGAATAATCCGTACCCCATTGGTTGAACAGCCAGCTTAATGCATTGGAATTTGGATCTACTCCATTGTTTACATAAGCATAACGATAATGAAGATTAACACCTTCACTCAACGCTTTTTTCATTCTCACATTAATGATATTTGAATTGTCATTTACCAATCCAACTTTGAAGTCGTCCCAGCCTGAGGGAATGCTTCCCCAAGGGACGCTTGTTTGAGCCACTGAAAGTACCGGGATCAAGGCTACTAAAATTGCAAATAAGGTTTTCATTGTATTTAAGGGTTAATAAGGAAATGTTGAATGTTGAATTAATGTCTAATAAAGGGTAAAACTCCAAATCTTTTAAGGGTTAAAGCCCTGATCCTTATCAGGTTTTTATTTTGCCCCGACCTGAAGGACGGGGCTATTTAATTTTTTAACTGAGAATTTATGTTACTATCATTAAAACCACCCTGTCGTACCGACATCCCTCCTTGAAAAGGACGGAAGGGACAGTTGGTTAGGAAAAATCAACAATTACTAATCTTTCCAAGTGTCCTTCCCCTCTAAGCCTTAGCCAAGTACCTTCATTTATATTTTAAAATTTAACATTCAACATTTTTAACTACCCTTCCTAACAACACTAAAAGGAAAGAAAAAGGAATTCCTTTGAGAATTCCCCTTTACTAGTTGCTAGGAGTGTAATAATTGTCTTCAATATTTATTAGCCTGTGCACCCCTTATTCCAGATTAAAAACCTCTTTAAAATCTAAACTTTGGAACAGGGGTACCAGGCAATGCTGTCATATCAATTGTATTTATCTTGAAATAAACTTCTTCACCCAGATCCTTTTATCCCCGCTGGCTTTAAAGAAATAAAGCCCTGGACCGATCGAAGGAAGTTCTAATTCAAGCGTTTTTTCAACATTTTTAAAATATAATGTCTGTGTTTTTAATCCATTATCATCCATAATGTCCAGGCTGAGATTTCCTGGGGCAGAATCAAAGGACAGATTTACTTTTGTTCCGCCACTTGCGGGATTAGGATATACCGTCATTCCTATGGATTCCTTTAAAGAAAGTCCTGGTTTGCCGGCATCAACAATTCTGGATGCAGAATAGGTAGGCAAGCTTCTTAAATAAGAACTGTTGCTGTTAATAAAAGAATTATTGTTTTGATAAACGTCCCAATTAATTGACCAGGACATAATACCTCTTAAACCCGGATGTTCATTGTTTACTATACTAAAAGCTTGTTGCAAACCTGCATTGGAGAGCACCCTGAGAAGCCGGCACTGCAATCACTACCTGGTCAGGTCTTAAACCAGGGAAAAAGGAATTGGCATTTCCTCCAACGGTGAATCCCTCAATGATCATTTCCGTCATGGCTACAATTCCTTCTACAGTTCCCATACTGTACATTACGCCATCATTTCCCTGCATTTGCATAGAATTGTATAATTGGGTTTGTACATAGGTTGTCCTATCCCTTAAAGCATGGATCATAGGAATATAGACACCACTTCTAGAGTCTACATTTCCATTGCTTCCGCCGTACCATTGGTGTCCCATTGGGAAATAGAAAGTTTCCGGTGCCCATGACAATATAAAGGTTTCAGGATAAGAATCGACAATTTGTCTGATGGCAGAAATCATATTTACAACTTTAGGCGAAGTAGGATTTTTGAAGTCAGGATCCTGACCTCCATTAAATTGTACAGAAGATTGCTCCGTATCGATGTCTATTCCATCAAAACCATATTCATTTACAAAACCTTTGATGTCATTTACAAATTGAGTTACCGCGGCTGACGACCCTAAAGAAAAATAGCCTTCATAACCACCAATAGACAACACCACTTTTTTCCCTCTGCTTTGAAGGGTTTGGATATCCGCTTTAAAGTCATTGATAGTATAATCGGAGGTCAGGCCGGAAACGACAAATTTCATCCTTCCATCCGTACTTCCGGGAGAAATCGGTTCCGCAAAAGAAATATTAATGACATCCCATCCCGGATTCACGTCTCTCAACTTAACAAAAGGAACTCCTCCACCCCATGAATGCCAATAGCCCGACATTATGTGTTTAGGCAATCCTGAATTAGTAACCATTCCCACGGTAATGGAAATCAATGATGATTCTTTGGTATTTCCACTGTTATCTGTGGCTTTTGCCATCAAAGTATGCGTACCCTGTGTGCTTGTCCAGGAAATGCCGTAAGGACTTGTGGCATCCTCGCCTATTTTAAAACCATCCACAAAAAATTCCACTTTAATAACGTTGCCGTCTCCGTCAGAGGCCGAAGCTGAGATTGCTACAGCTGTCCCCACAGGGAATTGGGTACCATTTGCGGGAGAACTGATATTTACAGAAGGTGCATTGTTATTATTTCCCGAACATGGCCCCACTAAAGTCCAGGCATCTTGCCAATAACTTCCTGTTCCAGGAGCATAAGCCCATGCGGCGCCATTACACCAACCGGAATAAGGAGCAGGTTTACATTGATAGGAATTACCTGCATTTTTAACTTTACTTCCAGCCGAATATCCTCCATTTTCTACATATTGAGGATCAGAGCAGCCTCCTGTTGCCGGATTAACGGTTATGGAAATTGAGATTGAAGTGCCGGTTGCGCCGGCATTATCCGTAGCTTTTGCAGTTAAGGAATAAGTTCCAGCCGACACATTTGTCCAGTTAAAAGAATAAGGAGAACTCAAATCTTCACTCAGCTTAGTTGATCCATTATAAAATTCAACTTTACTTACTGTTCCATTCTGATCTGCTGCATTGGCAGTGATAGTTATAGAAGCAGGAGCGGTAAATGAAGCCCCATTTGAAGGAGAGGAAATGCTTGCTGTAGGAGAAGGATTGTTTGAACTTGATACAGTAATATTTATTGCGGACGAAGTTGTCGTACCTCCAGAATTATCCGTAGCTCTAACGG
>Ga0196965_1001044_pt1 | contig 11809 bp, 9 predicted proteins | sample S1_20metaG_FD_148668 | JGI IMG/M metagenome (GOLD analysis project Ga0196965, IMG submission 148668) | Soil microbial communities from Anza Borrego desert, Southern California, United States - S1_20 | ecosystem: Environmental > Terrestrial > Soil > Desert | place: USA: California | collected... | reverse complement strand
CCGGGTGATGCCGCCGTCCCCGAGCTCGGCCGCCACACCGCGGCGGTGCTGGCCGAGGTGGGGGCACCCGAGGCGGGCCTCTCCGCCCGGCGCCGCGCCGCCGCGGGCATCGGCCCCCGCTTCAGCTGGAAGCGCTGGCTGCTGCGGCTGGTGCCCGGCCTGCCCAGACAGCGGCCCGGATAGCGGCGCCCGGTTGACCTCCCCTCTCCCTGGCGGTACGGTTTCTCCTCTTTCTTCCCAGGGCCGACGGCCGAAAGGCGCGGCCCGCCGCCGGCATGTCAAATCGGGGGGGACCGTGGACGAAGTGAGCTCGCCAGTACTGACCGAAGAGCTGCGGGAGGCCCATCGCAGCCTCTCCGAGGTGGACCTCAGGTTCCGGGAGTACGCCTCGGCGAGCCCGCAGCTCCTGAGCTACGCCGAATTCCGGGTGCCGGAGTCGTACCGGGAGATGCTGAGCTTCCGTCTCCAGCCCTGGCCGACCTTCATCGACCGGCACAAGCGGGAGGAGATCGCCAGGGTCTCCGTCGCCGTGAGCGACCTCGTCAAGAGCGTGCCGCACCGCGTCTTCGGAGGCGACCCCGTGGCCGTCAGCCGCTTCTATGGGTTGGCTTCTCCGGAGGAGGCGGAGGACCTGCTGTCCGAGCCCAACGGCATCGCCGAGATCGTGGCGCGCGGCGACCTGATCGCCACCGCGGACGGCTTCAAGTGCATCGAGTTCAACTTCGCGACACGGCTCGGGGGTTGGGAGTCGACCATCCTGTCCAGCCTCCACCTTTCTTCGCCCGCGATCATCCGGTTCCTCCAGCAGGAGGGGATCCGGCCCGCGGTGACTCCCACCACCCGCTGCTTCTTCCGTCACATCCTCGAGGAGGTCGAGCGCCGTGGGCTCGCCCGCGGGGTGGGCGTCAACATCGCCTTCGCGTTCCACGAGCGGTTGGCGCGCACCCCCATCATCATCCAGGGGGTGGCGCGCCTCGGAGCCGAGTGGGACCAGGTCTGCCGGGAGACCGGGCGCCAGGGCAAGGGACGGCTCCTGGCCGCGACCTGGCAGGAGCTGAGCCCCGGGTCTTCCGGCCAGGGGCTGTCCTGCCGCGGCCTGCCGGTCCACGCCGTCGTCGAGCAGACGACCGAGCCGGTGCCGGAGCCGGTCTACCGGTGCTTCAAGGAGGGGGGGACCTGCCTGTTCAACACACCGGTGACGACGATCCTGACCAGCAAGATGAACGTCGCCCTGCTGTCCGAGCACGAAGGCTCCGGCCGGTTCAGCCCCGAGGAGAGGGAGGTCATCCGCCGGCACATCCCCTGGAGCCGCCGGGTGGTCCGCGACACCGTCGATTTCCGCGGCGAGACGGCCTACCTGCCCGACCTGCTGGCGGCGCGCAAGGAGGACATGGTCCTCAAGGAGGCGCAGAACCTCGGGGGCAAGGGGGTGGCGGTCGGCCGGTTCACGGCGGCGGACCGCTGGGCGGACCTCTGCCGCTCGGCGCTGGAGAACGGCGAGTGGATCGTCCAGGAGTACCTCGAATCGACCTCCTACCTCTTCCAGAGCGGCGACCACGGCTGCACGCCGCACAACGTCATCTGGGGGCCGTTCGTCTTTGGGAGCACCTACGCCGGGCTCATCCTGAGGATGCAGTCGAAGGCCGTGCCGGGAGTGGTCAACCTCAGCCAGACGGCCACCGAGGGGGTGGTCTTCGAGGTGTGAGCCCGCTCGTGTAGGATGCGGGCCTCTCTCTTTGGAGGTCCATGCGATGAGGTTCGGCATCCCGACACTGGCGCTGCTCGCCATCCCCACCCTGCTCCTGGCCCAGGCACCCGCTCCCCGGCCCGCGGCCCCTGGGACCCCTGAAACCCCTGAGGTCATCGCCCTCCGCGCGGCGCGCCTCTTCGACGGCAAGGGGGACACGGCCGTCCGCAACGGCGTGGTGATCATCGAGGGGAGCACCATCAAGGCGGTGGGCTCCGGCATCCCGGTGCCGGCGGGGGCGCGGGTGATCGACCTGGGGGACGCGACGCTGCTGCCCGGCCTGATCGACGCCCACACCCACATCACCGGCGAATCGTCCGACAACTGGCTGCAGGACACGGTCTCCGGCCTGCGCCGCGACGTGCCCGAGAGCGCCATCCGCAGCACCGAGTTCGCCCGCCGCACCCTGATGGCCGGCTTCACCACGGTGCGCGACGTGGGGAGCGGCGAGTACGTCGACGTCGGCCTCCGCAACTCGATCCGCAACGGCATCGTTCCCGGGCCGCGCATCCTCGCCGCCGTCCACTCCCTGGGGGCGCGCGGCGGCCACTGCGACGAGAGCGGCTATCCTTACCAGCGCTTCGGGCACGAGTCGGGCATCGAGGACGGCATCGCCAGCGGCCCCGACCAGTTCCGGGACTCCGTGCGCTTCCAGATCAAGTACGGCGCCGACGTGATCAAGGTCTGCGCCACGGGCGGCGTGCTGTCGCTGAACGACGAGGTGGATACGCCGCAGGTCACCCAGGAGGAGATGAACGCCATCGTCGAGGAGGCGCACCGCCTGCGCAAGAAGGCGGCGGCCCATGCCCACGGCGCGGAGGGGGCCAAGGTGGCCATCCGCGCCGGCATCGACTCCATCGAGCACGGCTCGTTCCTCGACGACGAGGCGCTGCGGATGATGAAGCAGCGCGGCACCTACCTGGTGCCGACGCTGCTCGCGGGCGAGTACGTGGCGGGCAAGGCCGCCGTGCGCCAGTATCCGCCGGAGATCGCGGAGAAGGCCCGGGCGGCGGTGGCGGCGCGCTCGGCCACCTTCCGCAAGGCCCTGCAGATCGGGGTGAAGATCGCCTTCGGCACCGACTCGGCGGTGAGCCCGCACGGCCTCAACGCCCAGGAGTTCGCCCTGCTGGTCGACCACGGGATGAGCCCGGCCGCCGCCCTGCGCTCCGCCACCTCCGCCGCCGCCGACCTGCTCGGCCTGGCGAAGACGATCGGCACCCTGGAGCCCGGCAAGGAGGCCGACATCGTCGCCGTCCCGGGCGATCCGCTGGCCGACATCCGGGCGATGGAGAAGGTACGGTTCGTGATGAAGGGCGGGAGGGTGTTCAAGGACGAGAGTCAGCCCGGCCCCGCGGGGAAGTAGCGCTTCGCCAGAGCCGTCAGGAAGATCTCGAAGTCGCCGAGGCGGTGCTCGAGGACATCCGCGACCTCCTCCGGATCGACGTCCTCATAGAGATGGACGATCCGGTTCCGGAAGGAGGTCATCCTCCGGAAGGTCTCCTTGTGCTCGGCCGGCAGGATGCCATGCTCGACGAGCAGGTCCATCGAGTCGCGGTACCGGCGGGGCACGCCGAGCCCCTCGCGGGCGATGATGTGGTTTGCCGCGTCGATCATCGCCTCGATGGCCACCTGGAGATTTCGTAGCGCGGCATCCTGCAGGAGCGGATCCGCCAGGAAGGCCTCCCTGCCGCGGGCCCGGATCTCTTCGAGCCGCTGCACGGCGCCGCGGATGAACTGCCGCTTGTTGAGGAGCTTCTCGGGATCAAGCGTCACGGCCGTAGCGCTCGGTAAATGCCTGGTCGTAGTCGCGCAGAAACTGCTCGTGGTCGACGATGAAGTCCCCGTGCTCGTTGAGGACCCTCTCGGTGAAGTCGGCGAGAGCCACGGGGTCGTTGCAGACGAGCTGCCGGCCGGTCTCGAGAACGCGGAACTGGAAGATCACCGGTGAGCGGTTGAGGACGGTCACCGAGGCGTCGTCCTCGTGGAGGATCTGCTGGATGTCGGCGGCGATGCCGAGCTCCTCCCGGAAAGCCGGGACCTTGTCCGGACGGAAGACAAGGGCCAGGTCGAGGTCGCTCAGCGGGGTCTGGTAGGGGGTGCCGTAGGAGCCGTGGATCCAGGCGGCCGCCAGCCCATCGAGCCCTTCGAGGTAGGCCCGGAGGTCCGGCAGGTAGGCTTCCACGTCGATCGGCGGCTGCCCCTCGCGCCATCTCATCGCATGCTCCCTCCGCGCCAGCAAGGTACCACGCCCGGCCGGCGCCGTCACCGTGGCGGGGGCGTCCCTGGCGGCGTCCCCCGCAGTGTCCTCCGCGCGACGGAGAGCACGGCGGCGACCAGGTCGCGGGGCTCGACGGGCTTCGCAAGGTGCATCTGGAAGCCGGCTTCGAGGGCTTGGCGGCGGTCCCCCGCGCCGGCCTGGGCGGTGAGGGCGATGGCGGGGAGGTCGCCCAGGTTGCCGTCCAGGGCGCGTACCCGGCGGATCAGGGCATAGCCGTCCTCGCCCGGCATGGCGATGTCGGACACCAGCACGTCCGGCTGGAAGCGGGGGAGGGCGGCCAGCGCTTCGGGGGTGGAGGCCGCCGCCTCCACTTCGGCGCCGAACCGCGCGAGCAGCGCCGGCAGCACCTCGCGGGTGTCGTCCTCGTCGTCCACCAGCAGGATCTTGAGCCCCTGGAGGTCCAGGCCGTCGCCGTCGGCGGGCACCGCGGCCCGCTCCGGCGCCTCCGGCCCGGCGCCGAGCCGCAGCTCGGGTGCCACGGGCAGGAAGACGGTGAACACCGCCCCCCGGCCCTCGCCGTCGCTCTCCGCCTCCACCGTGCCGCCGTGCAGCTCCACCAGGTGGCGCACGATCGCCAGCCCGAGGCCGAGGCCGCCGTGGGTCCGCGTCGTGGTGCTGTCCGCCTGGCGGAAGCGGTCGAAGACGTGCTGCATGAAGTGGGGCGAGATGCCGATGCCGGTGTCGCGCACCCGGATGGCGGTGTACGCGTCCCCCGCCAGGAGGCTCACCTCGACCGTCCCCCCCTTGGGGGTGAACTTGACGGCGTTCGACAGCAGGTTCCACACCACCTGCTGCAGGCGGTTCGGGTCGCCCGCCGCCAGCGCCGCCAGCGGATCGAGCCGGCTCTCGATCCGGATCCCCTTGGCGTCCGCCGCCGGCCGCACGGAGTCGAGCGCCGCGTCGATGATCTGGATGAGGTTGAGCGGCACCACCTGGAGGAGGAGCTTGCCGGTGATAATGCGCGAGACGTCCAGCAGGTCGTCGATGATCTGCCCCTGGGCGCGGGCGTTGCGCTCGATGGTGGCGAGGCCGCGGCCTGCCTCGTCGCCGGTCAGCCTGCCGTTCGACAGCAGCCAGACCCAGCTCAGGATGGCGTTGAGCGGCGTGCGCAGCTCGTGGGAGACGGTGCTCAGGAACTCGTCCTTGATGCGGTTCGCCTCCTCGGCCTTGCGGCGCGCCTCCTGCTCGCTCTCGAAGAGCACCCGCAGCTCGGCCTCGGAGCGGCGCAGGGCGGCGGTCTGCTCCTCCACTCGCCGCTCCAGCTCCGTGGCATGGCCCCTCAGCTCGCCCTCCTTGTCGGCGAGGGCGTCGGCCATGGCGTCGAAGGCGGCGGCCAGGCGCCCCAGCTCGTCGTCCCGGTCCAGCCGCACGCGGCGGCTCATGTCCCCCCGGGCGAGGGCGTTGGCGGCCTGGCCGACGAGGCGTAGCGGGCGGGTCGCCCAGCCGGCCGCCGACAGGGCGAGGGCGATGGCCAGCAGGCCGGTGACCGCCGCGAACACCAGGCTGCGCCGCGTCTGCTGGCTGACCGAGGCGAGGATCGCCGGCTCGGGGCTGAAGATGCCGTAGAGCCAGCGCGTCCTCGGCAACGGCACCACCGCGGCGTGCAGCGGCACCCCGCCGGGGCCTTCGAGCTCCAGGTAGGGGTCGCGGCCGCGGTCGTAGAGCAGCCAGCGGGAGCGCTCCACCAGCCCGGCGGCCGGCCGCGGCCGGGCCAGCAGGGCCGCGGTGGCGGGGCCGAAGCGGCTCTCGCCGATCAGGCGGGCGGCGACGTCCGCCGGCAGCGGCTCCAGCGGGTGGAAGCGCAGGGAGGGGTGCGTCGGATGGCTGAGGCGGATGCCGTCGGCGTTCCACAGCACGCCGAACTCGCCCCGGCCGGCGAAGTCGGTGTCGGCGCGGATCAGCTCGTCGATCCGCGCCAGCCGCACCCGCGCCACCGCCACCCCGGCGATCCGCCCCGCCTCCCCGCGGATGGGGGTGGCGGCGTGCAGGTAGACCTCGCGGTCGGCCGGGTCCCAGCGCGGCTCGTCGACCAGGGTGTTGCCGGCGGCGGCGTCCCGGAAGTAGGGGGCGGAGACATAGCTGCGGCCGCGGAAGCGGGGCTCGCTGGCGAGGCGCACGGTGCCGCCGGGCTCCATCAGATAGAGGGCGTCGAGCTTCTGGGCGTCGCGGATCTGGCGCAGGATGCCCTCCACCTCCCGGTCGAGGGCGTGCCGGCGCCAGCCGGTGAAGAACGAGACCGTCTGCGGGGCGGTGGCGGCCACCGACAGGTCGGCGCGGAGGTCGTCCAGCAGGTTTTCCAGGATGGACGCCGTGTTGCGCGCCTGCTGGAGGTTCTGGGCCCGGGCGTCGCGGATCAGGCCGGCGCGCGCGACCGCCTCGTTGAACAGCGTGACGGCGGTGAGGGGGACGAGGGCCAGGCCGCCTAGGAGAAGGGAGAGCTTGGCCGCCCAGGGCCAGTCGCGCCAGCGCCAGCGCCGGCTCACGGCTCGAGGCGCACCAGGCTGAAGTCGTTGTTCGGGACGAGCCCGCGGGCCTCGGCGTGCGGCGTGCCGTGGACCTGCCGGCGCATGACGGCGATGTAGACCGACTCGGCGAGCGGCGCGATGGGGAGGTCGCGCGCCAGGATGCGCTGCGCCCGGAAATAGGCCGCCGCGCGCCGCGGCAGGTCGGCGGCGCGCGACCCCTCGGCCACGGCGGCGTCGAGCTCCGGGCTGGAGTAGCCCATGAACTGGGTCGGGCCGCGGGAGCCGAAGCGGAGGTTGAGGTTCTCCGGATCGGGGCCCTGGTTGCCCCCCATGATCCCGAGGTCGAAGTCGTGATTGTTGAGGAGGCGCGGCGCCCACTCCGCCAGGGGGAGGAGCACGGGCCGGATCTCGACCCCCACCTCCCGGAGCTGCGCGGCGAGGACGCGGACCATGTCCGGGATCGGGAGGATGTCCGGCGCCACCATGTCCCATCGGACGCGCACGCCGTCCGGCCCGGGGCGCAGGCCCGCCTCGTCGAGCAGGGCGCGGGCGCGTTCCGGATCGTAATCCGGCACCCGCGCCTGCGCGTCGTAGGCCCAGGCCACGGCCGGGGTGTAGAAGCCGAGCGCCGGCGCGCCATAGCCGGCGAACGCCTTCTCGAGCAGGGCTTTGCGGTCGATGGCGCGGTTGACCGCCTCGCGTACCCGGCGGTCGGCCAGGGGGCCGCGGCGCAGGTTGAAGCCGCAGTAGAAGCGGCTGTCGCTGGGACGGGTGAGGATCGCGAGGTCGGGCGACCGCGCCAGCTCCGGCAGCCGGTCCACCGGCGGCCGGACGCCGAAGTAGTCCGCCTGGCCGGCGAGGAGCAGGTCCACCCCCTCGCCGGCGGAGCGCAGCAGGTAGACCACGCGGTCCAGATAGGGGCCGGGCCGGAAGTAGGCGCGGTTGGCGGCCAGGGTGATGCTCCGCCCGGGCTCCCAGCTCTCGACGCGGAACGGGCCGGTGCCGACCGGCAGCTCGCCGGGCTGGAACCCATGCGCCCCCCGCGCCTCCTGGCGGTGGCGGGGCAGGATGTAGGTGCCGTACCAGGCGAGCATGGAGAGGAACGGCGACCAGGGCTCGCGCAGGCGGATGACGACGGTGCGCGGGTCGGGGGTCTCGATGGCGGCGATGCGCTGGAAGACCTCGGTGGCGAACGACGGCTCGCGGCCCAGGGCGGTCAGGCTCCAGCGCACGTCGTCCGCGCTGAAGGGGTGCCCGTCGTGCCAGCGGACGCCGTCGCGCAGCCGGAAGGTGTAGACGCGGCCGTCGGGCGACGTCGTCCAGCTCTCGGCGAGCTGCGGCAGGAGCCGGGCGTCGACGTCCAGCGTCACCAGCTTGCTGAAGACGCTGGGGGCGACCACCAGGGCCGCCTCGTCCCGCATGGAGTTGGGGTCGAGGACCCGCGGCTCGAGCGGCAGGATGACGCGGAGCTCGCCGCCCCCTCCCTTGCGCTCGGGCTGGCGCGCCGGCCGCGGCTCCGGCGTCTCCCGGCCGCACCCGGCGAAGGACAGCAGGAGCGCCGCCGCCAGGGTCAGGCTCTTGAGATGGTTGTTCATGGTCGAAGCGGCGCCCTCGCCGCCGTATCATAGGGAAAAGCCAGCGCCTCCGCCTTCCCGCGGGACGTCCAGAGGGGCCTCCGTGTGACGTCCGGGGCTCGGCGTCCGTATAAACTCTGGGGGGCTGTCCGCTCCTCTGGAGCCGCGCTCCGGCCACCGACGAGGTCTTCCATGAAGATGTTCCTGAAATCGATCGCCGCCTTCGTGTTCCTCGCCCTGGTCATCTGGGCGATCCGTTCCGACTCGCTGGAAGAGAGGGGGAACCTGGGGGCCGCCCCCCTGGCCGGCGCCGCGGTCCCCGCGGGGGACCCAGCCTGGCGCCGCGCGCCGCTGTGGGACGACGGCAAGTCCGAGTTCTGCGCCTACGAGGCCACTTGGCCGCGCTACGGCCACCGCTTCGAGGGGCGCGCCCTGCTGGTGCTGGTCAAGGAGCCCTGGGCGCCGGACCTGAACGTCAAGGCCGACAACCCCCGTCCCGGCGGCTTCGAGGTGCTCAAGCTCAACCACGTCCGCGACGTGCCCACCGGCATCTACTCGTACCACCAGATGGCGAGCGTCTACTCGCACCGCGAGTCGGGGGCGCTGGTGAAGCTCGCCGCCACCAGCGCCGAAGCCTGCGGCATCTCGGGCGCCGAGATGGTGGGGGGGCGGCTCGCCACCCGCTCCTACTTCGACGGCCAGGGGGACCGCTCGCTCCCCTGGCCGGCGGAGGCGCTGCCGGAGGACGGCCTGCCCGCAGCTCTCCGCGATTACGTGACCGGCCCGGTGCCGGACCACCTCTCGGTGTTCCCGTCGCTCATGGCCTCCAGGCTGCCGGAGCTGGCGCCCTCCATCTATAAGGTGGAGAGGCGCGCGGCGGGTGAGGTGGAGACGCCGGCCGGCGCCTCTCCGGGGGTGGAGATCCGCCTGACCCGGGGCAAGTCCTGGCTCTCCTACACTTTCGAGGCCGAGGCGCCGCACCGTCTGCTCCGCCTCCAGAGCCACGACGGCACCGAGTACCGTCTCGCCAAGTGCGACCGGATCGCCTACTGGCAGATGCACAACCCGGGCGACGAGTCCTGGCTGCCGGAGTCGACGCGGTAGGACCCTTCACCCCCCGGCGCCCTCTCGCGCCTCCCCGCCCCTCCTCCTGGGAGAGGGGGAGGCGGTGCCTGTCGCCGGCATGGCGTTCCCTTTCATCGGCACGGCTCTGCCCGCCATCGGCGTGGCGGCGCCGGTCGTTGGCCCGCCGCGGCCCGCCGTCGGCACCGCGCGGCCGGCCGTCGGCGCGGCGCGGCCTGTCCTCGGCGCGTTGGTGCCTGTCATGGGCGCGGCGCGGCCTGTCGTCGGCGCGGCGCGGCCTGTCATGGGGAACGGTCTGCCGGGGACCGGCACGGCATTGCTCATGGGAGGCCCGCCTCCCCCTCTCCCGGGGAGGGAGAGAGGGGGGGCCGGAGGTGAGGGCTCTTACAGGCGGGTCAGGACGTCGGCGATCCGCTCGACGGCCCAGTCGATCTCGCTCTGCTGGATGGTGAGCGGCGGCGCGACGCGGATCACGTTGTCGTGCGTCTCCTTGCAGAGGAGGCCGTCCTGCTTGAGCGCCTCGCAGAAGCGGCGGGCGCCGCCGGCCTCGGGGTGCAGCTCGATGCCGATCCACAGCCCCTTGCCGCGCACCTCCTTGACGTGCTTCGACTCGATGGCGCGCAGGCGCTCGATGAAGTAGGGGCCGAGCTTGGCGGAGTTCTCGACCATCCCCTCCTCGACCAGCACGCGCAGGGCGGCGCGGCCGATGGCGGCGGCCATCGGGTTGCCGCCGAAGGTCGAGCCGTGGTCGCCCGGCTTGAAGACGCCCATCACCGGGTCGTTCGCCAGGATGCCCGAGATCGGGTAGAAGCCGCCCGAGAGCGCCTTGCCGACGATGACCATGTCGGGCTGGATCCCCTCGTGCTGGAAGCAGAACAGCTTGCCGGTGCGGCCGAGGCCGGACTGGATCTCGTCGGCGATCAGCAGCGCGTTGTGCTCGCGGGTGATCTCGCGCAGCGCCTTCATGTAGCCGTCCGGCGGCATCACGATGCCGGCCTCGCCCTGGATGGGCTCCACCAGCACGGCGGCGACGTTGGGGTTCATCGCCTGGGCCACGGCGTCGGCGTCACCGTAGGGGAGGATGCGGAAGCCGGGGGCGAAGGGGCCGAAGCCGGACTTGTACTGCTCCTCGGTCGAGAAGCCGACGATGGTCGAGGTGCGGCCGTGGAAGTTGTTGGCGAAGACCAGGATCTCGGCCTGCCCGTCGGGGATCCCCTTGACGGTGTAGCCCCACTTGCGGGCCGCCTTGATGGCGGTCTCGACCGCCTCGGCGCCGGTGTTCATGGGCAGGAACTTGTCGAAGCCGCCGAGCTCGCAGATCTGCTTGTAGAAGGGGCCGAGCTGGTCGCTGCGGAAGGCGCGCGAGGCCAGCGTCACGCGGCTCGCCTGCTCCAGCATCGCCTGCAGGATCCCGGGGTGGCAGTGCCCCTGGTTGACCGCCGAGTAGGCGGCGAGGAAGTCGAGGTACTTGCGGCCCTCGACGTCCCACACCCAGACCCCCTGGGCGCGGCTGACCACCACGTCGAGCGGGTGGTAGTTGTGCGCGCCGTAGCGGTCCTCGAGCGCGATGTAGTCGGCGGTCGTCAGGGCGGACGTGTCTTCCAGCACGGTCGTGCTCATGGTTCCTCCGATAGCTGCAAGGGTAGTGACCCGTAGGTAGAGAGTCGGCTGTGGCCGATCGGTGACGATCGTACGGCGATCGGTTCGGAATGTCTTTTTATCACGAAAGAGGCGGCAGGCCAAGGGCCTGCTATGATGCGGGGCTCAGCGGGCTCATCACACTATGGTCGATTACTCCAACATCCCTCGGGACTCCCGGCGCGTGCCGCTGGAGACCCGCGTGCAGTTCAAGTTCGATCGCTTCTTCGGGTTCCTCAGCGAGTACTCGTCCAACATCTCGCCGGGCGGCATGTTCATCAACACCCAGCAGCCGCAGCCGCCGGGCACGGTGCTGGACGTGGAGTTCAGCCTCGGCGAGGACGGCTTCCAGCTCATCCAGGCGCGCGGCGAGGTGATCTGGGTACGCAAGGAGGACCAGGGCCCCGGCCGGCCGGCCGGCATGGGCCTCCGGTTCCTCGAGCTGAGCGACGGCAGCAAGGAGCTCATCTATCGGATGGTGGACAACTACGTCCAGGAGGGGGGCGTCCCCTTCGACCTGTCGCTGGTGCCGGACGAGATGCCGGCCGCCGCCAAGGCCGCCTTCCCGGGCGCCGCGGCCGCCGCGGCGTCCCTGCCCCGGACGCCCCCCGCCAACGACGACGAGCCCTTCGACCTGTCGGCGGACCCGTTCCAGCTCGAGGACATGGAGCCTGCCGTCCAGCCGCGGCAGGAGGTCCTGGTCTTCCCCGACATCGACACCCCCGCGTTCCCGGAGCCGGAGGCCGATCCCCTGCCCGACCTCGACTCCCTGGCCCCCCCGCCCGGCGGCTGGGCTCCGCAGCCGGCGCCGGAGGAGAGGCCCGGAGAGATGCCGCGGGAGCTGCTGGAGCCGCTGCCGGAACCCGCACCCTGGGCGGCGGCGGAGCCGCAGCCCGAGGTGCCGGCCGAGCCGTCGGCCCCTCTCCTCGCGCGCGAGGAGCCCGAGCCGGCGCGCTGGACCTCGGCGCCGCCCCCCCTGGAGCCGGAGAGCCAGAGCTGGTCGGGGGTCCCGCGGGACCCGGAG
>Ga0196965_1001043_pt1 | contig 11834 bp, 5 predicted proteins | sample S1_20metaG_FD_148668 | JGI IMG/M metagenome (GOLD analysis project Ga0196965, IMG submission 148668) | Soil microbial communities from Anza Borrego desert, Southern California, United States - S1_20 | ecosystem: Environmental > Terrestrial > Soil > Desert | place: USA: California | collected... | reverse complement strand
GAACAATAACCTTTGGAGATGCAACTTCTGAAATATCAAGTGCAACAGCGGATGCTTTAGGAGTCTATAATTTGGTTTGGACAATTACTAATGGAAGCTGCACCAGCTCAGACACGGTAACAATAACTTATAACGAAGAACCTACTGCTGCAAATGCAGGTGCAGACCAGGCATTGGTATGTGGATTAGTGGCTACTTTGGAGGGAAATCTCCCTGCAGTGGGAACCGGTCAATGGAGCATGATTAATGGCCCTGGCATAATAACTTTTGGTGATGCAGCTTCTGAAGCATCCACTGCAACAGCAGATGTTTTAGGTGTTTACAATCTAACTTGGACAATCACAAATGGAACTTGCACAAGTTCCGATACAGTAGCAATAACATTTAACGAACCGCCGACAAATGCAAATGCGGGCACTGATCAAGGAATATGCGGATTGTTGGCGACGCTTGCTGGAAATGTTCCCGTAGTAGGAACCGGTCAATGGACGATGGTAGCTGGCCCGGGAACAATAACCTTCGGTGATGCAGCTTCTGAAACATCCACTGCAACAGCAGACGTTTTAGGTGCTTATAATTTAGTCTGGACAGTTACTAATGGAACATGCACGAGTTCTGATACGGTGACAGTAACTTATAATGAAATACCTACAACTTCTGATGCAGGACCAGATCAACCATCAGTTTGCGGACTCGTTACCACGCTGGCAGGAAATACGCCTGTGGTGGGAACTGGTAAGTGGAGTATGGTAAGTGGTCCCGGAACGATAATTTTTAGTGATTCTACTTCGGCAATATCAACAGCTACAGCAGACACAACAGGATCTTATGTATTAAGATGGACTATTGACAACGGAGGATGCACAAGTCTCGATGAGCTAACTGTAATTTTTAATGAAGAACCTACTTTAGCAGATGCAGGTGTTGACCAACCATCAATTTGTGGGTTTGTTACTACTCTTGCAGGAAATGCACCTCTTGTGGGGTCTGGCGCGTGGTCTTTAATAAGCGGCCCTGGATTGATAACTTTTAGCGATCTGACCTCAGAAACCTCTACCGCAACAGTAGATACTACAGGGGTTTATGTTTTGGAATGGACAACAACAAATGGAGTCTGCACAAGTACGGATACTGTAACATTGACTTATAATGAACTTCCTACAACTGCAAATGCTGGCGCAGATCAACCTGCAGTTTGTGGATTGACTACAACATTAGCTGGAAACATTCCATTAGACGGAACCGGAGAATGGAGTCTGATAAGCGGTCCCGGTATTATTATTTTTAGTGATTCTACTTCAGGAACTTCGACAGCTACAGCAGATACAGTGGGAACCTATATTTTAAAATGGACAATAACAAATGGTTCTTGTACAAGTTCGGATACCGTATCAATAGAATACAATCAGCTAGTTTTAAGTTCAATTGTAACAAACTCATCTGACTGTACCACTCCGAATGGAGCCATAGACATTACCGTATCAGGAGGAACAGCGCCTTATACTTTTGCGTGGAGCAATGGAACAACCACAGAAGATATTAGCAATTTAGCTGCAGGAACTTATAAAGTTGTCGTAACGGATGTTAACGGATGTACAGATTCATTATCCAGCACTGTGGCGGATCCTGACAATACCATTACACTTACGGCTTTAAATAATAATATTTGTCAGGGGGCTGGAAATATAGTGGTATCGGCTTCAACTGGGTTTGATTCTTATGAATTCAGATTGACAGATGGTACCTTACTTCAGGCCAATAGCGCTTCTTCTGTTTACAGTAGCGATACATTAAGTAATGGAGATGAAATTATTGCAATAGGAAGAGTAGGTCTTTGTAGTCCGGATACAAGTAATGTTGTTACCGTAATAATAAAACCTGCCGGTTCTCCGGGATGTATGGCCACAAGTTGTCCTACAAGTATTAGGGTATATCAAACACCGGTTACTTGTGATGGAGTTTCCAATGGCGAAGCAATTGGAGTCGTAACAGATGCAGCCAACGTTGACCTGGAATATGATATTGAAATAAATGGGGTCAGACAAGGATATGGTGCTGATTCTTTAGCTCAAAACCTTTCTAAAGGTGACTCTGTAATTATATATGCAAGAACGGTGGGAGGGGTTTGTCCATTGGCTGGAGGGGAGCTAACATCTAACCTGGTAGTATTGACGGATAGTGTGAAATTTTTTGCCGGAGTTCAGGTTACAGAAGCTTCATGTGCCGGAACAGGAGGAACAATTTCATTTAGTGGTATGAATGGTTTTGGAAATTATTCATTTGCATTGAATGGAAATGCACCTCAAACAGATTCAATATTTACCGGTTTGGCTGATGGTGATTATACTTATACTATAATTGACGATGCAGGTTGCTCATTTAGCGGAGAGGTTACAGTAGGAAAATCATCAACACCTGAAGATATTGCCCTGACTACGCCAGTTTCTACTTATTGCACTGGTAGCGATGTCGAATATACCGCTACAAGTATCGCAGGAGCAACTTATACATTCCGTCAAGAAGGAGTAACAACACCTTTGTATTCAGGAAATTTAAATCAGTTTACTTATAATAACATTCCACCGGGACAAATAGAGGTGAAAGTAGCCGTATCAGTTCCCGGTTGTACAATTGAGGCAACGGATAGTATTACAGTGAATGTATTTGATACAACTCCACTTCCAAGTGCAGACGATACTGTATTTGTTTGTGAAGGAAATACGTCGTCCCCTTTATTAAGTATTGAAGCAAACGGGCGAAATTTAAGATGGTATAAAAGCTTGACTTCTACCACTGAATTTGCAACAGGTCAAACTGCGGATATTACTTCTGCTGATTTAGAAATTTCATTAACCACAGGAGAAATAGATACCGTATTTGTAACTCAGGACTTAGGTTTAGATTGCTCAGGCAGCGGCATCACTGAAAGCGGAAGAAAGGCAGTATTTATAAAAGTTATAAATTCAACTCCACCTGTGCCGATTGTAGCCAATCCTACTCCTTTCTGTCCTGGTAGTACGGTTCCGACCGTAGTGGCTTCAGGAACGAATATCCAATGGTATTCTTCTAAAGATAAAACAACGTTGATAGCCAATACGAATAAATTCACACCTGTTTTACCTGCTGATTATGAAGGAGACACCACTTTCTATGTTACTCAAACTGTTGTTGGGTTCTGTGGAGAAAGCGAAGTTGATTCAGTTACATTCACTTCTTCACAATTGGTTTGTGGATCAGGATGTGATTTATCAGCATCTATTAAAATAAAAGACCAGAATCCTTGTAGCGTAACGCCAACAGGTTCAATAGAATTGACAGCAAGACAAGGAGTAGGGCCATATGAATTTGAAGCCCACTTGCTTGGAGAAACAATCGGCGATTTTGACACCATCAATATATTCACCGTAGGGGCAGGAAGGTATGTTACAAATGTAAGGGATGCTAAAGGGTGTATTGTTACGGATACGGTAACCATAGAAAAATATGACAGCCTTCAAACTGAAGAAAGCGAGGGTATTGCATTGTGCAGTGACCAAGAGGGTTCCGTTACCATGAAAGTTACTGGTGGATCTGGAGTGTATAGCACTTCGATAGATGGTATAACCTTTACTTCAGGAAAAGTTGTTGCCGGATTAAAAATTGGTGAAAGTATAGTGTTCGTAAGAGATGATTCTACAGGATGTCAGGTTGAAGAAAAGGTCGTTATCACAGCACCTGAACCATTAAAGATTATCGATTATCCTGCAACTTCTGCAACATGCAATAACAATGATGGATTTGTTAAAATAAAGGAATGGTCAGGAGGGACAGCACCTTATACCATTCTACTTGAAGGCAAACCAATGCCTTCAGATTCAACATTTATAGAATTGGACAGAGGCCAAAAAACATTAACACTAACAGATGCTAATGGTTGTTCTATTTCTAAAGAAATATTCATTGGCCCTGAACTAGTCATTTTGGATGTGGATACCATCCGAATGCCATCGTGCGAGTCCGGAGCAACCACAGGTGAAATTAATATAAAGGTTGATGCCTTAAATAGCGCTCCCGGACCTTATGAAATTGCATTTAACAGTTCAGAGTTTAAACCCTATAGTGGTGATACTACCATTAGAGATCTTGCTAATAATCGTTTACATGTTATTACAGTTAGAACTGCTGAGGGATGTCCTAATGAAAAAAGTTTTTATATCGGTGGAATTCACGCGGTAAACTTTAAATCTTCTACTGAAGATGTTCGATGTTATGGTGAAAATTCAGGAAAAATAATGATTTCGGAAATCATCGGAGCTCCTAATACTGACTTTAGTCTTGAAATTAAAGATAACGACGGGAAAGTAGTTTATGAGGAAGTTTCCAGAAAAACGAGTTATACGATACCTGATCTTATTGCTGGACTCTATTCTATTAAAATATCACAAACCGGCCAATGCCCTGATGGAATTTCTAAGGAGGAGTATATCGAAATCAATGAGCCGAGTGGAGCAATTGCAGTAAGGGAAATTGTACCTACGGAATCATTACCTATGCCAGATAGGGCTAAAGGAAATGGAACAGTGCAGATTAAAGACATCACAGGTGGCACGCCGCCTTATTTAATCAAGATAAAAGGGGTGGATTATTACAATGGTTCAATAGGAGAAAATGATCTTTTTGCCCCTGTAAAAACTAATCCTGCTACCCTGAAGTTTGACACGACATTTATAAACCTTCCTCAAGGTAGTTATGAAATTATTGTTGTGGATATGAATGGATGTCAGTTAGAATTAGAGTCTACCGTTCCTTTCGATACCAAAATATTTATTCCAAATGTATTTACTCCAAATGGTGATAATTATAACGAAACCTTCTTCATCAGGAATTTACCTGAGGAAGGGGCAAAACTTACCATCAGCAATCGCTGGGGTAAGGTGATATATTATAACGGAAACTATGATAATCTTTGGGATGGACGGACTTTACCAGATGGTGTGTATTTCTATAGATTAGAAATGCCCGGACCTGAAAAGACATTGACGTTTACGGGATATGTAGAGGTTTGGAGAGGATCACAGGATTACAAATAAAAGGACTCCCGAAAGCTTCGGGACAGATATCAGGACATTAGTTAATTAAACAAAAGCATATAAAAGTTGGGAAAAAATGAACCGTTTAATGGAAGTAAGGCAAGAAGTTACAAGAGAGCTTTCTCAAACCTCATGCCTCAAACCCTTTTACAAATGAAATAATAGTCAGACATAGGTTAAAGTTAAAAAAAATGGGCATGACGTTGTTGTGCCCTTTTTTCTTTTAAGACTGGATGGAATTTTTGATTTAATGTTAAACCTGTAAACTTTTTTTAGGACGAGACAAATTAGACAACATGTCTAATTCCAACAATTCCCGGTTTTTCCAATAATTCTAAAAACTCCGGTTCTGAGAAGAATCTCCTTTTAACTTCATCTCTATTTCGCTTACCAATTCTTCGTACCAGGCTTCTCCGTATTTTCTTATTAAAGGGTCTTTTAAAAATTTGTATAAAGGAACACCAAGTTTATCGCCAAAGGTGCAGGCATCATTACAGATATGCCAGCGGTCATAATTGATGGCATCATATTGATCGTATTTGGTTATACGAATAGGGTAGAGGTGGCAAGAGATAGGTTTTCTGTAAGAAATCTTTTTGTCTAAATAGGCTTTTTCTATTCCACAGGTCAGGTTGCCATTCTCATAAATGGCATAAACACATTCTCTTCCATTCACAGTAGGTGTTGAAAAATCCCCTTCGTAATCTTTAATGAAAAGTCCCTCTTCAGCGATGGTTTGTTTCCCTTCTTCGCTGAGATAAGGTTCTATGGTTGGATATATTTCTTCCAGTATGCCCAATTCTTCTTCCTCCAAAGGAGCGCCCAAATGACCTTCTACACAACAAGCACCTTTACATTTTTCGATATGGCAGACAAAAAATTTATCAGCTATATCATCACTTACACAAGTGTCACCTACAATTAGCATTTTATTATTTGATTATGATTCTGTTATTATAAAGAGTAGGAAGATGGGAGCAGGAAGTAGGAATACGTCAAATCTTAAATACCGCACTTCCAACTTCGGGCTTCCAACTTCCCGCTTTCTACCTTCCCGCTATAACGTAGCTTTGATAATCTTCTGATTACCCGCATTATCGGTTACCACCAGCTCAAATTTTCCTTTCAAAGGTACAGCTTTGTCCAATTGATCCGACCATAAAAGCTTTCTTTTATAGTCATAGTTCATCAACAACCATTTTCCGTTTAAAGTTGCGCTATAATTTCCAATTCCTGAAAGTTGGTCATCGATGAGAAATTTTACTCCGGCATGGCTTTTATCAGCAAATTTAATGGTTGGTGCGATTGTATCTGTGGCTATAACAAAGTAGCTAAAATATTTTGTCTTGAAGGAAATGGAACCATCGGTGTTCCAGCTTCCGCCTTCATAATAATAAGCGTTATCAGGGCTGATAGCATATACCGCTGTTTTATCTTTATATTTTATTTCACCTTCAGGCCGTAAAGTCAAATAAATATTATCCATAAGCGGAACATGCGGGTTTTGAATTTTATACATCTGGTTGATCTTCTTTATATCCAGAAATAAAGTATCAAACAAGGTGTTTTCCGAGAACCGTAGATCGGCATGACGGGTGGAAACATTATATTCTTTTCCGGGGGGAATCATACCGCTAAATCCGAATTGTAAAGTTTGCGTACATAGACCTACACTATCCGGAAGTCCTGATCGAAGATCCCACAAATAAATAAATTCGTTGCCGATTTTATAGGCCGGATTTAGCTCATAAGTTTTATGTCCGATATAGAAATTTGCCAATGAACCTCCTTTGCTATTATCACTTCCACAACTGACCATAACAACGTTTTCAAGAACATTATAGTAAGCCACAGAAGCCTCCGATCCTTTACCTTCAACTTTAAACGGCTGATTTTTATTCCCTTTAATCTTAAAAGTCAGCTTTCTTTGGTTTTGGTTTACATCCCAAAGTTTTATTTCTATATGGTGTTCAAGTGTGTCACCAATATTTATTTTTCCATTGTTGGTTGCATGATAAATATTAATATTATTGCCGTCGTCCACATAAAGCTTTTGATATCTTTTGCCTGACTTTTGAGATTCTTCAAAATTGGTGTGAATTAAAATGCTTCGTGCATCCTTAAAATGCATTTTTTGAATATTATGGTTAAAGACCTCTTTCCCATCTACTTTCAATTCCAGGTAGCTTATTCCATATTTGTTGTGGGTGTAATCTGCTTTGTCATAAGCCAAAAGCTCAATGCCCAAAACACCTTTTGCCTCGATAGGGGTATTAATTACATATTCTTTCCCCTGCAAAACAGGCTTGAATTCAAATCTGCCGAAAGCACCATTCACCCTTGAATTTATGTCCATGGTTGTAATGGCAATTTTTTCTATGGTTGCTGGTACACGGTCCGCAATTTCTGTAAAACCAAACAGCAGCGGATCCAAAAACTGCTCTAAAGAATCCCTGATTTCAAAATGAAGGTGTGGGCCTCCGGAACTTCCGGAATTCCCGGATAAACCTATTACTTCCCCTTTTTTGAAAGTGAACTGATTTTCCGCAGGGCAAAGTTCTATTTCAAAGCTTTCATTTCTGTACTGATTTTCAATAAGATAATCGGCTATAGGTTTACTAAAACTTAAAAGATGGGCGTAAACAGTGGTAAATCCATTAGGATGCGTTAAATAAAGCGCATTCCCATAACCGGTGGTCGAAACTTTTATCCTTGAAACATATCCGTCTGCCGCTGCATATACAGGAAGTCCTTCCCTGCCTTCAGTTTTAATATCAATACCGGCATGAAAATGCGTAGCACGCAATTCGCCCATGTTTCCTGCAAGGTAGTTAGGTTTTCCAGGTTTAATCGGAAACATAAAATACCCTTTGGGTAAATTCTCCTGAGCAAAAAGTTGATTAAAACAAAAGAGAAATACGATCGAAAATAATGCCCTACTTAACTTCAACTTCTAGTAACTTTTTTGATTCTATAAATGCTTCTAATTTGTCTCCAACCTGTATGGGACCAACACCTTTAGGTGTTCCTGTAAAAATTATATCCCCTTTTTTTAAAGTAATAAACTTTGAGATGTAGGCGATGATGTATTCAATTTTAAACAGCATGAGACTGGTGTTTGCCTGTTGCTTCACTTCTCCATTAACAGATAAACTAAAGTTGATATTGTTGAAGTCCTGAAATGAGTTTTTAGGAAGAAATTCTGAAATTGGAGCTGAGCCGTCAAAGCTTTTGGCTATTTCCCATGGAAGCCCCTTTTCCTTAGCCCTGGTTTGCAGGTCTCTCGCTGTGAAATCTATGCCGATTCCTATTTCTTCAAAATACTTATGTGAAAATTTCGGATCAATATGCTTGCCTTCTTTTGATATTTTAATAATTATTTCTACTTCATAATGAATGTCTTTGCTGAAGCCAGGATAATAGAAAGGTGCATTGTTTTTTAGTAGTGCAGTATCCGGTTTTGAAAAAATGACTGGTTCTTCAAGTCTTTCGTTGGCCAGTTCTTTTATGTGATCTGCATAATTTCTTCCGATAGCTAATATCTTCATTTATTGGCTGGTTAAAGTTTAAGGCGGAAAAAGATTTCCAACCTTTATTGCCAAAAATAAGGCATTCTAAGAATAAAGTACCATACAGATGTTGCATTAATCTTACTTAAAAAAAGGAACTGTTAAGAATAGATTTTTAAGTTAGAGTGCTCTTTATATCTGGCAGTTCTGAGGTGCGCATTGATTATACTTTGGATATCCTGAGTATCATAATAGGATTTAATATAGTTTTTGGCTGCATCAAAGTCGCCAATCTGAATATCACTGTTTAGATAACCAAAACCAAGATACCTTCCTTTTTCAACCAACACCAGTGAGGATTCTTCGTGATGTCTTCCTTTTCCTACAATTGCAAAAGAACCGGCAGATGAGAAAGACTCAATAGCTTTAATACATTTAATATTGTAATCTTCGCAGCTTTCTTCTCCTGTGCATGCGCCGGCACATAATCCTACATAATGATCATAACATTCGTCTTCTGAAGGCTGAAGTCCGCATAACTTCGAACATAAATGGTAATCCCTTACCTTTTGCATAAGATAATTCTGAGCAGCCGTTGAATTTTGGAAGGTAAGTAGCGGCTTATCATGTTTTCCGACTTTTCCTATCTGGAATCTATAATACCCTTTCCTGTCTTCATAGTAATAAATGCCGTAATTCAAAGTAACAGACTTAAGGGAGCGATTGTAAACCGGCCAATGTTTTTTTATTTCATGGGCTTCCAGGAGTAAAGCGATGAGCTCGTTTCCACATATTTCGTAAGTAACGCCATAGATACTGTTAAGGAAGTTTTGCCTTGTTTTGGTATTGGTAGTTCCGGAAAAATGGCTCACCACCCTGCTTTTAATATTGTTTGCTTTGCCTACATAAACGACCGTTCCTTTTTTATCCAAAAAATAATAGATGCCAATATCTTCAGGAAGTTCATCAAATTGCTCTCTTGGCAAATTAGGCGGTAGCAAGGTTTCTCTTGAGGTACGCTTTAATGAATGTTGGATGAAGTTATCTTTGTCTCTTTTTAATAAAATTTCAAAAAGCTTAGTTGTACCATCCGCATCTCCTCCGGCTCTGTGCCGGTTTTCAATACAAATTCCCAGCGAGGAGCATAAATTTCCAAGACTATAGGACGGCAAGCCGGGAATAATTTTCCTACTTAACCGAACTGTACAAAGTTTCTTTCGGTTAAATTCTCCACCCAATGAAACGAACTCATTTTTAATAAATGAATAATCAAAATTCACATTATGGGCGACAAATACCTGATTTTCGGTTATTTCATATATGCGTTTTGCAACTTCAGGGAATGTCGGCGCATCCTGCACCATTTCATTGGTTATCCCTGTCAATAATGAAATTTTAGGGGGAATTCTCCGTTCCGGATTAATTAATGTTTCAAACCTGTCTATTATTTTTTCCCCGTCAAAAACAACAATGGCAATTTCAGTGACTTTATTATAAGTCGCGTTACCTCCTGTTGTTTCTATATCTATTATTGCATACATTGGGAAGAATTAACCCATTGACCGGGTCTTTACAATAGGTAAATATACCAGATTTATTAACTTTGTGAGGATTTTACAACAACCTATTCCCTGAAAAATTAACAAAAGAGAAAAGATTTTATTTTTTATTAATGGCAAAAAAATACACTCCTTTAATTTCCGCTTTAGTAGTTCTTTACGTCATTGTCGCTGTTTTACTGGTAATTACATTAAATAAGAATAACGGTATTCTCAGCTATCCCCTTGATGATACCTTTATACATATGGCAATCTCTAAAAACTTTGCCGAATATGGTGTTTGGGGGATTACTCGCTATGAATTCAGTTCTACTACCTCATCACCTCTTTATACTATAATCCTGGCTACTTTCTTTTATTTGACAGGACCTAATATTTGGATTCCACTAATTGTCAACATTATTTTTGCCGCACTTTTTCTTATCCTGGCAGACAATCTTCTCAGTAAGGAAAACGTAGGTTTTAACCTGCGATTGATTATCCTTCTTGCGATAGTCTTATTTATGCCGCTTCCTATTTTGGTAATAAGCGGAATGGAACACATTCTTCATACCCTGTTTGCCTTTTGGTTTGTTTATTTAGGGGTAAAAATGATTGAGGGTGAAAAATACGCTGTCAAAGATCAGATTCTGTTGATCGTTTTGGCGATTTGCCTTGGGTTGAGCAGATATGAAGGATTATTTACTGTGTTTGCTTTGTGTTGTCTGTTTTTCCTCAGGGGTAAATTTATTTATTCAGTTGCCCTTGGTGCCTTGGCCATTCTTCCTATTGTAATTTTTGGAATAATCTCCGTGCAAAATGGAAGTTACTGGCTTCCAAATTCTGTTCTTCTGAAAGGCCATAGTGTAAGCTTGCTCAGTATGGCAGGTATCGAAAACCTGTACTCAAAACCGCTGGTGACCCTTTCTCATGCGAGCTGGTTATTTACCCTTACGTTGTTAATAGTTGGTTTTTATATAATCAGGCATCTAAGGGGGAAATTCTCCTTCTGGACTTTTGGTCAGTTGTTGATTATTGTCTTTTTAGTATCTCTATTTTTCCACGTTGAATTTGCAGCCGTAGGATGGGTTTACAGATATGAAGCCTACCTAATGGCTTTGGGGATTTTCATTTTAGGCGTTTTGTGGAAAGAAACCATTCCTGTTTTCAAAAATACCTTTACGGGCTACGGAAAATATATAACTGTCGGACTGTTTATAATACTTATTGTTCCCATAGCAGGAAGAGGCGTTTCAGCGCTTAGATTCGGGCCTAAAGCTTCTAATAATATATATATGCAACAATATCAAATGGGAAGGTTCTTGCATGAATACTATAACGGGGAGTCAATCGCTGCCAATGATATTGGCGCCATTAACTATTTAGCAGATTTGAAATTGCTTGATATTGTGGGATTGGGAAGTATAGAAACAGCCAAAGCAAAACGTGAAGGAAGATTTTCTGGTAAGCTGGTAGAAAACCTGGCCAAGGAAAAGGGGGTAAGGATAGCGCTTGTTTACGATAAAGAATTAAAAAACAGCCCTACCAACTGGATAAAAGTAGGGGAGTGGAAGATCAAAAATAATGTAGTAGGCGCAAGTGATGTGGTGGCATTTTATGCGGTAAATGCGGAAGAGGCAAGCGTTTTAAAGAAAAATATGCAATCTTTTACTTCTAAGTTACCTGAGGGTGTGGAGGTTACTATTTTATAATTGGCT
>Ga0196965_1001042_pt1 | contig 11847 bp, 22 predicted proteins | sample S1_20metaG_FD_148668 | JGI IMG/M metagenome (GOLD analysis project Ga0196965, IMG submission 148668) | Soil microbial communities from Anza Borrego desert, Southern California, United States - S1_20 | ecosystem: Environmental > Terrestrial > Soil > Desert | place: USA: California | collected... | reverse complement strand
TCCCCTGGACGCGCCCGCCGAGCACGGAGCCCTCGGCCACCGCCTCCCGCAGCATGTCGCCGGTGGAGATGGCCGGGACGCCCAGGCGCGCCGCGAGGAACTGTGCCTGAGTCCCCTTGCCGGCGCCCGGCGGCCCCAGGAGGACCACCCGGCGCTTCGTGCTCGTATCAGCCTCGGCGGCCACGGATCCGTCCCCGCTTCATGAAACCTTCGTAGTTGCGCATCACGAGCTGGCTCTCGATCTGCTGGATCGTGTCCATCGCGACGCCCACGACGATCAGGAGCGACGTGCCGCCGAAGTAGAAGTTGATCCCCAGACCCTCGGTGAACCACTCCGGGAAAGCGCCCGCGATCTGCGGCCCGATCCCCGGGATGCCGCCGACGTTGAAGCCGGTCAGCAGGAACTCGGGGAGCACCGCCACCGCCGCCAGGTAGACCGAGCCCACCAGCGTCAGCCGGGTGAGGATGCGGTCGATGTACTCCGCCGTCCGCTTGCCCGGCCGGATGCCCGGGATGAACCCGCCATACTTGCGCATGTTCTCGGCCAGATCGGACGGGTTGAAGATGATGGAGACGTAGAAGTAGGCGAAGAAGATGATCGCCGCCACCTGCAGGAAATAGTAGATGGGCTGGCCGTAGCTCACGTAGTCGGTGACCGTCTGCAGCCACTCCGTGCCCTGGAACATGCCGCCCAGGACCGAGGGGACCGTGACCACCGAGCTGGCGAAGATCACCGGGATGACGCCGCCGGTGTTGACCCGCAGCGGCAGGTAGGTGCTCTGCCCGCCGTAGACCTTGCGGCCCACGACGCGCTTGGCGTACTGCACCGGGATGCGCCGTTGCGCCCGTTCCATGTAGACGACGAAGGCCACCACCGCGACCATGAAGATCAGCAGGATCGCGATCGTCAGGACGTTCTGCGTCCCCCGCTGGATGGCGTCGATGGTGTTGCCGATCGCGGGGACCAGACCGACCACGATGCCGGCGAAGATGATCAGGGAGATGCCGTTGCCGACACCGCGCTCGCTGATCTGCTCGCCCAGCCACATGACGAAGGCCGTGCCGGTGGTGAGCGTGATGACGGTCAGGGCGCGGAAGCCCCAGCCGGCGTTCGGCACCAGCGCGGCGCCGCCCGGCGTGCGCATGCTCTCCAGGAACAGCGCGATCCCGGTGCCCTGGATGATGGAGATGAGCACCGTTCCATAGCGGGTGTACTGGGTGATCTTGCGGCGGCCCAGCTCACCCTCCTTCGACAGCTTCTCGAGGTACGGCCACACCACGGTCAGGAGCTGGAGGATGATCGACGCGGTGATGTAGGGCATGATGCCCAACGCGAAGACCGCCACCCGCTCGAGGCTCCCGCCGGTGAAGGTGTTGACGAACCCGAGGAAGCTCCCCTGGGCCATCTGCATGAACTCGAGCAGCGCCTGCGGGTCGATGCCCGGCGTCGGGATGATGCACCCGACGCGGTAGACCGCCAGCAGCGCGAAGGTGAAAAGGACCCGCTTGCGCAGGTCCGGGATCGCGAAGATGTTCCTGAAACTCTCGATCACGCCTTGAGCTCCTCACAACTGCCGCCCGCCGCCTCGATCTTGGCGCGGGCCGACTTGCTGAACTTGTGAGCGGTCACACGGATCGCCTTGCCGACCTCGCCGTCGCCGAGCACCTTCACCGGCTTGCCCGAGCGCACCAGGCCCAGCTGGGTCAGGCTCTCGGGGGTCACGTCCCCCTCGAGCTCGGCGAGCTGCGAGAGGTTGACCACCGCGTACTCGGTGCGCCAGATGTTGGTGAAGCCCCGCTTCGGCACCCGCCGGATGAGCGGCATCTGGCCGCCCTCGAAGCCGGGCCGCTGGCTGTGGCCGGTGCGGGACTTCTGGCCCTTCTCGCCGCGGCCGGCGGTCTTGCCGAGCCCCGAGCCGGGGCCGCGGCCGACCCGCTTCTTCGCGTGCTTGCTCCCCTTGGCGGGGGACAGTTCGTGCAGCTTCATGACCTCTCCTCGACAATCTCCAGCAGGTACTGGACCTTGGCCACCATGCCGCGCACCGCCGGCGTGTCCGGCCGCTCCACCTCGTGGCGGATGCGGCGCAGGCCGAGGCCGCGCAGCACCTCGCGATGCTCGCGGCGGGTGCCGATGGCGCTCCTCACCTGGCGGATGCGGATCGTCTTGCTCTCATTCTCTGCCATGTCTCACCTCTCCGGCCGGCTCAGGCGCCGGCCGCCGGCCGCGGCTCGGCGGGAGCAGCGGGGGTGGCGGCCGCAGGCTGCGCCTCGTCCAGACCCCGCAGCCGCCGGACCTCCTCCTCCTGGCGCAGGCTGAGCAGCGCGTCGAAGGTGGCCTTGACCACGTTGTGAGGATTGGTCGTGCCGAGCGACTTGGTGAGGATGTCCTGGATCCCTGCGGTCTCCAGCACGGCCCGCACCGGGCCGCCGGCGATGACGCCGGTACCGGCCGAGGCCGGCTTCAACAACACGCGGCCGGCACCGAAAATGCCCAGGGCCTCGTGCGGGATGGTCGTCCCCTTGAGCGGCACCTGGACCATGTTCCGCTTGGCGATCTCGATGCCCTTGCGGATCGCCATGGGCACCTCCTTCGCCTTGCCGGCACCGTAGCCCACGCGGCCGTTCCCGTCGCCGATCACCACCAGGGCCGAGAACGAGAAGTTCTTGCCGCCCTTGACGACCTTCGTCACTCGGTTGATGTGAACGACCTGCTCGAAAAACTCGCTCTCGCGCTCGAAGTCCCTGGCCAAGCTCTTCTCCTTCGCGGCTCTAGAATTGCAAACCCTTCTCGCGGGCGCCGTCGGCGACCGCCTTCACCTTGCCGTGATAGACGTAGCCACCGCGGTCGAAGACCACCTTCTCGATCCCCTGCGCCTTGGCCCGTTCGGCGACCACCTCGCCCACCACCTTGGCGGCGTTCCTGGTCTTGCCGCCGCCCGATTCGATGCGGCCCTTCACCTCGGCGTCGGCCGAGTTGGCCTGGACGAGGGTGACGCCGCGGTCGTCGTCGATGACCTGGGCGTAGACGTATTGCAGGCTCTTATAGACCGAGAGACGGGGCCGCTCGGCGCTGCCGCGGACCCGCTGGCGGACCCGCAGGTGCGCGCGCTCGCGGCGCTCCCGCTTCTGCTTCATGATTTTCGTGACGTGCTCGGACATGCCGTCCCTCTCTTACTTGCCGCCGGCCTTGCCGACCTTGCGGCGCAGCACCTCGTTGCTGTACTTGATGCCCTTGCCCTTGTAGGGGTCCGGACGGCGGAGGCCGCGGATCTCGGCCGCCACCTGCCCCACCCGCTGGCGGTCGGCACCGGAGACGGTGACCCGGTTGGTCTTCGCCTCGATCTCGATCTTGATCCCCTCGGGGATCGGGAAGATCACGGGGTGCGAGTAGCCCAGGGCGAACTGGATGTGGTCCCCCTTGACCTCGGCGCGGTAGCCGACGCCGACGATGTCGAGCTGCTTGGTGAAGCCGGTCGACACCCCCTGTACGGCGTTGGCGATCAGCGCCCGCAGCAGCCCGTGCTTGGAGCGCTCGGGACCGCTCTCACCGGTACGCTGGACGGTCAGGGTGTCGCCCTCGACCTCCACCGGATAGCCGTCGAACACCGGCTGGGACACCTTGCCCCGCGGCCCTTCGGCCGTGAACGTCCCGTCCTGGACCGTCACCTTGGTCCCGTTCGGGATCTGGATCGGCATTCTGCCAATTCGTGACATGACGTCGTCCTCCTACCAGACCTCGCAAAGGAGCTCGCCGCCTACCCGGCGCTCGCGCGCCTGGGTGTCGGTCAGCAGCCCCTGCGATGTCGAGACGATCCCGATGCCCAGGCCGTTGCGGACCGGCGGGATCTCGTCGGCGCCGCGGTAGACCCGGCGTCCCGGCCGGCTGACGCGCGACAGATACGAGATCGCCGGCTCGCCCGCCGGGCTGTAGCGCAGGAACACGCGCAACGTCCCCACCGGGGTGCCGTCGATCTCACGGTAGTTCCGGATGAAACCCTCTTCCTTGAGGATCCGGCAGAGCTCCCGCTTGATGCGGGAGATGGGGACGTCAAGCCGGTCATGCTTCGCCAGATGGGCGTTGCGGATCCGGCTCAGCAGATCCGCGATGGGATCGGTCGTGCTCATCTTCATTCTCCTCGAAACTTCACCAGCTCGCCTTGATCACGCCGGGGAGGTACCCCTGCAGCGCCAGATCCCGCAGATGGATGCGGCAGAGGCCGAACTTCCGGTAATAGCCGCGCGGCCGGCCGCAGACCCGGCAGCGGTTGCGGTGCCGCACCTCGAACTTGAGTTTCTTCCGCTCTTTCGCGATCTTCGCAGTGGTCGCCACGCATGCCTCCTAGCGCTGGAACGGGACGCCCAGCTCGCGCAGCAGATAGAGCGCGCGCTCGTCGTTGCCGGCCGTCGTCACGATCGTGATGTTCATCCCCTTCGGCTTCTCCACTTTGTTGAAGTCGACCTCGGGGAAGATCAGGTGGTCGCGGATGCCGAGGGTGTAATTGCCACGGCCGTCGAAGCTCTTGGACGGTACGCCGCGGAAGTCGCGCACCCGGGGCAGCGCCACCGAGATCAGCCGGTCCAGGAACTCCCACATCCGCTGGTCGCGCAACGTCACGCGGCAGCCGATGGGCATCCCCTCGCGCAGCTTGAAGGCGGCGATCGACTTCTGGGCCCGCGTCACCACCGGGCGCTGGCCGGCGAGCGCCGCCATCTCCTCGACCGCGTCGTCCAGGATCTTGATGTTCTGGATCGCCTCGCCGAGGCCCATGTTGAGCGACACCCGCTCGATCCGCGGCACGGCCATGACGTTGTCGATGCCGAACTCCTTGCGGAGCTTGGGCATCACCTCTTCGATATAGCGCTGCTTGAGGCGCGGCACGTAGCCCGGAGGGGCCGTCCGCACCGGCTCGCCGCCGGTGGCCGCCGGCTTCGCCGCAGCGCCCCTGGCCGACTTGCCGCTCTTGTTGTCCGTCTTCTTCGCCATTGTCCGAAAACCTCGCCCTTCTCTTAGCTGAAGGTCGCGTTGCAGTTCTTGCACACGCGGACGCCCTTGCCGTCTTCCAGACGCTTGCGGCCGAGCCGCGAGGGCTTGCCGCACTCCGGGCAGATCACCATCAGATTGGAGACGGAGATCGGCGCCTCGCGCTCGAGGATCCCGCCCTGAACCCCCTTCTGCGGGTTCGGCCGGGTGTGCTTCTTCATCATGTTCACGCGCTCGACGATCGCCTTCCCCTGGGAGGCGAGGACGCGCAGGACGCGGCCGCGGGAGCCGCGGTCCTTGCCGGCGCGCACGAGCACCTGGTCGTTCTTCTTCACGTTCAACTTCGTCCTGGTCGTCGTCGTGGTCGTCATGCGCAGCTCCTAGATGACCTCGGGCGCGAGCGAAACGATCTTCATGAACCGCTTCTCGCGCAGCTCGCGGGCCACCGGCCCGAAGACGCGGGTGCCGATGGGCTCGCCGGCTTCGTTGACCAGCACCGCGGAATTGTTGTCGAAGCGGATATAGCTCCCGTCCTTGCGCCGCTGCTCCTTGACGGTCCGCACGATCACAGCCTTGACCACCTGGCCCTTCTTGACGGTGCCGTCCGGTGCCGCCTCCTTGACCGAGGCGGTGATGACGTCTCCCAGCCGGCCGTACTGACCCGCCGAGCCGCCCCGCAGGTGGATGCAGGCGATCTTCTTGGCGCCCGAGTTATCCGCCACGTCGAGGACTGTTCCCATCTGGATCATCGGTCACCTCACTCGGCCCGCTTGAGGATCTCGCGGACCCGCCAGCGCTTGGTCTTCGACAGCGGCCGGCAGGAGACGATCTCCACCTCGTCGCCGATATTGCACTCGTTGCGCTCGTCGTGTGCGTGGAACTTCTTGGTGCGCTTCAAATACCGGTGGTAGAGCCGGTGCGTGATCGTGTTCTCGACCACCACGACGACCGTCTTGTCCATCTTGTTGCTCACCACCCGCCCCACCTTGACCTGCAGGTGGCCGCCCGACGCCGGCGCCGGCTGCTCGCCTTGCGCGGCCCGTTCCGTGGTTTCCGCCATCTCCGCCATGTCCATCGCTCCTTACTTTGCCTCACCGCTCTTTTGGCGCAGGATCGTCATCACCCGTGCCATGTCGCGGCGCACCTGCCGTACCCGGGCCGGTTTCTCCAACTGGCCCGTCACCTTCTGCAGGCGCAGGGCGAACATCTGCTCGGCCAGATCGCGCTCCCGATCCTTGAGCTCCTCCACCGACAGATCGCGCAGCTCCGAAGCCTTCATCTCTTCACCTCAACTCTTCGTGACGGGTGACGAACCGCGTCTTGATCGGCAGCTTGTGGGACGCCAGGCGCATCGCCTCCTCGGCGATCTCCGCCGGCACACCCTCGAGCTCGTAGAGGATGCGGGCCGGCTTGACCACCGCGACCCACTCCTCCGGGTTGCCTTTGCCCTTACCCATACGGGTCTCGAGCGGCTTCTTGGTGATCGGCTTGTCCGGGAAGACCCGGATCCACAGCTTGCCGCCGCGCTTGACGTGGCGCGAGATGGCGATACGGGCAGCCTCGATCTGGCGCGCCGTCACCCAGCCGGGCTCCAGCGCCTGCAGGGCGTAGTCGCCGAAGGCGATGTAGGTGCCGCCCTTCGACACCCCCGTGCGCCGGCCGCGGTGCGTCTTCCTGTACTTGACCTTCTTCGGCATCAACATGGTCGTACTTCCTCCGTAGCCTGGCCAGCCCGATCAGGCCGTGGCGCGGCGGCCCTTTTCCTTGAGCAGATCGCCCTTGTAGACCCAGACCTTGACGCCAATGACGCCGTAGGTGGTGCGGGCCTCGGCGAAGCCGTAGTCGATGTCGGCCTTCAGCGTGTGGAGCGGCAGCCGCCCCTCCTGATACCACTCGGTGCGGGCGATCTCGGCGCCGCCCAGACGGCCGGCGACCATGATCTTGACCCCCTTGGCGCCGAACCGGAAGGCCGACTCCATCGCCTTCTTCATGGCGCGGCGGAAGGAGACGCGGCGCACGAGCTGTCCGGCGATCGACTCGCCGACGAGCTGCGCATCGAGCTCGGGGCGCTGGATCTCCTGGATGTTGATGTGCACCTCGCGGCCCATCTCCTTCTGCAGGTCGTCCCGCAGCTTGTCCACCTCGGCGCCCCGGCGGCCGATGATGATGCCGGGCCGCGACGTGTAGATCGTCACCCTCAGCTTGTCGGCCGCCCGCTCGATGTCGACCTCCGAGACGCCGGCGTGCGACAAACGGTCCTTGAGCCGTTTGCGCAGCTTGAGGTCGGCGTGCAGGGTGTCGGCATAGTTGGCGTCGCCATACCAGCGGGAATGCCAGGTCTTGTTGTAGACGAGCCGGAACCCGTAAGGGTGCGTTTTCTGACCCACGTTCTGATCCTCTCTTACTTCGACTTGCCGTCACCCTTGCGGGTGTCCAGCTTGACCGTGATGTGGCTCTGCCGCTTCAAGATCCGGAACGCACGCCCCATCGGCGCCGGCTGGACCCGCTTGAGCATCGGGCCGCCATCCACGAAGATCTCCTTGACGTAGAGACGGTCCACGTCGACGTGGTCCTCGCGGTTCTCCGCGTTGGCGATGGCCGACTTGAGGACCTTCTGGACGTGCCGGGCCGCCGCCTTGTTGGTGACCTGCAGGAGGTTGACCGCCTCCTGCACCCCCTTGCCGCGGATGAGGTCGGCGACGAGGCGGATCTTCTGGGCCGAGCCCTGGACGTAGCGAAGCCGCGCTGTGACTTCCATCGTTGTACCCCTCTCTGACGTTATCCCGGCCGATCCGCGGATCAGCGGGGACGGGCGCCCTTCTCGGCCTTCTTCCCGGCGTGACCCCGGAAGGTCCGCGTCATGGCGAACTCCCCGAGCTTGTGACCGACCATGTTCTCGCTGACGTAGACCGGGATGAACTTGGCCCCGTTGTGCACCGCGATGGTGTGGCCCACCATCTCCGGCGTCACCGTCGAGCGGCGCGACCAGGTGCGGATGACCCGCTTCTCACCCCGGTCGTTCATCGCCTGGACCTTGTCCAGCAGGTGATCGTCGGCGAAAAAACCCTTCTTGAGCGAACGCGACATAGGCTCTCCCGCTCCTTACTTCTTGTTGCGGCGGCGGACGATCATCTGGTCCGTGCGCTTGTTGTTCCGGGTCTTGTATCCCTTGGTCGGCACGCCCCACGGCGTCGTGGGATGACGGCCGCCGGAGGTCCGGCCCTCGCCGCCGCCCATGGGATGGTCCACCGGGTTCATCGCCACCGCGCGGTTGTGCGGGCGCTTGCCCAGCCACCGGTTGCGGCCGGCCTTGCCGATGGAGACGTTCTCGTGCTCCAGGTTGCCCACCTGGCCGACGGTGGCGTAGCACTCTACGTGGACGCGCCGCACCTCGCCCGAGGGGAGCTTCACCTGCGCCCAGTCGCCGTCACGGGCCATGAGCTGGGCGCCGGCGCCGGCGCTGCGCACCATCTGGCCGCCCTTGCCGATCTTGAGCTCGATGTTGTGGATCACCGTGCCCAGCGGGATCAGGCGCAGCGGCAGCGCGTTGCCGACGTTGACCTCGGCCTTGTCGCCCGACATCACGTCCGCGCCCACCTTGAGGCCGTCCGGCCACAGGATGTAGCGCTTCTCGCCGTCGGCGTAGTGCAGCAGGGCGATGCGGGCCGACCGGTTGGGGTCGTACTCGATGGTCGCCACCTTGGCCGGCACGCCGTGCTTCTCGCGCTTGAAGTCGATCACCCGGTAGCGCCGCTTGTGGCCGCCGCCGCGCCACCAGGAGGTGAGCTGGCCGCGGTTGTTGCGTCCGCCCGACGAGCTCTTGCCCTCGGTCAGCGACTTCTCGGGCGCCGTCCGGGTGATCTCCTCGAACGTGAGATGCGTCTGGAAGCGGCTCGAGGCGTTGACTGGCTTCCTCTGCTTGGTCGGCATCGTCTTACATCCCCTCGAAGAACTCGATCTGCTTCTCGCCCTCGGCCAGACGGACGTAGGCCTTCTTCCAATCCGGCGTACGGCCGACGAAACGGCCGCGGCGGCGCGTCTTGCCGTGCATGTTGGCGATCCGCACCTCGGCCACCTTGACCTTGAACTGCGCCTCGACCGCGTGCTTCACATCGATCTTGTTGGCGCTCTTGTGCACCTCGAAGGCGATGATGTTGCTGGCGTCGCGGAGCACCGTGGACTTCTCGGTGATCAACGGCCGGCGGATCACTTCCTGGATTCTCATTTCGACAGCACCTCCACCAGCCGGTTGAGCGCCTCTTCGGTGAGCACGAGGTGCTGCCGGTCGACGACGTCGTAGACGTTGACCCCCAGTGCGTCCACCGCCTTGACGCGCGGCTCGTTGCGCGACGCGAGCGTGAGGTCGTGGTTGGTCTGGCTGTCGACCAGGAGGGCCTTGCCGGCGATGCCGAGGCCGCCGAGGCGGCGCATCAGCTCGCGCGTCTTGTGGCTCCCCAGCTCCAGGTTCTCCAGCACCACGATCCGCTCCTCGGACGCCAGGCGCGACAGCGCCGAGCGCAGGGCGTTCTTCTTCTCGCGCACCGACAGGCCCTTCTCGTAGCTGCGGGGGACCGGTCCGTGGACGGTGCCGCCCTTGCGCCACTTGGGGTTGCGGATGTCGCCCGTACGGGCGCGGCCGGTCCCCTTCTGGCGCCACAGCTTCTTGCCCGAGCCTGAGACCTCGGACCGGTTCTTGGTCTTGTGGGTGCCGCGGCGCACGCTGGCGAGGTAGGCCTGGACCGCCTCGTGGATCAGGTGCTCCTTGTACGGATAGGCGAACACCTCGTCGGGCAGCTCGATCTCCCGCACCTGCTGGTTGTCGAAGTTCTTGACCGTAATCTTCATCGCTGCCTCTCCTCGGCCGGTCAGCCCCGCTTGGCGCGCTGGATGGCCAGGTAGCCGTTCTTCGGGCCCGGCACCGCACCCCGCACGTAGATCAGGTTCTGCTCGGCGTCGACCTTGACGACCTGGAGGTTCTTGACGGTCACCCGATCACCGCCCATCCGGCCGCCGGCGCGCATGCCCGGGAAGACCCGGGACGGGTACGCCGAGGAGCCGATGGAGCCGGGAGCGCGGTGGAACATCGAGCCGTGCGTCGCGCGGCCGCCGGCGAACCCGTGGCGCTTGACCACGCCCTGATAGCCCTTGCCCTTGCTGGTGCCCACGACGTCGACCCACTCCTTCTCCTCGAAGATCGTGGCCTTGATCTCGTCGCCCGGCTTCGGGTCCTCGTCCCCCTGAATGGGGAACTCGACGACCCGCCGCACCGGGGTCACGCCGGCCTTCTTGAAGTGGCCGGTCATGGGCTGGTTCACGTTCTTGGCGGGCCGGTCCTCGACCAGGCCGATCTGCACGGCCTCGTAGCCGTCGGTGTCAGCGGTCTTGCGCTGCACCACCAGACAGGGCCCCGCCTTGATCACCGTCACCGGGATCGCGGTCCCGTCGGCGACATAGATCTGGGTCATCCCCAGCTTGCGTCCCAGGATGCCTTGCATCAGCGCATCTCCCTTAATTCCGGCGGGCTACTTGCCGAACGCCTTGATTTCGACGTCCACGCCGGCGGGAAGCTCGAGCTTCATCAGGGCGTCGACCGTCTGGCTGGTCGGCTCGAAGATGTCGAGCAGCCGCTTGTGGGTCCGGATCTCGAACTGCTCGCGCGACTTCTTGTCGACGTGCGGCGAGCGGTTGACCGTGTAACGCGAGATATGGGTCGGCAGCGGGATCGGTCCCACTACCCGCGCCCCGGTGCGGCGCGCCGTGTCCAAGATCTCGTGCGTCGACGTATCCAGGATGCGATAGTCGAACGCCTTGAGCCGGATGCGAATCTTCTCGTTGACCATTGGCTGCCCCTCAAAGCTCCATCAATTTCACTTCGACGGAGTCGACTGGATGATCTCCGTGACGGTGCCGGCGCCGACGGTGCGGCCGCCCTCCCGGATCGCGAAACGCACGCCCTTTTCCATCGCGATGGGCGCGATCAGCTCCACTTCCAGGTTGACGTTGTCACCCGGCATCACCATCTCCGTACCCTCCGGCAGCTTCGCCACCCCCGTCACGTCCGTCGTGCGGAAGTAGAACTGCGGACGGTACCCGTTGAAGAACGGCGTGTGACGGCCGCCCTCCTCCTTGGTCAGGATGTAGACCTCACCCTTGAACTTCGAGTACGGCTTGATCGAGCCCGGCTTCGCCAGCACCTGGCCACGCTCGACGTCGTCCTTCTTCGTGCCGCGAAGCAGCACGCCGATGTTGTCGCCCGCCTGGCCCTGATCGAGCAGCTTGCGGAACATCTCGACGCCCGTCACCACCGTCTTCGTCGTCGGCCGGATGCCCACGATCTCGACCTCTTCACCCACCTTGACGATGCCGCGCTCGACACGGCCGGTCACCACCGTGCCGCGGCCCGAGATCGAGAAGATGTCCTCGATCGGCATCAGGAAGTCCTTGTCCACCGCGCGCTCCGGCAGCGGCACGTAGCTGTCCACCGCCTCGATCAGCTCGATGATCTTCTTGCCCCACTCGGTTTCCGCGGTACCGCCCTCCAGCGCCTTGAGCGCCGAGCCGCGGATGATCGGAATGTCGTCGCCGGGGAAGTCGTACGACGACAGCAGCTCCCGCAGCTCCAGCTCGACCAGGTCGAGCAGCTCAGGGTCGTCCACCATGTCGCACTTGTTCATGAACACCACGATGTACGGCACGCCGACCTGACGCGCGAGCAGGATGTGCTCCCGCGTCTGCGGCATCGGGCCGTCGGCCGCCGAAACCACCAGGATGGCGCCGTCCATCTGCGCCGCGCCGGTGATCATGTTCTTCACGTAGTCGGCGTGGCCCGGGCAGTCGACGTGGGCGTAGTGCCGGTTCTCGCTCTG
>Ga0196965_1001041_pt1 | contig 11863 bp, 10 predicted proteins | sample S1_20metaG_FD_148668 | JGI IMG/M metagenome (GOLD analysis project Ga0196965, IMG submission 148668) | Soil microbial communities from Anza Borrego desert, Southern California, United States - S1_20 | ecosystem: Environmental > Terrestrial > Soil > Desert | place: USA: California | collected... | reverse complement strand
GTTGCTCGTTTTTATCAATGGAGGATCCCCGTTATAGTGAAGCCACTGTTTTCTGAATTATTTAGAAGGTTTGAATTACAGATCATTCGTCAAATAGATGGATTTAGTGCAGTTTCTGAAAGTCTGGCTTCGCTTTTCAAAAGTACAGAAAAACCTTATGTAATAGTTAGGAATAGTGTGGACATTTCTAGGTTAGCTGAAATCAATTTGGATACGCAAAAATTTGATCATCCAGTCATCTATACATCTGGAAGTAATTCGGACGATCGGAATATTTTTAATACAGTAAAAGCTCTTCCTTTAATATTAAAAACTCACTCCAATGTGCAAATGATGTTTGTCGGTAAATATGTTGGGAATGCCAAAGAGCAACTTACCCGTCTTGCCCACGACTTGAATGTTAAAGATCGCCTTGTTTTGGGTGATATGTTGCCATGGGAAGATAATTTTATTCGAACGGCAAAAGCGTTTTGTGGATGTGTGTTCTATAAAAAAAATGCAAATAATGATGTAACTATACCGAATCGGATTTATGAATACATGTACTGTGGGATTCCTGTCGTGGCAAGTGACTATCCTGAGTTGCGGAAAATTGTGGAAACGGCAAATTGTGGCATTCTTGTGAATGCGGATGATCCGAATTCAATAGCAGCCGCGATAAACTTGCTACTAAGCGATATGCCAAACGCCGCTGAATTGGGAAAGAATGGAAGAAAAGCAATTCAAGAGATATATGGATATCACAATGATTTGGCTACGATGATTAAATTCTATTCAACTTTAAAATTTTCGCGCAGTGCAAAGGATTAAACAAATAATTTTTTTCTTTATCGTATATCTTAAATTGTATCGAAAGGACAAAAAGCGAAATTTTAAATTGTCTATTAGAAAGCAACTTTATTGCTGGGCAAGAGGTTTTCTTCCCGAATCATTTGTCATTTATAACTTTTCTGAAAATAGCCACAGGGAGTATTTATCTGATTATCAAAGAACGGGTAAATCTTCATTAATTTATCATAGTAACTCAGTAGTATTAGATAGCAAATTAATTTTTCATAAATATTTTAAGGATACAGGAAGGGTGATAGCCCCGATTTTTTATTGTAATAACTCAATCGTGACAGAATTTTCCACAGGCAGAATAGTGGAAAAGAAAGAAATTGTGGAATGCTTGAATGCCCAGTCTTTTGTCGCCAAACCTTCTGGCGGTGGCGGTGGATTTGGAATACTGTTTATTTCTTTTAAAAACGGATGGTATGTAAATGAAAAGGCGGTTACTCTTTCTGAATTGTTAGACATTTTATTCACATTGACAGATACGTTGATCTTTCCGATTATCAACCAGACAGGGTTTGCTAAAAGTATAAATCCAAATTCATTAAACACAATCAGATTTGTAACAATGGTAGATCCGGCCACAAATGAAGTGTTTTCGCCTGTCTGTGTTTTTAGATGCGGTTCTAAAAAATCGGGCGCTGTCGACAACTGGTCAAATGGAGGTTATTCGGCGCTGATTGATTTTAAGTCAGGAAGGCTTGGTAAAGCGGTTTCATTTCCAAGCAATGGAGTTTTGGAATGGATTAGCTTCCATCCTGACACAAAAAAGTCTTTGGAGGGCTTTATTATTCCCAATTGGGATCTTATAAGAGATCAAGTTTTGGCACTAGCGAAGGAACATTTTTACCTTCCTTACATTGGTTGGGATATTGTTCCCATGGAAGATGGCTTTATAATTCTGGAAGGGAACAGTAATTCGGATGTAAATCTTCTTCAAGTTCATGGACCTTTGTTGCGTGACGAGCGCGTTAGAAAATTTTATAAATTCTATAATGTTATATAATGGCAGGGTTTTTCGTTTCATTGTGTTTTAATGACATAAATGCCGGTAAAGCCGTATTTGAGGCAAAAAATCTCAGCGTCTCTTTTGAGAAAAAAATATCATCTTTTACCCTTATTAAATTTCGCAAATTATTGCTTACGTTAGATGAGTTTATTTATGAGTCTGGCGAACACGTAATAGTAGCATCGGGCACTCTATCTTATAGATCTTTAGATGCCAAGTCGGGCTTTGAACGGCTTTGTAAAGATATACTTAACGGCGTATTAGAAAATGCTGAACTGTTTGGCCATTATACCATCGTTCATATTTATGCAAGCACAGTTAAGCTATACTTTGATGAAGCAGGCTATGGGGCTCCCTATGTTATACAGAATAAGTTTATCTCCAGCAGTTTTCTGGCATGTTGTGAGCTATCTGAATCTCTTTCACTAAATCAATATTCAATCTTTAGAACAATTTATACTGGGTTGTATGATTCGGAGGATACTACTTTTCATGAAATCAGGAAGATCAATAAAAAGGAATGCTGGAATATCGAAAATATTAAGGTTGAGTTTATTCCTATAATTCAGAAAATTGAAACACCTGAGCTTACTTCGCAACGTGAAGGTGTGACGTATCAATTGAACGAATTATCAAGCTATATGCGCCGATGGAAACCGCAGGTTGAAAAATACTCGGGTGATATAGGACTTTCTTCCGGTTATGATAGTAGATTAATGGTTGCTCTACTTGTTGAACATAATCCGGGCGCTTTTCAAGTGCATAGCTATTGGAAAGAAGTGGAAGATTTTGACAACATTATCGCTAAGGAAATTGCAAAGACGATCGGATTAGTTTTAGTCGGGGTACCAGTTAAAAATCGAAACAATCTGGCTGGTAATGAATTTGAAGGAATACTAAAGAATGCATTTTTATATTATGATGGAATCTTTCCATCTAATCATGGGTGGGTGAGGGAGTACAGAACTTCTTTGCATCGTAGCAAGATTTTGGGAAGCGCAAGGTTTGGATTTTCAGGGATTTCAGGTGAGCAATATAGGAATGATTTTAATTTGCTTAATAAGAAGTATAAGATTGAATATGTTATCGAAAATATCCTTTTAGAAGATTTCAACCACATAGTACTTCGCAACAGTACATTTAGCTATGCTGGTATGGAACATCTTAGAGACTGGGTAGGGAAAAGGCTAATTCCTAATGGGAATAGAACTATGCTTTCTAAAGAAGATATACTGAGAATGTATTGCGAAATGTGGGTTCCGGGTGGGCCGGGGTTGCGTAATCGAATGGAGAATACACTATCTTTTTTTGTAAGTCCTTTTACTGAACGAAAAATTCAACATTCCGCATATGCTTCTTTTAAATATTTGGGGGTCAACGGTCAGTTCCAAGCCTCGATGATTAATAGATTGAATCCTAATTTGGCTGCTATCTTATCCGATTATGGTTATCCGTTCACAAAAATTCCCTTGGCATATATACTTAAAAGTTATTTAAGCGGCTTTGTTGGCCGGAAGACTATAGCAGCATTGAGAAAGGCAAAAAATTCAAAATATTTGGATACGTTTGGTAAGCATAGGGCAAATGTCGAGGCAAAGTTGTATAATTTAAATCAGTATGGATTGAGTTTTCCAATAAAATCTGATTTATTCAAGCAGGACACATACGATAGACTGATTGCCTTATCAATGTTACTTAATGAGTATTCGAATAAAATTCGGTTATGATAAATTCGCTTAAGAGATTAATTAAGGATACAATCGGGCATGATGTTTTTATGCAAAAAAAATGGCTTAAAAATAATAAGTTCCATAATAGTGAATATGAATTTGGTTATACGTTCCAAGTTCAGGGAAAATACGTTGGGATAGTCTTAGATCTAGCACAAGAACATCAATTTTACATCCAGGCTTGTATAGACCTGAAAATTAATTACAAAGTCATTGATATCCGGAGTGCAGACTGGATCCGTAAGGTGGAAGAAAGTGGTTGTAGCATTTTTTTGATTTGGCCTTCTATTTACAAACCTATTCAAAAACAATTCTGGGATGAACGATTATGGGCACTTGAACAATTGATGGATAAAAAGGTATTTCCTTCTTATGATCTTTTGTGGCTTTATGAAAGTAAACGTAAGACCCGTGATTGGTTAACTATAAAAAAACTGTCTCATCCGGAAACGTTCGTTTTCTTTTCAAAAGAGGATGCCTTACAGTTCATTAAAACAAGCAAATTCCCTTTAGTATGTAAAACAGATCAGGGTGCTGCGGCATCAGGGGTCTATATCATTCGAAATGAAAGCCAGGCAACTCGCTTAGTTAATAAAGCTTTTACCAGGGGATTGACACTTAAAAACAGAAGTTCAAATGATCGTCATCAGGGGTATATCATTTTTCAGGAGTATTTGCCTGATTGTAAAGAATGGCGAATCATTCGCGTTGGGGACAGCTATTTCTGCAGGCTGAAATTAAAAAAGGGAGATTTCCACAGCGGCTCAGGCGATATTGTGTGGGCCAAACCACCTACACATTTACTTGATATGACACGGGAAATTAGCCAGGAATTCGCTGTACCAAATATTAATGTAGATTATTTTGAGACTGTTGATGGCAGGTTTTTAGTAAACGAGATCCATTCTCTTTGGGGAGGAAAAGTAATACACGATGCCGAATTGGAAGGTAGGTTCTTATGGAATGACGCAACCAGTACCTGGCATTTTGAACAAGGTGATTTTTTCCGGAACAGATGTGCTAATCTTAGAATCGAATGGATAATGCAAAATTGGCTGTGAAAATACTGTTCGTAGTAACCGGCTTTCCTGACAATAAAAATTTAGCAAGAAGCGTTTTTAACTACCGGGCAGCTCAATACCTTGGTACACATCATCAACTAGATGTTATTAGATTGAAACTCTGGCGGCCGTTCCAGCCGCTATGCAAGAAGGTCAAAGTTAATGATGTAGAGGTTAATGAAGTCGCCACCTTTGCTTACTCATTTTTTTCTTTTTCACCCTGGATAATTAATTTTCTTTTAAAGCTTTCTCTTCTTGGTTCAGCCAAAAGGTTACAAGGCGATATAGTACATGCGGTAGGCGGCGGCTTAGCTGCGCAATTTTCTGCCCTTCTGAGTAAAAGAAGCCGTATACCGTATATTATCCAGTATATTGGGAGTGATCTTAATTTTTATTTAAAAAGTTATGCATCTAATAAAACTATAAGAAAAATTATTAGAGGTGCCGGGTTTCATTGTTTCAACTCAAAGGCATTGCAAAAATTGTTTGAAGAACTCTTTCCAAATTATACTAATTTTAAGCAAGTAATTTACAGAGGTGTGGACACGCGGGAATTTAATGGCCGGCATCGCGATATGTCCGAAATTAAATTCCTGTTTTTAGGTGGTTTCGTCACCGATGATAATGGAAATTTTCCGAATAATTTAAAAGGAGGAATAACATTGTTAAAGGCATGGAGGGAACTAATGAACAAAAATGAGTATTCATGTTCGCTGACAATAGCCGGGCCTGGAACAATGAGCTTTCGATACGATGAATTTCTAGGCAATAAAGAAAAAATTAACCTTAGGATATTAGGTACTTTGAATAGAAAAGAAGTGGCTGAAGAGATGAGTCGGTCACATTGTGTTGTCATACCGTCAATTTCTGAAGGTCTACCCAATGTTGCATTTGAGGCTATGGCCTCGGGTAATGTAATTATCGGAAGTGATGTTGGCGGTATACCGGAAGTTATAGAACATAAAATAAATGGAATTCTGATCGTTCCGAATGATACACGATCTTTAGTTGAAGCGCTGAGTTTTGTATGCACCAATCATAGTTTCATCAGAGATGCGGGATTACGAAACACAAAGAAGGCACAAGTCTTAAGTATAGATTCGTTTGTTTCTTCATATACTTCTGTTTACAATACGGTAATAACAACATACACAAGATGATTATAGATTTGATAGCGGGAGCAAGACCAAATTTCATGAAGATTGCACCGCTTCTTGAAGCGTTGAGGTTGAAGGCGAACGAAGGTGTGAGTATTAGCTTTCGCCTGATTCATACAGGTCAACACTATGACAGAAACATGAGTGAAAGCTTTTTTGAACAACTTGGCATCCCTACTCCTGACTTTAATTTAGGTGCCGGCGGTGGTACACAGGCAGAACAAACTGCTAAGATCATGGTAGAATATGAAAAGGTTCTTCAAACCAAACGTATTGACCTTTGTCTTGTTGTTGGTGATGTTACGTCTACGATGGCATGTTCTATCGTGGCGAAGAAGTTGAATATTCAAGTCGCACATGTCGAGGCAGGTATTCGATCAGGCGACTTGACCATGCCTGAGGAAATCAATAGAATTGTTACGGATAGCATTACCGACTATTTCTTTGTCACCACAGAAATAGCGCAACGTAACCTGCTAAAACTTGGTGTTAATCCCGACCGAATTTATTTTGTAGGTAACACCATGATCGATACTTTACTAAAGCAACGACCCTACTTTAAGAAACCGGCGGTTTGGCAGACCGCCAATTTGATTGATAAGGGGTATTTTGTCTTAACATTACACAGACCAGCAAATGTTGATGATGAATTAAAGTTCACTTCACTGCTAAAAGAGATCATCGAGTCGGCAGGGAAATTACCCATAATTTTTCCGGTTCATCCGCGTACCAAAAGGATGTTGGATGGTTTATCAATGAGCTTTCCCAATTTTATTGTGATTGAACCTTTGGGGTACCTTGAATTTAACTATTTGGTTGAAAGGGCTCAAGCGGTAATTACTGATTCAGGCGGGATCACAGAAGAAACAACCGTCATGGGGGTTCCATGTTTAACTTTACGGGATACAACAGAAAGACCGGAAACAATAACGGTGGGAACTAATGAATTAGTGGGGACAAAGATTGACCGGATCAAGCCGTATATTAAAAAAGTTATAGAGGGAAGGTGGAAGAAAGGTAGCATCCCTGATTTGTGGGATGGTCAGGCGGCTAAGCGAATCGTTGACATTTTAATCAAGGAATTAAATTGAAAATAATCGTTTCCCATGATGTAGATCATTTGTTCTGGTCTGAACACTTGTTTAAAGACCTTTACATACCCAAACACATTTTAAGAAGTTTAAAGTGGTGGCTGACAGGGGGCGCTGGTTTCTCAGATTTTTACAAAAGTATATCCAAATTTGGCAACGATCGGCTTCATCGGTTACCTGAGTTGATTGCATTTAATAAGGATCACAAGGTGCCAGCAACGTTTTTCGTTGGTGTTAATCAGGGACTAGGACTATCTTACGCTACCGCTGCAGCACGTGAAATTTCGTTATGGCTTGCCCGGCAGGGCGAAACGGTCGGTGTTCATGGGATTGATTTCGATACACAAGAAAAGGTAGATGCGGAATTTGGTACTTTTAAGGACTTTGACACTTCTCTGTCTTTTGGTGTTAGGATGCATTACCTTAGAAGTGACGAAAAAACCCTGACATTACTTTCAAAGGCAGGTTATACATATGATTCTACTGTTTACGGTTTAGAACCCCCGACATTAGTTGATAAAATGTGGGAGTTTCCCATATCGTTAATGGAATCATTCCTTTGGCGAGAAGCCGGGTTAGGAAAAGACAAGATGCTCAATGCTGCCAAAGAAAGACTTGATAAAGCGCAAGGGCTGGGATTACCTTATTTTGTGATTGATTTTCATGATGTGAATTTTGACGATGCGACTTCTTTTTTCAAAGCGTGGTATCAATCGTTTATAGCATATCTTGTTCAGCAGAAATTCGAATTTGTAAATTTTCACCAGGCCGTCAATGAACTCAATCAGCATAAGAGCATTTAGGAAGGAAGATTTACCACACGTTGTTGAGTTCCACAAGGCGGCTTTTAAGGATCATATCAATGCCCGTCTTGGCAATGCATATCTTACCAGGTTTTTATCCTGGTTTATCAATCAGGAGAAATGTATTGCTTTTGTGGCTGTCGATGAAAAAAATCAACCTATCGGTTATGTGGTTGGTGCCTATTGGGGATACCAACAGAGACTTAATAGGTTCCTTTTGGGCAGATCGGTAGTTGCTATGATTACTCACCCGGTTGTACTTTTTCATCCTAAAATTTGGAATGCCCTGATAGCACGGGTGAAAATTCTGCTTGGTTTATCAAAGCACGTTGAAGAAACACAAAAACAATTACAGGGAAATATTATTTCCCTTGTAGGAATTGGCGTTGATACAAAATTACATCGTGGTGGTGTTGGAACGATGTTGTTAAAGACTTTTGAAACCAAAGCAACTGAAATAAACTTTGATACACTGAGGCTGTCAGTCTATAGTTCAAATAAAACCGCCCGGTCTTTTTATGAAAAAAATGGCTGGTTTTTACTTCAGGATACAGCCGGATCACCTATTGTGGCTTATGCAAAAAAGTGTGGATAGTTATTTATATGATATTAGCATAATCGTTCCGCTTCTCAACGAAGAGCGATTTGTAAAGAATTTAATTGCGTCCTTATTAAAAGCGGATGGAATTAAAAAGGAATTATTATTGGTAGATGGTGGCTCTACAGATCAAACCGTTACCATTATTCGTCAGGTTATGGCAGAAAATGCTGATGTGAAACTGGTCACCAATCCAGCGCGGTTTGTGAGCCATGGTTTTAACAAGGCCTTTCATGTAGCCACTGGCAACTACATCGCCCTGGTAGGCGCTCATGCTGTATACGCTGATGCATACTTTAAATCCGGTATCATGGAATTAGAAAACGGCACCTGTGACGCTGTAGGAGGACCGTTATTTCAAAAGGGAAAAAATGATACAGGCAAAGCCATCGCATATGCCATGAGTACAAAACTTGGTGTTGGCGGAACCGAATTCCGAACCGAAAGTACACGCATGTACGTTGATAGTGTCGCATTTGCCATTTACAGCCGTAAAATTTTTGAAAAGGTTGGCTTGCTTGATGAAGACCTGATTCGAAACCAGGACGATGAATTCCACTATAGGGTAAACAAAGCGGGTTTTAGAATGTTGATGATCCCTGAAATGAAAGCGGAGTATTATGTAAGGGATAGTTTATCTGGTCTTTATAAGCAATATTTTGGCTATGGATATTACAAACCGCTGGTTTTAAAGAAAGTGCCGGAGGGCGTACGGTTCCGGCACCTTATTCCCGCTTTCTTTACGGTATACATCTTTTCACTACCGATTGCTTTTTTCTACCCTGTCTATGCCCTCCCTTTATTGTTGTATTTATCACTCATTGTAATTTTTGCGATCAAAAGTCCATTAAATATCGCGGCAAAGCACATAGCTTTGTGTGTATATCCTATTTTGCATTTTGCGTACGGGTTAGGTTTTATAAAGGGACTTAAACTTATTTTCTCACTGGACAAATGATGAATATTCCTTTCTCTCCGCCTTATATTGACGACGAAGTTAAACAAGAGGTTTTAAGCACGTTGGATTCTGGTTGGATCACGTCTGGTCCCAAAGTCGTAGCGTTAGAGAAGTTAGTTGCCGAAAAGACTTCCCTCGGCCATGTGGTGTGTTGTAACTCTGCTACATCCGGGTTGCTTTTAATGCTCCACTGGTATGGAATAGGAAAAGGGGATGAAGTAATCATACCGGCTTACACGTATGCTGCAACGGCGTTGGTGGTTATACATGCAGGAGCAACTCCGGTTATGGTCGATGTAGCTGACGACTTCAATATCGACATTGAAAAAATCAGGAATAAAATCACTGAAAAAACAAAGGCAATCATACCCGTTGACATTGCAGGTTGGCCTTGTGATTATGATAAAATTTTCAATTTGGTTGACAGTGATAATATAAAAACACGATTTACCCCAGCGAACGATAAGCAAAAGCAATTGGGAAGAATTATGGTTCTTTCTGATGCGGCGCATTCCATCGGTGCAATTTATAACAACATTCCAAGTGGGAAATGTGCTGATTTTACCGTTTTTTCTTTTCACGCCGTAAAAAATGTAACGACTGCTGAAGGTGGAGCTGTTTGTATTCATGTTCCGGATGATTTGTTTGATCATGGCAAGATTTATAAAGAATTAAAATTAATGTCGCTGAACGGCCAGACAAAAGATGCTTTTACGAAGAACCAGGGTGGTGGCTGGCGATATGATATTGTGATGGCCGGATATAAAATCAACATGCCGGACATCTGTGCTGCGATCGGGTTGGCACAACTCAAAAAATATCACCAGGTGATATTACCGGCACGCAAGAAGGTTTTCGATGCCTATTCCGTTGCGTTCCAGAAATATTCATGGGCCCAATTACCGCCACTCGATAACGAAATGAAAACATCTTCTTATCATCTTTATGCGTTGAGAATCGTTAACATTACGGAAGCACAGCGCGATAAGATGATAGATTACATTGCACAACATGGCGTTGCAGTTAATGTACATTTTCAGCCCTTACCATTACTTACTCTTTTTAAAGAGCGGGGTTATAAAATTGAGGATTATCCTGTGGCTTTTAATAATTACAGCAGAGAGATATCACTACCGATTTATCCTGAACTGGACTTGATCAAAATAAATTACATCGTTGCTACGATAGCTACGGCATACGAAACTGTATTACAATCGAAATCATAAACTTGATGATCATTAAGTTTTAAGTCATTTTTGCGAAATAATTTAGAAAAAACTTAAATGGAGAGTACCATTAAATTTGCGGTCATCGGCTTCGGCCACATCGGAAAAAGGCACGCCACCATCATTAAAGATTACCCCGGTGCTGAACTGGTTGCGATAGTGGATTCCAATCCCTCGGTGCAGGAAGACAAACTTTTTCCTGTCGGAATACCATTCTTCAAAGATCTCCAGGATCTTTTTTCCGCTGGTTTGAAGATTGATGTTGTAAATATAGCGACGCCCAACGGAGTGCATACCCGCCACGCCATAGAAGCGCTTTCAAACAAACACCATATCGTCATCGAAAAACCGATGGGCCTAAGTAAAGCCTCATGCGAAGAAGTTATTTTTAAAGCCCTTCATGTTTCCCGACAGGTCTTTGTGGTAAAACAAAATCGGTACAGTCCGCCCTCGAAATGGCTAAAGGAAGTGGTTGAGAAAAAGATAATCGGTGACGTATGTATGGTGCAGATCAATTGTTATTGGAACAGGGATGATCGGTACTATAAACCAGGAGGGTGGAAAGGAACGCTTTTGCTGGATGGGGGAGTTTTATTTACCCAATTCAGTCATTTTGTGGATATCATGTATTGGGTGTTTGGCGATGTAAAGAATATCAAAGCAAATTTCAAAAACTTCAATCACCACCACAACACGGAATTTGAGGATAGCGGGCTGGTAACCTTTGACTTTGTCAACGGCGGCATGGGGGTACTGAATTATTCTACCTCGGTATGGGATAAAAATATGGAAAGCAGTTTAACTGTAGTGGGAACAAAAGGTAGTTTAAAAATCGGTGGTCAATACATGAATGAAATTGAATATTGTCACATAGAAGATTATACGATGCCCGAGCTGCCTCCCACAAACCCGCCGAATGATTATGGACCCTTTAAAGGCAGCGCGGCAAACCATCATTATGTAATAGAAAATGTAGTGAATACCCTAAACGGTAGTGATACTATTACAGCAAATGCACTTGAAGGTTTAAAGGTTGTCGATATCATTGAACGAATGTATGAATCAAGAGTGGTGGGTCAAAAGTAACCAGTTATTAAACCGATGATAATTAAGCGGTGTTTCGATTTAATTGTTTCCCTTGTGGCCTTAATTATCTTGTTTCCATTTTTTCTGATTGTAGCGTTACTGGTGAGAATAGATTCTGACGGACCGGTATTTTATTTGCAAAATAGGGTCGGTAAAGATGGAAGGCTTTTCAAGCTTTTTAAATTTCGCACAATGCATGTTAACGCAGACCGATTTGCTGCGATAACGGTGGGTGCACGCGATCCGAGAATTACCGGGCTTGGTTTTTATCTTCGAAAATATAAACTCGACGAGCTACCACAGTTGATCA
>Ga0196965_1001040_pt1 | contig 11863 bp, 11 predicted proteins | sample S1_20metaG_FD_148668 | JGI IMG/M metagenome (GOLD analysis project Ga0196965, IMG submission 148668) | Soil microbial communities from Anza Borrego desert, Southern California, United States - S1_20 | ecosystem: Environmental > Terrestrial > Soil > Desert | place: USA: California | collected... | reverse complement strand
GAGAGCGGGGGGAGCGTGTCGCGAGGGAGATTGCATCAGGAAATGTTTTTGTTAACTCATTGATGCGTTCCGATCAGCGTCTTCCTTTCGGCGGCATCAAGAAGTCAGGCTATGGCAGAGAACTTTCCGAACTTGGAATCAGGGAGTTCATGAACCCGAAAACTATTTTTATTGCATAATGTAACCAAGACTACCGCAATAACGTACATCCGCATAATTCATCCAATCGAACCATGGATATTGTCATGTAACATCAGCCTGCCTGACCTGGAGTTGGGTATGCTTTTCAGATCACTGCGAATGCAGTGAGGCTGAATTCATTTCTTTATTTCCCAACCAACAAAATGATGTTTAAATGACAATCTCTAAAAGAATCAGTTCTACATATACACTATTCAAGCAAGCCATTCGTGGTGAAGATCAGGATTACACTGCGATTAGCATCGATAAGGCAATCTTTCTTCTTTCCATTCCCATGATCCTTGAGATGCTGATGGAGTCATTGTTCGCCGTTGTCGACGTGTTTTGGGTCAGCAAGCTGAACGACAATGATGCCGTTGCAACGGTGGGGCTGACCGAATCAGTTCTTACATTGATCTATTCGCTTGCAATTGGCTTAAGCATGGGCGCAACTGCAATGGTAGCGCGAAGAGTGGGTGAAAAAGACATTGATGCAGCCCGGGTGGCTGCAGTTCAGGCGCTTATTCTTGGGGTTATAATTTCGATTGTGATTTCAATCACAGGATTGATCTTCGCGGAGGATATTCTTCGTGTAATGGGCGCGAGTGAAAGCCTGATCTCTAATAACTCAGGTTATACCCGGTGGATGCTCGGCGGTAATATCACGATCGTGATGCTGTTTCTGATCAATGCTGTATTCAGGGGGGCCGGCGACGCATCACTTGCCATGCGATCATTGTGGCTCGCAAACATCTGTAACATTATTCTGGGACCGATATTCATTTTTGGCTTCTGGTTTATTCCTTCTTTTGGTGTTGAAGGCGCAGGCATTGCAACCACGATTGGTCGGGGCATTGGTGTTCTTTATCAGTGCTATCACTTGTTCAAAGGCAAAGGCCTAATAAAAGTTTCATTGGGCGATTTCAAACCCGACTGGGGTATCATCAGGCGATTGTTAAATGTTTCTGCAGGCGGAGCAGGACAGTTCCTCATTGCATCTGCGAGTTGGATTTTTTTGGTGAGAATATTGTCAACGTTCGGTAGTGAAGCCGTAGCGGGATACACCATAGCAATCCGCCTTATCGTTTTTGCGATCCTTCCGGCATGGGGAATGGCTAACGCTTCGGCTACACTCGTTGGGCAAAACCTTGGGGCGGGCCATCCCGACCGTGCGGAGAAATCGGTATGGCGGTCTGCTTTTCTAAACATGATATTTTTGGGAATCGTGACGATTGTATTTCTTGTTTTTGCGCAGCCGTTGTTGTCATTTTTCTCGACAGATCCGGAAGTGTTGCGGAATGGAGTGCAGTGTCTGCAGATTGTTGCGATGGGCTACATATTTTATGCATACGGAATGGTGATCAGCCAGTCTTTTAACGGTGCAGGCGACACGCTCACGCCGACAATTATCAACCTGTTCGGGTTCTGGTTTTTCCAGATCCCATTGGCTTACGTGCTCGCGATAACATTAAATTTTGAGACCACGGGTGTTTATGCAGCAATTTCAATCGCCGAGTCAGCTATAGCGATCGTCGCGATTCTTATTTTTCGAAAAGGCAGGTGGAAACAGACAAAAATATAGTTTAGAGAGGAGGCTTAGGCCTCCTTTTTATTGCCAGGTTAAATAATCGATGCGTTTTCATGGATTGCCTTGATTTTTCTATGTGTATTGCGAACACAACAGTGCTTTCTTTTATTGTTCAGTGTCATTGCCAGGTTTTTATTTTTGCAGAAGGGACGGAGTTGGAATTATTAATTTCTCAAGGAACATAAAAACTAATCTTGTTCTAATGCAAGTCACAATGATTTGCAGTATGCCTGATATTTATTGACTATCAACAATTTAAGTTTTAGATGGTATACTTAATTGATGCATCAATCCGACTTGGTAGGTCAAGATACCTATTTTTTTACTCACAGGTCAACAAAAAAGTATTTTATCCGTACAACGTGTCGAACGATGTCGCCTATCTATACCGTTGTAAGTATACTATATTTGCGCTTGCACTTAACCCCACAGAAATGCAATTGAACATTCACGCAACGACATTGCTACCGGTTGCGACAGTCTGCCACATCTCATGTCTGTGGAATCTCATCAACTCTTTGAATTTTAACTCAACTACTAATAGACGATGAAAATTTCTATCAAATCGATTGCAGCCATTTTTATGGCAATGATCATCTGGACAGGATGTATCGAAACAGAGGTCGCACCAGAAATAAAAGAGCTTAGAGAAGCACAGGCAGCCTATCTGAAGGCCAAGGCGGATCTCGCCGCAGCAGAAGCACAGGCTCAGCTCATTCAAAATACGTTTGATCAGGCGATGAACGATATAGCATTGGCAGCCGCGAATGATGCGTTACGTGAACAGGTAGCTGCGACTAACGTGGCATTAAAGGAAGCCGAGGCCGCCTTGCAGACTGCTGAACTTGAACTTCAGGAATCCATTGCTGCTCTGGAGAAATTTATTGCTGAGCAGGGTATCGAAGACGCAATGGAGTATCTCATGGAATACGAAGCCGCTGCGAGCTTGCTGAACGCGCTGGTGGCTGATGAACTGGTTGCCCAGGCCGAACTAAACAAAGCACAGATGATCCTTGATAATCCTAATTCCTCATGGAAAATTGATATGGATTATTACCAGGATCAGTTGGATCAGGCCGGAGCAAGATTAGTTGCCGAACAAGCCCTTCTTGTTTCATTGGAGGCCGCTGTTGATCCGTCCCAATTTGATTCGCAGATCGAAGAGGCCCGTACTATGATGGCGGAAGCGGAAGCAACGATGACAACCACTGAAAACAACGCTGAAGCAAAAACGGTTGAAGCTGACCTCGCATACGATGGATGGGATAAGGCGTATGACTTAATCAGTAACTATACTCAACTTGAGAGCTCACTTATCTTCGAAGAACAGGATATACTCGAGGCTCAGGAAGATGTGACGTATGACCAAAACCAGATATCTCTTCTGGAGGATCAGATTGAAGTACTTGTGCAAAACCTGGCAGATGCGCAGGCCGCCCTTGAGCCTCTTGAGGCCAGACTTGCAGATTCAGTCGCTAAGACTTCATCGCTTTACAACATCTATCTTGCCGCGCAGTCAGCATACGAGATCGCGCAAAATAACTATGAAGCAGACAACTCTCAGGAAAATCTTGACGCGAGAGATGAAGCCCTTGACGCTCGTGACAATGCATACGACGCTTACCTGGTTGCACAAAATGGCTTAAGTACAATTGAGGCAGCTAGAAACGATGCCTATAACCAGGTTAACAACGCACAGTGGCAATTAAACAGCGCTAACGACAACCTCGTCGCGTGGAATGAAAGTTTGATTGAAGGTCAAGCTTTCCTACAGGAAGAAATCGAAGAGCGTAATTCTGTTCAGGCGCAACTGTCAGCCCTTGAACCAGCATACACAGACGCACAGGAGAATATTGCTACACTTTATGCAAACGCACTCGCGCTTGAGGTTGAGGCTGACGCAATCTGGAACGAGTACTGGTATGCATACTACGAATACTGGAACCTCAGCGATCTTGTATACTACCTGCAGAACAGTGCCAATAACCTGGAGTTGATCATTGAGAACCAAAAGGATGAAATTGCAGAAGTGAGAGAAGAGGTAGCATATTTCGAGGAGCTAATGGAAGACGCTCAAATTGACGAAGCTGAACAGCAAGCGTATGTTGCATACCTCACGGCTGAGCTGGAGAGAATTCAAAATGAAATTGAAGCGCAGCAAGCTGTTGTAGACAGAATCAAAGCTCTTCTCGACGCAGCATTGAACGGATAATATTTAGGATACTTAATAAGTACCCGGTTATACACCGGGTACTTTTACAAAATTGATTACTAATCCTAATGAGATCTGAAGAGCATGAAAAAAATTACAATTATAGTATTGACGCTGCTGACCATAGGTAACTTTGCATTTTCACAAGATAGCAGCACGAATGGGAGTTCAGGATATTTTGGGCCGCAGCGTGGCGACATCAGTGTTGCAGTTCTTTTTGGTCGTGGCAATTTTCTTAACGCCGGCCTTACGGTGCCTTCGGCCCCAACGCCAAGTTGGACAGTGCCAGGCTCGGCGCCTTACGCGAACACAGTTGATCCGAATGAAAATCCGGTAACCAATATCGTTGGTGCAGAGATCAGGTATTTCCTGTCTGGCAACCTTGCGCTGAAATTGAGCGGTGGAGCGATAATGAGAAACACGCCTTCGCAGGCAAACGTACCGGGTTACATCGACCCAAGTACGCCGAACAGTGGCTGGATACCAGCCTATGCGTCAGTCGAAGCTGATAACCGTCTTGATGCGAATGTAAATCTCGGTTTGGAAAAACATTTCACCACCAGGTACATCCGATTATTTCCATATCTCGGTGTGACGGTGCCTTTCTACTATGCAAGGCGCACATTATACGACCCAACAATTATTTATCCCGACCCAACAGCTCCGGATCCGGATGATCAGGTTACGGTTGATGTTGGTACGCGAAGCGCTGAGATCGTGGGCTTAGGCGGACAGTTGGTTGCAGGTGTTGACTACTACCTGATGGAAGGTTTGTATTTCGGATTCGAGCTGAAGCCTGTTTCCTACGTTTATGCGTATAGCAACAAGGTTGCTGCGCCGGGACTTGAATCAGCAAAAGCCGACAACTCAACGATCTCGTTTTTCTCGCAAACGTTTATCAAACTCGGATTCAGGTTCTGATTCCGATAAGCATAACAATAAGCCATGGAATTTTCTTTGGCTTATTTGTTTTTCTTCCGGAATGCTTCGTTGAAAGCATTCTTTAATTCCTCACCCGCCTTCTTCAGGCTGGTTTCAACTTCTTTCCAGCGATCTTTATCCTCGGCTTCTTTCTTAAGCCGCTCGGCCGACATCTTCAACTCCCGGTATTTATCTTCAAATTCGGCTTCAAGTTTCTGCGCTGCTTCATTTAACTCAGCGACAAAATTGTCAATCTTCTTACCAAAAGTCTTAAACGACTTTTCGTTTTTTCTTTCATCCTGCTGCTGCATAATGTTTTTTCTAAGGTATGAATTTAGATACGTGCAGAACAAAATGAAAGGGTATGGGGCTGAATTCTGACGATCCTGTGAAATTCATTAAGGAAATGCTCGAAAACAAATCGACAGCGAAGCAGACGACGTACAAAAATATTCTCTATGCTTTTTCAGTTCTGACGAGTGAGGCCAGGGCGATAATTGGTGATCTCAAGCGACGCATTAATCCGGCTGATCCTGATGTTACAATTGACTTCAACCTTATTAATCAGAACGAGTTTGATATCAAACTCGCAGGTGATATGCTCATTTTTGTGATGAACAGCAACATTGTGACTTTTGAAGATTCGCATCCAATTCTTAAGAATGAATACATCATCGAGCGCGATGTGAATCGATACTTCGGGCAGGTAATGATCTATAACTTCATGTCGGATTCTATGAAGTACAATCGTATGAATGATCCGGGATACCTGCTCGCACGACTAATGATCAATCACGAGAATCGATTTTTCATCGAAGGCGAGCGCGAGTTGTCTGAGTTTAACAATATCTCCAACGAACCAATTACGGATGACATTCTCGCGTACTTGGTAAAGGTCGTGCTCAAGATGGCGATTGAAAATGACCTTGTGGCTCCTTCATTTACAGACGTGAAGTCCATCACGCTCAACCAAAAGAAAGACCACACGATGGAAATGGGCGGAGCCCATAAAATCGGATTTCGCATGAGCTACGAAAATAAGACTGAAGGTTAGTATCTTTTTCTTTATTTTTATAGTTGGCCATAACCGCATTGCTGTGAAAACAAAATCTTTCGTTATACTCGTCCTGGCATTTATCCTTTTTGTCGCAGACGGTTGTGCTTCGCACAATCGTAATAAAAAGAAGTTGAAACCGGGTAAGCCGATACCGTGTCCACTGAAAGATTGCTGATGTTATAAATTCTCGACGTAAATAATCGATAGCTTATGAATCTGAAAAAGATCGTGATTGCCATTGATGGCTACTCTGCTTGCGGAAAAAGTACAACCGCTAAAGAGGTAGCAAGTATTCTTGGTTACCGGTACATTGATACAGGTGCCATGTATCGGGCAGTTACTTTATATTTTCTGGATCATCATGTCTCACTTACTAATCCGAAGGAGATAAACAAAGCTTTGGACGGCATAACGATCGCGTTCAAGGTTAACTCCAAAAATGTCAGCGAAGCCTATCTTAACGGGCTAAATGTGGAGAAGGAAATCCGGAAAATGCGGGTGTCAGAATTTGTAAGCCAGGTAAGTACCATCAAGGAGGTACGACATGCAATGGTTGAACAGCAACGACGTATGGGAAAAGAAAAAGCGGTGGTGCTTGATGGACGCGATATCGGTACTGTTGTTTTTCCTCAAGCGGAATTGAAACTTTTCATGACGGCACAAGTGCTGGTTCGCGCCTTCCGGCGACAAAAGGAATTGCTTGAAAAGAACCAGCTCGTGGATCTTGACGAAGTTATTGACAACATCCTTCAGCGCGATAAGATCGATACGACTCGTGTTGAAAGCCCGTTGCGGCAAGCAGACGATGCTACGGTCATCGATACAACTCACATTACCATCGACGAACAGGTTGATGAGGTAGTTCGGATGGCAATGGCAAAAGTTTTTGTTAGGTAATTCATTTAACCTGCCTTATCCTTTATAACTTTCCGGCATGAATGGTTTAGCCGGCCGGATTATCCGATACTTTTTCAGTGGAACACTCTTTATTGTCCCGCTGGTCGCGACCGCCTATTTCATCTTCGTATCGTTTCAGTGGCTTGACAATCGGTTAAGCCTGCCGTATCCCGGTCTTGGTTTCGTCATTATTATCGCTGTTATCACGCTCATTGGATACCTTTCCACCAACTACATTTTTAAAGCCGTAGGCAGCTATTTTGATCGAGGGATGAACAAAATTCCTTTTGTCAAACTGATCTATTCTACGGTTAAAGATCTGCTTGGCGCTTTTGTGGGCGATAAGAAAAAATTCAACAAGCCGGTGCTTGTGCGAATTAACAAAGACAATGACTTGCACCAACTCGGATTTATTACGCAGTCCGATTTATCGGACTTAGGTCTTCAGGATATGGTAGTTGTTTACTTTCCTCACTCTTACGCTTTCTCAGGTATCCACTATTTTGTTCCGAAAGGAAGTATTACCCCATTGGACATTTCCGGGCCATCGGCAATGAAATTCATTGTGTCGGGAGGCGTAAGCGGTTTTCGAAACACTAATTGATCACGCCGGAGCCAATCAGCTCTTCTCCATCATACCATGCAGCGAACTGCCCTGGCGTCACCCCTCTTTGCGCACGTTCGAATATAATATAGAGCCCTTCGTTTGTTTTATGAAGCGTACAGTTTTCCAATTTTTGTCTGTAACGAATCCGCGCTTTAAATTCCCTTGATTCACCAACATTAAGTTTTAGATCACGACGGATCCAATGTTCATCCGTTGCTCCGATGAATAAACCGCGGCGATAAAGACCTGGATGATTGTCGCCGAGACCGGTATAAATAATGTTCTCATTCGTATCGGTGCCGATTACAAACAACCGGTCAGCGTGGCCTCCAAGATTCAAACCCTTACGTTGGCCGATTGTATAATAATGGGCACCATTATGTTCGCCGACAACTTTTCCGAACGAGGGCGACAATTGATGCGGAGCACTAATAGCCTCAAGGCTTTGATGCTCGCCATGCGCAAAAACCATGGCCGCCGCGTCAACTTCAATTACTTTACCCTTTCTTGGCTGAAGACGTTGTTGTAAAAAATCGGGCAAGTGAACTTTACCTACGAAGCAAAGTCCCTGAGAATCTTTTTTATCGGCGGTGACGAGACCAATCTTCTTTGCAATTTCCCGCACTTGGGGTTTCAACAATTCCCCAATGGGAAACAAGGATTTTGAAAGTTGTTCCTGCGTTAGTTGGCACAGAAAATAGCTTTGATCTTTATTCGGATCTTTTCCACTCAAAAGTTGATAGACTGTTTTTTCTCCTCTTGTGATCGATTCCTTGCGGGCATAGTGTCCCGTTGCAACGAAGTCTGCTCCCAGTTTCATAGCAGCACTCAGGAAAACATCGAATTTTATCTCACGGTTACAGAGTACATCCGGGTTGGGCGTGCGTCCGCGCTGATACTCATTGAACATGTAGTCAACAATCCGCGCTTTGTACTCTGCACTCAGGTCGATCGCCTGGAAAGGTATTCCCAGGTGTTGAGCGACAATCATCGCATCATTGCTGTCATCAAGCCACGGACATTCATTGCTGATGGTGACCGTATCATCGTGCCAGTTCTTCATGAACATGCCGATGACTTCATACCCCTGCTGTTGCAGCAGGTACGCAGCAACACTTGAATCAACACCTCCGGATAAACCGACAACGACACGTTTCATAGCAGCATTCTCTAGTTATTTAAAGAGAGATTGTCGTTTAAAAGTTCATTTACCTTTTCATTAAAGTGCTGAACGAACTGTTCATAGTAAATGCCGGTACCGGGTCCGGAAAAGCCTGTGTGAATACTTTTTACTTTTCCGTCCTTACCAATGAAGATTGTTGTGGGAAAAGCCCCGACTTTATTTAACATCGGCAATGCCTTTGATGCGTTACCTTTATCGCTTGTGCCTGCGATTACGAAATCGTATTTGACATCGAGCTTCTCTATCATATTCTTCACCCGGCCACTTGCATAACCAAAGTCATCTTTCTTTTCGAATGCAAGGCCAATCACTTCTACTCCTTTGTCTTTATTTTTTTCGTACCATGGCGCAAGAAATTTTGTTTCGTCCATACAGTTCGGGCACCATGTTCCGAATAACTGGAGGATCACAACTTTGTTTTTGTACTTTTCATCTGACAGGGAAACCATATTACCATTTACGTCGGGGAACTTAAATTCAATTGTCTCATATCCTGGCTTCAGGTATGTAAGAGACTCAGGATTTGGTAACGTGGCGTCCTCATTCTTAATTGCAGTCCAGGTTGCTTTGCTACTTTTTCCCGAAAGAAATTCACCCGCGAGGTTTCCATTCGAATCTTTTGTCGCAGTAAAGAGATACGCATGATTTCCATCGAAAGTGCTTAACTGCATTTTGCCGTCGACAACGTTACCTTGCAGGTACCGGTAGTCTCCGGTAGCTGTTAGAAACGTGCCCGTGACACTATCTCCGTTTTGCTTGAATACCCCAATTGCGTTTGTCGTATCCTTCGGATTAATAAAAGTAACCTCGTATTTACCGGCAAACTGCTCGATGACTCCTTGTGTAGTATCAGGCTTAAATCGATAACCTTTATCAAATTCTGCTTTGAAAGGAATCACGTAATCATCGACATCATTTTTTATGAATGATCCCGTCAATGTCCTGCCATCTGGCGAAACCTTCGCTTTGATATTTGCATCAAAAATGTGTAGCGGAAAATCAATAGAATCATCGCTAACAAATACGTCGTCGAGCCTGAGACGTTCGTCGGCGTTAACGATATAGGCATGATAGCCACCACCCTTTGTATTGAACAAGTCGATGTTAAATGGAAGTTCACGGCCCTGGATCTCAAGGGATGCACGCCATTCGCCCGTTTTTATATTTGACACTGGTGTATTGGATTTATCACATGAGAATAATATCGCCCCTATGGCTATTGCCTGCAAATACTTCATGACATCATTTTATATGTTCAGAAACACAAAAATGCGAGAAATGATTTACAATTTGTGACCGTAAATAACATTTCATAACAGTATTGTGAATCAACTTCAGGATTTGCGTGTAATTGAGCTTGCATCCGTGCTTGCCGGCCCCAGTGTCGGACAATTTTTTGCCGAACTCGGCGCGGAAGTAATCAAAGTTGAAAACCTGAAAAGCGGTGGAGATGTCACAAGAACCTGGAAATTATCGGGAGAACAAACCGATGATCGATCGGCCTATTTCTGCTCCGTAAACTGGGGAAAGAAATCGATTGCGATTGATTTGTCGACGAAGGAGGGCAGACAAATTGTTTATGACCTCGCAAAAGATGCTGATATCGTCATCGCCAGTTACAAACCCGGCGACGCTGAAAAACTCAAAGCTGATTATCAAACATTGAGACAGCTAAACCCGCAATTGATTTATGGACAAATCACAGGGTATGGCAGTGCAAATCCGCGAGTAGGATATGACGCGATCATTCAGGCCGAAGCCGGATTTATGTCCATGAACGGCGAGCCTGGAGGGAGATCGTTGAAGATGCCTGTTGCGTTGATCGATGTGCTTGCAGGCCACCATCTGAAGGAGGGTTTGCTTTTGGCAATGCTGGAGAAAATGAAGACGGGGGAAGGTAAACTGGTGGAAGTTTCTTTGATCCAGGCTGCGGTCTCATCGCTTGTCAATCAGGCAACGAATTGGCTTGTCGCAAAACGCCTTCCTGCAAAACAGGGCTCGGCACACCCGAACATTGCGCCTTATGGTGATGTGTTTCTCACTTGCGACAAAAAGGAACTCTTGCTTGCCGTTGGCACGGATCGCCAGTTTATTGATTTGTGTAAAATTCTCGGTATAGATGTAGGGCAAGTGGAGAGGTTCACCACGAACAATCTGCGCGTTGACTTCCGCTCGGAGTTAAATGATATTTTATCAAACCTGATTTCAAAGCATCATGCTTCTCCTTTGTTAGCGGAACTCAATGCTTTTAAAATTCCGGCTGGGTTGATTCAAAGCGTTGAAGACGTCTTCCGGATGCCTGATATTGAATCAATCCTCCTAAAAAGTCAACAATTCGAAGGTGTAAAAACCTATGTCGGAAACGCCACCTCTGCAGACTTTTCCCACTTTCAACCACCTCCTTCTTTGGGTGGTGATACGGACGAGATCCTGCAAAAACGTCTCCATTATTCCCCTGAAACGATCAAATCGCTGCGTGGTTCAGGCGTAATCAACTAAGCACCCAACAAATATTTTAGATTCATCGAAGGCCTTCTTGGCCTTTTTTTGAGTCTTTTATTCAAAAAATGTAAAAAAGTGGTTCAAAGTGGTTGAAAGTGGAACAAAATTGTTATGTTTGCTTAGGAGGAAAAGACAACCACTACGTCTATGACTTTCTTCACCAGTGAATATGAATGTAAGCTTGACTCGAAAGGGAGAATCGTTCTTCCTTCGCGCATCAAGGCTCAGCTTCCCGAGGAGGGGAGCAACGAGCTTGTGATCAGGCGCGGCTTTGAGCAATGCCTCATTGTGTATCCAATGGTGGAGTTCAAAAAGGTCTTCTCAAAAATTTCAGGATTAAACGAATTCAACGAAGAGTACAGGAAACTTCAGCGTAATTTTTTATCAGGAGTTGTAACCGTCGAGCTTGACAACAACGGGCGATTTCTGATTCCAAAAAATATGCTGACGTATGCGTCGATCGAAAAAGATGCAATGCTCGTGGGTACAGGAAACAAAGTTGAAGTTTGGAATCCTTCGATCTACGAGAAGCATCTTATCAATGATCCGGGTGAGTTGTCGAGGTTAGCTGAAAAATATCTGAACGAGTAAAGTTTGGATTGACGGTTTGCGCCCTGATTATCCAGACGCAACTGAAAATAAATAGGAATTGCTACGATAACGTGCAACGCGATGAAGTATCGGAAAACAAAATCAAGCTGTGGCTTGCCATTGAA
>Ga0196965_1001039_pt1 | contig 11873 bp, 8 predicted proteins | sample S1_20metaG_FD_148668 | JGI IMG/M metagenome (GOLD analysis project Ga0196965, IMG submission 148668) | Soil microbial communities from Anza Borrego desert, Southern California, United States - S1_20 | ecosystem: Environmental > Terrestrial > Soil > Desert | place: USA: California | collected... | reverse complement strand
ACCTATACACACGACTGGTGGTGGCCCGATGTAGAGGCCATGTATTCTACTATTACCGCAGATATGTTTAAAGGCTCAGTCATACAAAAACAATACGACAGTCTCGGAAACGATCCGGCCCATTTCCCTGAATTTGTGAAAAAGGTGATCAGTATAGACCTTAAGCCATATGATTGGTCTAAGGATGTAAAAAACATACAAGCGCCGATATTCATGGCCATTGGCGATGCCGATGGCGTGCGGTATGAGCATGCACTGGAGTTATTTCGTGCCAAAGGTGGTGGAAAAATGGGCGATATCCATGGCCTGCCTCAATCCCGCCTGGCTATTATACCAGGTACGACCCATATCGGTATGATGCAGCGAACAGATTGGCTGGTTCCCATGATCACTGATTTCCTGGATTCTGATCTCAATGCTGCCCCGCCTACATTTTAAAGCAAAACAATCTTTATCAGTGTAATGGCCAATTTGATTGGCAGTGAGGAATTTTTCAGATGTGTTTTTTTTAAGTATCCACGCTCAAATAAAATAAGGAATAGGGGCTTTCAATGGCCCCATTTTTATTTCGGTTGTCACGGCTAAATTTTCACGCAATTGTTCGAAGATGAACGGGTAATCAGGCCTGAGTGCTCCGCTTTATATTGCTTCCTTACTCGATGCAATAAGGTTCAACATTAGCTCCCTGGAGCGATGGAGCTGAGCTTTAACTGTGCCTAAAGGAGCGCTTATTTCTTTTGCGATTTCATCATAAGACAGCTCATCGAAGTACCTAAGTTCCACTAAGGTTTTATACTTTGCAGGAAGTGCTGTGACCAGCCTCCTCATTATTCTGATTTTTTCTTCTTTTATCGTTTCTTCCTGCGGATTCAAATTATTATCCATCACATCGAGAGTTACCGGTTCGCCGCCTTCATCAGTGAAGGAGGTCGTGAGACTTGTTGTTTGAAGTCTTTTCTTTCTCAGGAAGTCAATGGTATGGTTTGTAGCAACTCTAAAAAGCCAGGTACTAAAGGCAAAATCTTTTTTGAATTTGTATAGATTTTTAAAGGCCTTTGAAAACACTTCCATAGTTAAATCATCTGCATCGTCTATATTTCTTACCATTTTTAAAATAATATGATACACTGATTTTTTATATCTTTTCATTAATTGGGTATATGCCTTTTGATCGTTACTACTGTTGGCAATGTCAATTAATCTGAAATCTTCAAGGGCCTTGTCTGAAAATTGCTTTTCTATATCCATTTAGCGGTTTTGCTTAAGTTAAGATTGTATCAGCCATTAACTATAATTATGGGAAAAAGTTGTAGTCTCAAGGAAAACAGTTACTACATTGTCTGGAGATAGAACACTTGCTTCCTTCCTGTGAGGCAGAGGTTGAAGAAGTAGTAAATAAGTGCCAAACGAACGGTACAAATTATACATGATTTCCTTTGGGATTTCCGGATAACGCAGGTTAAAGACACAGCTTTTACCATTTCTTCCCTAAGCTTTGGAACGCTTAGACATTTTCAGGAAAAATAGACGTTCCGGCGATTATAATCGTGAAACCTCCTTTTTACTTAACAGTTCTACTGCCGCGGATTTACCTTTTACAGACAATAATCTGTTCGGTGTCGCCTTAAGTGAAAGTTCAAACTGTTTCAGCGCTTCTTCAGGTCTTCCTTGTTCCATTAGCCATTCTCCGTACATTTCAAAGGAAGGTTTTACAATTGTTGGGGGACCATAAGCATAACTTATGCTTTTCTCCAGGTCGCTGGCTTTTTTCATAAGATTCTCTGCATCATCCTGCCTGCTTTGTAAAAGCGCCAGCAAAGCCTTTAACTGAAGCTCCATTACTTCCGATTGTTGTAAATCCAATGCGTTGGGAATGCTCGTATTCACGCTTCCACACATTTTCACTGATTTGGAAGATATCTTTTCCTTGTCAATCATCTTCTCAAGGTTCAGCTTATCAATTGAGGTTTCAAGGTCCTTTAAATTATCGTTTCTATAAGCATATAACCCTTTCACAAAATAGTTCATCGCACGGAAAACAATGTTCAGATCAGTCTCTTTTACTGACAAATCCACTATTTTTTTATCCCAGTCTTCCGAGTCAACAAGGTAGGTACTTTTTAATAAAATAAGATGTTCCCTGGCCTGATCTGAAGGAAATGCTTTGCAATATTCTTCCATTTTCGCAACCATGTTTTTAGCTTCTTCCTTATTTTCCACTTGCAGATAGCCGTACATCAACCAGTGAAAAGAATGATAGTTGTGGTTTGTAACACCCAGTTTTTTCCTTGCTATTCTTTTTTCCGAAGCAGCAAATGAGGCAATGTTAGAGCTTATAACTTTATCCCACATGCCTAAAGCAAGATAAATATGGGTTGGCATATGTAATGCATGGGCAGCAGAGGGAGCTACCTGTGCGTATTCGTCGGCGGTATTTAAAGCTTTGGCTGCATGATCCGGGTCATCATAGGCATGAATCAAATAATGAAGGGCTCCAGGGTGGCGGGGATTTCTTGCAAGAATCTCTTTCGCGACTTCAGCGGCCTTTTCATATACTTTTACATCCCTGCCCATAGGTACCGATCCGATAAGTGCAATGCTGTAAAAGGCGGCAACCTCATCGTTTCCCGGATACTTTTTATACAAGCCCTCCATGTATTTTGCATAAGTCTTATCCCTTTCCAGTTTATCCCCTTTTCCATACAATATATTTACCCCTTGAATAAATTCTTTTTCCATTTCCGAATCGGCCTTCCCTACTCTTCCTTCAGGGGTTGCATCAAGACTGGTAAGAATACTATCCGCTTTTTCATAATCCTGAAAGCGCCACAAACTATGGTTGTAGGTCATCGCTTCTCCCCAGTATGCCATTGAAAAATCAGGGTCTATGGTTCTTGCTTTATTAAAATTTTCCGCCGCGTCCTGATACTCGAAACTATGAAGGAGCAACATTCCTTTTTCAAAATAAGGGAGCGCTTCTTTTGCTCCTTTTACCTCAAATGAAATTACACCTAGTTCCTCCTTGCCGGGTTTGTTACCGCAGGAACTTAAAACGAAAGCACAAAGGAAAATGAGGGAGAGATGTAGGTAGGTGAAAGTTTTCATAAAACTCAGATTAGGGTCTATGAATTTAAGAAAATAGAGCAAGGTGTTATAGATTTTCTATACTTTCTTTAGAAAAAAAGAGATTTAAAATACTGTTAGTGGCAGCTTGCAGGTGAAGACATGAACTGTGGTATGGGACCTCACTTTTTGTACTTTTCTAATAATTATTCCAAAAGATGTTAATTTTTGGTCAAGACTTGCTCGACACTGCTCAAGACTGGTCAAGACTTGTACTTTTCCGGGGAAAGGCAGGTATGGGAATCGGGAGTTCTATTGTAAAGTATGGTATGAATAGACACCACTTTTTCGCTCCGAGTAAGACCTCGAAACGAGACGGAGTATAGTATCTTAAAAAAAGGAGACTGCAACTAAATTGCAGCCTCTTTTCAAAAATCAAAACATTATCTTTTAATTATTTTCCTTGAATATACTTTCCCTTTATTCCGGATAATAAGTGAATAAACACCCGGATTCAGATTTGAAAGATCGATTTCGTTGCTTTGAACAACAGATTCAAAGGCCTTGCTACCAACCCTATCAAATAATGTTACTTTTGCTCCTTTAAAACTGAGACTTGAATTTATTTTTATTTTATCGGCAGAAGGATTTGGAAATAGTTCAAACCTTGCCTCATCTGAAATTTCTGACGAAGCTATTATTCTTGAATTCGCCGTACTGGAGCTGATTCTCCACCAATTAATATTCCACCCCCCGGTAGAAGCAAAAATTCCAAAATCGTAGTTTCCTGCGGTTAAATTTATCGTTCTTGAGATAGTTCTCCAGTTTTGCCAGCCGCCGGTATTTGGAACGGTGACGGTTCCTAACTGAATTGCTCCCGCATTTAAGTCCATGGACAATACTCCGCTGCTGTTTGGACTTGCGACACGGTATTCAATTAAATAAGATCCGGTTGAAGGAATAACTATATCGTTATACTTCATCCAGTCATTTGTTTCAATGTAGCCGACATTTAAGCCCCCACCAGTATCAGAAGTCGATTCTGTTCTGACTCCTGACATCTCATCATATCCTTCGGCCTGAATGGTTTTGTTAAAGTTATTGCCCGTGCCGGTAGAAAATTTAATCCAGTTAATATTAAAACCTCCCGAAGCTGCTGCTACTGCGATGTTTTGAGTTCCGGCAGCCAATTGAACAGTATGAGAGATAGTTCTCCAGGTTTGCCATCCACCAGTTGAAGGGACAGTAATGGAGCCATATATAATTCCGCCGCCCTGCTTTTCTAATCGAATTGATCCTCCACCATTGAGACTCGCTACCCTGTATTCAATTGAATACGTGCCGGGAGAAGGAACATTTATCGAGTAAGACATCCAGTCTCCCGCTTCGATATATCCTACATTTTGCCCTCCGCCCGCATCCGTAGTAGTTTCTTTTTGCACGCCGCTCATTTCGCAGTAATCTTCAGCCTGAATTGTCCCGGGAAGGGCAATTGCCGTGCAGGTAGGATCATCACTTCCTCCCCAATCCAAAAGTATGCTCTTTACAAGCTTCCCGGAAGTCGTGAGATTCGCCTCGGTCCAGCCTCCTGTTGCGCTTGCGCCCGGGTTTAACAGTGAAGCGGATTCCGCTTTATCATTCACCGACCAATTGCAGTGACTGATTTTATTTTGCTTCATATAATTCACCCACTCATTGGTAGAACCTACATCTACCGCGCCGTTTCCTGAAGCCTCACATGTTCCCCACTCTGTGGCGAAAAGTGCTATTCCCCTGGACAACGCCGTATTGCATTTATCCCTCAGGTATTGTTTATGCGTGGCTGCATAGAAATGGATGGTATAAGCGATGTTGGAATAGCTTGTAATTGGATCAGCGGAAGCCACATCTACATCCTGGGACCAGTTAGGAGTACCTACTATAATCAGGTTGTCAGGATCTTTGGCGCGAATGGCTGCAATTACCGCTTCAGCATAAGGTTTTATCGTTGAGCTCCAGGAAACCGCTAACGGTTCATTGTATATTTCATAAATCACGTTTTCGCTGTTTCCATAGGTTGCCGCCATTTCACTGAAGAAATTTATTGCCTCCTGCCTGTAGTTTTCCGCATGATGCGAATGCCAGTCGATGATTACATAAATACCGGAATTAATCGCTGCATCTACTACTGCTTTTACTTTCGCTTTGTTTCCTACCGGATCTGAAAGATATCCTCCAGTCTCGTCTACTCCCATTGCTGCGCGGATAATTCCTGACTTCCAGCTTGAGGCAAGATAATCAACGGCTGATGAATTATAGTATTTTTCACCACCCCATCCATTGTTTGACCAAAAAAGGCTATTCCCGGCTAAACTGGTGGGAACATTGTTTTTATTAACGATTTTATTGCCGCTCACCCTCAATAATCCATGAGTAGCCACAGGGGTTTGAGCAAAAGATGTTGAAAAGGTAAAAGCCAGAATCATTATTAAAATGATAAAATGACTTTTTGAATTTAAAGGGTTAAATTTTCGCATAAGTACTAGGGTTAAAAATTAAGAATTTAAGACTCCCTTCTATATAAGAAGTTGAATCAAAGGTAGAGCTATCGGCTGTTAGAAGACAGAAAGTACTATCGACTTAACATAGACATTTTTTAAGGGTGTATAGACATTTGATGGATATTTTAGAACTCCCTCCCGGAAGTATTGTAAATACTCAAAAAATATCGAGGACGAGATCACAAATGGAGTTATGAGACTTTTCCCAAAAATTGACTAATCCGAAATCATTAAAATCAAAAGTTATTTAAATAGTCCTCCAGGCTCTGGTCTTTTTCCAAATTAAACTTAATCCGGAGCCTGTATCTTGCTGTCATAACGGAGGCAGGCGCGGTATTCATTAATACCGCGATTTGTTTTGATGAAAGGCGCATTTTTAAATACGCGCAAAGCTTCAGGGAATTAGATTTAAGATCGGGATACTGTTGTTTTAGTCTTTGCAGGAAGCCATTGTGTATAAAATTAAAATGCTCTGTAAATTTTTCCCACTCTTTACTAGTGCTTAGTCCTTTCTGAATCAGTTGTTCAATATGCTGAAGCGTTTCTGAAGATTCTTGATTACTTATGTCTTGTTTTAATTTTTTCGATTGATACCTAATCTTTGCAAGCAGCTCATTTTTCTGGGTAATATGAAGCGTCAGCGAGGAAAGCTCATTGTTCTTATATAAGATCTCTGCTTCCAGCTTTTCTTTTTGCATTTCCACTATCTTCCTCTCTTGCTCTTTTTCCTGCTCCAGCAAAAGCGCTTTCTGTCTTAGTGTTACTGATTCCATATAAAGCTTCTCTTGCTCCAGCTCCATTATGGCCTTCTCTCTTTTTAGTTCGTCAGCTTCCCACTCCTTTTGTTTTTCCCAAAGCTCTTTCGCCTTTTCAAGCTCCAACCGCTTTCGTTGCCTGTTAAATCTTTTTTTAACTTCAACAGATATAAGTACTCCTGTTGTAGCAGCAAAAATAATATAGACGGCATAAGCCCACGAGGTCCTGTACCAGGGTGGAAGAATGCGGAAGGACACAGATGATTCCTTGCCTGTTGTTCCTTCAATACTTAAAGATTTGACGTGTAACTTATAATTTCCGGGATCCAAATTGGTGTACTCTTTAAAATTGATTGTAGACCAATCTGTCCATTTGTCGTTGTTAAATCCCTCCAACCGATAGGAAAACTGATGATTGAGTGGATCATCATAAGAATTGGAGGTAAAGTAAAACTTCAGTGAGTTTTGCGCAAATGGAAGGTCTTTCCGGATCAGTTCGGGAGATGTATCATACCCTTGCCAGAGCAACTTTGCGTCTGAGGTTTCTACCTTTGAGATATACGTTTGAAAGGTTGCCGCCTTTTTCGTAACAGGTTTATAATTTACAAATCCATCCTGCGTACCAATAATTACAGTCTGAGCATTCAAAGGATTAAGGTGCTCAAAGTCTTTTATCAGATTGCTTTTAAACTTTTCAGTTTTTGCTATAACATTGAATTCACCGTTTTTATCCTGTTCCAGTTTAATCAAAACCCCGGATTGATCTATTACCCACAACCGATTTTCATCTTCTTTAATGATCATCGTTGTTCCTGAATTTTCTTTAAGGGCTTTGGTAAGGCCTTTATGCGCGATCAATTTTTCACTTTCGGGATCATATTTAAATACCCCAAAATCTGTTGCAACCACCACCTCTCCCCCTATTTTGCTTACCGCATTATTACCGATTTTTCTGTTGTTGATAGAAGAATGTAGCTTTAATTTAACCACTTTGTCCCCGCCTTTATTCAACCGCAACTGATAAACACCTTTACTGCCATGACTAACCCAAATGTCTCCGAAGCCATCCAGCACAAAGTACCTGGATGACTCCTCAAACCCCTCGATTTTTGAAGTATATTTCCATTTGTTATTGATCTTTTCAAGATAGCCAAATCCTTTATAGGTCCCCATCAATATCTTCGTATCACTTATAGGTAAAAACCTCCAGCTTCCCGCATCATAAAGCATCTCCGCTTTTTTGTCGTGATCAATGACCTGGCAGGTAATTGCATGGCCGCAGAAAAGTTTATTATCAATCACTTGTAGATTCCAAACCAATCCTGAAAAATCCTGAAGTTTGGTAAAGCCCGTTGAAGTGCCGGAGCTATCCATCTTTTTGTAAAAAAGACCTTCAGATGTAGCAAGGTAAAGTTTCCCATCATACACGGCGGAACTATATGGAATGCCCGATACTCCCAAATAATTGTTGATATATGAATACTCCTTGAATATTTCAATTTGTGCAATGCCGTTGTTCAGTGATAACCAAAGGTTTCTGTCCTTATCAAGATAGATATCGGTTATGGTATTGCTGGAAAGGCCATTTGACTTATCAATATTAGAGACAACCCTACCCTCAATATCTGTTATAAATACTCCACCCAATTCTGTACAAAAAATCAAAACCTTATCCTCTACGTTGATTATTTTTTGTGGATTATAATTTCTTAAAAATTTATTGATCTCACTGTCCCAATGTTGTAGGACATTGCCATCATACAAAAACATGCCTTTCTCACTTGTGGAAATAAGCGTTTTTCCTTGAACGGTGCCCATCATGTTAATGAATTGACCAATCAATGGCCCTGAATTTGGCAATCTTTGTATTTTATTTTTGAATACCTTGTATATTCCGGAGTAATCAGAGGTGTAGACCTGACCATTTTCATAAAAAGCATTATTGGAAGTCTCAATCAACTCAATGTGCTCTTTGCTGTAATCCTTGTAAAGTAAGACAGAGTTGGAAGAAAAGTATATCCCGTCTTTGGTGACGAATATTTTCCATACTTCATCGAAGTTTTTAATGTTTGCGGGTAAGAGGCGATTAAGGGAAACGTAGTTGTTTCTACCAATTGAGTCTTTCTTAAGGTATCCAATCTCATTTCTGCCTCCAACGAAAATAGTCCCGCTGTCATCTATAGCCAGAGAGGTACAACTGCTGCCATTCGGGAGTGGAATTTTTCTCCAGAAAGAACCATTAAATTCTATTACTCCCCATAGATTACCGAAATACATCACTCCTTCTTTATCCTGGATGACAGAATAATTATTAGGATGGCCCTGGTAATTTCTGGGATGATAACTGGTGATGGCGGGAATACCCGGTTTATTCATCAGGTTCTCCGCAAGAGAAGATTTTGGTAAAACTTGTCCTTTCAGATCATAGACAAAAGTATTTATAACAAGGGCAGATAAAAGTATTATTAGATCTTTAGAAAGTCTTGAACCGATTGTCATGTATATGCCCTTCAAGGTGCTATCCTTATTACTGTAAATGTTACAATTGATGTGCTCGTTATGTAAAATAATAAAATTCCTCGATTTAACAGATCATTAAAACCCAAAGGCAAGCTTTTGTCTATATTTTGTCTATGTGGAAACAAATAACTCGTCAAAAATGAGCTTTTGGTTGGCTAATTGTGATCGCCACGTGCACGAACCAAGAGCTTTTTATTATTGCTTCCGCGAAAAATAGGTCGCCCCTACACTGGCAGTAATGACACAAACAATGGATAACCATTGAGCAGGGCTTAAGTATTCTTCCAGAAAAAGCAAGCCGGCGAGGGCTGCAACTGCCGGCTCCACACTCATTAAAATACCAAAGTGTTTTGAGGAAAGTTGCCTGAGTGCGCCCATTTCAAGTGTGAAGGGAATGGCGCTGCTCAATAAAGCAACTGCCACCCCTATTAACAACAGCGTTCCATTTAACGAAGCCAACTCACCGCTATAAATTCCAAAAGGAAGGATAAAAGCAGTGGCAAAGATCATTCCTACAGCTACAGCATCTCCGCTTGCCATAAGCTTCGAGATTTTTCCGCCCAACACAATATAAGCCGCCCAAAACCCACCCGCCAGAACGGCCAACGCCGCACCTAGTAAATCTACAGCGTTGTTTTGCCATGGAGCTATTAATACTATTCCTATGCCTGCCAACACCACCCAGAGCAAGTCTATAAGTTTCCGTGATCCGAATAAAGCCAATGCAAGCGGACCGGTAAACTCCAGGGTGACGCCAAGACCTAACGGTATGCGCTTGATGGCAAGGTAGAATACAAGGTTCATGGCCCCAAGACAAGTGCCGTAAGCCAGACAGTATAACCATTGCTTTTTGTTTAACCTGGAAAGATTGGTTCTGAAGACAGCAAATAAGATAAGCGCTGAAAAACCGATCCGCAATGAAGCGGTACCACTTGCACCCAGGATTGGAAAAAGGTTTTTAGCAATAGCAGCCCCTCCCTGGACACTTATGATGGAGAGCAAGACTGCAGGTATTGCGGGGATTATGAATTTTTTATTTGAAAAATTTATCATTGTTCAGATTGTTTTAAATGCGAGAAAAATCAATGGAGATCCTTATAGAACTAAGCATGCAAAACAACCTGAGAAACGGATTCAACGACTTACGTATTGAGAGATAGCTCCTTCAACTACCATTAAGTGGAATCCTGGTTATTTTGCAAGCAAAATAGCAGGAGGAGGAGGAGGTGTATTACAGAAATGATGTTTCATATGGAAAATTTTCGCAAATATTAGAATTATTTCCATGGGTTGAAAGAAATTCTGAATACGGGTTTTGGAGGTAGGAGAAGCGTGCTGTGGAAAATGAGTATCCTGGAACTTAGAACAAAAAAGTTGTCATTAACTTAATAGCATTGAGTGGATAGACCACGAAGACGGCATACTCTTTTTTCATAGCGTTTGGTTATAAATACTTTTTTAAGCCTCAAAAGCCTAATTGCTTTGATTTTATTATAAAGATTTATACTTTAAACAAAACTAGTTTTACATGAATCAAGACGAAATACTTAAGGTACTGAATGAGGCAAAAGAAGGCAATCATTATATCGAATTAACTTATAAACAACCATTAGGAGTAAGCTTTGTTGCAACGGTAGATAAAGTAATTAGTGGTCTTGCCCACTTTAAAAGAATCGACTTTTCTAATAGTAATTTTAAATCTGTTGTTGACTTTAACATTGTAGAATCAGTAAGAACTAGCTCTTGCGATAATTTTAATCTTAATGAAATATCGTAGGTTAAATTTCTTGCTGGGCGGTTGTATCTTACTTTTTATTATACCTTTTGCCCTTTACTTTTCCCAATTTCATAATGGTTTTGGTTCTCATGCAGAATTCGGAACTTTTGGAGATTTTATAAACCCTTTTTTATCAAGTATTAATATTCTTCTCCTGATATACATTACTTATTATGTTCAGCGAAAAGAAGAATCTAAGAGCAAAGAGGTTTTACAAGCTCAATTCGAACAAAATCTAATGATGCTTCGACACGAAGCATATAAAGAAATTGTTGAGTTTCTCAATGGTATAGATAAACAGAAAATAACAGAAGAAAACTATGATGATTTAACATCTAACTATCGAGCTAAATTAAATCACTACTTTAGAGACTATTCTCATTTATTCTCTTTTTTAAAATCAGATGAAGGTATTAAAATTTTATACTGCTTCGGAGAAGACATTTCATTGTTTTACAGAAACTCAAAAAAAGGGATTGAAATCAGACAGAAGCTAAAAACTCAAGGTGTAAAAGTTGCTCCCTTTATCGAAGAAGAGCACACAAAACGGATTATGAGAATAATCCATCAAAAAGTAGAAATCAAAAAACGACTTCAATTAGAATTAATAGGTAAATAGGTAATAGAAACAAAATGAATAATAAGGATAATAAGCAATGGTTTGACTTGATTCAGATACCCAGCTTAACGATTCCAATATACCTTTCAAACTAGCTTGTACCCCAGGCGGAGTTGTTTCTTCAGGAACCAAGGTGTGGGGAAATATGAAATAAAATTATCCAAGAATGTTGCATGGATAATAGAAAACGAGTGCTTAACATGTCATTGCGTTTGTAACGCAACTTATCGCTTCCTATTAAAAATAGTCGCAAACTCCCCTCATATTGCCGCAAATACCCCTGATGCGAGAAACCTGTTCGGTTTAACTTTGTTCAACAAGTAATCCAACAATGAATCGTATCAACAATACCATCGCCGGACTTGAACTTGCCCAAATCGGCTGGGTGGTTCCTGACATTCACGCGGCCGTAAAGTTTCTGACTGGCGCCTTGGGCATCGCTGGCTTTCCCCAACCCGAACATGTCCGTGCAGAAGATCTAAACATGACCTATTATGGCAAGGTAGTATCGGGTGAATGGCTGACCACTCAGACCTATAACGGAGGAACCTTCATCGAACTCGTTCAACCACTTGCCGGCCAAAGCATGTTCCATGACT
>Ga0196965_1001038_pt1 | contig 11876 bp, 12 predicted proteins | sample S1_20metaG_FD_148668 | JGI IMG/M metagenome (GOLD analysis project Ga0196965, IMG submission 148668) | Soil microbial communities from Anza Borrego desert, Southern California, United States - S1_20 | ecosystem: Environmental > Terrestrial > Soil > Desert | place: USA: California | collected... | reverse complement strand
CGCCGGGACCCGGCGGTGGCATACAATGCCCCGGTAGCGGCCCGTCCGCCCTCTCAGACCGATGCTCAATCTGCCGAATCTCCTGTCGATCTTCAGGATCCTGCTCGTGCCGCCGCTCGTGGTGGTGCTGCTCACCAAGTTCGACGGCAAGGAGTGGTGGGGGCTCGGCCTCTTCCTGCTCGCCGCGGTGATGGACTTCCTGGACGGCTACCTGGCGCGCCGCCGCCAGGAGGTGACCCGTCTCGGCACCCTGCTCGACCCGGCGGCGGACAAGATCCTGGTGTCGGCGGCGTTCATCTCCCTGGTGGAGCTGGACCCGGGCGTGGTGCCCGCCTGGATGGTGGTGGTCATCATCGCCCGCGAGTTCGCCGTGACCTCGCTGCGCAGCTTCGCCGCGGCGGAGAGCCTGGTGATCCCCGCGGGCTTCTCGGGCAAGGTCAAGACGATCGTCCAGATCGTCGCCATCGCGCTCCTCATCATCTACAACCAGTTGGGGGAGTTCCGGCACCTGGCTCCGATCTCGCTGTGGGTGGCCGTCGTGGTGACCGCCTACTCCGGCATCGAGTACTTCGTCCGCTTCGCCCGGCTCATCCTGGGCTCCCCGAAGACCTGAGCCCGAGGGGTATCCTTGGGCCGGATGCCCCGCTCGCCGATCCGCTTCCGTCCGCCGGCCCTGGCGATCTCTTCGGAGGCGCGCTGGATGCTATTGCGCGCCTTCGGACCACCGTCTGCACCGCCCCCCCGACCCGTAGACGCCGCCGCCTGCCTGGCCCTGGCCCGGCGCTTCGAGCTGTCCGCCCGCGTCGCCGCGCGCAACGGGCGGGAGCGGCTGGCGGCCGAGCTGGGGGCCGAGACGGCGGACGGCTTCCGGCGCGACCAGTCGATGACGGCGGCCCTGGGGCTGCGCCTCCTGGCCGTGGCCCGGGACGTGGCCGAGGCGGCCGTGCCCCTGGATCTGCCGCTGGTGGTCTTCCTCAAGTACGTGGCGCTCGACGCCGTGGGGCTGCCCGTGGTCGGGGCGCGCTCCGCCTGCGACGTGGACGTGCTGGTGCCGGCGGGACGGGAGGGCGATCTCCAGCGGGCGCTCCTGGCGCGGGGCTACCACGACTCGGGCCTGCGCGAGGGGGAGCACCAGCTCCCGTCGCTGACCCATCCGGGGGGAGGCAAGGTGGAGGTCCACCGGCGGATGCCCGGGGTGCGACCCGCTTCGTCACGGTCCGCGACCCTGGAGGCGCTGGCCGGCGCCGGGCTCCTCTCGGCCGTCCCCGGCCTGCCGGGGCGCTGCGCCGTTCCGGTCCCGGGGGTGCTGGCGGCGCACGCGCTGGTCCACGGCCTGGGGCAGCACGGCTTCTGGCCCGACTCCTATCCTCTCTTCAAGATGGTGGGCGACCTCGCCGACCTGGGCTTTGCCGATCCGGGGAAGCTGGAGGAGATCGCCCCCTGGGTCGCGCGGGACGTCTCCCGGGAGGAGGCCGAGGCCGTCCGGCGGCTGTGCGGCGCCCTGGTGGCGGGCAGCGATCCCGCCGGATGGCCGGGGGAGGAGGGAGAGGAGGTGGGTGGAGAAATGGTGCTGCTCCGCCACATCCTGGCCGGGCGGCTCGATCCGGACTACGCCGCCGCCATGCGGCTCGGCTTCTTCCACTCCCAACCGAGCGACCACCCGCCGCTCGTCCGGCTCCTGCGCTCCGTCGTCGACGCGCTCGTCCTCTCCCGCGCCCAGATCGACGCCATCTACGGCCCGCCGCGCCATCCGCTCGGCTACCTGGGCCGCCGCCTCGCCCGCCCCCTCGACCTCCTCCGCCGCCTGGGGAGCTACGGCATCAAGGCGTTGCGGGTCCGGCCCTGATCCGGGACGCCTGTATACTCCTCCTCCGGTGAAAGGAGCCCGCGGACCCTCCCGTCAGCCCTCTCGGCATACCTCGCGCGGCCCCGCGGCCGCTCCGGCGGCCCCGCGCCAGTCCCCGGCCCTGAAGCTGGCGACCTTCGCTCTCCTTCTCCTCAACCTGGTGCCGCCGTTCCTCCTCTCGCCCACGGCGAAGGAGTCGTTCCGGCTGCCCAAGCTCCTGGTGAGCGAGTGGCTCGGCCTGCTGTCGCTCCTGTTCCTCGCCTGGCAGGTCCGCGGGATGAGGACGGTGAGCCTCGCCGGGCTCTGGCGCCGGCCCGCCATCCGCGCGCTCCTCCCCATGCTCCTGGTAGCGACCGCCGGGATCTGGACGACGGCGCATCCGGTCCATCTGCGCGAGGGGCTCATCGACCTCTGGATCGGCGCCGCCTGCCTGGCCGGCTGGAGCCTGGGGCTCTCGCCGTCGCGGCTGGAGCGCCTGCTCACCTGGCTGCTGTGGCCCGCGTCGGCCCTGGCCCTGATCGCCATCGTCCAGTTCCACGACATCTTCCAGCCGCTCGGCCTCGTCGGGCTGGCCTACGACGCCCGCCTGGCCCTGACCTCCACGGCCGGCAACCCCGGGGACCTCGGCGCCTATCTCGTGCTCCCGTGCCTGGTGGCCCAGCGGCTCCTCCTGCGGCGGGACCCGGCGCCGCATCCCCGCGTTGTCCGTTGGGGAGCCGCGGCGGCCCTCGGGATCTGCCTGTACGCGCTGCTGCTCACCCAGACCCTCGCCGCCCTCGCCGCCCTGGCCGCCGGGACCCTGGTCCTCTGGCTCCACCTGCTGCCCCGCCGCCGGGCGGCCGTGCTGCTCGCGGGCGGAGCGGCGGTCGCCCTCGCACTGGTGCTGGCGGTGCCGCCGCTGCGCGGGCGCGTGGCGGAGAAGATCGATCAGGTGCTCCGCGGCGACCTGAACGCGGCGCTCACCGGCCGCCTCGACGGCTGGTACGCCGCCGGGTGGATGGTCCGCCAGCACCCGCTGACCGGCGTGGGGCACGGCGCCTACCGGCCCGAGTTCGTGCCCGCCAAGCTGGCGCTCCTCGACGAGGGGGTCCGCTTCTACCCCGGGCAGGTCCTGGTGGTCTTCGGCAACGCCCACAACGAGTACCTGGAGGCGATGGCCGAGTGGGGGTGGCCCGGAGTCGCCGCCCTGCTGTGGGCCCTCTGGGTGCTGGTCGCCGCCCTGCGGCGGCCGGCGCGGCAGGCGGCCGGTCCCGGGGAGACGGAGATGGAGGAGGAGACGGAGGAGGCGAAGCGGGACCGCGGGCTCGCCTGGGCCGGCACGATCTCCCTGGCCGTGCTCTGCCTCGCCTATTTCCCCTTCCGTGTCGCCCTGGTCGCCTTCCCGGCCCTCCTCTTCCTCGCCTGGGTCCTCCGCCGCGGGACGCCGGCCACGCCTCCGAACGAGGCGGGGACCGGAGGCCGGGTGACGGGCCGGCTCCTCGTCTGGCCCCTGCTCGTCGTTCTGGCGTTGGCGCTGGCCGGGCAGACCGTCCGCTGGCGGGACCGCATGCTCGGCGGCCGGCTGCTCCGCACGGCCGAGCTCCTCTCCATGCGCGCCCTCGCCACCGGCGGGGCGCCGCCTCAACTGATCGCGGTCAACCTCAACGCCCTGCGGCGGGCCGCGGACCTCGATCCGGTGGAGGTGGGGATCCCCATCGCCCGCGGCACCCAGTTCCTCCTCGCGGCCAACCCGGAAGCCGCCCTCGACGCCTACCGGCAGGCGCTGGCACTGGAGCCGCGGCCGGAGATCTACTTCAACCTCGGCCGGGCCCTGCACGGCGCCGGCCGGACGGAGGAGGCGCGCCGCCAGTTCGAGATCGCCCTGCGCCTCGATCCGCGCCTCACCAAGCTGCTGCCGGCCGGCGTCCGGTGAGCTCCACGGGACACCCCTTGTCCGAGTTCCGTCCAGGCCCAGAGACGCGGGTGCGGCCCCGGGGGGATGTCCTCTTCCGTGACCTCGGCGGCGAGGCGGTCCTGCTGGACCCGGAAGCGGGGACCTATTTCGGCCTCAACGAGGTGGGGACCGAGATCTGGAGCCTCCTCGCCGAGGGCACCCCGCTGGGCGAGGCTCACGTCCGGCTGGTCCGGACGTACGACGCGCCGGCCGACGAGGTCTGGGAGGATCTCGTCGCCCTGGTCCGCGACCTGGTGGGCAGCCGTCTCGTCGAGGTCCTCGACGATTGAAGGCATGCGCGCTTTGAAAAGGGGAGTTGTAACGTTGTAAAGGGAGGGAGGGCGCTCCTCTCCTCACCGGCCGGTCCCCGCCATCCGGTCCTCCCTCCGGAACCGATGACCGAAGCGCTGGCCCGCCCCTTGCATCTACATACAACTGGCTTGGATTCAAGGCACACCCGCCGTGAGGCGGGGCCGCAAAGCCAAGGGATCTCGTCCTGAGATGGCCCGGCTGCCGAAAAGCCCCCACTGCGAGGAGAGCACCATGAGGGGTTTCGGGGGCATCATTCGAGCGTCGTCACTTCTCCGTCCACATTTTCACCCGCCACCCCCAGTGTCTGATCAGTAGGCGCTTCTGCGCCGTATTTCGAATTGGTTGTATCAGCGCCTCGGTGCTGAAATGAATAATTGTGTCCAAACCGATCGGAAACGATTCGACTGAGGAGAAAAACTACCATGAGATTCCATCGGACTATCGGCAAGAGCATCACGTTGTTGACGTTCGCCGTCCTCGCCGTCCTGGCGCTGCCGGCCTACGCCACCCCCCTGGCCCCGTTCATCGACCTGCAGGAGAAGGGGCTGACCCTGGTGGACGACGGCGACGGCCTCGTCGGCTGGGGCGGCGGCCCGCGCACCCTGACCGTCGACGTCCAGGGGCCGGTCCGCTTCGCCCTGCTCTACTGGGCGGGCCGCGAGCGCCCCTGCGCCGAGACCGCCCCGGGCGACTGCTCCGGCTTCGTCCAGCCGTTCAAGGACCAGCAGATGGTCTTCAACGGCACCCCGATCACCGGCACCGTGATCGGTACCGAGACCCAGCCCGTGTCCGGCGGCGGGCCGATCCTCAACGTCGGCTACTTCGCGGACGTCACCTCGCTCGTCTCGGCGGCGGGCCCCGGCCTGCACGACTTCACCTTCGAGGACGGCAATGACGCGAGCAACCTCTGGCGCCTGAACGGCGTCGGGCTCCTCGTCGCCTACACCAATTCCTCGGACCCCAAGACCTACCGGGTGCTCGTCTGGGATGGCCTCGACTTCGCCTTCGGCCCCGACCCGACCCCGGGCGACACCCGCATGACCGCGCCGGTGACCTTCAACCATGGCGCCAACTCGGCCGACCGGATGGCGAGGCTGCGGCTGTTCATGGGTGACGGCACCATCGACCGGCCCGACCACGTCACCATCAGCAACAACCCGACCCAGTTCAACGAGCTGAACGGCGACGACGGCGCGCAGTGGGAGACCGACGACTACAGCATCCTCATTCCCTCCGGCGTGGGCACCACGACGATCCAGGTCTTCTCGGCCCCGAGCAACCAGAACCCGGACAGCCTCCTCTGGGAGGTCGCGGCCCTGCGCGTCGAGCAGCTCGACGCCGCCGCACCCACCTGCCCGACCCAACTCGTCGCCGGCCCGCCGGCCCAGGCCATCACCACCTTCGAGGACAACGGCTCCGGCCTCGCCTCGCTGCTGGTGACCAAGTCCGAGAACGCGGACACCGTGGTGCCGCCGTTCGCCGTGGGCACCACCGACCCGGTGGTCGTGACCGCCACCAAGATCGACCAGACCAAGCGGGCGCGGATCGAGATCATCGCCACCGACCTCGCCGGCAACTCGCGGATCTGTGACCCGATCCACACCCTGGTGGTCCGCAACGTCGGCAACAACAACGAGACCGCGGACCTCAAGTCGAGCGACGTGCCGTTCGCCGAGAACAAGGTGACCATCATCAACGGCAGCTCCGGCCTCGCCACCCTGGAGGTCAAGGTCAACGGCCAGAAGTTCAAGGCCAGCGGCCTCAAGGACGGCGAGACCCGCACCCTCGACATCTCGTCGGCCATGCAGCCCGGCGACAACAACGTCGTGGGCCTCAAGGGCACCGGCAAGCCGGGCTCCTGGGCCGACGTCTTCATCTGGGACGGCGTGAGCCAGTAGCCGGCACGCGTTTTGAATAATTCGCTCGGCGTCCCATGGGCGCCGAGCCAATCTCCAAAGGAGGAGCACTTCATGAAGAAGGCGTACAGGAAGCCGACCCTGCGGCGGCTCGGCCTGCTGCGGCAGGTCACCCGGTTCAGCTTCTGAGATCCTGAGATGTTTTCTGATGGCGGGACCCGCTCGTGGCGGGTCCCGCCAGTTCCATTTTACGGGCGGCGGAGCCCGCTCGGGGAGGATTACCATGATCGGACCGGACAGCCGGCTCCGGCGGAGAGACCGCGTGCTCGTCCAGAGCGCGGCGGACCAGCGCATCCTGCTCGACCTCGACGGCGGGCAGTACTATGCGCTCGACGAGGTGAGCGGCAAGGTGTGGGAGCTCTGTGACGGCACCCGCGACGTCGCCGCGGTGGTCGCGGCGGTCTGTCAGGACTACGACGCCCCGCCCGAGGAGATCGAGGAAGACGTCCGGGCCTTCCTCGAGGAGCTGGTGGATGAGAAGCTGGTCGTTGCCGAAGCATGAGGCGAGGCCCGAGGCGGTGCCCCGGGCGAGGCCGGAAGCCGGGCTCCTCTTCGCCGTCCGGGTGCTGCTGTTCGCCGTCTTCGCGGTGCCGCTGCTGCTCCGGCTGGTGAAGCTGCCGCGCCTGCGCGACTGGCTGGAGCCCCACCTGGACCGGCCGGCGCCGGCCCTCTCCGACCGCGCCGCGGTCGAGAGCCTGGTGGGGCGCATCGACGCCCTGCTCGCCGCCGGGCGCCCCTTCGTGCGCTCGGGGTGCCTCACCCGCGGCGTCACCCTCTACTACTTCCTGCGCCGCGCCGGGGCCGGCGTCTGCCTGGTCTTCGGCATGGGAAAGATGGGGGGGGCGATCGCCGGCCACTGCTGGCTCGTCTTCGCGGGCGAGCCCCTGGTGGAGAAGGAGGACCCCCGGCCGCTCTTCGTCGAGACCTGGCGCATCGCGCCCTCCGCCGCTCCGGCGGCCGAAGGGGAGCGGCGGTCGATCGCCGCGGCGGAGGCCCGATGACCCGCAGCTCCTACGACCTCCACGGCCTCCGGCTGGCGATCAATCCGGCGCAGGCGAGCGATGGCGAAACGATGGAGACGATGGGGGCCCTCCAGGCCCGGCTCGCCTCGCTCCCCCCCGCGGACGGCGCGGACGGCGGGGGCGGGCCGCCCGACCTCCTCTTCGAGATCCACACCGTCAGCGGCGGCCGCGAGCACGGCCTCGCGCGGCCCGCCGCGCCGCGGCCGGTCTACGACCCGCCGCTGGGCGAGGTGGTCTACGACGACGGCGGCGACATCCTTTATATCGAGCACGGGCCGCGCCTGCGGGTGCTCGCCGAGCCCGGCCTCGGCCGGGTGCGCGTGTCGGCCCACGTCTCCGGCGATACCGGCGATGCGGGCGACGCCGACGGCTCCGACGTCTGGCTCCTCTCCCATCCGCTGTTCACCGTCCCCCTGGCCGAGCTGCTCAAGCGCCGCGGCCTCTACAGCCTGCACGCCGCGGGGCTCTGCCTGGACGGCAGGGCCCTGGTCCTCCCCGGCACCAGCGGCTCGGGCAAGTCGACCCTGGCCCTGGCCCTGGTGCGCGCCGGCTTCGGCTTCCTCGGCGACGACACCCTGTTCCTCTCCCGCAAGGCGGAGGGGCTGCGCCTCCTCGCCTTCCCGGACGAGCTCGACCTCACCGACCAGACGGTCGGCTTCTTCCCCGAGCTGGCGCCGCTCCTCGCCGAGGGGGCGCGGCCCGGCTGGCGCAAGCGGCAGCTCCGCGCCGAGGAGGCCTACGGCGCCCAGGTGGTCTGGGAGTGCGCGCCGGGGGCGCTGGTCTTCCCGCGCGTCGCCGGCCGGCAGGAGAGCGTCCTGACGCCGATCGATCCCGGCGAGGCGCTCCTGGAGCTGGTGCCCAATGTCCTCCTCACCGAGCCGGCGTCGTCCCAGGCGCATCTGGACGCCCTGGCGGAGCTGGCGCGCGCGAGCCGCTGCTACCGGCTGGAGACCGGCACCGACCTCGACGGCGCCGTGCGGATGCTGCGGGACCTCCTCACCTCGTCCGCCTGAGCCGCCGATCCCCATGACCGCCGAGGACCGCATCCTCTTCCTCTGCGCCCGGCAGGACTTCCTGCCCGAGCACCGGCAGGCGGTGGAGGATCTCTGCGGCGGGCGCGGGCCGCTGCGCTGGGAGGCCCTGGCGGCGACGGCCGAGGAGCACGGCGTCGCCCCGATCGCCGGCTTCAACCTCCGCGCCTGCGACCCCGCCGTCCTCGGCATGCCGGACGCCGCCGCCCAACGGCTGGAGCTCGCCTTCTTCGAGAACGCGGTGACCAAGGAGCGCGAGGCCGAGCGGCTCGCCGCGGCGCTCGTCCGCCTGCGCGAGGTGGGCTACGAGGCGATGCTGCTCAAGGGGACCGCCCTCGACCTCCTGGTCTACCGCGAGCCGTGGGTGGTCTCGTCCAGGGACACGGACCTGGTGCTCCGTCCGCTGTCGTTCAGCGGGGGTGGCGGACTGGCGCCGGACGCGCGGGCGGTCCGCCGCTCCCTCTACCGCAGCGGCGTCGAGTGCGACCTGCTGGAGCACCACGACGTCAACCTGAACGGCGTGCTGCCGGTCCGCTTCGACCGGATCTGGCAGGAGGCCCGGCCGGTGCGCTTCCGGGGGGCCGAGGCCCTGGTCATGTCCCCCGAGGACCTGCTGGTCTCCCTCTGCGTCAACGCCTGCCGCAAGCGCTATTTCCGGTTGAAGAGCCTGTTCGACCTGGCGGAGAGCGTCCGCCGCCTCGAGGGGCTGGACTGGGACCGGCTCGCCCGCCGCGCCCGGGAGCACGGCTGCGCGGCGGTGGCCTGGACGGCCCTCGTCGCCACCCGCGAGACGCTGGGGTGTCCCCTGCCCGAGGGGGCGCTCGGCGGCCTCGGCGTGCCGGCGGTCCGCCGGCGGCTGGCCGGGGGGCTGCTCTCCCGTTTCCTCCGCACCTCCTCGCTGGTGGGCGAGCCGCGCGCCGGCCTCTCCCGGCTCCTCCCCTACGCCGCCCTGCGGCCGATGGAGGCGTGGCGGGCGTTCCGGCTCACCGTCACCCACCGGCCCCCTCCCCACCACCGGGCCGAGGTGGCCGAGCGGGCCGCCTTCGTCGGCGGCACTCCGGAAGCTTCCGCCGGCCTGTCAGAGGTTCCGGCGGCGCGTCAGAGTTTCCGGCGGCGCGCCGGAAGCTCCGGCGGCGCGCCGTAGTCTTCGGCGCCGCGTTGGAAGCTTCCGGTCCCCTGTCAGAGGTTCCGGCGGCTCGTCGAAGGTTCCGATGGCCCGCCGGAAGCTCTGAGAGGGCGTCCGAAGCGTCGGCGGCTCGCCGGAAGCTTCGGCGGCGCGCTGGAAGCTTACGGCGGCGTGTCAGAGTTTCCGCTGGCCTGTCAGAGATTCCGGCGGCGCGTCAGAGCTTCCGATGGCTCGTCAGAGTTTCCGATGGCGCGCCGTAGCCTTCGGCGGCGCGCCGGAGCTTCCGGCGGCCCGTCGGAGCGGCCGGACGCCTGCCGTATACTCCGGAGATGTCTTCCGGGCTCCCCTTCGAAGCCGTGCGGGACCTCGCCCGCGAGGCGCCGGTCGCCATCACCGTCCGCGGTCTCTCCATGGCGCCGCGGCTGCGGGACGGCGACCGGGTGGAGATCGCGCCGGCGCGCTTCTACCGGCCGGGGGACGTGGTGGCCTTCAGGAACGCCGACGGCCACCTGATCGTGCACCGGCTCCTGGGGTATCGCCTGCGCGCCGGGCGGCTCGCCTGCGTCACCCGGGGGGATGCCGCACCGCTGCCGGACGCCCCCATCCCCTTCGCGAACCTTCTGGGCCGCGTCGTCCGGGTCGCCCACATCGCGCGCCGGACGCCGCGGCAGGCCGGGCTGGTCACACCGATGGACCGCGTCCGGTCCGTCCTCGGATTCCTCGCCCTCGCCGCCGCCGCGGCCGGGCGCCGCCTGCGCGGATGAGCTTCGGCGAGCAGTTCCTGGTCCATCCGGACCTCTTCCCGGCGCGGCGGAGCGGCGAGACCTGGGGGGAGCGCGAGCTGGTCATCGACCTGCCGGGCGGGCCCTATCTCTTCACCGGCCTGAACGCCGGACAGGAGGCCCACGTCCGGCGCCGCTTCGGCTCCTTCTGCGGGCTGGGGGCCGGCTCTCCGCCCGCGGTGGAGACGCGGTTCTTCCGCGCCGCCGAGGCGGACTTCCGGGAGATCGACACCCGCGGCTGGGAGTACGGGCTCGACCTCGACTTCGGGCTCGCCGCCGTGCGCGTCGCCGGCCTGCGGCTGATGGCCCGCCTCGACTGGCGGCCCGGCCTCGCCGCCGCCGTCTGGACGCCGGACGCGGGGGGCGAGGCCTTCGCCGGCATCTTCGAAAACGCCTTCCGCGCCCTGGTCTCCTATCGCCTGCTGGAGAGCGGCGGCGTGGTCCTCCATGGCGCCGCCCTGGCCCGTCGTCAGGAGGGAGGGGGAGCGTTCCTCTTCCTGGGGCGCTCGGGGGCGGGGAAGAGCACCGTGTCCCGGCTCGGGATGGAGCGCGGGCTGACGGTGCTGTCGGACGACCTCAACGCCCTGCTCCCCGGCGAGCTCCCCGGGGCCGCGGTGGCCACGGTGGCCGCGGCCACCGCGGTCGTGAAGCTGCCGTTCACCGGCGACGTCGGCGAGCCGGGCGCGCCGTCGCCTCCGCATCCGCTGCGCGCCCTGTTCCGGCTGGAGAAGAGCGCGGAGGAGGCCGTCTCCCCCCTCTCCCGGGCCGAGGTGGTGGGCTGCCTCCTCGCCTGCTCGCCGTTCCTCAACACCGACCCCTATCGCCGCGAGACGCTGGTGTCGATCCTCTCCGCCCTCGTCCCGCGGAGCCTGCCGGCGTACGCCCTGCGCTTCTCCCTGACCGGCCGCTTCTGGGAGCTGCCGGAGCTGGCATAGCCTTCGCGCTATACTGTTGGCAATGCAGCCACTTGCCCTCCGCAGCATCCTGCGCCGCCGGGCGGACGTGCGCTTCCGGGTCATCGACCGCGAGGCGGTGGTGGTGCGCCAGAGCGCCGCCGAGGTCGTCGTCCTCAACGAGGTGGCGGCGCGCATCCTGACCCTGGCCGACGGCTCCACCTCCCTGGAGAGCTGGGTCGACGTCCTGGCCGCGGAGTACGAAGCCTCGCGCGAGACGCTGGAGCGGGACGTGGCCGGCTTCGCCGCCGAGCTGGTGGAGCAGGGGCTCCTCGAGGTCGCGTAGATGAGCTTCGGAGACCTCCTCCAGAAGACCTGGCGCGACAACATCCTCTTCTCGGCCCTGATCGAGCTGACGTACCGCTGCAACCTCGACTGCTTCTTCTGTTACAACGACCTCGGGCTGCGCGGCGAGCCCCTGCGCACCGAGCAGTGGTTCCGCCTCTTCGACGACCTCCGGGAGATGGAGGTGCTGAACCTCACCCTCTCCGGAGGCGAGCCGCTGGCCCACCCCGATTTCCTCCGGCTGGGGGCGCGCGCCCGGGAGCTCGGCTTCGTGGTGCGGGTCAAGTCGAACGGCCACGCCCTGCGCGGGGAGCTGGCGCGCCGGCTGCGCGACGAGGTCGACCCGTTCCTGGTGGAGGTCAGCCTGCACGGCGCCACCGCCGCCGTCCACGACCGCCAGACCCGGGTGCCCGGCAGCTTCGACCGCCTCCTGGCCAACCTGCGGGAGATGCGGGAGCTGGGTCTGCGGGTGAAGGTCAACAGCACCCTCACCGCCTGGAACGAGGGGGAGATCGAGGGCATGCTCGACCTCTCGGACTCCCTGGGGCTCCCCCTCCAGATCGACCCCGAGGTGACGCCGCGCGACGACGGCGACGCCGAGCCGCTGTCCGTCTCTCCCTCACGCGAGGGGGTGGCGCGCCTGTTCGCACTGCTGAAGGCGCGGGCGGAG
>Ga0196965_1001037_pt1 | contig 11879 bp, 12 predicted proteins | sample S1_20metaG_FD_148668 | JGI IMG/M metagenome (GOLD analysis project Ga0196965, IMG submission 148668) | Soil microbial communities from Anza Borrego desert, Southern California, United States - S1_20 | ecosystem: Environmental > Terrestrial > Soil > Desert | place: USA: California | collected... | reverse complement strand
AGGGCGCGTAAATCGGTTGAAGCGAATTCCGCTGAAGTTTCAGGAAAGAATAATAGCAAAGTAATCATTCATCCGAATGAGCGATCGCCCGAACTGATAGACCAGAATTTATCGATAGCGGAATTAAACCTTCCTGCTTTGTATAAGCACAGAATCATACGTCCTTCCATCCCGCAAGGAATCAGAAAAACGGAGGAAGCAGATCCTGTAATACTGATGCTCGCGCGTCTCGCACAACGTGAGAAAGAATTATCCGAACCGGAAGAGCGCAAGGAAAAGACATCTGACGAGCGGATTTGGACATCGGTTGGATTTGCTGCGGGATCATTTGACGGAAGCAATTCTACTGTGGCAAGACCAGCTCAGTCGTCTTCCCTGATGTCGACGAGCAGTGCGACTGCAGATAACGAAGCAAGCGCATCAGGTGTAAGCTACTCTTTAGGGGTGAATGTGGGAACCAGACTAAGCGATAAATGGGTGTTGCAGGGAGGTGTTAATTACCTTACTCAGAATTCGTCGTACACAGCTTCATCGGTAATTGGCTCTCGGAATTCCGGAACTTTCCTCCCGGCATCGACGAACGGTTTTACAGGGCTGGCTGATGGCGAGAAAGATGACTCAAGAGTTGTTTCGACTGCACCTTATAACGTTAATAACAGTTTGCGCTACCTCAGTTTACCGCTTCAGGCAGGCTACCTGCTGGTTGATAGAAAACTTGGGTTCCAGCTAAATGCAGGTGTGTCAACCGATCTGTTTCTTCAAAATAGTAAGAGCGCCGAAGGTGGAGCTTTACAGAAAATTGATCAGGGACGCGGCGATGGATCTCCTTATCGAGCATTGAACTTCAGTGGCCTCATGGGAGCTGAAGTGAGCTATCGGTTCGCCGAACGTTATCGTGTTGCCCTGAACCCCGGCGTACGATATCCGTTTAATTCAATTTATCGTGCTGATTCAGGGGTCAAATCGCTTCCGATGAGCTACGATATCGGGCTTCGTTTCAGATATATTTTTCAATAACGTTCCAACCCGCACGGAAAAAGGCGTGTCAAAGACCTAAATGCCATTTATGGAGAACATCAACCTCAGACTACAGAAACGGATACAGGCATCCCTGTATGCAATTCTGTTCATGTCAGGATTGCTTGGGCTTAGTGTGGTGCTTGAAGGTTGTACAGATTCCTGCGAGGCCACCAGCGAGTATGTTTATTATGAGCCCGTTTACACCACGCTCGATGAAATTCGAAATGCTGTTGCAGTAGAGGAACCTCGTTCTATTACAAGTGCTGGTCGCATATATATTAAAGGGAAATGGTTATTTGTGAATGAGCCGGGTGCCGGAGTACACGTTATTGACAATGAAACTCCTTCAGCGCCGATTCATAAAAGTTTTATAAATGTTCCTGGTAGCTACGATCTGGTTGTAAAGGGTAACATCCTTTACGCGGATAGCTATGTCGATCTGGTTGCTTTAGATATTAGTGATGTTAATCAGATAAGAGAAGTGAAAAGACTTCAGAACGTTTTTTCCAACTATAACACCCTGGGATTTTACCTGGATGCTAGCAGAGGCCTCATTACCGATTGGGTAGAGAAGAAAGAGGTTAAGGTTTATGAATCAGACTGCGATGCGAACATCCAGCCCTGGGGTGGAATTTATTACCAGGAAGGTATTGCAGTAAGTGCTGCTGATTCCTTTAATAAGAGTGCAGCCTTTGCTCCGGGGAACGGCTCTGGCCCCGGAGTGGGCGGCTCTATGGCAAGGTTCACCATTAATGCAGACTACATCTACGCACTCGACGGCGCCGACATTCAGGCTGTGAATATCACAACCCTTGCTGATCCAGTTGTCAGCACGCGTACCACAATCGCATGGGATATCGAAACGATATTTCCTTATAAGCAGAACCTTTTTATCGGCTCTCGTTCAGGAATGCACATCGTGGACGTATCTGTGCCCTCATCTCCCTCGCTCATCAGCACATATGAGCACATGCGTGTCTGTGATCCGGTTGTTGTTCAGGATACGCTTGCATACGTGACGTTACGATCAGGAACCGAATGTGAAGGATTTGCCAATCAACTTGAGGTCATCAATATTGCCGATCTGATGAATCCTCAACTGGTAAGCCTCTATCCAATGACAAATCCGCACGGGCTTGGTATTGACGAGTCAACATTGTTTGTTTGTGATGGACAGGCAGGCCTGAGGGTATTCGATGCCTCCGATATTTATCACATCGCCGATAATACGATCGCGCACTATCAGGATATTAATGCATACGATGTTATTCCATTCAATAACATTCTGATCATGCTGGCCGCAGACGGTATCTATCAATATGATTATACCGATCCGGATAACATTTATCTTCTCAGTAAAATTGCAGTGGGCAATGCTGGCAGCTAAGCAAGCGATGCTTGCGTGCCTTTTTTCGTTTGTCGCGCTCAATGCACATTCGCAGTCTGATTCTTTACATGTTGATACCCTCGCTAGAAAAGCGCGTTATTTTAATCAAATAATGGCAGGAGGTTTATTTGATAAAGACGGCGTCCCATCTTTTTCACTCGCTACGGTTCATGGTATACGAAAAGAAATGGGAAGTCTTGGCATTGGCCTGTCTTATGATATCTACGAAAGCATGAAGGTATTTCCCGTCACATTGATTGGTAGTATTGACGTGATTAAGGTAGGAGAGAACCGCTTGTTCCTGCAATTTGGTGGCGGATATGCCTGGTTACGACACGAGGAGTACATTAATGAGTTCATGATTTGGGATGTGAAGGGAGGGCTGGCACTACAATCAGCGTTTGGCTATCGTATCACAACCGAAAAACTAAACGTCTACATATTAGCAGGATATAAATATCAGGAAATCGCCTATGAGCAGGCGCCACGATGGTGGATCTGGGGCCCACCATCAGGAAGTACCTCTGTTGAGCGTCAATCTCAGCGTGTCGTCATCCAGGTTGGGTTTGGTTTTCACTGACCCAACTTGTCTATCGTTAAGGCGATCTCCTCCCAGCGCTTGTTCGCGTGATCCATTTCTTTCGTCACTTTATCAAATTCAAATTTTAGCTTTTTTACGCGCTGGGCATCTGCGTATATATTAGGGTCCGCCATCTCAACCTCAAGTGTTTGCTTTTTTGTTTGCAATGCTTCGATCTCATCCTCAACTTTTTTTAAGTCCCGTTCCAATGACTTGAGCTGGTTGGCAGACGGTGCCTGATCAGGTTTCTTTTCTTTGGGTTTTGTTGTTTTCTGAGTCTTCGGCGTTTCTTTCACCGCTGGTTTTTCGGCCTCCGTCTTTTTCTTCCAATACTCGTATTCATCATACGTACCCGGATATTCTTTTATTTGTTTGTCTTCGATATACCAGATCTTGTTGGCAATCTGACTGACAAAGTGACGATTGTGAGATACCACCACGAAGCTTCCCTGATATTGCTGCAACGCTTGTATTAATATGTTCTCCGAAATGAAATCAAGGTGGTTGGTCGGTTCATCAAGCAAGAGAAAATTCGCTTCCGAGATCAGTGTCTTCGCCAATGCGACCCTTGACTTCTCTCCACCTGACAACACTTTTATCTTCTTGAACACATCTTCATCTGAAAACAAAAAGCAGCCAAGTACACCTCTCAGTTCTTGCTCGGTTTTACCCGAGCCGGCTTGCTTCAATTCTTCGAGTATTTCATTGTCGACGTGAAGTGACTCAAGCTGATGCTGTGCATAAAAAGCTCGGATCACGTTGTATCCCGTTGTTCGCTCGCCTTGCACCGGTTCATCGCCGGCAATGATCCGAAGCAATGTTGACTTGCCTTTGCCATTCGCTCCGATCAATGCAATCTTATCCGTACGTTCAATTGTCGCTGAAGTGTTTTTCAGGATCTCGAGGGGCCCGTACGCTTTGGATACATGATTAAGCGTAACAATAAATCTCCCTGCTTGTTGAGAAAACCGGAATTTGAAATTTACTGCGGCATTATCGTCAACAACCTCTTCGATCATGTCCATTCGTTCAAGGGATTTCACCCGTGACTGCACCTGTCTCGCTTTCGTCGCTTTCGCTTTGAAACGTTCAATAAATCTTTCCGTTTGCCGGATCTTTTGTTGCTGGTTTTCGTAAGCGTTTTGTTGTATTTCCTGGCGTAGCTCTTTTTCCTGCAGATAGAAAGAATAATTCCCTTCGTAGGTGACAAGCTGTTGCATGGTCACCTCTACTGTTTTGTTAATGACGTTATCGAGGAACGTGCGGTCATGCGAGACGATGATAACAGCACCCTCGTAGTTGCGCAGGTAGTTCTCAACCCATTCAATCGAAGGAAGATCTAAATGGTTAGTAGGCTCATCAAGCATCAACACCGACGGTTTTTCCAAAAGCAATTTTGCAAGCATGACGCGCATACGCCACCCACCGGAAAATTCCTTCAGCGGACGATGGAGATCTGCGGTTGAAAAGCCGATTCCTTCAAGCACTTCTTCTGCTTTGGCTTGCATCGCGTAACCATCCAGTTGCTCAAATTTTTCCTGAAGCTTCGTCAGCTTGTGGACTAATTCTTCCGAATAAGAAGTTTCGAGTTTGTGAAGCAACTGTTCGATCTGTCGCTGGGTCTCCACTGCATCTTTAAATGCCTCCATTGCCACGGTCACAATGGCATCTTCGGTTTGATAGGAGAGAAGATCCTGATTCAGGAAACCGATCGTACAATCGTTGCTTTTTGAAATAGATCCACCATCCACCGAATATTCACCGTTGATAAGCCGCAATAGCGTTGATTTTCCGCGACCATTTAATCCGATTAAACCGATCTTATCCTTCGGTTTCACAAACATGTTCGCGTTTTCGTACAGCGGTCGGCCGCCGATATAGTAAGAAAGATTCGTAATTGAGATCATAGCTATTATCCAAACACGGGAAAGCGCATTTAATTCCCGGGTAAACGGCAAAGTTACTCAGGAATTCAGTTTTTACAGTATCACTGTAATTTGAATTGTAAGGCCGTATAATAGTCGTGATTTAGAAGATTATCGTTTATTTTCACGCTGTAATCAATCGTTACAACCATGAAGATCTTTCAATTGTTATGTATCCTGCTTGTGATTGCAGGTTGTTCAAATTCGAAATCTGAAGATAACGGTGGAACAAAAGGAAGTGCAGCCGACACGCTGCAAACCACATCCGCTGAGGATGGAAGCGAAAATGCGATCTCAGGAATTTCAAAAGACCTTCCGTTAAATAAGATCAAACTGCCGGAAGGTTTTTCGATCAGCGTGTTCGCTGAAGTACCAAATGCGCGATCATTGGCGATCAGTCCGGCCGGATACATCTACGTTGGCAACCGGAATGGTGACAAGGTTTATGCGGTGAAGGACACGGATGGAGATAACATCGCAGACAAGCGGTGGACGATAGCGTCCGGGTTGAATATGCCGAACGGTGTGGCGTTCAAGGATCGGGATCTCTACGTTGCGGAAGTAAGTCGCATCTTGAGATTCACCGATATCGAGTCAAAATTATCTAATCCCGGGCAACCGGAAGTTGTCACCGATAAATATCCCACCGACACACATCATGGATGGAAGTATATTGCGTTCGGACCAGATGGAAAGTTGTATGTTCCGGTTGGCGCACCTTGTAACATTTGCGAATCTGAGGAGATCTATGCGACGATCACAACAATCAACACAGATGGAAGCGATCGTGAGATTTTTGCCAGGGCATTCGCAATACAGTAGGATTTACCTGGCACCCTGATACAAAGGAACTCTGGTTTACAGATAACGGTCGTGATATGATGGGAGATGAAGTTCCACACTGTGAACTTAATGTTGCCCCCAAGGCAGGAATGCATTTCGGTTATCCGTATTGCCATCAGGGTGATGTCAAAGACCCTGAGTTCGGCAACAAAAGATCATGTAGTGAGTTCGTTGCGCCCGTTCAGAATTTAGGCGCACACGTGGCCCCGCTTGGTCTTAAATTCTATACCGGAAATATGTTTCCGAAGGATTACCGGAAGCAACTTCTTATCGCGCGTCATGGTTCATGGAACCGAACAAAGAAAAATGGCTACGACGTTTCGCTGGTTAAACTTGATGGTAATAAAGCTGTAAGCCAGGAACCTTTCGCAAGCGGGTGGCTGGATGATGCTACGCAGAAAGTTTGGGGCCGGCCTGTCGATGTACTCGAATTGCCCGATGGATCGATACTCGTGTCGGATGATCAGGCTAATGTCATCTATCGCATCACCTACTTACTTAAATAGTACCGTGCATCCCGTATTGTTTGATCTAGGCCCCGTCACTGTATACAGCTACGGTTTTATGATTGCACTTGGCGTCATTGCCGGTGTATATTATATGGCCAGACGCGGTAAGAAAGAAGTCGGTCTGACATTCGATCAGGCAAATGCACTGTTTGTCTATATTTTCATTGCTGCGCTGATCGGCGGAAAATTCTTTTTGTTTTTTGAAGATCCGTCGCATTACGTTGAAAAGCCCGCGCGACTTCTCAGCGGGCGCGGATTTGTTTTTTACGGGTCGTTTCTGTTTGCAATCCCAACGATGCTTTGGTTTTTCAGAAAGCACAAGCTCGATACGTGGAAGATGCTTGACGTAATGGCAATCACCACGTGCCTGGTACACATTGGTGGCAGGCTCGGGTGCTTTCTGGCAGGATGTTGTCATGGCTTACCAACTGATAGCTTTCTTGGTGTAGCTTTTTCTGATCCGCTATGTATGGCCGATCCAAAGGATACGCCACTTCATCCAACGCAATTGTATGAAGCCGGATTTATTCTTATTGTTATGGTTGTGCTGTTTGGGATACGCGACCGGAAGCGTTTTGATGGCCAGCTTTTCATGATGTACCTGATGTTATACGCCGTCGGACGTTTTGTGATTGAATATTTTCGCGGGGACGTTGAGCGTGGTCTTCTGTTCAACGGATTGGTGTCACATTCGCAATTAATCGCGTTTACTGTGCTGATACTCTCTTCAGTGATTTACTACAGACGTTTACAAAGGAGCGCAACTGCTGGGCTCGTTAAAAATCATCAGCGATAGCTTCTACTTTTTTCGTCTTGTCAAGCTTCATCAGATTTTTGATCGTGAAAGAAGTGTAAACCATTTCCAACTGGTGTTTCCCATGCGGTCGAAAAGCAAGTAACAAGCTGTCGGCTTTCCAGAAGTACGTCTCACTTTTAATGTCGTATTCCGACTTGCCATAAATGGATTCTAAAGCTTTCATCAATCGTGGATCTTTCGGCGTAACAACTGTGATCTCATAAATCAGGTTCTTATATGCCTTGATTTCGAGTTTCCTGATCTCTACTTCGCCGATGCTGTTGTAGTCCGGGTGATCCACTTCAAAAAGCTGCGCATCGAACTCATCATTTTCCTTAAACTCCTTTTTCAGCTTTGCGCCCTTGAGTGAATCGGCGGCACTGCCGAGCTTAATGTCTTTAAATCCGTTCCGACGCTCAAGTTCTGATCCCTGTGCATATCCAACGGCAGCCATGATTAAAAATATTACAGTCAATCGGAGTGTTTTCATCAGTTTAAAAATTTTACAGGAAAGCTTACCTGGACATAATCCCACAAAAATATGAGGTCAACGTTTGCGTTGCTTTGAATTGCTTTGATGGTGAAGGGCTCATATTGCGTTGGCGTTTTTCCGGCAGGTGCATCGAAACGCATCACATCAAGTTTTGGGTTGTGGTTGTATGATCCCCAAAGTCCAGTTTCGCTATTGATAATAAAGGTCCACTTGTCTTCCGCTGGCATCGCGAAAAGCGAGTAAGTCCCTGCTTTCAATATCTGATCGTTGATCAATATATCGTGCGTTGTGGTGAGTTCAGTAGCCTCGTTTGCACCAAGCCTCCAAACTTGCCCGTACGGAACCAGCTGACCAAAGATCTCGCGGCCACGGCGGTGAGGCTGTGAATAAGTAATTTTTAAGTAAGTATCCTTATATCGTGCGCGGGTCATCGCAAGCGGACTTGCCTGTTGAATGATTGCTTCCTGGGCAAACGCAAGAGGCCCGTGGATCAGCAGCGCGAGGAAAAAGAAGAGGCTGTTTACTTTCATCCGAGGTTAAAGATACTAATTAGAAATAAACCGGGAAGCGTCCGATGGTGATGTTTGATACTGATGTATTTAGAAATGTATACTTTTGAGGATGCATCGTCCCGCCTTTGATGACATTTATATGGAGCTTGCAGCGAATCTTGCGAGCAGGTCACACTGTATTAAGCGCCATGTGGGTGCTGTACTAACGAGAGATACCCGGATTATATCTATCGGATACAACGGTCCGCCATCCGGCACACATAATTGCGACGAGGAATGGCCGGAGACGGGATGTCCGCGCGATTCTAAAGGTGGTTGCTCGCTGGCAATTCACGCCGAACAAAATGCGATACTTTACGCAGTTAAGAACAAGACGTCAGTGGAAGGAGCTACTTTGTATGTAACCCTTTCACCTTGCCTGGCTTGCGCCCGTATCATTTATTCCATGGGAATTCAGAAAGTAATTTATCTCAACTCCTATGCGGAGCACAAGGGAATTGCTGCCGATGAGGGCGTTGACTTCCTCCGAAAGTTTGGTGTGGAGACCATTCGTTACGAAGGACAGATCTCAAACATCAGAGGTCTGATCTAAGCGGTTTGTTTTGTTTCGATCGTTTTTTCAAGATCAGTGATCATCTTCGCCGTAATGCCTTTTGATTTTTTTGCACGCTCTTCCTGGAAAACAGTCAGTGCACGTTCCGCCATTGAATACAGGCCGACCGGATTTCTATCAGCGCGGTAGCTGCCGAGACACCACTCAATGTCATTTTGCAGTTGCTCATGAACACCAAGCTCTTTTAGTTTCTTCAGCGCATCTTCGCATGCCTGCTCGATGCTGGCAGATGAAGGTTTAGTTTTCGTAGCTGTCTTTTTTGGTTCTTTGGTCGTTGCTTTTGCCATTGAAGTAGATGGTTTAGTTATCAGGTCTGAAAGTTAAGTCCGTTCGCATCGGATGCCAAGCGCAGGGGTTTATATTTTTGTGCAACCGAGTGCGCTTTCGTGGTCAATGTCAACGATTTAGATGTAAAAAATTCATTCCAACTCCCTGATGTGACTGTATATGACGATTGCTTTCAGGTAAACGATAGTTGTAGATTTCCCGGAGTGAACCAGGCTGCCAATGATCAGACCTGAGTTGAAACGTGATGAAGAAAGAAAGGAGAGGTTGAAGAATTAAGAATCGGCAGCGTATAAAAAGACGAAAGGGAAGTAAATCCAATTTACTTCCCTTCGCAAAGTTTCTTTAGGTCTTACCTAATTACTTCTTCTTCTTAGCAGCCTTCTTTGCAGTTTTCTTTGCTGACTTCTTTGCTGCTTTCTTCGCTGTTTTTGCCATAGCGTTTTTAATTTAAGTTTAAATATTTATTAAACGATACGAAAAGTTATAACAAAATTTTTATTCCCAAAAATTTTTTGGAAAAAATTTTTTTGAGCGAAGATTTTTAACGAAGGGCAAACACGACAATGAAGGTGTGACGCGAGATGTTTTTTCTTCAGATAACATTCACTTCTGGTTGAAGCTCGATGTTGAATTTGTCTATGACACTTGACCTAATTTCTCTCGCGAGCTCCCAAATTTTTCTTCCTTCACCTCCTCCGTAATTCACCAGTACAAGCGCCTGATTTTTGTGAACACCGATGTTAAAAAAAGTTTTCCCCTTCCACCCATTTTGTTCGATTAACCATGCCGCCGGAATCTTGATCAAACCGTTTTCACCGGGAAAGGAAGGTATTGCAGGGAACTTCTCTTTCAATTTATTGAAGGCTGACTCGGTGATTGAAGGGTTCTTGAAGAAACTCCCGGCGTTGCCGATAACAGTTGGATCCGGAAGCTTGCTCCTTCTGATCGAGATCACCGCATCGCTAACGCTCTTCACGGTAACTTCAGCGTTTCCATTCTCTTTCAAGACATCTTTGATTGCTCCGTAACTAATGTTAAAGTGATGATTGCGTTTCGTTAGAGTTAAAGTAATACTTGAGATAAAAACTTTTCCTTTCAACGAATGTTTAAAAATACTTTCACGGTAACCGAACTCACATTCTTTATTACCGAAAGTCCGGACAGTTCCCGTCTCCAGGTCAACCGTCTCGACTTGCTGAATAACGTCTTTTACCTCCACGCCATATGCGCCAATGTTCTGCATCGGCGCTGCGCCACAAGTTCCGGGAATCAACGACAGATTTTCTATGCCTCCATAATTTCTGTCGACCGCATACATAACGAACTTATGCCATGGTTCACCTGACCCGACTTTTAATCTGACGTTATCTGGTGTTTCGTCAATGATTTCAATTCCTTTGATTTCATTTTTAATCACAAGTCCGGGAAAGTCTTTTGTCAGCAGCACGTTGCTTCCTCCACCTAAAATTAAAAACGGATTTGTCCTGAAAATTTCCGACGCCAGCACTTGCTGAAGTTCGCCAGGGTCGGATACAATGGTGAAATACCGTGCGTGAGCGGATAGATTAAAAGTATTGTAAGGTAATAGGTCGATATTTTCCTGGATTGTCATGTGTTGCAGTTCAGAGATCAAAAATCACTCGCAGAAACTGATTATCCAATCTAAATTATCAATTGCATGATAACCGACAGGAAGTGTCTATGTTGCTTTTCCATGTTTGTAACCATGTTTGAGATTTGCATACCGTCGACTGACGTATAAATCAGCATTTCATCTCCGCTCACCAGCGGTGAACCGGGGCTCAAACAGTTGTTTAGTCACTACTGAATAGTTTATCGAGCAGATTCCCGGCAATGTTTGGTCGCGATCTGAAGACTTCCTCACGCGAAATAAAAAGTTCGCGAGGCGATCAGAAGATTTCTCAACGCCACCTGTGGGGTTCTGCATGGCATCTGTAGATTACTCCACAGCATTTAAAAAACCGTATCCATTACATGCACGCTGCAGAAACGTCGACGAGACCTGGAGGCGATGACCCGGGGTTCGACGATGGGAAAACCGCAATACGAAGATGTAAATTATATACCACGAGGATGGGAAATGCCAATACAACGATGGGAAATTGTTTTAACAGGATGGGAACTGGCAATACGGGGATGGGAAATTGCTTATATGAAGATGGTAAACATTGATACCAGGATGGAATTTCAAAAAAGGCAAATCGGATGTTGTTATACGGCGATAGGAAGTAATCATACGAGGATGGAACAATAAAAACTGAAGATGGGAAGTAGTTGTACCAGGGTGGGAGGTGGTCACATAATGATGGGATGTGCTTAACTGAGGATGAGAAGTCGTCATACAAGGGTGGTAAATCGAAATACAACGTGAGTACTCCCGAGTACAGGAATGGGAGTTAAATGTTCGAAGATGGAGATCTGAATTTATATGAATGGCGAGTCGATGTTCACGGATAGGAAGTGAATGTTCAGGGATAGGAAGTGAATGTTTGAGGATGAGAAGTGAATGTTTGGGAAGGGGAGATCAAAAGCTGGCGATAGGAAGGTGATGTTCCAGGATCGAGTGTCGATTTTGCTGGATGAGTAATCGATGTTCCGGGAACCGAAGTGGATCTTCAAGGTTGAAGACGTAATATTGAACGATGGAGCAGTGATGTTTGGGAATCGAATTCCGGGTAATGTGGTAGTGTCTAAGGAACGGTGGTAGTGACTAAAGAACTGTGTAAAGGCCCGATTGACCTTTGATGAACAGGGGATGCCGATACAGGTGTCGCGCCGGTCAATTGGCGATTGTTCTGTGTTTCATAAAATAATGATAAACTTGCAGGGTTTTATGATGATAATTGAATGTCCACGGGATGCCATGCAAGGTCTTGCTGGTTTCATTCCAAC